>Ga0209157_1001681_pt1 | contig 18257 bp, 19 predicted proteins | sample GraSoiAngelo_135_FD_185892 | JGI IMG/M metagenome (GOLD analysis project Ga0209157, IMG submission 185892) | Grasslands soil microbial communities from the Angelo Coastal Reserve, California, USA - 14_0929_05_40cm (SPAdes) (version 2) | ecosystem: Environmental > Terrestrial > Soil > Grasslands ...
GAAAATAGCTACTAGTAAGCTAGCTAGTATTGTACTACGCTTCATTAATCGCAATGTAAAGTATTCCACTATAAATATTATTCTAAGTATAAGAGAAGAATAAAATATTTTAATTTGATTTATAATTTTGTTGAAATTATACATTTATTTTTAAAAAAAGATGTATTTTTTTAATCCAATTTGGTTTGGTAATGATTATGCGAAAGAAAATGAATTACAAGCTAAGAGTCTACTCATTTCTGAATAAAGGAAACCAGAAGCAATCACAAATCTGGAGAATTTAATTCGAGAGTGATAATATGTTAAGACTTAAGATCATGAAGGATCATGTTTCGTCCATTAACAACCTCTTCATTTCTTGATAATCTTCTTTACTTATCTCTCCTTTTGCAAACCTAATCTTTAGGATGTGCAATGGATCATCTGTCCCAATTATTAGTGACTTACTTAAGAGATTAGAAGGAATAGATGAATTTGTCTTATTTCGCATTGTATTGATCAATTCACCACTTTCCCCTATTCGGGTAACATTATTTTGCATTTGAGGTTTTTGGACAAGATAGCATTCTTTACACAACATAAGATTGCGATTCCAACTAATCCTTGCAGAATATTTCCTGATTCCTAGCTTTTTCTGACAAACACAACAATAATTTTTTTCATGACTAGATAACAAAGTATAACATGATTCACACAATTCACTTTGTGTTGCCCAGCCTATAGAAGGAATATATCTAGATAGCCCGAGTTTAAATTTTTTCTTACATATTGCACATTCGTCCAGATCTTCGAATTTTATGTCTGCATTTTCTCCGACAATTGGCAGGAGTAGATTAAAAAAGCTATCCGCAAACTTCCTATCCAAACCGCGTTTTGAATAATCATATATTTCGACTCCAGTGGGTTTTTCCCTTAGAATGATTTGAAAATTTATGCCAGTTTGGTTCTGAGTTCCAAAGACAGATTTACCGACAATATTATGTCTTTGCTTATCAGCGTATTTTATTTCTGCATTCTTTTTACAACACTCAAGCACGGTATTAAAAAGATCATAATCTACATCTGATAGTGATACAGATGCTTTTATAGTCACATAATAAAGTAATTATCATAGATAGAAAAATTTTTCGAGTAGCAAGATACGATTGGATTCTAGTAATTGTTCTCCAAGATTACCAAATTTGACATCATATTAAATAATATAAATTACCAATTATTTGCTAAACTCAGCATGGATAAATATATTCAAATAACTATCGCTTTCCTATTTGTAACAGGCATTTTACTTTCCAATTTCCAGCATGGATTTTCTGATGGTATATTTCAAGAAAATCTACCTCCGGCTACCGTAGGCAATAGAATAGCAAGTCTGTATACAAAAATTAGTCCACCAATTTTGACCTCTGGTGCCAAGCAAAATGCCCTCTTTCAATTAAGATTATTTGATTCAAAGTCAGGAAATAACATAACTAATGTAAATTATTTCTTAACTATTCTAAAAGGAGACAAATTACTATTACGTGAACTGTTTTATTCAAAGGATGGCCCTTTAACGTTAAAATTCGAACCAAACCAAGGCCCTGTTACAGTCTATGGGTCTACGGAACCTTTTTTGGGTGGTTGGACAAGTGATACAGGAGAAATTACAGTACGAGGTCCCGTACTCTCTGAAGGAGGGGTATATCATTTTTCTATAGAAATTTTCGGAATTGACAATGTTAGAAATATTTTTGTGCCTGAAAAAGCCCCTAGGTTTGACTCTTACCTCAGTATAGGTGATGTATTTGCAACCGATTTAACATATGGGACCCAGAAATTTAATAGCACATTAATCTCATATTACGATAAAATCAGAAATTTTACATTTGAACCTGAAGATTTGAGAGTATTATGGACAATGCCATTCGATTGGAACGTTTCACGAATAAGAGCACAGAATATTTTTGTTCACGAAGAACTCAAGGTTCCAAAATCATTCAGTGAATTTTCAAATTCATCAATTTTCAACGGTACAGTAAACGGACAACCAGTAGTAGGAAGATCTCTCGCAGTAGATCCATTTTCTTCAGAGAAAGCACTGATTATTCATTTTCTATTAAACAAGAATGATATAGTAAAACTAGCAGAAAATAATGAAATAGTATCAAATAGCAATAACTCCATGAAATTTACAATTCTACCGTTGGCAAATCAATCCCAAAAAACATCCTTAGATATGGTAACAGATACAGGGGGAATACATACTTTCTTATCATGGAATCCAAATCCACCGGTCATAGGAACAAATACTCTAAATATTAATTTCAGTGATGCTCTAAGCGGTAGTCGATTAAATGCAGACGTAAACTACGATTTGTCGATTCGAACGCATAAGGGGGAAGAAATAATAAGAAAGAATAATATCACAGCGATAAAAGGGATTTCAAACCAGAGTATATCGTTGCCCTCTAAAGGCATATTTAACTTAGAAGTTGAGGTAAAATCACTTAAAGTTCTTAACCTAACTAGTTTGGACACGACTCGAAAGGGGATTGCAAGAGGTTTTGTTGTAGTATCCTAATATGAATCAGAGATTGAAAAAGAGATTGAAAAATGAATTATATCAATATTACAAATCAAGTCTTAACTGGTCCTTTAATATGCGATGTACACAAGTCCATAATTTGATTATTTATTGATCTAGCTTTTTCATTCCTTTGTTTTTTTCAATATGGTCCAAGACTTCCTCATATTGCACGTCAAAAGGTTTTGTAGAAATCGACAAATTTTCAATTTTAGCAAAGGCTTTTACAATGCTCTTTGCTGCAAGAGGTTGCGGCAAGGATTTGTCTGAAATTTCGCCGTAGAATCCAATTCCTTCAATATTTCTTTCAGAAGCTACTCCCAAGATAAGACCATTAAACCAAGTTATTGTTGTAAATTCAGAACCCAGAATATCTATTTTAGAGCTATCTAGAACTTTTCTTAATTCTGGTTTTGTTATCACGCTTACTACCCTTGGTTCTCCTGTAACCAATTCGTTTAATGAACCACCCGCAGTATAGATTCTTCTTACCTTACCCACCGAAGAGCAAAAATCTAGAAATGTGTTACACAGTTCCAGAAGCTCTCTATGATCCTCTGGTTGGACATCTCCAGTGAGAATCATTAATTTTTCTCTATCTGAAAAATAAATCTTGTAACTATCCTTTGCAGTTCCTATCACCCCATCCTTAATGGTAACCCATGGTTTATGGTTTGATACTATAGTTGCGATATGTTTAGACTCTGTATTACTAGCCAAAAAAGAAGATACTAAGCCACCAACTCTACCCATATCTGGCAGTGATGCAAATACCGTAAAAGAATCTAATTTCTTTCTTGCGAAGATATCTATCTTTAACATTTCTATATTGGTCCTACATCAAACCAATGCTATCATGATGTTTAACTTTTTTTCTCTAATATCCTATAATATGAAAACCCAGATATTACTGAAATCTAGGCATAACGTGAGTGGAAGGCACATTCGTTTTAACTATTAAAGTTTTCGTTAGATTGAATAAATAAGTTAGACAGGCATATACAAAGAATTGAAAATCGATTAAAATGTATTGATTCAAAATATAGGAGTTTTAAAAGTGATCTTCTTCTTCCGTTAGTTTTTCTACAGGGTGTCCTCCAGGCAGCGGCGAATTCTTATCAACCTTGTAGGTGAAAAGTTCATCCCAATTCATTCCCAATATAATGTTTCTTCCAACAGCAATGATTTTAGATTTAGGAACATCAAATCTGTAATCACGGTCACCAAAGATGACAATTTTGTCATCAGTTTCTTTCATTACATGTCCCACATGATCTTCATTTTCTAGCCTTACTCCCTTATTGAAAAGTGTTTTTGCATATTTTTCCATATAAGTTCTCAAGTCCGTTGTTCCCTCCGATCCCCAAGGATCCACAAATTTACTGGTAGGGAGTGGTTCATCTCTCTTAACCGAATATTTTTTTGCAATCTCATCAAAATTAAGCCCGATGAGGACATTTTTGCTTACCGTTTGAATGGTGGATAAGGGTATGTCATATCTCTCCTTCCCTTCTCCAAACACAACAATCTTGTCATCTGTCTCTCTAACTACATATCCAATGTGGGGCGCATCTAATGCAATTACTGCCCTATTGAAATATTTTCCCGATGTCATATATCAATTTCAATATCTATTATGATGTATATTAATAAATGGTTCAAGACGCAGATTTATTCGATTATCCAAATTTATGGATATTGAACAGACTCCTTGATTTTTCTATTTATTTGTTAGCACAAGAACGATTTCTTAATTACTTTGGGACAATGAAAGCATTTTCATTTTATTAAACTAAGATAAATGCTAATATATGCAAATGTTGTAGTCTATAGCAACAAGAAAACAATTGAGGGTCCCTATAACATCTCTCAGAAAGAAAAAGCAAGTTGCGATGATATATGATGAACTAACGTTAGAGAAATTTATGCGATATTATGGATTTGAAAAAAGGGACGAATTGCTAAAGTTTTTGAAAACACAGTGTATGCAGGATCAGTAATTCAACCACTTTTGTACAAGTTCAATATTTCATGATTTTTTTTGAAAAATTTAAGTGCGATTAGATATTTGAATATGGTATGGAGAAAGCAAAAGTAAAAAGACATGCACATTATGATGATGAAACTTTAGAAAAGATGAAAAGATATTACAAAATTGATGATCATGATGAACTTTTGCGATTCATAAAGACTCATGGATTGAAGAATTATGATTTTGAAATAGAACATTCGTGACAATAATATTGGAATTAGTAATAATTATTGACAGGTAGACTATCTTATGCATTTTTTTGACCTCATTTCACAATTGAATGGTAGTTTTCTGATACAAGATTTTGCAGTAGTTATGATTGTAGCTGCAGTGATGGTATTTGTTACACATAAGCTGAAGCAACCCATGGTCATTGGATATATATTGGCTGGCATGGTGATTGGGCCTTTTACTCCGCCATTTAGTCTAATACACGACGTAAGTACTATCAATACACTTGCCGAGCTTGGGATAATAATACTCTTGTTTGTAATTGGAACCGAATTTCCCATAACCAAATTAAAATCAGTAGGAAGGATTTCTATGATTGTGGGGATTGCAGAATCACTTGGAACAATGATGATTACCTTCTTCGTGGGACAAACACTTGGTTTTTCACAATTTGACTCCATGTTTTTGGCACTTGCTATGTCAGTTACTAGTACAGTGGTTACGGTAAAGATACTTGAAGAACTAAACATGATTAATGACAAATCAAGTGTATTAATAATGGGGATTTTAATCGTAGAAGATGTAATAGTCATTACCATGTTAGGTATCTTACAATCATTGGCCTTAACAGCAGCGATATCATTTCTTCATGTGCTGTTATCGATAGGAATTGTTGTTGGGTTCATAGGAGGTATTCTAATTTTGGGTTCAAGATATTTACCACCATTGATAGATAAACTGGCTAGAAAATCTGATTATTCTGTATTAATAATAGTGATACTAGGTTTGGCATTTGGTTTATCTTTTGTGGCTATAGAACTTGGATTATCTCCAGTTATAGGAGCATTTCTGGCTGGTGTGCTGGTAGCTGAATCAAATAGTGCGGGAATAGCTCGTGTCATAACGGTACCTCTTCGAGATGTGTTTGCAGCATTATTCTTTGTTTCAGTAGGCGCCCTTGTCGATGTATCAAAAATTCCGTTATTTATCATCCCGGCCCTTGTCCTAATTGTAACATCATTCATGTCAAAAATGGTGATAGTCATACCCATTTTAGTAAAGGCGGGATATGACAGTACTACAGCAGTTAGAACTGGTCTTGGATTATCATCAGCCAGAGGAGAAATGTCACTTATCGTTGGAAAAGGTGGTCAGGATGTTGGAGCTGTTTCTTCATACATACTTCCTATCTTGGGGGTGGTTACAATTGTTACCACTTTTGTTACTCCGTACATACTAAAAATAGGGATTAAACTAAACATATCATCTTCTCCAAGCGACGACAAAAATTAATGTAATCAAAATAAACTAGGTAAATAAATCAGTAGGTGCCAATTATGTATTTATCAAACTCGGATATCAATTAGGATAATTCAAGATACCTGCAATCTTGATCAAATGTTCGTTTGGAGGAACAAAAATATTAGTGATAATTGTTTTGCCGTTTGTCATAATTTTTTCATTCTTGATTTCCAAATTATCTAAATATACTTTTATACCATGGTTATTGTTAAGTTGTTGTATCTTAAAAGTAACGATACCTCCAGCCGGATTATAATGATCTGCAAAAAATGATATACTATCAGTTGATTTATTATAATTAAAATTACTTATCTTTGCAATGCTCTCCAAACCATATGTTAAAAATTTACCATTACCTACATCAAGAGTGTTTATAGGACCATTCAGATCAAATCCTGCACAACTAAAATAGTTTGCATCTTTTGCTATGGAAAGGTCTGGTCTGGCTGAAAATGATTTTACTTCTTCTGGTTTGAGTGTAGGTATATTGTCAGACTTGATTGAATCTATTTGTGTTCCATTCTTATTATGGACCGAAGCAAATACAATTATGTTGTGCAGTACGACATGTCCTGTATTCTTTATTGTTCCAAGCAATTCTTTGTTTTGACCTACTGGAAAATTTGAATAATTTTGTACTACTGTATTGTAAAAAGGATCATTTACCTTATTGTTCTTTATAATATAAGGTTGACCCACAACATTGTAGTCACTACCTATTTTAAATTTAAAAGGAGATTCCTTGCCTGGATAAATGATATTACTATATGTGGTATCACGTAATGTGGTAATTGAATCATCAATCTTACTATGAATATTAAGTCCCACGGTTATGTGTTCTGATGTAATTCCATAATTTGTTATAACACCTATAATATTCAATTTACCATTCGAATCAATAAACGAAGAGCCTGTAGAAATTTTAATATCTTCAAAACCATAAACTGAGAGCAAGTTGAATTGGATAATACTTATAGCAAGAAATAGAATAACAAGAACTATTGTGAGTTGATCCACAAAATACATTTTTTCAAAGTGAGATAAAAATTTTGTGAATTAGAATTTGGGAGTATAAGTCCAATCAATATAATAAACACATATCCAGATTATCTCTGGTCGGAAATTTTGTCAAATGTCATCATTACTTTGGGTAAAAATTCTATCAAGTCCGTGGCTACCATGTGAAGTCCCACTTGCTGCAATGCAATATTGGCAGCCAATCCATTAAAATAAACTGCCAATGCAGATGCATCAAAAGCAGAATCTAACTTTGTATAAAGAGCGGCCACAAGTCCTGCAAGAACATCCCCTGTTCCTCCAACGGTCATCGCAGGAGTACTCCTTTTGATTGTTGCAACTTTTCCATTCTCATCAGCTATCACATTTAGCCATCCCTTAAGAATTATGGTAAACTTGTATCTTGTTGCCATTCTTGAAACGCTCGATACGATATCATTTTCGCTAGTTCCCACGTCCTCATCAAATATCCTCTTGAATTCTCCAACATGTGGAGTTATGATTGTATCACTTTCTGCAATTTCTGGAATCACTCTTGGAATAAGGGCAGAAGCATCTAGTACCAGTCTTGTTCCCTTTTCCCTCAAGTTCCTTACAAGTGAATTTAATGCTTCAGGTTTGGATATTGTCATTCCCATTCCTACTGTTGCAGTATGTGGTATCTTTGGGAGACTCTTAATCAATCGATTTGCGGATCCAATAGTGAGCGAAGTATCAGACATGGGTAATGCAATGATATTTGGTGAATATGACCTTAAAGCAGTAATAATAATTTTAGGTACTGCGGTGTAAACTAAATCAACACCTGCCCGTAGTGCAGTTAATGATGCCAATAGGGGAGCACCATGATATAGACTGCTACCACCAATGACAAGTACTATTCCATTATCTCCTTTTTTACAATTTTCATAGCGAGCTTTTATACGATTTTTTACATAATCTTGTGTGATAGAAATTAATTCTGTCAATGTTTATTATGTTATGATATGCCTTTAGCAAAAAACCTTCCTAAAAAAACATATTATATAGACTCTGAAGACCAACTAATAGAATAGTCTATTCTGTGCAAAGATTGGGTTTCATAATTAGGCATTAAGTTTTAATGCATTTGATAACAAAAGACAAATCATTCTATAAATTGAAACCATCTTTTGTTTTTCTTTTGGAGAGATCCTACGATTGGTATATTATTTCCACATTGTTTACAACAATTTCTATCATCCAAACTCCATCTCTCAATATTAAAACCGTATCTTTCGATTACTAAGAGACCGCATTCAGGGCAGTAAGTATTTTCCAATTTATGTCCGGGAACATTGCCAATGTAAACATAGTTTAGTCCAACTTGTTTTGCTATTTCATAATGTTTTTCGAGAGTCAAGATAGGAGTTGAATCAAATTCCATCATCTTGTAATCAGGATGGAATCGTAAAAAATGAACTGGAGTATCTGGTCCTAGTTCGTCATAAACAAATTTGCTGAGATTTCGTGCAGAATCCAAATTGTCACCCACTTGAGGAACAATAAGATCAGTTATTTCTACGTGAATATTGGTTTTTGTTTTTATTTCCTTCAGAGTTGAAAATATAGGTTCCGAATTGGGAATGCCGATATAGCGTCTTACAAATTCTGTATTTCCGCTGCCTTTAAAATCTACAGTTATACAATCTAAAAATTTTGACATCATATTAACAGATTCTGGTGTATCATATCCATTAGATACAAAAATGTTGAAAATTCCTTTTTTATGCGCTTCAAGTCCACAGTCTTTTGCAAATTCCATAAAAATTGATGGTTCATTATAAGTGTAGGCAATACCTTGTGCGCCATACATTTGCGCTTGCTCCACCACTTGCGATGGAGTCATTTCAGTGCCTTCGATTTTTCTCCTTTGTGAGATGTCATAATTTTGACAGTATTTACATAGCCAATTGCAACCCGTTGTGGCAATCGAATATATCGCAGACCCCGGTCTGTAATGAATTACAGGTTTCTTTTCAATTGGATCAATATGACCCGCAATTACTTTTCCGTATACATATAACCATAATTTATTATTATTAACCCCCCTAATTCCACAAAGACCTATTTTTCCCTCTGGAATTTCACATTTTCTGGCGCATGCAGTACATCTTATTCTACCATTTTGAAGTTCAGTGAATAATTCTGCTTCTTTACCAATTATTTCTACTGACGCCAACACTATCATATAACACAAAGAACCTTATAAATTACACTGGATAAATGAAATAATTAGATTGTATCAACACAAATGGTTCAACATTGGATATTTTATATTATCATGACATGAAATTATTGTCAAGTAATTTCTCATAATTTGCCTGAAACTTGTTTTATAAGGTGATAATGTTCCTTCAGTGTCTACACTCGAAACACCCTCCTGAAGAGCTGGCGAGAAAAATTGTCAACATAAGTTTTATATGAAGAAAATAATCCAATTTTGTATCGCTCCGATGGTGTAGGCCGGTTAAGCATTTCGCCCTCTCGAGGCGACGATCCCGGGTTCAAATCCCGGTCGGAGCACTAAAACTACAAGATTCTGCAGTCCGGTAAAATCTCTTCATCTACACTTGATGTTTATTCAAGAGTTATAGGGGGACTACCTTTATCATCATTATCTTGTAGTAGAAAACTAACGGCTAGGAAAAATATTATTCTTGCTTATAATTCAAATTGCTTTATTGGATAAATTACCAACATTTTCTAGTGCTAGTTTTTTTTCCTAACTACTATTGAATGACCTTCTTTGATATGATAATAGTAATGGAGTTTAGATAATTCATCGATACTGTCGTCAGAGAAATATTCAATATTGTACCTAGCTAGTATTATTTTACAATCTCGACAGTAGATTTCTTTAAATGGCACTGCTTCATTTCACATTTTTGAATTTTGTTTATTTAACTATTTTCTTTCTTTTAGCATCAAATTAGTTTCTTGTTTTTTATTTTCGTTAAATTTCATATTGTTGAGCTTGTAGTAAATTACCTCACCTCTTCTTTCCACTACTGCAGCGATTGCATTTTTGCCCATTGTTTCAATTTCACGTACGATTTTTGAAAGCTCTCCAACCTTGACATTAATTCCCTCATTAATGCAGAAAACTACGTATTTTGCATGTTTCTTTTCATATCCGCCTCTTTCATATACTCTAAAATCTGCGCCAAATCCAAATCCCTCCTTTACGACATATCCTCTGCTCCTTAAATCCCTATAGACCAGAAATCTTGTAACTATCTCCTTATCATACTTTAAAGCATGTTTCAATAGAGTGCTAAAGTCTACTACATCGCCATTAGTTATGACAAGTTTATTGATATAAATCAGATAAAGTGCCTCATATGTTTCCAATAAAAAATTAGAATCCTCCTTGTCACCATATCCTTTATTGCGGAGCTGATCTTGAGATCTTGAATCATTAATCTTTATCAAACATCTTTTAGTTAGAACGCCTTCAATCGTGTTCTGGAATTCGGAATTTTGATCCGCCTCTGGAGACATAACGATTAAATCACTCTGAAAGAGGGATTTAAGTATTAAAATAAATGATGATTTATGAAAGGAGTTAATTATAGAGAAACGAAGGGAATGCCGTATGTAAGGAGAGAATACATATCTGGAAAACCTCAATTAAAGATAGCAAGGTTTTCATCTGGGCAATCCAAAGTGGATTATGACTATAAACTTGAGTTAATTGTTAGTGAAAAATTGCAGATAAGACACAATGCCTTAGAAGCGGCAAGATTGGCAGCAAACAAGACAATGTCTCAAGCAGGAGACATGAGTTTTTTTTCTAGACTTACTGTCTTTCCTCATTTGGTGCTACGTGAAAATAAAATGATAGCAACTGCAGGAGCAGATAGGTTACAAGAAGGTATGAGAAGAGCATTTGGCAAAGCTATAGGACTTGCTGCTAGGGTCAAGCCAGAACAATCAATATTTGAAGCATATGTTACAAAAACAAACTTAGAACTGGCAAAGCGTGGTTTTAAGGTAGCCTCAAGCAAATTAGGTTGTCCTACAAGCGTTAGAATAACCTTACTAAAAAATAAAAATACGGAAGATAATTAGAATTTAATCAAGAGTACCAAATTTGGTAAGTATCTGCAAGCTGACTAAAAATTATGGCAGGTATAACAGATGAATAGCGAAACGAAATGTTCCTCTTTAAGCATCCTACATTACATTACACTACATTACGGCTCATACTCCATCAATAGTCAAATACATCCATTCCTCAAAATAGCTTGACAATCATCCATTCCTACAATGTACTGTAGATATCCAATTTACGATTTGCAGAGATTACCCCGAATTTAATGGAAAGGAAATTATATCCTTTATCGTAAGCAATAGTATGGTAAGTATGAAAAAAGACTTTATTGTTGCACGCATAGAAGCTGCACAGGATGGAGGTCCCTACGTTTACGTTGGTTTTAGTGATCCTAATGATTATAAGACTGATAAACCAGCAAACCCTTTTGGATCAAATGTTATGGCATTTTCCTCTCCAGAAGACATGATGAAGAATCTTCCAAAGGCTATGGGAAATATTTCAAGAATGATGACAGGTGGAGGTGCAGGTGACTCTCCAACATTCAAGATTAGTGTAAGGGAGTACGAAGACATTGGAATTAGAGTTGGAGATAAAGTTACAATAGAAATTAGAAAATCTGATAACAACTTGTATACATAATTTGATTGAGAGATACAATTTACTATAACTCTATTACTTATTTCTATTTTCAAGCTGGAATAGGAGAAAGGTTTATCCTACCAGCACATAAAATGCATATTTGAAAAAATAATTGCTTAGATCAATATCTGACCTTGACGACATTCAATATTATGGCAAGAAGGTTTTAGTCAGGGTAGATTTTAACGTAAATATTAGCAATGGTGTAGTTACTGAAGACTATCGAATTAGAAGTGTAATTCCTACAATAGAATATCTTGTAAAAAGGGGAGCCAAGGTCATATTGGCTTCGCACTTGGGCAGGCCTAAATTTCGCGATCAAAATAATTCACTTGCCCCTGTGGCCGTAAGATTGAAAGAAATTCTTAACCGAAATGTCGACTTTATTGACGATTGCATCGGCAAAGAAGTATATAGAAAGATAGAGAAACTTAATTTCGGAAATATCTTGCTTTTAGAAAATTTAAGATATCATCCAGAAGAGCAGAACGATGATCCTGAATTTTGTAAGGCGATTGCATCCTTGGCAGATATATATGTAAGCGATGCTTTTAGTACGTCTCATAGAAAACATGCTTCGACATACGGAGCTGTAAAAAATTTTGATATACGATTGTCAGGTTTTAGTTTAAAAAAGGAAATAGAATATCTCTCAATGATAAGATACAACCCGAGAAAGCCCTTCACACTAGTAGTTGGAGGTTCAAAAATTAAGGACAAAATCGGAGCGTTGGAAAATTTGCTGCCAAAAGCAGATAAATTATTAATTGGTGGTGCCGCTGCATATACTTTTCTAAAGGCAAAAGGATTTAAAATTGGCGATTCGTTATTTGATGAAGAACATTTTGATTGGGTGACAAAAGCTCTTTCCTCATTTGGTGAAAAGATATTACTTCCGGTGGATCATATAGTATCATCTGATGAAAACTCCTTTACAACTGTTACTGGCGATATACCAGATGGAATGTGTGGATTTGACATTGGAAATGAAACATCCAGGATCTTTTCTTCAGAAATCGGTGGAAATGGTTTCGGTACCATTTTTTGGAATGGACCGATGGGAATGTTTGAAGTAGGACAATTTGCAGGCGGGACCATGAATGTTGCAAAGAGCATGGCGCTTGCTTTCTGGAGAGGAGCCATGACTCTTGTTGGCGGAGGTGATACTATTGCGGCCCTCAAAAAATCAGGAGTCTCAGAAAGTGAAGTAACACACTTATCAACTGGAGGGGGAGCTACACTCAGATTTCTGGCTGGAGATAAGATGCCAGGAATTGAAGCTCTTGAACAAGTCAATTAAGTTATGAAAGATGGATGCTTATTGAATTGAGATATGATATATCATCATTTTCTGCTCCAAGCATAAGAGTATATTCACCGCTAACAAGATCTTCTGCCGGAGTAACCAGAAATGTAATTTTTTTGGTTTCCCCCGGATTCATGGAAAATGAATCTTGACTGAATGAAATTGAAGAATTTCCAAAATTGCCCGTACTTGTGAATGTAGAAGACGCAATCATTTTGAGTTTGACATTGTCGTTTGCAGATATGATCAGTGGTACCTCACTTGTCTCACCCTTTTTCATATTCAATTCTTTAGACGTTGTGTCCACAGCAAATGATAGAGGTTTAGAGCCATTCAACATGCCTATTTTATTTTCTGTCCATTCTGAGAACCAGATCTGCTTATTTTTTCCTATCGAAAATTGAAGGGTATTAGAAATTCCACAAGCGCTATCGTTTGGTGCACAGGGGGCCCACAAGTTATTTTGTGTTGGAATCCAATATTCAACTAATGTTCCATCCGTGGAATTAAATCTTGCAATCTTGTTACCAATGTGCTCATTAAACCAGAGAATCCCATCCGTATCTATTTTGATCCAATAGGGCAAAGTATAACCGTACTCCTTTTGAATATTTGCTGAGATTCTAGAAAGTGGTGAAGTGCTAAATTCTGTGATAGCGCCACTAGTTGCATTAATCATAAAGAATATGCTGGTTCCATGATCCGTAATCCAGGGATTTCCCTTTTTGTCGATTGCAATTCCTACTGGTGAATTTAGTTCTCTTGGAAGATCAAAAGCAGTAAATTTTTTTGTAGGTATATCAAACTTGAATAATTGGCCTTTAACTCCAAATGCTAGCATTGAGATCCATAGGATATTTCGATCCTTATCAATGTCAATAGATCCAGTGCTAACTAAATCCGGGTCTATTCCCTTGAATGATGATACTGGAAGAGAGATATTTGAGATACCTTCAGTTGAGTTATTTTTCAAATCTGATATATTTCCAAACCAAAGCGATTTTGATCGAATCCCTGCAAAATAGATATGATCATTGTCAAATACCATAGAGACAGGATAGCTAGTGCCAAAGGCTGAAGGACGTTCGGGAACAAGAAAGAAGCTAAATTTATTATTATCTGGTTCGAATTTCCAAATTCCATTTTGTTTTTCATCAGTAAACCAGATATTGCCTTTTGAATCCGTTTTGATGTCCCATGTTTGCGAGACATCGGTAGGTTTTGAACGACTATCCCACATTGGAATCGAAAATTCCTGGCTACTATTATCATGTATGTTGAATTTACCTAGAATACCTAATTTTGTGGATACATACCATACAGATTCATTACCCGCTACAATACCTAACGGCATTTCACATTTCTGCTCAAGCAAATATTCGGTAATGAAAAAGTTTGCATGGGGAGAAGAATTAAGTCCGCAAAATTGCCTTTGGAATTGCAAAATTGCCTGAGTTTTTGAATTATTCTCAAGCTGAGAAAATTGATCAGATAGGGCGAAAGAATTTTTATCACTTAATTGAAAATCAACAATAAAAAATCCTAATGTAATAGTAAGTATCAAACAAAGTAACTCGAGTCTAAGATTCACTTCATTCATCAACATGCTTTTGGCGACGAGACATATTAATAGATCTAATAAGAATTTATTTATTTCCTTAACGATAAATAATTTAAATATTAAAAATAATTTTCAGTCATATGAAATCAATTACGAGATATCTAACTTTTCATACTGATAGGAGATTCAAATTACTAAATATTACACAACAGATAGAAAAAATTGTGCAAGAATCTAATATTAAGGAAGGTATTTGCCTAATTAATTCCATGCATATTACATCAAGTATTTTCATAAATGATGATGAACGAGGTTTGCATTCAGATTTTGAAAAATGGCTTCAAAGGTTAGCTCCACATTTACCGACTGAGCAGTACATGCATAATGATACTGGAGAAGATAACGCTGATGCACATCTAAAACGTCAGATAATGGGACGAGAGACAATTGTTGCGATCACAGATGGAAAACTTGATTTTGGGCCCTGGGAACAAATTTTTTATGGAGAGTTTGATGGTTGTCGAAACAAAAAGGTCCTAGTAAAGATCATAGGTGAGTAAACCACCAATCTAATAAGAAAATGGAAATTAAGATAATTAATTTGTCATTGCAAATATGTCATCTTTTAAAATATAGTCGATGGATTTATTAGATCATTGCAGGATTTTGTATTTATGGGGTCATTTCGCGTTGATAAAGATTCTCTTGGAGAGGTTAAAGTCCCTTCTGGTGCTTACTATGGGCCATTTACGGTAAGAGCTTCGAACCAATACAAAGTAACAGGACAGAAATCTCACATAAATATGATAAGGGCATTTGCAATGGTAAAACGTTCGGCAGCCCTTGCAAATAAAGATTTGAAAGTCATATCTGCTGATAAAGCTGATGCAATAGTAAAGGCTTGTGATATAGTGCTGTCTGGAAAGTTATTGGATCAATTCATTGTTGATTCAATTAATTCAGGTGCAGGTACCGCCTTTAACATGAATACAAATGAAGTAATTGCAAATAAAGCGTTGGAAATTATGGGTCATAAAATTGCGGACTACTCCTTTATAAATCCCAATGATCATGTAAATATGTCACAATCCAGTAACGATACTTTTCCAACAGCAATGCATATTGCAATATTGATGAATATGAGAGAAGTAGTAGATTCACTTAACTTACTTATAACTTCGCTTGAAAATAAAGCTCAGAAATTTAAAAAAGTTATAAAAATAGGTCGAACACATTTAATGGATGCAATACCAGTGACCCTTGGGGAAGAATTTAATGAATATGCATTTTCTCTTAAAAGAGGTATAAATAAAATTGAAGATGTCTGTTCGGATTTAGAATTTGTGGCGCTTGGAGGAACAGCGGTGGGTACAGGAGCTAACTCGCCTCCCGGATACAAAAAACTAGTTATTAAATACCTGTCTCAGATATCTGGATTAAGTCTAAAGTCCTCACAGAATTATTTCTTTTCCTTACAAAGTAAATTTGAGATAGCAATGTGTTCTTCTATCCTGAGAAATATTGCGATAGAATTAATAAAAATGTCAAATGATATCAGACTGATGGCTTCAGGTCCAATAGCAGGATTAGGGGAAATTACAATTCCGGCGGTCCATGCCGGATCGTCTATAATGCCTGGTAAAGTAAATCCATCACTATCAGAATGTCTTAACATGATATGCTATATCATAGTGGGAAATGACATATCGGTGGCTCTCGCCGCTCAAGCGGGTCAATTTGAATTAAATGTAATGTTACCAGGAATGATAAAAAATATGTTAGATTCAACTGATATGTTAAAAAATTTCCTACCAATTTATGCAAAGAATATGATAGATGGATTAAAAGCAAACGAACAGAAACTTGCATCTTTTGTTGAAAAAAGTCCGACATTAGTTACTCTACTAAATCCCCATATTGGGTATCTTAAGGCATCAGAGATTTACAAAGAATCCATAAAATCTCACAAGAGTATCAGAAAATTGATTCTGGAAAAGGGACTCATGACGGAGAAAGAACTAGATAGTGCATTATCAAAGAAGAACATACTTGGTTTTTAATAATTTTAAAGTAAATGCATTAAAGGTATTTCTGACCTGTCTTGATGCCCATGTATGTATTTATGGAATAGAGAAATAGCAGAGGGTCGAGTTGATAAATAAAAGAATCATACTCACTGTTTCTTTTGGAATACTAGTTACAATTCTTGTTTATTTAGGCATACAGGATTCTCTAAATCATCCATCGTTATCTAGGATTCCAATCTCTGCAAATGTAGCGATTTCAAGACTGGCAAGTGCATTCAATATGTCAGAAAACCAGATAGAAAAAACTCCCTTGTATGTTTATGTAAAACCTGATGGTAGCGTTTATGAATCAAATCCAGAATCCAATGACATAGGAAAAAATATTGGCAAAACAGACCCGACTAATACTGGAGCAAGTCATTTTGCATGGGAGATTAAAAATATGCAAAATAAGAAAAAATATTATGTTGATGCAATAAACGGGGAAATAATTTCTAATTCTAGTTATAAATGACTTAACTAGTCTTTAATACCTAGTTTTCATATACGGCGATAAGATAATGGATCGCTATACATGTCAACCATAACCCTCTGACTAAAGTGACCATTAGAATTTCTAAGTATTGGGTCGAGTATTGAGTTTAGTCAACTGAATTAACACATAATTGTTGTCTTGTTTCTCTTCATAACGTTTTATGTGGCCTTTCATCCATCTTTGACGCGCTTCGACTTCCTTTACTACTAGTTTTTCAAATTCTCCTACTATATTTGGATCGGTATTACGTGTCCAAGGATTATCTCGGTTAGGCTTTAAGACTATCATTAAAAGGTTATAATATAAAATAAACAATGAAGACAGGAACGTAGTTAATCAACATTTAATAGGGTTGATTAAAAGGCGTAAGAAATGGACAAGGCCTTGATTTTTGTCATCATATCAGCCTTATTTGTGGCAGCAATTTATTGTTCGTCGTTGAATGCATTTGCTTCCACCTTTACTGATTGCTCATATAACAAATCTAAAACAAAAGCAACCTGTCTTGTGGTAGACGACAGCGGTCCCAACACGGATACAACTGCCTGGCAATGTACGAAAAATAAGAGTGGCACGTGGAGTTGCACTGAGGCCGCTTCACAACCACCAACACCTGACCTTAAGAATGCAATAACGGGTGCCAAATCCAGTGCAACCGCAGCCGGTGCTGCTACGGGTGGAAATAATAACACGAGCGTTTTAGAGGGTAACGTGCTGAAGCATGGTGGCGCTCTGAAAGGTGGCGAAACGCAAAATAGTAATGATACCTTGCAGTAATTTAGGGTATATTGTGAAGGAACTTCGACGGTCATTTACTTATTTCACCACATTTTACAAGTTACTTCTCATATAGGCAAATATACACATAATTAATTTAATGAATCAGTTAAATGACTTGCAACACAGCAAGTTAAAGACAATTGTACTGTCACAGGAAAACTATGACAAACTAAAAAGATTAGGATATACATCAGAGAGTTTCAATGACGTACTAAACAGACTATTAGAAAACGTAAAGGAGGATAA
>Ga0209157_1001686_pt1 | contig 18226 bp, 18 predicted proteins | sample GraSoiAngelo_135_FD_185892 | JGI IMG/M metagenome (GOLD analysis project Ga0209157, IMG submission 185892) | Grasslands soil microbial communities from the Angelo Coastal Reserve, California, USA - 14_0929_05_40cm (SPAdes) (version 2) | ecosystem: Environmental > Terrestrial > Soil > Grasslands ...
CCTCTCCCTGGAGGCGTGAATCGCGAGGAGGAGCACCGTTCCCGCCCTCCCGAACGTCTCGACCTCCGCGAGAGACCTGATTCCATCGACGACGAGTAGGTCCGGCTTCGCCTTCCCAATCGACTTGAGGCAGAGTTCCGCCACCGCCCCCTCCCCGTAGATCTTTCTCAAATCTCTCATCACCTCGCCCGTGTTCTTCTCGTCGACGGCGAGCCCCCTCCGCTTCGTCTCCTCCCTGATCACGTCGCCCATCACCACTCGCTTCATCCCGATATTCTCGAGCGCCTTGGCGGCGGTTGACTTGCCGGCTCCCGGCATCCCGGTAATCGCGACGATTTGCATCTTCGCCTCCTCAGCGAAACTGTACGATATTAAAGCAGAGACGCTCGAGCTTAATTATCTCGAAGACGGTAGGCCGATAAGTTGCGAGCCTTTGTGGCACTCGAGGTTCCTCGAGAGAGCGTGATCACGGCGATGGTTTCGGTTCAGGAGGAGCTCAGGAAGACGCAGGCGGACCTGAAGGTCGTCAGTCGGGAGAACCTTCACTTCACGGTGAAGTTCCTCGGCGAGATCTCCGAGTGGCAGGCGAGGGAGGCCGACAAGAGGTTGAAGTCGCTCGAGTTGGGTCGTGCGGCGGTGACCCTCGAGGGGGTGGGCGCCTTTCCGTCCCCCGTCCATCCGAACGTAATCTGGGCAGGCGTGGCTCAGGCTGACAGGGGGAAAATCGTTCCGATGGCGGAGAGGGTCATCGCTGAGCTGCGAGGAATCGGGGAAGAGGACAGTCGTCCCTTTGAGCCCCACATCACCCTCGCTCGGGTCAGGTCGGCCGCGAAGAGGGAGGCGCTCGTCTCGTTCCTTCAGCTCAACGCGACTCGCAAATTTGGCAGTGTGGAACTGACTCATCTCAAGCTCAAGTCGAGTGAGTTGACGCCGAGAGGACCGGTCTACGCTGACGTCGGAGTCTACCCATTGAGATGACGACCACGACGGACGCGATTCCGAAGGGGGCGAGAGAGCTCTGCACGCCGACCGTCGAGGAGGCGAAGAGACTCGCCGAGACCGTAGAGAGAGTCGCGGCGAAGACGAGGCTCGCCGCCGCCCGCTTCCCTGAGACTAGGGATGTGGTCCTCGGCGGGTCCTTTGCGAAGGGGACCTGGCTTCCGGGGGAGGCGGACATCGACATCTTCGTGAAGCTTTCGCCCGATATTGACGAGACGCGCTTCGAAGAGGCGGGGCTGAAGGTCGGTCTCGAGGCCACGAAAGGTTACCCGCGGGGGAAGAAATACGCACAGCATCCCTACACAGAGGCACGCGTGGAGGGAGTAGTCGTGAACATCGTGCCCTGCTACGACGTCCAGGCTGGCCAATGGAAGAGCGCCGCGGACAGGTCCCCCTTCCACGTAGAGCTCGTCAAGGCAAGGCTGAGCGAGGCTCAGAAGCTGGATGTCAGGCTCTTGAAGAAGTTCATGAAAGGGGTCGGTGTCTACGGAGCGGAGATAGAGAAGGAAGGCTTCAGCGGGTACGCCTGCGAGGTCCTGGTCCTGGAGCACGGCAGTTTCGTAGATGTTCTCAAACACTTCACCCATCTGAAAGCCGTGGCTCCGGATCGCCTATTGACTCTGCCCGACCCTGTCGATGAGAGGAGAGACCTGGGGAAGGCGATCTCCAACGAGAACGTCGCGCGCCTTGTCCTCGCAGCACGTGCGTACCTCAAGCGTCCGACCCTTCAGTTCTTTCTCGGCAAGAGCGGCAAGAGGCGCCCCAACCTTCAGGCGCACGTCATCGGCATAACCTTCACTCACCGTGAGTCGAGTGAGGACATCCTCTGGGGTGAGCTGAAGCGAACGATGAAGCATCTTTCGGGGCACATCAAGAGGGAGGGTTTCGCCCTTGCCAGGACTGCGATCGCCTCCGATGACAGGAGGGAGAGCGCCTTCCTGATTCTACCTGAGGTCCGGGAGCTGTCGGCCATAGAGAAGAGACTGGGTCCGAGTGTCGTAATGGAGAGAGAGGCGAACGAGTTCGTGGCGAAGAACTCGAAGAGAGCCAAACTCGTCTGGGTGGGGGAGGCGGGACAGCTGCAAATCCTCCAGAACAGGGACGAAGTCCGCCTGAGTGACTTCTTGAGGCGAATGGTGAGGGGCGAAATCGCCAAGATGGGTGGTTCCCCCACGATAAGCAGGGCGATCGCGAAGAATGGGAAGGTCCTCGAGGGTCGACCCCTCCTGCGGGCGGCGAAGAGGAAAGGATGGCTTTCGGCGGGGCTGGACGATATTGTATCAGACACTCTCGGAACGAGTCCCGGTTAGTGCTCTCATTCGAACACCGTACATCCGGGTCCTCACCTACCCGAAGGTATCCCTGCCAGCCGCTCGAAGTCGAGTCTCCCAACTCGAGAAACTCGGAGTCAGTCGCTTGATTTTCGAGGGAAAGTCGAAGATAGGAAGCCTGGGAATTCTCGGCATTGGCACCGTTAGCGTGGTCGTGAGGTCGGAGGTAGGCGAGGAGGTCCTCGCGTTGAAGATTCGACGGACGGATGCGAACAGGCCCGGCATGAAGGAGGAGTTCGATTTGACCCGGCTCGCGAACAGGATCGGAATCGGCGCCAGAGCGGTGAGTCACACCAAGGACTTGCTGCTCTTAGAGTACATTGATTACATTGAGCTCCACGCTTGGTTCAAGTCGCTGAAGGGGCCCAATAGGAGAGCGATGGCGCGAGAGATCTTGCATCGCATTCTGAATCAGTGCAGGAAACTCGACATAATGGGGCTCGACCATGGTCAGCTCAGCAATCTCAGAAAGCACATCGTCGTGGTCAACGGATTCCCCTACATCATCGATTTCGAATCGGCCAGCCTAAACCGAACACCCAAGAACGTGACCACCGCTGCGCAATACATCCTGATCGGTGGCAAGATGTCTGCTCTCGCGAGGCGGCTGGTCGGGGTGAAGAAACGGGAGGTCGTTCTGGCGGCGCTTCGGGAGTACAAGGAGACGAAGAGTGACGTGAGTTACTCGCACTTGTTAGAGGAGCTGAGACTGAACTTGACTAAACTTTAACCGAGTCAGGTTTAGACATGTCTTCCGTGGGGCCGTAGTCTAGTTTGGTCTAGGATACCTGAGCATTTCGGCGGTGAACCTGGGGACCAAACCTTGGATAGAGCGCAGGCGATCGTGAGTTCAAATCTCACCGGCCCCACCACAAAAGTGGTGCAAAGAGTGGGCTTTTCATATTCAGAACGTATTATGTGGCACGATAAAATTCCAACCAGACTCGAAGACTGCACCTAGTGGCTTGTGACGCAGGACGTGTATTCTGTTCTTAAGGTTTCGTGAGAATCACGTTTCTACTTATCGTTTTCCACAGCCTCCTTAATTCGAGGTGTTCTGAGGTCGTAAGTAGAGGCGAAGACGAAGACCCCACCAGGTACAAACGGCAGAAGATAGAGCTGAACTGGGACCGACCCACAGGAACCGCCCGCTGGATAAGTCCCAGGTAACAAACGTATCTTGGTACTAAGAGGAAGGCGAAAACTAAGAGAAACAACCCAAAAAGAAGAACCCAGGGCCTCTTTCTCACGACCTCGTCTGGCATTTCTATAAGCAGCTCCAATTCAGAGTAACCGAACTCGCACTTGTACTCGTGCCATAAGACATGACGGCGCAAGCCGGGCGTCACACCCCCGCCAGGCCAAGAACAGACGGCAGGGTTCGAGGTAATGCTGCTAAAGGTCATGGATGTGGCAATTGGAAGTTGATTGCAAGAGTTGATGTTGTAAGCTTCAAGCGCTGCCGACAGGCCCAGTCCTCCTCGCGTTCATGGCCCAGTGACAGGTGTGGCTGCTGGAAGAGGGGGATGGTACGTAAAGTTGATGGCAGACCTCCGATTTATGGATTAGGCGTTCATAAACGGTATATATCCTACACCAACAACTGCATACCTAGGTAACAGGGTAAGAAAAATGAGAATCGGCGCGATCGGAGTTGGTCAGGCGGGAGGAAGAATACTCGATGCATTCGTCTACAACAACATCTGGGGCGGCCACAAGGACGTGTTGCCCCTGACGTTAGCAATCAACGCTGCGAAGGCGGACCTTCTCGGCCTCTCATCGGTCCCCAGGAAGGACAGGATTCTCCTCGGTCATACTCTTGTGAAAGGGCACGGAGCGGGAGGTAACCCGGAGATGGGGTCCAAGGTAGCCGAGGATGATAAGAGGAACATAAGGCGGGCCGTTGGCGAACGATCTACACACAGGGTCGATGCGTTTCTTATCTTCCTTGGACTTGGCGGTGGTACCGGGGCGGGAGCGTCGCCTGTAATTTGTCAGATGCTGAAGGAAGTCTATAAGGAGCCCGTCTACGCCCTCGGAGTCTTACCGAGTCAGTCGGAGGGGTCTCTCTACGCCGGAAATGCGGCCAGGAGCCTGAGAGCCCTGACAGAGTCAGCCGATGGTATACTTCTCTTCGACAATAATATCTGGCAGAGGGACGGCGTGACGGTAAAGCGCAGCTACGACCAGATGAATCTGGAGATAGTAAGGTCGCTGCAGGTCCTCTTCGCCGCGGGAGAAGAAGCCTCGCCAGAGCATGTCGGAGGAAAAGTGATTGACGCTTCAGACATCATCAACAGCATTCAGGGCTTCGCATCATTCGGGTACAGCGGATGGGTAAAGTCGTGGAGCGAGGTGCTGAAAGACACAGGTAAGCGAGCACTCGGGGGGAAGAAGGGCACCTTCGAACAGCTGGACCCCGCAAACAGGATCTTGTCACTCATCCAGGGTGCGGCCGCAGGACGCCTGTCCTGTGACTGCGATATCAAATCATCATCGAAGGCACTCGTGGTCGTCGCAGGCAATCCAAACGAAATGAACAAGGAAGGGATGGACAGAGCAAAGCAATGGTTGGAGGAGGCGACCGGCGGTGCGGAGATCAGAGGTGGAGACTACCCGTCGCCCTACGCGCGTGAACTGATTTCAAGCGTGCTCTTCTCGGGTCTGAAGGAGATACCTGTCCTGAAGGCGTTGATAGAGAGAGCCCAGTCGAGTAAGACCAAGGGAGCCAAGGAGACTAGGGGCCAGCTCTACAAGGCGCTTCCGAGTGCGAAGTCTGATCCGAAGTCGGAGTAGCCCTCCGATGTTGAGGGCGCAAATTGATTCTAGACGCGATAGTAGATGCGATAATCCTCAACGCGGTCCAGATCGCCCTATTCGTAACCCTGCTGAGCGCCTTCCTCGCTTTCCTCAAGATACTCGTCGACCCAACTTCTCCCTTTCTTAAGAGAAGACATGCGGAAAGGATTCGATACAGCCTTCTGCTCGGCATCGCACTGGGACTCGGGTTCGCCCTCTTAGGACAGTACTCTCAATACTTCATACTCGGGGTCAGCTTGTCACTACTTTCATTCACGCTGTACTATTATCTTCTGAGACGAACGACCTCGAGCTTCTACGGACTCAGGCTGCCCTGGGTCTCGAAGGAAGCGGCGCGAGGCCGCTTTTTTCACTTTTCCACTATTACTCTCATGGCCAGTTTCGTTCTTTACTTCTTCTATCAACAGGTCTTTGAGGTACGCCTCGGCACGCCCATAACACTTCTTGACCTGTATATTCTCCTCTTTGCGAGCGCCGTTTCGGGCCTCTTCGCACTTACGATATTCGTACCGAAGGTTGACTTGTTGTTCCGCCTGATTGACGATTACATCCAAGCTGCTCACCACCCTAAGGAGGGAATGGTGATAGAACTCGAAGACACGGATTTCCCTGGAATCATCGCGGGCACAGCCTTTACGCCCACGGAGGTTATCGACGCTTTCGAATCGCTCCGTCTGGAGGGCTATGCGGAGCGTCAGCCGGACCCCGTTCTGGGACGCGCGCGCTACAGGATCTTCTCCGAAGGCGTCGTCTTTCTTGACGCCAGCGCCCAAGACGTTACGGGTCGCATCGACGCCGCCGTGCGCCAATCCAACATCGCGGTGGACGCTATCGATGCCCGTGTCAACGGAGCCCGTCCTCTGGAGAGCAAGCAACTCAGCGAGGCGGTGAAGCAGCTTCAGGCACTGAGAAAGAAGATGCAGCGCCTGAAGGAAGAGTATGGGCGCCTCTTGCCGCCCGAGTGGGAGGCAGACGCATCGAAGCGAATACACGAGCTCTCGACGGGCATACACGAACAGCGTGTCGGGCATCCACTAGTCGAGGTCTGAAGCCGCCATCGCCCCGCGCTCCGAAGAAGGTAGCCCGTTGATGAGCCGGATGCTTACCGACAGTCAGAGTAGTCTCGCATATCTCAGAGGATTCGAGCGGCACGTTGCTCAAGTGGAATAAATTCCGGTCTGCGGCTCTTATACCCTTACAGCGCGTCCGCGGCGGGACCGGGTTTCGGTGTTATCGGTTTCACAGGAGCCTTTGGAAGCTCTACGGTCTTCTCGACGGGGGTAAGAAGATGGCCGATCTTGGCGTATCTTTCGAGGAAGCGCATGCCCTTCGCCGTCGTGGTGTACCGAGGTAACTCTCCATCTTGGGCGATTAGCCCCTTTTCTTGCGTGAACTTCATGTACGCCTGTAGCTGCTCGTAGGAGAGCATCGCGCTGTACATCAGCTTCGTCTTGGAGGCTCCCCTGACTCCCGCCTTCAGCAGCGTCGCGATAATCTCAGCCCTGCTCCTGTACCTCATCCGATTTCTAGTTACTCGGTAGGAAATTGTAGAGATTTCTTAATATGGTTCGCTCACTTTATTCAGTAAGACTCTTCTGGAACTTTCTTTTACGCACGTCCATTATGTGTGGATTAGGAGATTGCAGCCACGACTATTTTCGGAGAAAGAACCAGGCGTCATCGGGAATCTCGAGTTCGTTCAGCAGGAGAGATGTTAGGAAGGGGTGAAGTTCATACTGCTGGACAGCGGCCCGACTGGTGATCGGGAGGAGTTCCTGCCCGTGCAGGACGCAGATCCCCAGGTCCGCCTCGTCGAAGGCGGGATTGTCGGAGACAGAGTCACCTATGTAGACAAGAGAGCCTTTCACTCCCAACAGCTGGGCCAGGGTTCTCACAGCGGTGCCCTCATTCGGCCTCCCTGCGAGTGCGTCGATGAATGGTTCCGGGGGCGCATACCTGACGTACAGATTCCTCGAGCGAAGCTCTCTCAAGAGAGCTTGTATGAAATCGTCATGAGGCGCGGTGCCGAATCTCCAGTCGACGCACAGGCCCAGAAGCTCACCGTCTATTCCCCGCTTGGTCTCCACGGTGAACCCGGGAGGCAGTCGACGCTCAATATCCGCGAGAATCGATTCCTGTATCCGAACCCGGCTGCGGAAAATTCGGCCGTCGGCCAGCCGGACTTCGAGTCCCCCTACGCACGCCCAGCCATTCGCAAAAGGAACTCTTGTGTGGATGAAATCGAAGTCCTTCATCGTGACTATCGCAACGGGAACGTGCGCCGCAATCCGGGTAAGTGTTCCAATCAGCTCGTCCGGGACGCGCGAGAGTTCCCGACTGGTGTCCATCCTGGCTAGCGTCCCGTCATAGTCGCAGAAGACGGCCCCGACCTTCATCGACTGACTGGGGGTTTAGTTCAGTTAAATAACTTATCTCAAACCGCGGGTCGTTTTGGGGCGGAATTTCACACCGCGAAGAAAGGTCCAAGATAATCAGAGGGTCCGTCCGCAATGACGGAGCAGAGGCCTTCCACGTCTTCTTCCGGATGGGACCTTGGTAGGCAGGATGAACACCCTTCTTCGCGACTCCATCGGGAGCTCGAGATCCGCTCGGGAGCCCGCCGTCCCTTCCGACTCAAACCTTCTGCCGTGACCCACCCCTCCTCTTCAGCGATGCCACAAGCTCTGTGAGCACCTCCTTGGCATCTCCGAAGACCATCATGGTGTTGGGCAGGTAGAACAACTCGTTGTCGACCCCGGAGAAACCCGGCCTCGTCGAACGTTTGATGAAGACGACGGTCCTCGCCTTGTCGACGTCGAGTATCGGCATCCCGTACAGAGGAGAGTCGGCCTTGGTTCTTGCCGCAGGGTTGGTGACGTCGTTCGCCCCGACGACGATGGCCACATCAGCCTCTGGGAACAACGGGTTGACCCGATCCATCTCCCAGAGCTGCTCGTAGGGAACCTGCGCGTCTGCCAGGACGACGTTCATGTGGCCGGGCATTCGCCCAGCAACCGGGTGGATGGCGTACTTCACGTCGATCCCCCGCCGCTGAAGCACGTCTGCGAACTCCTTTACGACGTGCTGAGCCTGGGCGACGGCCATCCCGTACCCGGGGACGACGATGACTGACCTTGCATCTTCGAGAACCATCGCGACGTCCTCTGGCGTGTACGCCTGCACCGAGCGCGCGGCCTGGGCTGTGCCAGCCGACCCTGCCGTAATCCGCGACCCCACCCCGCCGAAGAGGACGTTGGCGAAGGAACGGTTCATCGCTTTACTCATTATCACCGCCAGTATGAAACCGGAGGAGCCATCGAGCGCTCCCGCGACTATCAGGACCTTGTTGTTGAGGACGAAACCGAGCGCGGCCGCTGAAATCCCCGCGTACGAATTCAGGATCGCGATGACCGTCGGCATGTCTGCTCCCCCAATCGCCAAGACGAGGAGAAGGCCGAAGAGAAGCGCGAGTCCGGCCATGATGGGCAGCACGAATTCCTGTGTCGGGTTCAGTGATAGGTAAACGCCCAGGGCTACCGCCGCCCCAAGGGTCGAAAGGCTCACCACGTTTCTACCCCTGTAGACGAAGGGTCTGCCGGGAATGAGTCCCTGGAGCTTGGCGAAGGCGACGCAGCTCCCTGTGAACGTCAGGAACCCCAGTATCATCTCAGCCGAAAGGACAGACACGGTGAACAAGTTGATGCTCGGGAGGTCCTGATAGTACTCTGCCGTTCCCACGAGAGCCACGGCCAGCGACCCGAAAGCGTGAGACATCGCCGTCCTCTGCGGAACAGCCGTCATCGGAACCTTCAAGGCGATTGGTGTCCCCAGTACGGTTCCCACGAGAGCCGCCCCCACGAGCAGGTCGGTCCTCTGAATCTGAAAGGCCGCGAGCGTCGAGAGGATTGCGATGGCCATTCCGGCGGTGGCACTCCAGTTGCCGAGTCGGGAGGTCTTCACTTCGCTCATCCATCTCAAGGAGAGGATGAAGAGGACGATCGAGAGGACGTACAGGTACTCGGCCGGGAGATCCGTCATTTTGTCTGCCTGCGCCTGAACAATCTCAGGATGCGGTCGGTGATCATGAAGCCGCTAACGATGTTCGTCGCTGCCAGCGCGACCGCGACCGTCACCAGCGTGAGGATGAAGTCGTTCTTCGGTCCCACCATGACGATGAGGGCAGCCACAATGGAAACCGAGGAGATTGCGTTCGTGAGCGACATCAAGGGTGTGTGGAGAAGGCGAGAAACGTGCCTGATGAGTTCCGTCCCGAGGAAGGTGGCCATCAGGAAGATGAGGAGGTTTACGACTACGTCAGGCTGGGAGACCTCTACCACTAGCGTCTCCCCTGCTCTAATGCAAGCTTCGTCGGGGGGTGCATAACCTCGCCGCCCTGAATCACGAGCGGTCCTCTGATCAATTCATCCTTCAGGTCGAGGGTCAAGCTGCCGTTCTTGACCATTGTCAGGAGGAATGAGGTTATGTTTCTTGAGTAGAGCTGGCTCGCTTGCGGCGCCATCGTCGAAGGGAGGTTCAGGGGTCCGTGGATAGTCACCCCGTGCTTGACAACGGTTTTCCCGGGCTCAGTCAGGGCGCAGTTGCCGCCCTGCTCCGCCGCCAAATCTACCACGACCGACCCTGGCCGCATCCCCCTGATGGCCTCCCCTGAGATCAGCTGAGGGGCGCGTTGCCCCGGGACCAGAGCGGTTGTGATCACCACGTCTGAAGCCTGCGCGCGCTCGGCCAAGAATCTCTGCTGTTTCATGTAAAACTCTTCGGATTGAGCCTTTGCATACCCTCCCGCGTCCTGCGCTTCTTTTGTCTCGACGGGCAGTTCGACGAACCTGGCGCCAAGACTAGCGACCTGCTCTTTCACAGCGGGACGCACGTCGTACGCTTCCACGATAGCTCCGAGTCTCCTGGCCGCCGCGATCGCTTGGAGCCCCGCGACACCGGCGCCAACCACAAACACCTTCGCCGCGGGGATGGTTCCGGCGGCTGTCATCAGAAGAGGGAAGAGCCTCGGAAGGGAGTCTGCAGCGATGAGGACTGCCTTGTATCCCGCCAGGGTGGCCTGGGAGGAGAGGGCATCCATCGACTGCGCTCGGCTTATCCTCGGCATAAGTTCCATCGCAAAGACAGTTGTTCGGCGGGCCGTCAGCTTCTGAACGGTCTCGATATTCGCCAACGGATAGAGGAAGGAGATCAGGGTAGAGCCCTCCTTGAGGAGTCCCGCCTCCGAGGGGGTCGGTGGCATTACCTTGAGAACGAGATCCGCTCCTCCGTAGAGGGACCTCGCGTCATCGGAGATCCTCGCCCCCTTCTCCACGTAGGCAGAGTCGGGATAGCCTGCCGCGTCCCCGGCCCCTCGCTCCATCGTTATTTGCAGTCCGCCCAGTTTCGAGATGTTCTCGGGCACGAGCGAAACTCGCTTTTCGCCCGGAGTCGTCTCTCGCGGTATTCCGGCGATCAATAGCCGACCTCCCTTCACGTGACGGGTTTAACGTTTGCTTGCTGAATGAATGAAAGGGTGGGTCGCCGTCAAAGCGTGCGGGCGAGCCTTGATCGTCATCCGGGTCGGTCAACCGGAAACTATCAAGAATACTCAGTCTGACCTACTAAGTCCAAGTTTACTACCGTCTTTATATAATGGAGCGATAGCATAATTGTTGGAGGATAAAAAATGAGCAACACAATTAGTTCGTCGAGGGCTGCGGCTCTCCAGGGGATTCTTCGCCGCTGTCCGAGGTGCGGGAAGGCATCCCTCGTCCAAGATGAGGAGAGCGGGGAACTAATATGCAGTAACTGCGGATTCGTCCTCAAGGAGAAGATTGAGGAGGAGGGCCCAGAATGGAGAAACTCATCCAGGGACGAAGGGGGAGAAGACAAGAGCAGGACAGGATTGCCGACCTCGATTGCCTCTCACGACATGGGCCTCGCCACGATAATAGGACGCGACGATAGGGATGCGATGGGCAAGTCAATCACGGGTTCGATGAGAAGCACGGTGGACAGGCTTAGGATCTGGGATAACAGGAGCCAGGTGAATCAATCTCAAGACAGGAACCTCCGACAGGCGTTCAGGGAGCTGGACAGACTGGCGGACAAGCTCACGGTCTCCGAAGCGGTCAAGGAGAGGGCGGCTTACATCTACAGAAAGGCGCTCGAGAGAGGGCTGATCAGGGGGAGGTCGATCTCCTCACTCATCGCAGCCTCACTCTATGCCGCGTTCAGAGACACGGATACCCCGAGGAGCCTGAAGGACGTCGCCGCCGTCACCCTCCTCAGAAAGAAGGACCTTGCGAGAGACTACAGGATGCTTCTCAGAGAATTGGATGTGAGGATGCCGGTAAGCGACCCGGCAAAGAATGTCGCGAGGATCGCCTCCGCGGTCGGACTATCTGAGAAGACAAGGCGTAGGGCGATTGAGATTCTCAGGACGGCCGAGGAAAAGGAGCTCTCCGCAGGGAAGGACCCTGTGGGACTGGCAGCAAGCGCACTGTACATCGCGAGCACGCTCGAAGGTGACGGGAAGACCCAGAAGGAGATCGCGAAGTCGGCGGGAGTCACGGAGGTCACCATACGCAACAGGTACAAGGGCCTCGTCCAGGCGCTCGGTCTTCTACCCGAACAAGAGGTGAAGACACCTGCTCAGCAGTGAGCCGGGAACCAGGGTCCTGGAAGATTCCTCGTACGAATGCGTAAGGTGTGGAACGAGGACGACCGCTAAGGAGCTCTCGAAGCTGCCCAATGCCCGGTGTATCTGTGGATACACGGTCTTCAGAAAGGGCGCACGGGTGGTCGGGAGACAGCTAAGCGCTGTCTAGGCAGTCCTCTAGATTCCGGCCAACGTCACGGCTCCTTTACGGTCAAGTCGACGGCAATCTCAGCTATATCCGAGCCGTATTCCCCGACCCGTCTGATGCTCTCCAGAATCAGCTTGATCGAGCCGAAGGTATCCGGGTCTGTCTTCAGGGCCAGCAGCTCTCCGCTAATCTTCTCGTCGAGTTCCTTCACCCTCCTCGTGAGGCCGATCGCTTCGTTCGCGAGCTTTCGGTCCAGGCGGAGAAGTGAGCTAACCGAGTCTCCGAACGCCTTCAGGGAGAGGTCGCTCATCTTCTCGACCTCCTTCATCGCCTTCTCGGCCGCGCCTTCCCGAACGCCCGAGACCAGCCCTGCCACGGCCGCGGCGTGATCACCCACCCTCTCCACACTCTTCACCGCGAGCCTGTAGCCGAGGCAGTCCCTCGCCGAGGTCAGCCCGATGTCCTCGATTATCGACCGGTTCCTCACCGCCAGGTTGAGTTGTCTCAGTATGAAGTGGTAGAACCTATCGACCTCGTCATCTCTGGCGACGACCTCTCCCGCCAGCTCATCGTCGCCGGCACGCAGAGCCGCCACCGCATCCTTCACCATCCCGGACACGACGATCGACATTCTCTCGAGGGCCTTCTTGAGGGGGAGGTCCGCATAGCCCGAGAGGCACTGGGTCGTCATCCCGTTGGCGTTCTCTTCGATGATCTCGATCCCTACAAGCTTCCTTCTTATCGCCTCCCTCATGTACGACCGGAGCCCCGGGTCGTACTTCGGTGAGCGGAGCCTGACGATGTCGTATCCTGCGAGGTAGTAAGAGATGAACAGGCGGAGGGCCGCATCCTTGTCCATCTCCTGAGTGATCTCGATCGTCGCCTCACTCTTCTCCGCCTCAGCCAACTCCCGCTTCGGGACGATTAGAAGCGACATGTCCGCCTGCGGGAGGACCAGCACCGAATCCTTCGCTTTCAGCCCTATGTCCTTCACCCACGATTTCGGGAGGGACACGACGAAGCTGTTGCCCCCAGTAACCTGGACCCTCCTTATCTCCAACACAATTAAGCGTCTATAGGGCCTCTATATATCCTGTCTTTCACAATAGATTCCTTCGGACAGCGATATATCTTCTGGAATTCCGCCGAACCCTCGAGAAAACAAGATGAAAGTTCAAGAACTGAATGGAGTGAGTCAGACTGCCACGGCGGTTTATGGTCCGACAAGGGTTGAGGGGAGAAGGTAGGCGTCGACAGAGCAATGGGACTAAAAGAATGGATAATTCCGCAGGATAGAGCCTTCTTCGACATTCTGGAGAAGGAATCCGAGAATGTTGCGGTAGGTGCGCAGAAGCTGGAGGAGGCGATAGGCGAGTTCGACAGGATGGACGAAAGACGGAAGGAGTTGAAAGACATCGAACATGTCGGAGATGACATCGTACATCAGATATACGACAAAGTGAACAGGAGCTTCATTACTCCCATAGACCAACAAGACATAATAAAACTCGCCACGCTTTACGACGATGTCCTAGACTTCATCTACGCTGTGATGAACAGGATCGTGCTCTATGAGGTCAGGGAGTCGACCCCGACTATGTTGAAGCTGGCTCAGTTGGTTAGCCGCTCCGTTGACGAAATTCACGCCGCTTTCATCTCTATGCGTAGGGTTGACGAAGATGAGATAGACAAACGATGCAGAGAGATCGACAGCCTAGAGAACGAAGCAGACGTCCTGTTGAATGATGCTGTGGCCGAACTCTTCAAGGGGAAGGACGTGATTCAAATCATGAAGCTGAAGGAGATATATGAGTATCTGGAAACCGCGACAGATAAGTGTGAAGATGTGAGCCTCGTTCTTCGCGATGTCGTTATGACGCGCAGCTAGGGAGTTCAACAATTGATCACGCCGCTGATAGTCGGCATCATAGCGATAGCGTACTTTTTTGACTTCTTCAACGGTTTCCACGACGCTGCCAACTCAATATCGACTGTGGTGTCGACGAGAGTGCTCGCGCCCCTTGCCGCAGTCTCGCTTGCAGCTCTCTTCAACTTCGTCGCATTCCTCGTATTTGGGGTTGCAGTGGCCAAGACGATAGGTGCAGGCCTAATCAAGCCGGGGGTAGTTGATCAAAATGTCGTACTCGCTGCGCTTGTCGGGGCGATTATCTGGGACATCATCACGTGGCTTCTGGGGCTGCCGACCAGTTCGTCGCATGCCCTGATCGGAGGCCTCGTGGGAGCTGGGGTGACCAAGGCCGGGCTCGGGGCCCTCCTCTTCTCCAGCCTGAACGTGACCGTGACTTTCATGGTTGTTTCGCCTTTAATCGGTTTTGCCGTTGCATTCGCAATCATGGCAGCGATGATAAGACTCTTCTTCAGGAGGTCGGCTCACAGGGTAAACCGCTACTTCAGGAGACTGCAACTCGTCTCCTCTAGCCTTGTGAGTCTCAGTCATGGCACCAACGACGCCCAGAAGACCATGGGAGTGGTAACCGCTCTACTCGTCTCCACCGGCAACCTCTCGAGCTTCGTGGTACCCCTGTGGGTTGTCTTGATGGCTCATTCGGCGATTGCTCTGGGCACCCTCTTTGGAGGGTGGAGGATCGTTAAGACACTCGGATTCAAGCTGACAAAGATGGACCCTGTACACGGATTCTCTGTCGAGACTTCGGCGGCTTCTGTGATAATAGGTTCCTCTTTGTTGGGGATACCCGTTAGCACGACCCATTGCGTTAGCGGTTCCGTGTTGGGATCTGGGGCTACATTGGGTGTATCGGCTGTCAAGTGGGGCGTCGCAAGAAGAATAGTCTGGGCCTGGCTCCTTACGATTCCAGCATCTGCAATCATCGCATGGCTGACATACACGGTCATTATGCTGTTTGTCTAGAAGCGAACGGAGGCGAAGTTCTGATTCTCTGTAATCTTGACGCCCTTGCTCTGCAGCTCCGAGTGAAGCTTCTGCACCAACTTCGTGTTCAGGGCCACCTCGGGGGGGACCACCCCGATCCCGTGCACTTCGCCCCTTCCGACCATCCTCGTCACAATCGAACATGTGAACCCAGTCGTCTTCCCCATTGAGGTAACCTTCTTCTTCCTGTCATAGAAGTCTATCATCTCGTAGGTTATGCTTGCCCTAGCCGGCCCCTTCCTTCCGACGACTTCTACACGCATCACAGTCACATCCTCCGGGGGTCCCGAGCTGAGGACCTTCGAGAGAAGCTCACTTGAAACGTCAATCGGGCTGACCGCGGCCCCATCGAGATTCAGTTTCTCCCTCGAGAAGAGCCCCATCTCCATAAGAAATCGGATCTTCTCAGCGTGTCCCGGCCACCTGACTGTCTTCTCATCGAGAATCTTCATCTCCTTCATCGTGTAGAGGAGTGTCGCCAGGCCATCCGTGCAGAATGCCTCGCACTTCCCGATTGGCGTCGAGAAGATTACCATCCCCACCGTCTCGAAGGGCTTCACCCTGACGATTTTTCCGTCCCTGATTATCCTGGCGTCCTCGAGATACTCCCTAAGCAGACCCACCAGCGAAAAGACGAGCCTGTACCCAAGAGGGGGCTTCGGGTGCTGCGGCAGGCCTCCAACGAAGATGTGACCTTCGACCGCTTCGTCGAGTAGCCTCGCCCCATTGGCGAGAAGAATTCCCGCGAGGCCGGGAGCAAGTCCACATCCAGGGATGAGAAGCGCGCCGCTCTTCTTCGCGGCCGCGGCTAATAGCATCTGCTCGTCCTCGAAGGCGATATCGACCATCTTCGCCCCTGCTTCCACGGCAGCCCTGTTCGCCAAGTTCACGACCCCGTGGGGGAGAGCAGATGCGACGACATCGAATTCACGGAGGAAGCTCACGAGTCTCTTCCTGTCTTTCACGTCAACAACATCGGTGGTCAGCTTCTTGGTGGCGGTCATCCTTCTGGTCCGGGCGAGTCTCTCCGGGTTCAAGTCTGCGACGACGACCTGGTCAACGTCCGCCGAGCGGGCGAGATCCCACGCGATTACCGAGCCCATGAGCCCGGAACCGAGTACCGCCGTCTTCATCAGCGAGTGTGCGAAACTGTGGCGGTTTTAAGGCTTGGGTGAATGAAAGAAACCAAAAGACCTTATACGGAACCGGAGTTGAAGGGGCTTCGATATTGATGGACCTGAATCAGGCCCTCGACGAGCCAGTGACGAAGTACATGTCGAAGAACGTCTTGTACCTTCCGGAGGCGAGCACGGTGGTGGAGGCTGCTCGGTCGATGCAGAAGAACGGGATCGCGGCGGCGATCGTTACGAAGAACGGGAAGCCGGTCGGCATAGTCACCGAGCGAGACATCCTCTACAAGGTCGTCGCGGGAGGAATGGACCCACGAAAGGCGAAAGTCTCCGAGATAATGTCATCTCCGATACAGACGATAGAAGACGACTCCAAGGCGGGAGAAGCGTTGGCCAAGATGACGAGACTCGAGATAAGGAGGCTGGCTGTGATGCACGAGGGGAAGATCGTGGGCCTCGTGGTCCAGAAAGGAATCGTTGCCGGGAGCTTGAAGGAACAGGTTCCCCTCCCGGAGCTGTTGAGCCCGAACGAGTTCAGATGTCCCTATTGCGACCAGGTTTTGGAGAACGCGGAGGCTCTCTCCAAGCACATAGACCGCCTTCACATAGGGTCGGGACTGCTTCAGGGCGACTCGAGAAAGTGGTGAAACACCTACCCGGACAGGTAGGTCCTGGTAGTCTCGGCCAGCCAGAGGATTCCCTTCTCAAAGAGGTCCAGTCTGATGCTCTCGTTGGGGGCGTGAATCGCGTTGTCGGGTGGCGAGACCCCTATCGAGACAGCCGGAATCTTGTACCTCTGGGTAAAGACGTACAGCGGTCCTGTCCCCGCCTCTGAAAGCCTCACGACGCTCTTCTTCCCGAAGACACTCTCCCCACCCTTTATCGATGCTTGCGCGAAGGGGTCTCTGAAGCTCGTGCGAGCCGCCGGTTCCATGCTCTCAACCTCCACCGCGACGTCTCCAAAGCCTTTCTCCTTCAAGAAGTCTTTGAAGCGGCCCAGGAGTTCCTCCGGGTCTTGGTTCGGGACGAGCCGGAAGTCCATCTTGCAGTGTATCTCCTTTGGCAGGACCGTCTTCGAACCGGGCCCCGTGTAGCCAGCCCAGATGCCAGCGATGTTCGCTGTCGGGCGCCTCGCAAGAGCCTTCTTCGCCTGAGAGGCGGTGATCCCGCCGACGAAACTCTGGGCGCCGTAGTGACGCTTGAAACTCTCTGCATCGAAAGGCTCCTCCTCGAGAACCCTTTCGTCCTCCTCCGTAAGGTTCTCGACCTTGTCGTACCATCCCGGGACAGAGACACGCTCGTTTTCATCCTTGACCAGGTTAAGGAGGCGAATAAGCCGCCAGGGGGCACTCGGGAGGGCTGCCGCGTTGCTGCTGTGGGCGTCGATGTTGAGCGACTTCACTGCCAGCTCTAGGTAGATCATCCCCTTTACTCCCAACCCCACTATCGGCCTCCCCTCCTCGTCGACGCCTCCCCACTCCCAGAAGACGGCATCGGCCCTGAAGAGCTCTTGATTCTGAGAGACGTAGTCATCCAGGTGCACGCTTCCCACCTCCTCTTCCCCCTCGAAGCAGAACTTTACGTTGCAGGGAGGCTCGCCGTTCACTTTCAGGTAGCTCTCAAGAAGCTTCAACCTCGACACCAGCTCTCCCTTGTCATCGGAGACCCCCCTCCCGTACAATCTCCCCTCCCTGAACTCCGGCTTGAAGGGCGGAGACTTCCAGAGGTCGAGCGGCTCCTCCGGCTGGACATCGTAGTGGTTGTAGAAGAGAATCGTCTTGTTCGAGTCGCTACCCTTCATCTCCCCATAGAGAAGCGGGGCGACCCCCTCCTCTCCTCTGAGCACCCTCGTCTGGATCCCGACCTCCCGCATCATCTTCTCGACGAGGATCGCGCACTCTTCTATCCCCTCCTTTCTCGCCGAGACGCTCGGCTGGGAAGCCAGCCTCGCAACATCCTTCGCAAATCTGTTCAGATTTTCGTGAACGTACCGTTCGAACTTCTCATCGACCAACGAAGAGGCCTCCTCCAACCGCGGGATGCGCTGTATTCCCAATTAAAGCTTAGACTCGTGGATTCGAAATCCCTCGGACAGCACTTGTCACGTTCTCTGCAAGTAACTTGGTGTCCCAGACCACGTGAAGAATGAGCAATACACCTGTCGCTGACGTGAAGGCAGCATGCGCGAGCACCCAAGCGCGGAAGAATCCATGAAAAATGCATGTGATG
>Ga0209157_1001687_pt1 | contig 18223 bp, 18 predicted proteins | sample GraSoiAngelo_135_FD_185892 | JGI IMG/M metagenome (GOLD analysis project Ga0209157, IMG submission 185892) | Grasslands soil microbial communities from the Angelo Coastal Reserve, California, USA - 14_0929_05_40cm (SPAdes) (version 2) | ecosystem: Environmental > Terrestrial > Soil > Grasslands ...
TCGACCTACTTGTCAGGAAGGAGGAGAGCAGCGAGAATCGCGACCGTCGCTTCGCTCCGACGAGCGATCAGCGATCACGATCACCGGAACGGGTGATCACGATCGCCCGGACTGACCGATCACGATCCCTCCAACGCAATCGCAAACTTTGCCTGGAACCGCGTGGTTCCCTGTCCCCGGCGAGCTCGCAGAAAGGCTGCCGGGAGAGGACGTAGCAGGTCGTATTATTATGGCACATGATCGAGCGCCGGCGGGCCCAGGCCAAGCAGTATGCCCAGCGCGTCAATCGGACGCTTGCCCTTCTGAAGCGCTTTGCCGTTCCGGCCGTCATGCGGGAGCTTGTCCGGCGCTACCACGTCTCGCTGCGACAGGCCCGGCGGTACGTCGATGTGGCTCAGCAACACTCCCGGGGCGTGCCGGTGCCGGAACCGACGGTGGTGTTCACGGTCAAGCTACCCGTCGGGCTCGTCCGGCGGGTCCGCGCCCGCGCCCGCGCGACCGGCACCTACTTGAGCGTCCTCGTCGCGCGCGCCCTCGAGGACTGGCTGGAGCGCGTGCGGCCGGGACCGCACGGTGGGCGATAGGCGCATCGAGCACGCCTACGTGTTTGACCGCCTGGGGGATGAGCGCTTGACCCAGGCCTATCGGATCTTACTTCCCCAACGCCGCCGCCCTTTGAAGCCCACGGTTGCGGGCCTGGAGTGTGGGGCGGCAGGAGGCACGCCAGGTGAAAACCGCCGCGATCTACGCGCGCGTGTCCTCGGACCGGCAGAAAGAGGAACACACGATCGCCAGCCAGACCAGCGCCCTGCGCGCGTACGCCACCGCCCATGAGTATGTGGTTCCTGACGGCTACCTCTTCGAGGACGACGGGTGGAGTGGGTCCACGCTGATCCGGCCCGGTCTGGAACGTCTGCGCGATTTGGCCGCCCAGGATTATTTACGATGCCGCCTTGATCCTCTGCACCGTGGCGACGGCCACGCCTGGCGCGCGTCGTCCTCACCCCGCGCGTCGCGGACCTAGTGCTGAACACGGGGGCACAGTCTAGCGGGAGCAAGTTGGCGGCCTCGTCGATGACGCCGCTGTTGTTGAACGGAGGCGACCAAGCGCGGAATCCGCGCCAGTCGCCACCGAGGAGCTGCTACAGAGCCCCGTTACCTCGCTGGTAATTTGCCGTCGGTCGGCCGTTCGGTAAAGCTGATCGCAGAAGCAACTCACTACAACCGAGGAGGCTCGACATGAGTGACGCCACAACGACCGTGGACACCTACCTAGCGATGTGGAACGAGACCGACCCCAAGCATCGGGCCCAGCTCATCGAGCGAGCGTGGGCGGGCGACGGCCGCTACGTCGACCCGATGCTGGAGGCGGAGGGCCACGCGGCCATCAGTGAGATGGTGGCCGGCGTACAGGCCAAGTTCCCCGGCCACCGCTTCCGCCGACTCAGCGGCATCGACACGCATCACGATCAGCTCCGCTTCGCCTGGGACCTCGTGTCTCCCGAGGGCGCCGTGGTGGTGGCTGGCCTCGACATCGGCGCGCTCGCGTCCGATGGCCGGCTGCGGCGCATCACCGGTTTTTTCGGATCAGGGCTAACCCCAATCCGAAAATAGATTGGGAATCGAACAACAACTGAAATGCATCAGAGGGGCTTCCCCACGAATCAAAAGAGCGGACGTCCCCACGTCACTCTTTCGTTCACGGAGGCCCCTCTGATGCGTTTGAGCGTAGGCAGCTTGCGGCAGGTGGTCAAGCGAGATTTGCCGATCGAGTTCGTGCCTCAGCAGCTGACGTCGTACGGCGGGCTCGAGCTGCTCCACCGCTATGTCCGCCGGCTCGGCCTGTATCCCCGATTGCGCCGCGCGTGCGCCGACCTCGGCGGCGACTACGGCGGGGCGCGGTTGAGTCTGTTGCTGCTCGCGCTGTTCTACGTCGGGGCGCGGCGGGTGGAGCATCTGAAGTATCTCGTCGGCGACCCGCTCGTCCACCGATTCAGCGGGCTGGGCCGGATGCCCACGGCGCGCACGGTCACGAATTGGCTGCGCCGATTTACGCACGCGACGCTCCGGCCGCTGATCCAGCTCAACCAGGAGCTCGTGCTCGAGTCGCTGGCTCGCCTCGACGTGCCGCGCCTGACCCTCGATGTCGACGGGACGGTCGTCCGCACCGGCGCCACCGTCGCCTGGGCCTTCCGGGGCTTCAATCCTCACCATCGGAAGGATCTCAGCTACTACCCCCTGGTGGCCCACGTCGCGCAGACCGGCCACATCCTGCGACTCAAGAACCGCCCGGGCAACGTGCACGACTCCAAGCAGTCGGCCGCGTTCCTGCGGGAGCTGATCGAAGCCGTGCGGGCCCGCCTGGGCCGGTCCCTGCCCCTGGAATTCCGCATGGACGCCGCGTTTTTCCAGCGCGACGTGCTGCGGCTGCTCGCGGCCCGCCGCTGCGCCTACGCCATCAAGGTCGGCTACTGGAGCTGGCTGCCCCTCAAACAACTCGCGGCCGAGCGGCGGCAGTGGCACGCGCTGGCGCCGGACGTGACGGGATTCGAGCACCAGCTCGTCATCCCGCCATGGAACCTCCGGCTGCGCGTGATGATCTACCGCAAGCATGTCCAGCACGAGAGCCCCAAGAATTTCCAACTCGATCTGTTCACCCCGGATGACGGGCACTTCGAGTACTACGCCGTCGCCACCAACCTGGCGCTCTCGCTGCCCGCCCTGTATGACTTCATCGGCGGCCGCGGCGCTCAGGAGAAGACCTTCGGCGAACTCAAGGGCGAATTCGCACTCGCGGTCGTCCCCACGAAGCACTACGGAGCCAACAGCGCCTGGCAGCAGCTCAGCGTGCTCGCGTACAACCTCGCCCGCAGCTTCCAGCTCGATACCGGGGCTGTTCCCCGCCGTCGCTCCCGCAAGCGCACCTACATGTACGTCCTGCGGAGCATGCGCACCCTGCGCTTCACGCTCGTCGCCCGCGCCGGTCGGCTGGCGAGCATCGGCGGGCGCCACGTGCTGCGCCTCACCTTCAACCCGGCCACCGCGGCCCTCTACACGAGACTGGAGCAACGCCTTGCCGCCTGATCTATTTTCGGATTGGGGCTAATTGTTGCGGCGCTCGTGTATCCGGGTCTCAGGGAAGGCTCAGTGCCACCAGCTCGGCCGGGATGTTCGAGCCGCCAACCGGGATAACGATGTACTGCCGCCCGCGCGCCACATACGTCATGAGCGCGCCGCTGGCGTTGGCCGGAAGCTCGATCTGAGCCAGAAGCACCCCCGTCGTCTTGTCGAACACCTGGAGCGTGGGTTCGTCGGTCGCGAACGTCACGATCGGAACCCCCGGCCTGTCCTGAGCGCTTCGCGAGCTGATCGAGCGGCCCTGCTGGGCGACGTAGAGGAGTGTGCGCGTGACGAGCGGGAAGCCGCGGCGGTTCCAGCCGAGGCGAGGGAGGTTGAGCGGCGCCAGCATGGGGTCGCCCCGCGGGCCGTCGCCGAGCGGCGCCGTCCAGGCGTGCTCGCCAGTGTTGAGGTCGATCGCGACGACGCGGCCGAAGGGCGGCTTGAAGAGCGGCAGACCCCCGGGGCCGAGGAGCCGCTGGAAGCGCCCGACGTAGCGATGCGCGATGGTACTGCCGGGCGCCGGCTGGCTCAGCGTCAACACGTGAGGCTGGGTTACCGAGGTCACGTAGAGCCACCCGGTCGCCGGATCGGCGGCGGCGCCCGCCCAGCTCGCTCCGCCACCGACACCCGGTACGGCAATGGTTCCGCGCTCGCTGGGGGGAGTGAACAGCGGACCCCGGTCGTACCGATCGAGAATCGCCAGCGCCTGTTCGCGCAACTCAGGCGTAAAGTCGATCAGCTCCTCCGGCCGCACACCCTGACGGTCAAACGGGGCCGGCCGGGTCGGGATCGGCTGGGTCGCGGCTATCTTCTCACCAGGAATCGTGGTCTGGGGCACCAACCGGTCCTCGATGGGCCAGACCGGTCGGCCCGTCACTCGATCGAACACGTAGACGAATCCTTGTTTGGTGACCTGCGCCACGGCCTTGATGCGCCGGCCGTTGACCGTGATTTCAATGAGGTTCGGTGCCGCTGGAATGTCGTAATCCCACAGGTCATGGCGGAGGACTTGGAAGTGCCAGACTCGACGGCCGGTGGCGGCCTCCAGGCACACCAGGCTGTCCGAGAAGAGGTTGTCGCCGTGACGGTGGCCGCCGTAGAAGTCGTTGGTCGGGGGGCTGAACGGCAGATACACGTACCCGAGCTCCTCATCGGCGCTCATCGGTGCCCACGCGTTGACGCCGCCAACGGCCCTCCACGAATCCTGCTCCCATGTCTCGTGGCCCACCTCGCCCGGCTGTGGGATCGACTGGAAGATCCAGCGCTGTTGGCCGGTACGCGCGTCGAAACCACGCACGTGGCCGGGGGGCATGTCGCGACGCAGGGGAAAAGTCTGGACCGACGAGCCGACGATGACAACGTCGCGGATCACGACTGGCGGCGACGTCACCGAGTACCAGTGACGGTCGACCTGCCGGCCCAGCCCCTCGGTCAGGTCCACCCGCCCCTCGTGACCAAAGCTCGTGATCGGCGTTCCGGTCCGAGCGTCAAGAGCAATCAGATACGCGTTGCCGGTGCCGATGAAGATTCGCTCCTCGCGCGCGTCGGTCCAGTAGGCGACGCCACGATGGACCCAGCCCAGGTTGACCGGTGTGCCTTCCGTCCAGACCTTGGGATCGTGCACCCACACCGTCTGTCCGGTCGCTGCATCAATGGCTGCCACCTGGCTGAGCGACGTGCTCACGTACAGCACCCCGCGCATCATCAGTGGCGTCGCCTCGTTCGCGAACGTCTCGAGATGCGGGGCCCGCACCATCACCTCGTGGTCGGGCGAGCGCCATCGCCAGGCCACGCGGAGCTGCCGAACGTTGTCGCGCGTGATCTGATCGAGCGGGGCGTAGCGCGTGTTGGCGTAAGAGCCACCGTAGGTGGGCCACTCGCCGAGCCGCAGCTCAAGCGCGGGGGCCCGAGGACTCGGTGGCCGGCAGCCCGAAAGGACGAGGAAACCAATCAAAGCGAGATCGAAGAGCTTCACGATGACACCGACGACCCGGGGCGCTCCGCGCCCTCTTTCATCAGCGATTCGCTCACGGAGAGATGAACGATACTCCCCCGCTCCGGGGCTCGGCAATGCGACCTGCCGTGGCGGTGCATCGGGACTACTAACGCCTTGCGGGCGCGCGGAAACGTCCGAGCACGGACGTCTATGCTTCCTTCTTCTATGAAGCGGCTGGCCATCTATGAAGCGGCTGGCCATGTCAAGACGTTGTGTCCCCTCCGTGGCGTTGTTCTCGTTGTGCTGATCGCTGGTGATTGTTGTTGGAGTCGTCGGCTCCGGTTTCGCGAGGTTCCGTCATCCTTCTATTCGCGCTCTTCTGGGGCGAGCCATTTCGCTCGCGGCGCTCGAGGGGAGTTCGAAGGGTGGGGGCGCCATCTACGCGGCGGCCCTCGGACGACGGCCAAGGAAACATGCGCGCTCACCCACCCATCGAACCTGCGAGAGACCGGAGGAACGCACCGTCTGCTCCTCTCGCTCAGCCCTGAAGGGTGGCGGCGAGGGCGGGCCGTGGGGAGCGTGGTGGGTCGAAGACGGAGCCGTCGCGGAGCAGCGCGTAGAGAATGCCGGCCAAGCGGCGGGCGAGCGCGACGACAGCGACGTGCTTCCCGCGCCGCGCAGCGATGTGGAGGGCCCACAGGCGGAGGGCCTCCGCCTGTGGCGGGCGGCGCCGGAGGATGGAGACGGCGGCTTGGATCAACAGCCAGCGCATCCGGGCGTGGCCGGCCTTGGTGATGTGGCCGCGGCGCTGAGTCTCGCCCGAGCTGAGCTCGCGTGGCACGAGGCCAAGGTACGCCTCGACTTGGTGGGCGTGGCGGAAGCGCTGGACATCGTCGATCGTGGCGACGAAGGCGGCGGCAGTCACGGGCCCAACGCTGGGGACCGTGCGCAGGCGCTGGACGCGCTCATCGTGAGCGGTGACGCGCTCGATCACCGCGTCGGAGTACGTGAGCTGCGTGTTGAGGTGGCGCATCACGGCCAGCAAGGGCGCGATGGTCGAGAGCAGCCGGCCGGGCAGGGCCAGGGCCAGGACGCGGTGGAAGAAGGCCTCGGCACTGCCGGAGGGGACGCGGTAGCCGTGCTGGCGGAGGAGCGCGCGGATGAGGGAGATGTACCGCGTGCGGGTGCGGACGAGGGCGTCACGGACGAGGAGACGGCCGCGCACGTGGCGTTGGGGGTCGGAGAGCCGATGCGCCGCGTGATAGGCGCCGAGCACACAGGCCTCGGCCAGGGCCCGGGCGTCCCGCGATCGGTCTTCACCTTGCGGGTCCGCGTCGCGTACATCGGCGCGAAGTTCGGATCCGCGACGACGACCTCGTGGCCCAACGATTCGAGGCACCGCGCGACCCATTCGCTCTCGGTCGAGGCTTCGATCAGAATCCGCGCGCGGGGTCGATCGCCGAGCACGGCCGCGAAGCGCTGTGGCTCGGTGCGGATCCGCTGCTCGATCAGCTCGCCGGCCTCGGTGAGGATGCAGATCTGGCTTTCCTGCTTGTGCACATCGATGCCAACATGGTCCATGGCTGGTCTCTCCTCCCCGCGGCGTTGACCGCGTGCTGACTCTTGTGGGGCAGCGTATGCCACCACGTCGAGTGAGAGGCCAGCCGCTTCATCCCATCTGCGCTCACTTTCTGATTGGGCTAATATCGGCGCCCGACGGGCGAGCCGCCGTGCATAACGCACCCAGGAGGGCCATCATGACGCGCTACCGGTGGAGTCTCGGGTTCCTGCTCTTCGCCGCTTGCGCCAGTGTGGTATCGGCGCAAACTCTTGAAGACCTCCGCAACGACGGCAAGAACACGGACAACGTCCTGACCTACGGCATGGGCTATCACCTGAACCGCTACAGTGCGCTCAACCAGATCAACAAAGAGACCGTGAAGCGCCTGGTGCCGGTGTGGAACCTGTCGCTCGACAACCGCTGGGGCGAGCAGGCCCAGCCGCTCGTATACAACGGCGTGATGTACGTGACCAACGCCAGATGGACGGTGGCCATCGATGTCGTCACCGGCAAGCAGATCTGGCGCACAGAGGTCGACTGGTTGCCCGAGACGCCGCGTGTGGTGTGCTGCGGCGTGTCGAACAAGGGTCCCGCCATCTACAACGGCAAGGTGTTCCGGACCACGCTGGATGCGTTCGTGGTCGCCCTCGACCAGAAGACCGGCAAGCAGCTCTGGAAGTCGAAGGCGGCCGACTGGACTGAAGGATACTCGATGACGGTGGCCCCGCTGGTGGCCAACGGTGTTCTCCTCACCGGAATCTCCGGTGCCGAGTTCGGGATACGCGGCTTCATCGACGGCTGGGACCCGGAAACCGGCCGGCACCTATGGCGGCGCTACACGACGGCGGCGCCCAACGAGCCCGGCGGCGACACCTGGGGGCCTGGTGACGCGTACAAACACGGCGGGGCGTCGACCTGGATCACCGGCTCCTACGATCCCGCTCTCGACCTCGTGTACTGGGGCACCGGCAACGCCGGGCCGTGGAACCCGGAGCCTCGCCCTGGCGATAATCTGTACGTCGCGTCCATTCTGGCGATCCGACCGAAGACGGGCGAGCTCGTCTGGCACTATCAGGCGACGCCGAATGACTCGTACGACTACGACGCATGCTGGGAGCTGATCCTGGGCGACGTCAAGGTCGAGGGACAGAGCCGCAAGGTGGTCATGCAGCTCAATCGCAACGGCTTCCTGTACGTGCTCGATCGCGCCAATGGCAAGCTGCTGTCGGCCAAGCCGTTCGAAAAGGTCACCTGGGCCACGCACGTCGACATGACCACGGGTCGGCCGGTCGAGTCGGAGCTGGGGCAGAAGGTGCGGGCGGGTGAGTGGATCGAGAAATGGCCGGGGACCCGCGGCGCCAAGAATTGGCCGCACGCCGCCTTCGATCCCAACACCGGCCTCCTCTACGCCAATACCATGCACGCGGCGCGCATGTATCGGTTCCTGCCGGTCGAGCCGTTCAAGGCAGGCCAGCGCTACATGTTCATGGAGGCCAAGGATCCGGAGAATCGCCCTGCGGACTTGCCGGTCGGCCACGTCGAAGCGATCGATCCGATGACCGCACAGCCACGCTGGCGGATGCCGCTGCAGGACTTCCCCCACTGGGGAGCGATGCTGGCAACCGGCGGCGGGCTACTGTTCACCGGCAAGATGACCGGGGAATTCATGGCCATTGACGCCGACACCGGCAAGATCCTGTGGCAGTTCAAGACGGGCTCGGGTATCAACGCGCAACCGATCACCTGGACACTCAACGGCAAGCAGTACGTCACCGTGCTCTCCGGCCTCGGCGGGCTGGGTGAGATCGTGAATCGCCAGAAGCTTGCCAATGTTCCTCAGGGCGGGTCGGTGTGGACGTTCGCCCTGCTGGACTGAAAACGGGACTTCTGTGCCTCGGCGGCGCGCTCGCGCTCTACGGCTCGAGCGTCGCCGCCCAGGGCACGGACGGGCGCTTCGCGCCCGAGCAGATCAAGCAGGGAGCGGCCCTCTTCGCGCGGAATTGCGCGCCCTGCCACGGCGCGCGCATGGCCGATCCGCAGAGCGCCTTCGACCTGCGGAAGTTTCCGCAGGACGAGAAGACCCGCTTCGTGAACGTGCTGACGAGGGGCAAGAACGCCATGCCTCCCCTGGGCGGGCTGTTCGGCCCCGACGAAATCGATGCGCTCTGGGCCTACGTTGTGGCCGGCGAGAAGCCTTGACCAGTCGCTGGCCCTGTAGGGCCGTGATGTTGCCGGAGCGGGCCACGGAAAGGTCTTGACAGGGGACTCTTGATTTGATAGCCGGCACCCACTGACGTAGATCCGTCCCATAGCTCAGAATTCGAGGTAGGCGATGCGGCGGGCCGCCCGCAGACGCAGAACACGTCAGTTGGAACAGGTATTCGAAGCGCTCAAGGGCGATCACACTCACCCGTTCGCCCATGAGATCTACCGGCGGGTGCACCAAAGGCTGCCTCGAATCAGCCTCGCCACGGTGTATCGCAACCTTCACAGTCTCGTCGAGGAGGGCAAAATCCGCACGCTCCTCCTGGATGGACAGGGAGCCCGGTACGACCCCGAGACCCGCGAGTACGATCATTTCGTCTGCGAGAGATGCGGTCGAGTGGACGACCTGTTCTTACGGCGCGCCCGACGACGGATAGACCCGATTTCGCTCGCGAAGCGCGGCTACGTCGTCACGACGCACAACTTGATGGTCCATGGGATGTGTCAGGGCTGTGCCGCTCGACGTCGGCTTTCCCGGCCCCGCGTCCGTGGCACGCAAGCCCTGACGAGAGCCTCGGTGTGGCGACAGCAGTGAGGGTGGTTCACAACTAAAGGAGTCGACGTATGGCCTACCAAGACGACATCGCGTTGATGGCTCACCTGATGCGCCGCGCGGGCTTCGGCGCAGGCCGCGATGAGCTCGAGGCGCGCGTGGCCAAGGGGCATGAAGCGACCGTCGAGGAGTTGCTTCACCCCGAGACGCAGCCGGCCGTCGATATGTACACACTGCTCCGGTATCAGCCGGCGTCGTTACTGCCGGGCGGGCAGCCCCCGATGGGGAATGTGAATTTCATGTATCACCTGGTGAACACGAAGCGTCCGCTGGAAGAGAAGATGGCGCTCTTCTGGCACCACGTGTTCGCCACCGGCAACTCGAAGGTGGACAACTACGATCAGCTGCTGGAGCAGATCGGCCTCTTCCGTCAGCACGGCATGGGCAACTACCGCGATCTGCTCGTCACGATCGCCCGAAACCCCACGATGATCTTCTGGCTGGACAACAACCAGAACCACGGGACGGCCGTCAACGAGAACTGGGGTCGCGAGCTCCTCGAGCTGTTCAGCATGGGCGTCGGTGCCTACACGGAAAAGGATGTCCGCGAAGCGTCCCGCGCCTTCACCGGCTGGACCTTCGAGACCAAGATCCCGCGCCTGCCCTATGGGCGGTTCCCGTGGAAGTTCGAGTACCGCCCCGAAGATCACGACGACGGCGAGAAGGAGTTCCTCGGCCACCGCGGCCGCTTCAACGGCGAGGACATTATTGACATCGTCGTGGAGCAACCGGCCTGTGCGCGCTTCGTGTGCCGACACCTGTACAACTTCTTCGTCGCCGACGAGCCTCAGGTGCCCGCCTGGTCGATCGAGCCGCCGCGTGACCAGAAGGCGATCGACACCCTGACAGCAGCGTTTCGCCAGTCACCACGCTTCGACATCCGCTCCGTCCTCCGGGTGCTGTTCAACTCGAGCTTCTTCAAGAACGCCCGCTTCCAGCACCTGAAGTCCCCCGCCGAGGTGGTGGTGGGCAGTCTGCGTCTCGTCGGTGGCTATGAGCTGCCGAGACCCGGGTACGGCGACCTGTCGATGCAGCCTGCCTACATGGGACAGGACCTGCTCAATCCGCCGAGCGTGGAGGGATGGCATACGGGGCCGGAGTGGATCAACAGTGGCTCCCTGATGGCCCGCATCAACTTCGTGGCCGGACTGGTCGGTGATCCGTCGCTGCCGGGCGTCCGCGCCATCATCGACCGACTGAAGACCAAGGGGACGCTGAGTCCAGAGCAGCTGGTCGACGGGTGTCTGGACCTGCTGGGCCCGGTAGAGGTGAGCCCCGAAACGCGGCAAGAGCTCGTCGCGCAGGCCAAGGAGTGGGGCCAGACGGGCTGGGCGAGTGAGACGAGCGCCAAGACCGCCGACAAGCGTGTTGGCGAAATGCTGCAGCTGATCGTGGCGACGAGAGAGTACCAGTTTGCCTAACGTCATGAGCCTCATCGGGTGAGGAGGACTACGCATGGCTGCGACGCCAAAAGACCCCGTGCTGGTCACGCTACAGCTCTCGGGCGGCAACGACTATCTCAACACGGTGATTCCGTTCAATGACCCGCTGTACCGCGACAACCGTCCAGCAGTCGGGATCCCCGACAATCAAATCTTGAGATTCGACAGGAACTACGGCTTCCACCCGGCGATGGCGCCGCTGAAGAAGGTCTGGGATCAGGGCAAGCTCGCCATCGTGCACGGCGTGGGCTACACCAACTCGCCACGCTCTCACTTCCGCTCCATGGATATCTGGCACACCTGCGAGCCAGAGAAGGTGGGGACCCAGGGCTGGTTGGGCCAGGTGGCGCGCGAATACGATCCCAGGAAAGAGAACGTGGTCACGGTCGTGAGCTTCGGACAGTGCCTGTTCCGGGCTCTGGTCGCGCCGGGCGTTCCCGTGGCATGTGTGTCGGGCCCACTGGAGAAGTACGGATTCCTGCCCAACATCCAGGAGCGGGAGCAGCGCCTGCAAGTGCTCGATCGCTTCGCGAAGATGTACGCCCCGGTCGCGGGGACCGGTGTGATGGAATATCTCGGCACCACCGGTCTGGACTCGTTGAAGGGTGCCGATATCCTGAAGGTGGCGCCGCAGAAGTACGCGTCCCCCGTCAAATATCCCGATACCCCGATCGCCCGCAAGCTGCGCGGGATCGCCCAGGTCCACTTTGCCGATCTGGGCAGCCGGATCTTCTACTGCGACCACGGAAGCTTCGACACGCACGCCGGCCAGAACCCGGGCCACGGGGACCTGTGGAGCGCGGTGTCCGAGGGGCTCGAAGCCTTCATGGCAGATTTGCGCGAGCACGACCACGCCGACAACGTCATCATCCTACTGTTCTCGGAGTTCGGGCGCCGTGTCCACGACAACGGTTCGGGGACGGACCACGGCGCAGCCGGGCCAGCCTTCATCCTCGGTGAGAAGGTCAAGGGCGGTCACTACGGCGAGTATCCCGCCCTCAAGGCGGAAAAGCTGGTTCAGGGCGACCTGAACCCGAGTACGGACTTCCGCAGCATCTACTCGACGATTCTCGAGAAGTGGCTGAAGTTGGATTCCAAACCGATCACCGGTGGCAGGTTTGAGCAACTGGCCTTCCTGAACTAGGGGAGATGGGGGAGAAGCAATGCCGCTTACAACCGTGGCGCGCGGACGAGTTTACGAGTGGAGCCACGCCGTCGGGCGGGGCACGCAGTCGGGCACGGGATTCAACTATCCCCAGACGATGTGCCTCGCGAAGGGCGGCGTCGCCTACGTCGCCAATCGCGGCAACGAGAACAACTTCGGGATGCGTGTCAACGAGGTGAAGATTGGCGGTCCCGGCGAAGAGGAGCTACTCGCCGAGTTTTTCCAGTGGGGCGAAGGAGACGGCCGTTCGACGTGGCCGTTCGGCGTTGCGGTCGACGGCCAGGACCATGTCTACGTCTCAGATGAATGGAACAACACCATCTCCGTGTTCGACGACCGAGGCAAGTTTCTCCGGAAGTGGGGAAAGACGGGCAGCGGTGATGGCGAGCTACTGCGCCCAGCGGGTCTGGTGTGCGAAAAAAGCGGTAACGTCATCGTCGTCGACAGCGGGAACAATCGACTTCAAGTGTTCACCGGCGAGGGGAAGTTCCTCGCGAGGTGCGGCAAGGCCGGGAGGGGAGATGGAGAGTTCAACCAGCCCTGGGGGATCACCCTTGATCAGGCGGGCAATATCTACGTCGCAGACTGGAAGAATCATCGCGTTCAGAAGCTCTCCCCTCAAGGCAAGTTCATGATGAAGATCGGCGAATACGGGACGGTGCCCGTGGCGCCGGGAGCGTACGCCGTCTCCTACATGGGGCCGTACATTTTGCCCTCGGGCACACCCGGCTATCCCAAGGCCGGCCTGCTCAATCATCCCACCGACGTTGCCGTGGACACCGACGGCGATATCTACGTCGCCGACTGGGGCAACCATCGGGTCTGCGTCTTCGACGCTGAGGGGGGCCCCATCGCCAATCTCATCGGCGACGCCCAGGTGATGTCCAAGTGGGGTCAGATGAGCATCGACGCGAACCCCGACATGATGAAAGCTCGTCGTCGGGTGCGAAGCCTCGAGCCCGAGTATCGCTTCTGCTTCCCGACGGCGGTTGACTTCGATCCGGAAACCGACCGCATCATCGTGGCCGACAGCCAGCGGAACCGTTTGCAGATATACCGCAAGGTCCGCGACTACGTCGATTTCCAGGCGAACCTCTAGAGGCGAGCCTCGCCGTTCGTTCCTACCTCTTTCCGGTGTGCCCGGGAGAGGTAGGAGCGAACGAACAGGGCTCGATGCGTTCAATCTCCCCGGTCCGACGGGCTGCTCGTCGGCGTGACGCCGGTCGGGGCGAGTGGATACTTCCGGCCGCTTCGCCACTCGACGAGGACGATCTCGTGCCCGACCTGGCGCGAGGTGCTCGGGTCGAGTCGGAATCGACCGTAGAGCGTCGTTGTGTCGAGCCGCCGAGCAGCGGCCAGCAGCTCTCGGTCCTCGAGACTCCCTGCGCGCCGGATGCACTCGCCGATGATGATACCCATCGTATATGACTGCGCGGCGACGTAGCCGGGATTGCGCTGGAACACTCGCCGGAATTCAGAGCAGAACCAGTCTGAGGATGGCCCTATCGAAGGGCGCTCGTACAGATGAGGCTCCCATTGGCTCGGTCCGATCACGCCTTCGGCATGCGCATGGAGCTCGTGGTGGAACGCGCTCGCTCCGGCCGCGACACATGCGACAGTCCCGATCGTTTTGAGCATCTGGCGCTCCCAGATGATAGCGACGTCGTCGTCGAATCGCCCTGCGACCACGAGGAGGTTGGGACTGTCGGTCAGCGCGCGGCGCAGGAGCGCTTTCGCGTCGTGAAGCGGGGAGTCGAATGCAATCGCGCGCACGATATCGAACCCGGCCGCCCGGGCTCCCGCTTCTACACCGCGCCGGATGCTGGACGCGAAAGTGCCGCGCGAGGCGTACAGGACCATTGCCCGCTGCGCACCCGTGCGATGGCGGGCGAGTCTTGGCAGGTCTCGAAGATACTCGCTGGCCGGACTCAATACACTGACGACACACGTGGAGCCGGCCTCGGTGACGGCGTCGGACGCGCCGCCGTGGTTCCAGAGGATCTTACCGTGCGCGGCCGCCAGGGGCACGACGGCAAGCGTCGATCCGCTCCCATACGGTCCGAGGAGGAGGTCTACGCGCTCCTCGGTCAGCAACCGCGCTGCGTTCCCCCGAGCGCGTGACACACTGCTTGCGTCATCGAGGGCGACAAGGCGAAGTGGGCGGTTTGCTCGGTTCCGGCCGAACGTCAGGCCTCCAGCGCGCACGACGTGCTCCACCCAGAGCCGGATCCCGTCATACGCTTCTTGCCCCTGGCGGCGCAACGATCCGCTCAGTGATACCGAGACTCCGGCGACGACGGATTCGTGTGAGGTCACTCCAGTGCCTTTTTCTGCCCACAGCGGAGTCGGCTCGGACTCCTGCTTTGCCGGATCCTCGCTGAGTTGCCCTTTGCGCAACATCGAGGATACGGGTGATGGCGAGAGGAGTGAAGCATTGTCGACGATCGCGTTTGCTATGCGGATGCAAGAGTTAGTCGCGCAGTACGCCGAGGGTGTCTTCCGCTCCCACGGCCATGCCGAAGCTTGTAGCGCGGCTTGGGAGACGTTCAACGATCGTTGGCCTTCCGCCTAGCGCGGTTCCTAACTTCGCGAAGTCATTGATCGTTGTGGCTCGAAGAGGGTTTTCGGACGCTGCACGACGTTCAATCGTGTCGCTCTCAGAACGCTCGTTTTTCGCTCGCGCACCGCTTGGCTGCGACGTTTCCAGGGGCCGGGAACGGGATGTCCGCGATGAGAGTGCTTCGATTTGCCTCGGCGGCGCTGTCTTTCGCGAGGAGTTCAACCACGAGCGGCCGCACGAGGCGCTCGACCAGGAGACGCCGGCCGCGTGCTACACGCCGTCGCTCCGACCGATGCCCGATCGGCTGCCACCGCTCGAGTACCCGGATCGCTTCGAGGTTCGGTACGTTAGCGCCAACGGCGGCATTCGCTGGAACAGCCGCTGGGTGAACGTGTCGATCCTCTGCGTCGGCGAGTACGTCGGGCTGGAGGAGATCGACGATGGGATCTGGAACGTCTACTTCGGGCCGCTGAAGCTTGGCCGCTTGCACGAGCGCCGCATGAGGATTGAGGACGAGTACGGGAGACTCTATCGTCATCGACAGGTGTAACCCATGTCCCCCGGACTCTTTTGTTACCTATCTCCCCGACCGCTCACGATGCCGTTCTCTCTGACTTACCGCCGCGTCGGCCACGATGCCACCGAGGCTCGCGGACCCGGACCACACGAAGAGTTGGCCGAAGAGGCCGAAGTCTGGGCTCCTCCAGGCCACTGCAATGACGGCCCCACCCGCCACAAGACATAGATACATTGGCCGAGGGAGCCTCGGCTCCGTCACGTTACATACTGCAGCGTGATCGTGCCGTCGTCGTTCTCGATCACCCGCTGATGCGGTAGGGCCGTCCAGGCTCCATTTGACGATCGTAGCCACCACTGCGCGGTCCCGTCCGCGTGCATCACTCGGCCGTAGTCGCCGGGCTGGAAGGTCGCTCGATCGATGCGGCGAGAGGTCTCGTTCACCCGTTGCAGCCCGCGTCTGCGTGTCATCGTCGAATCTCCTTGGGCGATTCGCTCCGCTCCGGAGGCCATTCGCCCATCGAGGTCTCAGCGGTGACCCGATCTTCGGCACCCCCCGTCGGGTGGGACGAACCAGAGGATCGGCTCGCGCGGGAGCCGCCGAGCCACTCTCTCAGTTTCGACCATCTCCTCCGTCCCGAGACGTTGCGCACCGCAATGGCAACGGCCTTCTTCTGGCCCACGAGAACGACCAGTCGCTTCCCGCGGGTGATGCCCGTGTAGATGAGATTGCGCTGCAGCATGGTGTAGTGCTGGGTGGTCACCGGAATCACCACGGCGGGGTACTCCGACCCCTGGGACTTATGAATCGTCGTCGCGTACGCGAGGACGAGGCTGTCCAGGTCCCCCAGTCCGTAGACGACCCGGCGGCCGTCGAACGAGACGGAGACCTCTCCCGCTTCGGGATCGACATCTTCCACGAACCCACTGTCGCCGTTGTAGACCTCGTTCTCGTAGTCGTTCTCCACCTGCATGACCTTGTCGCCAGGGGCAAAGGTCCAGCCGAACTTCTCGATGCGCCGGTCCCCGGGAGGATTCAGCGCCGCCTGCAGTTCGAGATTGAGCGACCGCGCGCCGAGGCTCCCACGGTTCATCGGGCAGAGGACTTGGATGTCCCGGATCGCATGGAGCCCGAAGCGTCGGGGAATGCGGTCGCGGACGAGGTCGATCAGCCGTGTCACGGCCGTCTCGGGATCATCGACCTCCACGAAGTAGAAGTCGCTCTCGCCCGCCGGCCGACGCAGATCTGGCACGTGGCCCTGGTTGATCCGATGCGCCGTGGTGACAATGCGGCTTTGTGCCGCTTGCCGGAACACGGCCGTCAGGCGAGCCACCGGCACCGCGGCGGATCCAATAAGATCGGCCAGCACCTGGCCCGGACCGACCGACGGCAACTGATCGACGTCGCCGACGAACAGCACCGCCGCTCGCTCCGGCACGGCCTTCAGGAGTGCATGCATGAGCCCCACGTCCACCATCGACGTCTCATCGACAACCACGAGGTCACCATCGAGCGGATGGTTCTGACCCCTCCGAAATTCGCCCGTCTTGGGATCAATTTCGAGCAGACGGTGGACCGTCTTGGCCTCCCAGCCGGTCGCCTCGCTCAGGCGTTTGGCGGCCCGACCCGTCGGGGCGCAGAGCAGCACCCTCGCCCCCTTCGCGGCGAGGATACGCAGGATCGAATGGATGATCGTGGTCTTTCCCACCCCCGGCCCGCCCGTGACCACAAGGACCTTCGAGCCGAGAGCCAGGCGCACGGCCCGCTTCTGGCCGTCCGCCAGCTCGATGCCGGTCTTCCCCTCGATCCAGGGGATCGCTTTGTCGGGATCGATCGCCGGCCAGGCCGGCCGGCCTGACTGAAGCGTTGTGAGGCGCTCCGCAATGGCGCGCTCGGCCCGATGGAGACCCCCAAGGAAGACGCACTCGGTCGCCGCGACGGTGTCCGCGACGACCGTCCCCTCGGCGACTTCCAACTGCAGAGCGGTCTCGACGAGAGACCGCGGGACCTCGAGGAGCTTCTCGGCGAGCGGGACCAGCTCCTCCACGGGCAGACCGCAGTGCCCCTCGTCTAGCGCTTCGGTCAGGGCGTAGGAGATGCCGGCCCGCACCCGCATCATTGCCGTCTTCTCGATACCGAGCTTCAAGGCGAGCGCGTCGGCGGTCTTGAACCCGATGCCGCGGATGTCGCGCGCCAGCCGGTAGGGATTCTCTGACATGACCTGGACTGCGTCGCTGCCGTACGTCTTGTAGATGCGCACGGCCCGAGAGCTTCCCACCCCGTGGGCATGCAGAAAGACCATGATCTCTCGGACCATCTTCTGCGCCCCCCAGGCATTGACAATCCACGCCGCCCTCACGGGACCAATCCCGTCCACCTCGCGGAGGCGGTCCGGCGCGTTCTCGATGAGGTCAAAGACCTGGTCGCCAAAGGCCTGGACGAGCTTCCTGGCGTAGACGGGCCCGACGCCGCGAATCATTCCCGAGGCGAGGTACTTCTCAATGCCCTCGACGGACGTCGGCGCCGACGTCCGCAGAAAGCGCGCGCGGAACTGCACCCCGTGCGTCCGATCGTTGGTCCATTCCCCGGTGGCCGCGATCCACTCGCCCGCCGAGATGGCCGCCGTATAGCCGACCACCGTCGCCAAGTCCCGGTGACCGCGGGCCTTCACGCGCAACACGCAAAATCCGTTCTCCTCGTTGTGGAAGGTCACCCGTTCGACGAGACCCGCCAGAACTTCTCCGTCAGCCGGCCAGACCTCGGGACTATTTCCAGTCTCTCGTTTTCGAGTCATGACAACCTAGCGTGGATTATTCATCAGTGAGAGGAACAGCGCTTTCGACGGCTCTGGCGGCACCGAGGAAGCCTGTCTCGGGCCATCGATCGGCCGATCGCGTTCGCGATTCTGCCAAGGGCATCTCCGAAGGCGCGTCGGCGTCGGTGAAGCGCTGCGGGCGTCGGTCGGCGTCGCGACCCCGCCATTTCGCGATGGCGGAGCGACGGCATACGAGTCCGGAGCTCGTCGAGCGAAATCAGCTGCTCCTGATACGCCTCGATCAGCCGCGTGATCCCGGCCCGGAGGCGGGCCAATTCCTTGGTGGCGA
>Ga0209157_1001691_pt1 | contig 18173 bp, 16 predicted proteins | sample GraSoiAngelo_135_FD_185892 | JGI IMG/M metagenome (GOLD analysis project Ga0209157, IMG submission 185892) | Grasslands soil microbial communities from the Angelo Coastal Reserve, California, USA - 14_0929_05_40cm (SPAdes) (version 2) | ecosystem: Environmental > Terrestrial > Soil > Grasslands ...
GATGACGACCGACGAGTTATCCGGAATGCCTTTGACCTTGCTCGCCATGCTCCTCTCCGAGTTTCGGCGTATGTGGGTCGTGCCCGTCTGCTACGGTCGATTCGGTGCGGCCGAGAGCACGCGCGGGACGGCGCACGGTCACCTGGGCGGCGCGGGCGTGGCGCCCCAGGCCTCGGGTGCGACGTCCGCCACGTGCTGAGAAAACGTCCAGCGATGACCGGCGTGGTCCTCAGTGGTGTACAGCCGCTCGCCGAAAGGCATGTTGGTCAGGGATTTCACGATCCGCGCGCCGAATTGCTTCGCGTGCTCGAAGTGACGGTCGACGTCGTCAACGTGTATCAGGACGTACTGACTGACCTCACCGGGACGCGGGGGGCGAAACGTGTCGCCTTGGCGGCCGAGCATGATGGCGCCTTCCGCGATCGCGAGCTGCGCGTGGCTGACTGTGCCGTCCCGTCCTGCATGGCGCAGGCGCTCCGTGAAGCCGAAGGCTCTGCAGAGCCAATTGATGGCCTCACCCACGTCCTCGTAGATCAAGACGGGGACAACGGTTGCGGTGGGCGCGGAGCGGTTGCTGACCATATTCAGCTCGGTGGTTGAGGGTCCACCGGCGGCTGGACGCCACCGTGGATCTGCCGCACATGGGCTCCCATAGCGGCGAGCCGGTCGGCCCACCACTGGCTGATCATGGCCGTAAAGGCCGAACCGGTCAGCCCGTGGCGTGCAGGATGCCCGGGCGGCAAGCTGTCCCAGCCGCGGTGCTCGAGGGTCACGCGCGTGCCGCCTTTCAAAGCGTCGAACCGCACGTCGACCTCCGTGCGCTGACGCGGTTCGTAGTTGCGCCCGCGAAACGCGAACACCAGGCGCTGCCCGGGCTGCCAGACCAGGATCCGACCTACCTCGAACTCGTCTCCCGTCGCCGGGTCGTAGACCTCGACCAGACGGCCACCGACGCCGGGCTCGAAGCGGAGAACGCCATCTCGGTTGCGAAACCGGTACTGCGGACCGCGTGCCCACCAGGCATCAACGTCTTGGGTGAATACCTCGAACGCAGTCCCTGGATCGACGGCGACCACGGTGGTCACCGTGACCTTGTCGGTGTTACCCACGGAGCGGTCCTTTACGCGTGCGTTCGGCATGCTCCTTGAAGGAGTCGAGTTGCTCGCGCCAGAACGTTTCCAGCTGCTCGAGCCACTGCCGGAGGGCGGTGATGCGCTCACGGCGCAGGCGATAGACGCGTAGACGCGCGTCGTGGCCAGCGCGCTCTTCCTCGATCAATCCCCGCGTGCGGAGCACCCGCAGATGCTGGCTCATTGCGGGAGCGCTCACCCTAAACGTGGCTGCGAGCTCGCCGGCCCGGCGCGGCCCTCGTCGCAGCACCTCGACCACCCGGCGCCGGGTCGGGTCGGCCAGCGCTCCGAGTGTGTCATCGAGGGTGAAGCGGGCTACGGCCGTGTGCGGCATACGTCGCTCAATCTGAGCTCAGCTCTCCGGAGGGAGATGGTTAAGCAACGACTGAAATATTAACCGCATGCTGAAATACTGTCAACCCAGACCGCCGATGGCGATCACGTGTGAATGACCTGCCAGTGCCAACAAAATTGCCAGCAGTCCCCGTCGTTCAGCGTGATCCGCTCGGCGGTGGGTTGAGAAACTCGCGAGTTCTGGACATTTTCTTAGCCCTCGGGCGAGGTAGCCAAGCGCCTAGGCAGAGGTTTGGAGAGGTCGGCAGCTGAGGCCCGGAAAAGCATTGAAATTAGTTGCCGTATAAGGAGTTCGGCGCCGTAGCCAAGTGGTAAGGCAGAGGTCTGCAAAACCTCTATTCGTCGGTTCGATTCCGACCGGCGCCTCTCTCTAGGACAACGAGGGATGACCCACCCCGAACACAGCGGCCTGCCCCTCCCCGACCGGATCCGGGGACTCGCTACTGTCGCCGCCAACCTGTCATGGAGCTGGAACCGCAACGCCCGGGCCATGTTCCGGTCGATCGATCAGGCGCTCTGGCACCTTACACGGCACAACCCCATCGAGCTGCTGCGACGCGTCGATCCCGCGCGTCTCGCGGCATGCGCCCAGGACCCCGAGTTCCTTCGGCTCTACGACGCCGTCCACGTCGCGGCCGAGCGCAACGCTACGTCCGCAGGAGCCTGGTTCGCCACCTCGTATGCCCAGTTCGCCGACCGGCCGGTCGCGTACTTCTGCGCCGAGTTCGGGCTGCACAGCTCGGTCCCGATCTATTCGGGCGGCCTCGGGGTCCTCGCGGGGGACCACTGTAAGGCGGCTTCCGACCTCGGCGTACCGCTCGTCGGCGTGGGTTTGCTCTACACCAAGGGATATGCGGACCAACGGCTGCGCCTCGACGGGTGGCAGGAGGACGCCGACGAGCGCTTCGAGGTAGCGGCCACGCCACTGGAACCGGTGCGGGGGCCGGCAGGCGACCCGTGCCTCGCGACGGTGCGGATGTCCGGGCGTCCGGTGAGCGTTGGGGCCTGGCGGGTCATGGTGGGCCGCGTGCCCATCTTCCTGCTGGACACGGACCACGAGCAGAACGACCCGGCCGATCGCCAGCTGACGCACCGGCTTTACGCCGGCGGGCCGGATCTGCGCCTGCGGCAAGAATGGATCCTCGGCGTGGGCGGTGTGGGCGTGTTGCGCGCCTTGGGGTACGACCCGGCTGCCTGGCACGCCAACGAAGGACACGCCGCGTTCATGCTGGTCGAGCGGGTGCGCGAGCTCGTGACGCGAGGGACCCCGTTCGCGGAAGCCGTCCGCCGGGTGCGCGCGACGAGCGTCTTCACGACCCACACGCCGGTCCCCGCAGGGCACGATACCTTCTCGCTCGAGCAGGTGGAGCAGTGCATCGGCCCCGTGTGGCAGGAGATGGGGGTCAGCCGCGAAGCCTTCTTCCGCCTCGGCCGTCATCCGGTGGCCGACCACGACCGCTTCCATATGCCCGTCGCGGCCATCCGGCTTTCGGGGCGGGTCAACGCAGTGTCGCGCCGCCATGGGGAAGAGTCCCGCCGCATCTGGGCCCCGCTGTGGCCCGACCGCGAGGTCGCGCGCGTGCCGCTCGGCCACGTCACCAACGGCGTCCACACCGCCACCTGGATGGCCAACCGGGTCCTGACCCTCTTCGACTCGCATTTCGGGCCGGATTGGCTCGCCCGTGTCGACGATCCAGCGTTCTGGAACCAGGTCCTGGAGCTGGACGGCGCTGCCCTGTGGGCGGTGCACAAGGAGCTCAAGTCCCATCTGATGCGGAGCATCCGGGAGCAGGCGCGGCGGCGCTGGGCGGACCAGTGGAAGGAGGCCCTGCACCTCGTGGGCGCCGGCACCCTGCTCGATCAGGAAGCCCTCACGATCGGCTTCGGCCGCCGGTTCGCGACCTACAAGCGGGCCGACCTGATCTTCCGCGATCTCGACCGGCTGCAGCGGCTGCTCGTCAACCCCTGGCGCCCGGTGCAGATCGTGTTCTCGGGGAAGGCGCATCCGGGCGACGAGCCCGGCAAGCAGGTCCTCCAGCGGGTGTACGCCCACACCCGGGAAGCCCGGTTCGAGGGCCGGATCGCGTTCATCGAGGACTACGACATGCATCTCGCCCACAGCCTGGTGCAGGGCGTGGACCTCTGGCTCAACGTGCCACGAGCACCGTTCGAGGCATGCGGCACGAGCGGGATGAAAGCGGCCCTGAACGGCGTGCCGCAGCTCAGCACGCTGGACGGGTGGTGGGCGGAGGGTTACGATGGGCAGAACGGCTGGGCGATTCCCTCCTCCCCCCTGCCGGCGGGTCAAGACGGCGATGCGGCCGATGCCGAGCAGCTGTACCGCCTGCTTGAAACCGGGGTGGTGCCGCTGTTCTACGACCGCGATGCCCAGGGTGTCCCGCGGGGCTGGGTCGAGAAGATGAAACACGCGATCCGCACGGCGGGCGCGCGGTTCACCGCCCAGCGGATGGTGAGGACATACCTCACCGAGTACTACCTCCCCGCGATGCGGGGCGAGCCGTCGGCGGACGATCCGCCGACGGCCTGACAGGAGACGATCATGGGCGCGACGACTCCAGCGCCGAAATCCCAGCGGCGCACCGCCCCCAGGCGACGCGCTGCCGTGAACGCGGCACAACGGCCGCCGGTCGCCCCGGCCGAGCGGGTCGGCGTCGTCCACCTGACGGCGGAGTACTGGCCCTTCGCCCGCACGGGCGGACTCGGTGAAGCGGTGAGCGGCTTGGCGACCACCCAGGCGGCCGCCGGTCACCCGACGACGGTCGTGATGCCGCTATATCAGCTGGTGCGTGAGACGACGCCGTCCCTCGAGCGCACGGGGTCGGCGCTCACCGTCACCCTCGGCGGGGACACCGAGCGCGCCTGGCTGTATCGCACGCCGCCGGGGAGCGGTCCGCGCGTGTTCTTCATCGAGCATCCCGACTTCTTCGATCGGGCGGGGATCTACGGCGACAACGGAGCCGACTACCCGGACAACGCCCGGCGGTTCGCGTTCTTCTGTTTGGCCGCGCTCACAGCGCTGCCTGAGATCGCTCCCGAGGCGCAGCTGCTCCACGCGCACGACTGGCACACCGCCCTGGCGCCTGTGTACCTGCGGACGGCGTTCGCGGGGCAGCCGTTCCACAGCCGCCTGGCGAGCGTGCTGTCCGTGCACAACGCCGGCTTCCAGGGGCACTTCCCGCCAGAGACGATGGCGGACCTGGGGCTCCCCCCCGAGCTGTACAGCGGCGACGCGTTCGAATGGTACGGCCGGATGAACATGCTCAAAGCGGGGTTGGCGTTCTCGGACGTCGCCGTGACCGTCAGCCCGACGCACGCGCGAGAGCTGTGCACACCGGAGGGCGGGTTCGGCCTGCACGACACCTTCATCGGGCTCGGCGACCGCCTGGCGGGGATCCTGAACGGCATCGATCCCGATCTTTGGAACCCGACGGCCGATCGGGAGCTCACCGACACGTACTCGGCTGACGATCTGTCCGGGAAGCGGCGCTGTAAGGCGGCGCTGCAGAAGGCGTACGGCCTGGCCCAGAGAGCGGGAGGGCAGGTGCCGCTCTTCGCGATGAGCGCGCGGATGGTGGCGCAGAAGGGACTCGATTTGATCCTCGGCGCCGATCTGCTCTCGATCCCGGAGGCGCAGTTCATCTTCCTCGGAGCCGGGGAGCACCGCTATCATGAGGCGCTGGGGAACCTCGCTGCGGCCGCCCCCGATCGCTTGGCCGTCGAGTTCATGTTCACCGATCACCTCGAGCACCGCCTGCTGGCCGGTGCCGACGCGCTGCTCATGCCGTCCTTGTACGAGCCGTGCGGGCTGACGCAGATGCGCGCCCAGCACTACGGCGCGGTGCCCGTCGCCCGCAGAGTGGGTGGCCTCACCGACAGCATCGTGGACGGCATCACCGGCTTTCTGTTCGACGAATACGCGCCCGCGGCGCTGGCGCAGGCGGTGCAGCGGGCGGTCGACGCCTACGCCGATCGCAACGCGTGGCGCAAGCTCGTGCGGGCGGCGATGGCGCAGCAGTTCGGCTGGGACCGCTCCGGCGAGCAGTACCTGGCGCTGTATCGTCGGGCCCTCGCGCTGCGGTGATGGACTTCGTACTCGCGCTCCACAGTCACCTCCCGTACGTCCTCAATCATGGCCGCTGGCCGCACGGCAGCGACTGGCTGTGTGAGGCCGCGCTCGACACGTATCTCCCGCTGCTGGAGCGGCTCAGAGAGCTCTCCGCCGAGGGCACCGCGGCGCCCGTGACGATCGGATTCACTCCGGTGCTTGCGAACCAGCTGGCGAGCCCCGCCTTCGCGCGCGAGATGGACGCGTTCTTCGCCCAGCGACTGACCGCGTGCGATGAGGCTGCGGCGTCGCTGGGGTCGGGCGGCGACGCCGCCCTGCTGCCGCTGGTGGAGTTCTGGAGGGCGCGTCTCAATCGACTGCAGGCATTGTTCCGGTCGATCGACCGGGACTTGATCTCGGCGTTCCGCCGCCTCCAGGACGAGGGGCGCCTCGAGATCATGGGATCGGCGGCGACGCACGGCTATCTGCCGCTCCTCGGCCGCGACGAGAGCATCCGGCTGCAGCTCGCGGTCGGTCGGGACGAGCACCGGCGTCTGTTCGGCGTCGCTCCGGTGGGCTGCTGGTTGCCGGAGTGCGCCTATCGCCCCCGCGGCAAGTGGCGGAACGGGCCCGTACGCCGCGGCATCGAGCAGCACTTGGCGGACACCGGGTTCCGGTACTTCTTCACCGACGCTCATCTGGCACGCGCCGGTGGTCCGCTCGGCGCCTACGAGGATGTCCCCCTGGGCGTGGAGCGGTTCGACGCGCAGCGGCACGACCCTGCTTCCCTCCACCGCGCCGCCAAAGCGACGCGCTCGCCGTATCGCGCCTACCGGGTCTCGGGCCGTAGCACGCGCGGCCCCGTCGCGGCGCTCGTGCGGGACCCCCGCTCCTCCACGCAGATCTGGAGCCGGCACCACGGCTACCCGGGGGACGAATGGTACCTCGAGTTCCACAAGATCCGCTGGCCGGGCGGCCTCAAGCTGTGGCGCGTGAGCGGTGCGAGCGTGGACCTCGGCGCCAAGCGCCCCTACGAGCCCGCGGTGGCACTCGAGCGCGCTAGGGGTCACGCGTCCCACTTCGTCCAGCTCCTCGAGAGCATCGCGGGGGAGCAGCGCGCAGGTGGAGAGGGCGGTGAAGAGGTGATCGTGGCACCGTTCGACACCGAGCTGTTCGGGCACTGGTGGTTCGAAGGGGCGGACTTCCTTGCCACGGCGTACCGCGCGCTGCGGGATCGCCCGCAGCAGCGGGTCTGCGCGGTCACGGGGTCACAGCACCTCGCCGCCCATGCGCCTCGCGTGGGGCTGCGCCTGGCGGAGGGCTCCTGGGGAGCGAACGGCGATAACAGCATGTGGCTCAACGACCGCACGACCTGGACCTGGCGGCGACTGTGGGCGCTGGAAGACGCGTTCTGGGACCTGGCGCCCAAGGCGTTGGCGTCGGCCCCTGCGCGACCCGCGCTCGCGCAGGCGGCGCGTGAGCTGCTCCTGGCGCAGGCCTCCGATTGGCAGTTCATCATCTCGACCGGCGCCGTCGTCGACTATGCGGAGCGTCGCTTCACCCTGCACTGTGATGACGCCGAGCGGCTGATCAAGGCGCTCGCGGGCGGAGCGCTCGAGCCCGCCGGTCGGATGGCCGACGAGCTCGCACGCCGGGACGACCTCTTCCCCGATGTGCTAGCCCAGGTGGAGGGGGCGCTCGGCGGTTGATGCGGTCCATCGTGATTCACGGGCATTTCTACCAGCCACCCCGCGACGACCCGTGGACCGGGACCATTCCCCTCGAGCCGAACGCCGCGCCGTTCCATGACTGGAACGAGCGCATCGAGCGGGAATGCTACGCCCGCGTGGCGCCGTCGCTCGCGTCCATGAGCTTCGACTTCGGACCCACGCTGCTCGAGTGGATGGAGCATCACGCGCCCGGGACGTATGCGGCCGTGGTCGCCGCGGGCCGCGCCGGGGGCGCGCTCGCGATGCCGTACCATCACCTGATCCTCCCGCTCAGCCCGCGCCGGGACAAGGTGACCGGGGTGCGGTGGGGCATCGCCGATTTCCGACGCCGGTTCGGGCGGGAGCCGGAGGGCATGTGGCTGCCGGAAACGGCCGTGGACGATGAGACGCTCGACGTGTTGGCCGCCGAAGGGATCCGCTTCACCATCCTCGCGCCCCACCAGGTGGAGCGCGCCCCGGGGGATGGGCTCGCCGGCTGGTACCGCACGAGCGGCGGCCGCCGGATCGCCGTTTTCATCTATGATGGCGCGATCTCGCACGACGTCGCCTTCGGACCCCTGGTACGCGATGCCGCCGCGTGGGTCGAGCGCCTGACCGCTACGCCCAACCAGCTGGTGGCGGTCGCGACGGACGGCGAGACCTACGGGCACCATCACAAGGGCGGCGACGTCGTCCTCGCCCGCGTGCTCGAGACCTTGGCGCGGCGTGGCGACGTTCGGGTCGAGAGCTTCGCGACCTTCCTGGCACGGCGGCCGCCCGAGGAGGAAGTCCGGATCGTCGCGCCCAGTTCGTGGAGCTGCCCGCACGGGGTGGAGCGCTGGCGCGCCGAGTGCGGTTGTCGAGCGGCGCCGGAGCGCGCCATGCACCAGCGCTGGCGGGCTCCGCTGCGTGCGGCCCTCGATTGGCTCTCCGGAGAGCTGCACGCCGTGTTCGAGCGCGAGGGTCGGCCGCTGCCCCCCGAGCTCGAGCGCCACGCGCTCCGCATGTTCACTTCGTGCGGCTGGTTCTTCGACGACATCGCGGGGATCGAGTCGGTGATCGTACTCCGCTCGGCCGCGCGGGCGATTGAGCTCGCGGGGTCCGACGCGTCGCGCCTCGAGGCAGGATTACTCGACCGCCTCGCCCTGGCGCCGAGCAACGATCCGTCGGTCGGTTCGGGGCGAGAGCTCTACCTGAACCGGGTGAAAGCCGGGATTCCCCGTCATGCGCACGCTTGAGATGGATCCGCTGCGATTCGTGTTCGGAGTGCACTTCCACCAGCCCGTAGGGAACTTCGACCACGTCTTCCAGCAGCACCTGCGGGACGTCTACCGACCGCTGGTCGAACACCTCGCGGAGCACCGGTTCTTTCCGTTTGCGTTGCACGTGTCGGGGCCGCTGCTCGAGTGGCTCGAGGCACACGACTCCGCCTATCTCGATCTGCTCGGTCGCCTGGCGGCCGACGGCCGAATCGAGCTGCTGCTCGCCGGGTTCTACGAGCCGGTCTTGGCCGCTCTGCCGCGCGCGGATCGGGTCGAGCAGATCGGCTGGATGCGGGCGGCGATCCGGAAGCGCTTCGGAGTGGACGCAGCGGGGCTGTGGCTCACCGAACGCGTGTGGGAGCCGGATCTGGCGGCGGACCTGGCCGATGCGGGCGTGCGATACGTGCTCGTCGACGACCGCCACTTTCTCGTGAGCGGCTTCGAGCGCGACGAGCTCTACGCTCCCTTCTGGACCGAGAGCGACGGCAAGCGGGTCGCCCTGTTTCCCATCGACGAGCGACTGCGCTATCTCGTCCCGTTCAAGCCCCCCGCGACGATCGCCACGTACCTGCGTGAGCTGCGGGCCGCGGGCCGGCCGCTGGCGGTTCTCGCGGATGACGGGGAAAAGTTCGGCGGCTGGCCGGGGACCCACGACTGGGTGTACCGGCGGGGGTGGCTCGTGCAGTTTCTCGAGGCGATGGCCGCTTTGGTGGCCGACGGCGACGTCCGCCTCACGACGCCGAGCGCGGCATTGGCCGAGGTGCCGAGCGCCGGCCTGGCCTACCTCCCCACGGCATCGTACCGCGAAATGGAAGGCTGGGCGCTGCCGCCGGCCGCCGCGGCGCGGCTGGTCACTCTGGAGCGCGACCTCGGGGAGGCGCGCGTGGCGGGGCCGGACGGAGCGTTGGTACGGGGCGGCCACTGGCGGAACTTCCTCGTGAAGTACCCCGAGGCGAACCGGATGCACAAGAAGATGCTGGCGCTGTCGGCGCTGTGCCGCGAACGGGGGAATCCGGCGGCGCCACGCCGCGCCATCGGCCGCGCCCAGTGCAACGACGCCTACTGGCACGGGGTGTTCGGCGGGCTGTACCTGCCCCACCTGCGGGCGGCGATCTGGCAGAACCTGGCATTGGCCGAGTGCGAGCTGCGGCGCGGTGAGGAGGTCGCCGTGGAGCGGCTGGATCTCGACGGCGACGGCGCCGAGGAGATCTGGGTTCACTCGGCGAGCTTTTCGGCGGTCGTCAGCCCCCGCCGGGGCGGCGCGATCGAGGAGTACACGCTGTTCGAGCCGGGCATCAACTACGCGGACGTGCTGACCCGCCGACGCGAAGCATACCACGAGCCGGCGCTCGCTCAGCCCGGCGACGCTCGAGAGGGGGCCGCCTTCGACGGCACGCCGAGCATTCACGATCTCGAACACACCAGTCGGCTGGAGCGGCTCCCGCCGATCGATCCCGCGGACCGCGCGCTGTTTGTAGACCGAGTGCTCTCCGGTGACGTGACGCTCGACAAGTATTCCAGTGGGTCATTCCAGCCGCTCGCGTCGTGGGCGCGCACGCCCTTCGACGTGACGCTGGATCGCACGGCGCACGCCGTGGAGTTGCTGCTTCGCCCGGCGCAGAACGCGGTGCCACCGGGACTACTCGAAAAGCGTATGACGTTCGCCCAGTCGGGGCGGCTCACCGTGGGCTACCGCTGGGATCCGGCCACGTTCCCGCCCGACGTCTTCTTCTGCCCGGAGATCTCGGCTTCTCGCAGGCTGGAGCTCACCATCACACCGACGCCCGATGTCTGGTCGTTCCCGTTCGTAACCGTCTCCCGGTCCGAACGCGGGTTCGAAGAGACGGTGCAGGGCTACTCACACACGCCGCGCTGGCCAATACGATCTACGGAAGGCCGACTGGTGCTGGGCGAGCAGTCATGAAGCCGCGCCTCAGGGCCTTCCGGTCGCCACCGTGAGGTTGTCCACCCACATGGTCTGATCGACCGGCGACCCGTCCCCGATGTACGGGGCGATCAGGAGCTGATTGAACTTCATGTTCGGATGCGTACCGGTTCGCAGGAGCACGTTCGCGTGCTCGATCACGAGCTGCCCGTCGAACCAGTAGCGCACGATCCCGTCCGGTACACCCGTGCCGTTCGCGATGGAATTGAGCTGGAAGTAGGCTTCCACGAAGTGCCAGTTGCCCTTGTAGCCTGTTCCCGGCGTCGGTAGGAACGACGGCTGGGGCGCTTTCCACACCTTCCCGTTGTTGTACAATGCGCCGCCCAGGAGGTAGCAATCGGTGGGGTATCCGTCCGCGTTCCCGTTGCAGCCCCCCGCCGCTCGATTCTCGGTGAGCGCCGTGAGATCCTGAAGGATGTGGGTCTGATCGATGTTTATGCCGTCTTGCAGGGCGAGGACCGGAATGCCGCCGTTCTGATAGTTGTGCTCGACGTACGTGGTCAGGTGGGTAAACGACGGCCCCATGTACGGGTTGTCCTCGTTGGTCAGAAACTGGAACTCGTGGGGGTGGTACAGCTGGCCCGACCCGACCCAGTTGGCGCTGTACTTCACCCAGTAGCTCAGGTAGACCGACTCGGTCTCCGTGAACAGGTGCCGCGCGGCGCCGCCCCACGTGGGGGTCGTCGCGCCCGCGGGGAAGTGCACCTCCAGGGCACGCGTGCTGCCGGAGATGTGCTCGACCGTGGTCGTGGCTATTCCCAGATTGTCGTACCACCCTCGCGAGGCGATGGCATCGTCCTCGAACGTTTCCTGAAACAGAATCGTAGCGCTGGAGGGTGGAGGCGGTGCGCTCGGCGGTTCGCACGCGGCGGCCGCGAGGACGAGGGGCGGGAGCAGGGCCAGCCAATGTCGGTACGACATCGTGTCGGGCCGCCTTTTCGGGCGCGTGCGGGCGCGACCCTATGCGTAGCGCCCCCGCCCCGATCGTGACCGTGACCCCGCTCACCCCTTGCGCGGTCTGCCGCTCCGGGCGTTACGTGTTGCTCGAGCCTCCACAGGAGAAAGGTCGTGCTATCACCCTGCAGCCGGTCTCTCGCCGCAGCTCTTGCCTTTCTCCCCGCGTTTGCCCCTTTGGCGCTGGCGCTCGACACCGTTCCGGCGGCCAACCAGGCCGCGTGGGAACACCTCGGCATGCGGCGGGTGAACTTCCGCCTGGATCACGACGTCATCCTGGCCGCGACTGAGGGCCGGTTCCGGAGCATCCGCATCGTCGTCGCGGGCGGCGACCTGGAGCTGTTCGACGTGAAGATCACATTCGGGGACGGCGAGACGTTCTCGCCCGCGACGCGGCTGTATTTCAAGGAGAACTCGCGCAGCCGCACGATCGATCTCCCCGGTGCCGCGCGGATCATTCGGCGGATCGACTTCTATTACCGGAGCGTGCCGGGCGGCGGTCAGGGCAGGGCGATGGTGCACGTGTACGGCCGGAGGTGACGCCAGCACAAGGACTTAGCGAGCGCGGCGTCCCGAACCCGCGGGCCGTTTGTTGTTCGCTCGCACCCTCGAATCGCATATTGGTGCCCCCCTGTTCCGCGGCATGGCAGCTGGCATGAAGCAGGTCTGGGTCTTCAGGATCGTGCATCAGGACACGGGCAAGCCTGCACAGGGCGTGCCCGTGACGGTGCTCGAGCCCTCCGGGAACGCGGCCGGCTACTGGGTGAGCGAGGCGGACGGGACCGTCGCCATTCCGCGGCGCGACACGCCGAAGCTGCGGCTGCGGGTCGGGCTCCGCACCGAGGATCCGATCGAGCTCGACACGGCGACGCTCGGCGACGAGCCGATCCCGCTCGCCGCGCCGAGCCGGCTGCCGCCGACGCGCGGGGGGACGCGGGACACGGGCGAGCGCGATCTCCAGGCGGCTTCGCCCCCGGCCCCCCCGCCCCCCCGGGGCGCGGAGCCGCACGACGTGCCGGGGCACGTGCTCTACTTTCAGCGGCTCGTGTTGTTCGCGGAGCGCGCGCCTGCGGCTCCGGCGGGCCGCGAGGCCGCGGCCGACTTCTTCGCGGTTCCCGCGGACGCCGCGGCGCCAATGCGCTACGGGGCGCTCGTGGAGGTCGAGGAATACTGGCAGTCGCTCGGCGTGTTATGGGGAGAGCTGCTCTACAGCGTGACGCTCACACCGGGCGACGAAGCCCGGCTGGCGGTACTGGACGGGCGCTGGCGCCGCGAAGCCGAGGCGCGGGAACGCCCGCTCCAGATTCTCGCCCGCATGGTGGGCAGCTCGATGCTCGGCGACCTGACCACGGCCCTCCGGCCCGAGCTGCAGCTCGACCCCCTGACGTTGATCGAGCCCGGGCTGGAGGCGGCGGCGACCGACACCGTGCAGATGATCCGGGAGCGCACCGAGCGGATGAGCCAGGCGCTACGGCGCCGCCCGCTGGGAGTGGTGGACGTCCACGCCGAGGCGCCGGCGACCGCGGCCGTGCGCACGGTGCGCAACACCGCGACCGACCGGCTCGTGACGTTCCACTTCTTCGAGCCGCTGGAGCGCTTCCGCGTCGCGGTCCGTACTCCGCGCGCGCGGCCCGTCATCTTCGTGCCGTTCCGGCTGCCGAACGTCGCCACGCCGGATGTGGTTCGCCGCTTCGGCTACATCTTCCGCCGCACCCTGCTCGACCGCGGCCTGCTGCCGGACCTCGAGCGACTGCTCAACTCGGACGACGGCTGGCCGCGGAGCGGCAGCCGGCTGCTCGAGCACATCGAGGGCAACCTCCTCTACTACTCGACTGCGATCATTTCGGCAGGCGATCCGGCCGCCCGGCACGTGGCACTCGCGAAGCTGCGAGATCCGGCCGGTCGCCCGCTCACCGACGTGGTCGAGAACATGGTCCTGGGCCGCGTCGGCAATGCCATTGCGTTGCCGCTGCGCTCGGCCGCACAGGTTCCGACGGAATGGCGCGACGCCCTCGATGCCTACGCGAAACGACCGCCGCGGGTGAACGAGGCCTTCACCGTGACGATCCCCCACCCTGGCGTGTGGGTCACCGCCCAGTCTCACGAACCGATGCAGCAGGTGCAGTCCGAGCGCGCTGCCGGATAATCGTGGTCGCGCTGCGCGGACCACGATGAAGCTTCCGATCCTCCTCTACCATAAGATCGATCGCATTCCGGCCGGGGCCCGCTACCCCCGGAGCTATGTCACTCCGGAGCGGTTCGACGCGCAGCTCGCGTTGCTGCGGCGCCGGGGCTACGAAAGCGTTTCCTTCGCCGACTATCTCGCCTACCGCCGGGGCGCGGCGCGCCTGCCGCGTCGCCCGGTCATCATCACGTTCGACGACGGCTACCGCTCCAACCGGGATGTCGCGCTCCCCCTGTTGCAGCAGCACGGCTTCCGGGCCACGATCTTCCTCGTGGCGGGGCGCGTCGGCGGGACCAACGCGTGGGACCCGGACGAAATCCAGGAGCCCCTGCTCGACGCCGCCGCGGTCCGCGCGATGCAGGCGCGGGGGATCGAGTTCGGCTCGCACTCGGCGACGCACGCGCGGCTGACGGCGCTCGACCCGGCCGCGGTGCTGCGGGAGTTGCGGGACTCGCGCGCGCTCTTGGGCGCGCTGCTCGGCCGCCCCGTCCAGGTGCTGGGGTACCCGTACGGCGCGCACAACGCCCTGTCGCGCCGCGTGGCTCGGGAGGCGGGCTACGAGGCTGCGGTGGCAATCCGCCGCCGCATGAACGGCGATGGCACCGATCTCTTCGCGCTGCGGCGGATCCCTGTCACCTCGGAGACCTCCCTGGCGCGGTTCGGTTGGGACCTGTTCCGGCTACGCTGGCTCTATGGAACGTGAGAGGCCGCGGAAACCGAACGTGACAGGCCGGGGAAGGGGAATCGAGGCAGTACAGTGAGGATCGCGCTGCTCACCACGGCGCGGGCGTGGCGGGGCTCGGGGACGAGCTTCACCCACATCGCCCAGGGCCTGGCCGCGCGCGGGCACGTGGTGCAGCTCCTCTCCGCCGCCCCCGCGGTGACGGCGGAGCTCGCGGCGCGAGGTCTGCGGGCGCGGGAGCTGCCGATCCGGCACAGCGGTCTCACGGAAGCGCGGGCGCTGGCGCGCGCGCTTGGCGAGTTCGCGGCCGACGTCGTGATCGCGGACAAGCCGCGCGACCTGCGGCTAGGCGCGCTCGCGTCGCTCGGCCGCTCGTTCGCGCTCGTGTATCGCCACAACGTGGGCGCGGCGGCCCCGCCACGGGACCTGACGGTGCGGCTCGCCTACCGCCGCGTCCGCATGACGATCTTTCTCACGCATGCGGGAGGCCGGGAGGCGTTGGCGCGGGCCCCCTTCATGAGCCGCCCGCCGTACCGCGTGATCTACGAGGGCGTGAACCTGGAGCGGTTCCGGCCGGATCCGGCAGCCGGCCGCGCCTTCGGGGAGCGCCAGGGACTGGGCGACCGCCCATCGGTCCTGGCCGTGGGCGCGCTGGAGCGCGAGAAGCGCTACGGCTGGCTGCTCGCGGCGCTCGCCCGGCTCGAGGAGCCCCGGCCCCGCCTCATGGTGTGCGGCGATGGTGGGCTGGCGGGCGCGCTCCGAGCGCAAGCCGAGCGAGAGCGGCTGGACGTGCGATGGCTGGGGCAGGTGACGCCGCGTGAGCTGGCGGGTGCCTACAACGCGGCCACGTGCGTCGTGCATGGCTGTGACGTCGAGACCTTCGGCATTGCGGTCGCGGAGGCCATGGCCTGCGCGCGGCCCGTGGTCGCGGTGGCGGGCGGCGGGATTCCCGAGGTGCTGGGAGGGACCGGCGTGCTCGCCCCGGCAGACGACCCGGCGGCGTTTGCCCGCGCCGTCGCGGAGCTGCTCGCCGATCCCCAGCGCCGCGATGCGCTGGGCGCGGCCGCGCGGGGACGCGCGCTCGCCCGCTTCGCGCTCGAGCGGATGGGGCGGGAATACGGGGAGGCGGTGGAGGCGATCGGCTAACCGGTCGCGGTGACCCCCACCGGCTCGGCCGGCACGGTGTTCACGATCACCCCTTCGCCGAGGGAGACGCCCGGGCCGGCGGCGCTGCCGTCCCAGCCGAAGTACGCTTCCTCCCCATGCTCGCTCAGGTCGAGCCAGCCCGGGTCCCGAACACGGCCTGCACGACGGTCAGGATGAGGATGGTGCCGATCACGGCGATGGCGATCGCCGCGAGCACGGCGAGCAGCTGCACGCCCATTTGATGGAAGTTACCGGCGAGCCAGCCGTCTCCCCCGGCGGGGTTGACGGCCTTGGAGGCGAACACGCCGGTGAGCATCGCCCCAGCCACTCCTGCGAGTCCGTGGCAGGAGAACACGTCGAGCGAGTCGTCGAGGCGCGTGGTGGCGCGGATCTGGATCGCGGTGTAGCTCACGAGGGCCGAGAGGGCGCCGACGGCGAGCGACGCGGGTGCGCTGATGTAGCCGGCGGCGGGCGTGATGCCTACGAGACCCACCACCAAGCCGGTCGCGGCGCCGACGGCGGTGGCCTTCCCCGTCCGCAACACATCCAGCGCCGCCCAGGTGACGAGCGCCGTGGCAGCCGCCGTGTTGGTGTTCGTGAACGCGATCGCCGCCAGTCCGTTCGCGGCGAGCGCCGATCCGGCGTTGAACCCGAACCAGCCAAACCACAGCAGCCCCGCGCCGAGCAGCACCAGTGGCACGTTGTGGGGGACGATCGGCACCCGCTTGAAGTCCTTCCGCGGCCCGAGCATCCGGGCCGCGACCAGCGCCGAGAATCCGGCGCTGATGTGCACCACCGTGCCGCCCGCGAAATCCAACGCCCCGCGCGCCTGGAGCCAGCCACCCGCGCCCCACACCCAGTGGGCGAGCGGGTCGTACACGAGCGTCGCCCAGAGGACCAGAAAGACGACGTAAGCGCGGAAGCGCATCCGCTCGACGATCGCCCCCGAGATGAGGGCGGGCGTAATGATCGCGAACATCCCCTGGAACATCGCGTGCGCCTGCAGCGGGATGGTGGCGGCGTAGGCAGCATCGGGCTCGACCCCGACACCCTTGAAGCCGAGCCAGGCGAGCCCGCCCCACAACGGCGAGCCGTGGCCGAACGCGACGGAGTACCCGACGAGCACCCACTGCACCCCGATCAGTCCCAGCGCGACCACGCTCATCATCATCGTGTTGAGCGAGTTCTTCGGGCGCACTAGGCCGCCGTAAAAGAACGCCAGGCCGACCGTCATCAGCATCACCAAAGCGGTGGAGGCGAGAACCCAGGCGGTATCGCCGCTCGAGATGGCGGCGGCGTCGACCAGGAGCAGCGGCGCCCTCATTTCTCCTCCTCGCCGGAGGTGGCGCCGGCGTGCTGCGCGCTTTCCAGCGCCGCGCGTTGCACCTCGTCCGCGTTCACGGCCGTGAGCGCTGCGTTGTCGAGCTCGCCCGTGCGAATGCGGATCACGCGCTCGATGGGTTGGACGAAAATCTTGCCGTCGCCGACTTCGCCCGTGCGGGCCGCCGAGAGGATCGCCTTGATGCACGGCTCGACGAAGGGCTCGGAGCACACCATCTCGATCTTCACCTTCTCGTGGAACTCCATCACGACGGTGGTGCCGCGGTACTGCCCGAAGATTTCCTGCTCGCCGCCGTGGCCGCTCACACGGCTGAGCGTGATGCCGGTGACACCTGCGCGGAACAGCGCCGCCTTCACCTCAGGGAGGCGTTCGGGGCGCACGATAGTGGTGATGAGTTTCATGGATCCCAAGCTAGCACAGGTGTTGCTTGCCGTCAACGGAAATGTGCACGAGTTGCATCAAACGAATGACAGTTAGGAGTCCGGTCCTCATAATCGTTTGCATAGCGCTGATTCAATCGTGCATGAGACGCACGTTTCGAGCCACAGAATGCCTGACGTGCTCAACCCGCTAGCTTAGCCGGCACGGCCCCTCGAGGCCTGAGTCGGGGTCACGCATGGAGGCGTCCTGTGCATACGGTCACGCGGTCCGTGGCGGCTTTGGGCCTGCTGCTGATCGTGACGATGCCGGCACTGTCGGCACAGCATCCGCAGACCCGGGAGGGGTTCTGGATCGGACTGGGGGGCGGCTGGGGCGATGCGGTTCTCTCCTGCAGCCCGAACTGCAACTTCACCCAGGCAGCGAAGGGCGGTGCCGCTACCGCTTGGCTCAAGCTCGGCGGCACTCTGCGGCGGGACGTGCTGCTCGGAGTCGAACTCAACGCGTGGGTGAAGAGCGTCAGCGGTTCGACGGAGTCGGTCGGGAACGCGTCGGCGGCCGTGTATTACTACTTGATGCCCGACGGGGGTCTCTTCCTGAAGGGCGGCGTGGGCTACGCCACCTTCCGGCCCACCTCCGGGAGCACGACCTCGGGCAGCGGGTTCGGAGCCATCGCGGGGGCCGGCTACGACGTGCGGATCGGGCGCAACACCTCGCTCACCCTGGTCGCGAACTTCTTGTTCGGCGACGATGGCCACGTCACGGGCGGCGGTCTGACCGTGCCCCAGGCCGTGAAGCACAGCGTGATCGAGCTCGGGGTGGGGATCACGTTTCACTGATGACCACGGCCGGCTTGGGAGGAGCCTGGGCGCTGCTCGCCCTCGCGGTGGCCCGCCCGCTCGCCGCTCAGCTGCCCCAGGCCGACGAGGCGTTCCGCCGCGGGGACTACCCGGCGGCGCGCGCCGGCTACGAGCGCGAACTGGCAGCCGATTCCCTCAACGTGCGCGCGCTCTCTCGCCT
>Ga0209157_1001692_pt1 | contig 18163 bp, 17 predicted proteins | sample GraSoiAngelo_135_FD_185892 | JGI IMG/M metagenome (GOLD analysis project Ga0209157, IMG submission 185892) | Grasslands soil microbial communities from the Angelo Coastal Reserve, California, USA - 14_0929_05_40cm (SPAdes) (version 2) | ecosystem: Environmental > Terrestrial > Soil > Grasslands ...
TTGCAAGTCTCGTCCATTCCTCGATACGGGCCCAGTCATACTCGGTGCATGTTCATGATGATCTAGGCTTGGCCACGGCGAATACTCTTGCTGCCGTGGAGGCGGGGTTCAACGTGCCGCAAACGACGATCAACGGAATAGGTGAGAGGTCGGGAAACGCGTCCTTCGCGGAAGTATGCCTCGCCTTGGAACTATTGTACAATTGGCGGACAGGCGTGAGAATGGATAGAATCTATCGACTGGCACACCTAGTCGAGAAGTTCTCCGGAGTGCCGATACCGGCACATAAACCAGTGATAGGAGGTAACAGTTTCTCACACGAGGCTGGCATCCATGTCGCCGCGCTATTGAGGAATCCACGGACCTACGAGCCGTATCCTCCAGAAATGGTCGGGAGAAAACGAACCTTCCGGATTGGCAAACATACTGGTCGGCGGCTTGTGGAGAATATTCTTGGAAAGAGTCTAGATCAGGAATCTGCAAGGACGCTGACTAGCCGGTTGAAAAGACTGCAGGAGAGGAGGAGTAAGCGTGAGATATACCGGCTCGTACGTTTGTTGGACCGAGAGCGTAGCGGCATTAGTGAAGAGGAACTGAGGCGAATGTTCGCAAAGTTTCCCAAGAAGAAGTGAGCTTGTGTCAGGAACTCTACGATTGCAGAGGCGGCGGTGTCCATTTGGACGTTATCTGGGCATAATTTGAGTCCGCTAAATCGGTAGTCCGATATTTCCCGAGTGCCTCGCCCATTTGTTGCGCGATAATGTGGTAACAGACCTGCTTCTTCCCTGACATTACCCGGAAGAAGTAGTCGTCGCAACTACAGAACATACTCTCCGGCAAGACCTGATATTCGCCGTGCTTCCCTGCCACAACCCAGATGGTTCTGCCGCTTGGGCTGAACACATACCTGCTCACCTTCTCCTCTTCCACAAGTTCCATTGCCTGGTTGAACCTCTTCTGAAAAGCTTCAATCAAACGTTGTTTGCCATCTTCGTCTAAGCCTCCCGTCCGGTGAGTATCGTCCCGAACCTGTCGGAGTATGAGCGTCTCGTCCATGAGCCTCTCGATTTCCTTGCCTAGTATGTCATTCCCGGTTTAAGATAAGGTTCTCATTCCTCATGCACGCTGACACAGATTGTTGAAAGCCTCGCCCGAATCTTCAAGCAACGATGTTCTAGTCAAGCCTGTAACTGGCCAGCCCGCTCTTTTGTTGGAAAAGTCGGGGGATCGGGTGTTAGTCATCGCGGACCTTCATCTCGGCTGGGAAGTGACTCTGGCTCGTCAGGGCATACATGTCCCTTCGCAAGTGCCTCGCCTTTTGGAAAAATTGCGGAGAATTCTTTGGGAGACGGCCGCGCACAAGCTAATCCTTCTCGGGGACATCAAACATGCGGTTTCAAAAGTTGAGCTCGAAGAGTGGCGGTATGTACCCGAATTCTTCGAGAATCTCGTCAAGATCGTTCCCGATATCCAAGTGGTCCCAGGCAATCATGACGGCAATCTGGAAGCACTCGTTCCGCCGGTCGTCAAAATAGCAAAATCAGAAGGAATCGTCATGTGGGATTCTGTCGGTCTCATGCATGGTCATGCATGGCCCAAATGGGCATTGTTGGGCTGCAAATATCTCGTCATGGGCCATCTCCACCCAGTTGTAGCCTTTACTGATCCGTTAGGTTTCAGAATCATAAGACAAGTCTGGGTCCAGACCCACACGAACGGACGTAAGCTCGCCGAAGGAGTGTTGAAACATGAAGGAGTGAAATTCGATGATGATCCGGTCGCGAAAGCAAAGGAGGCCTTCAAGATTGACGTAGTTGAAAGTGCGGATTGCATAATCGAGCCGTCATTCAACGACTACCTTGGAGGACAGCCAGTTAACAAGCCATTAGCAGAGGAACTTCCTAATTTGAAGGAGTACCTTGGCCCTCTGTTGCAGTCAGGAGCTGTCGAACTGGATCAAGGAGAGGCCTACCTGTTTGATGGTACGTTTCTTGGGAAGATAGAACAGTTGAGGAAGCTTGCCCGGTAGGAGAGGTCACTCTGAGCTGGCCGGGTGTTGGTTCTGTGCGAACATTGACATTGCCTGCTGGCGCTTTTGCTCTAGTTCTTCCGGGGACATTTGGACTCTCATAGAGAGAGACCACGAGTGACCGAACGGGTCTCGGAGCTGACCATATCTCTCGCCCCAGAATTGGTTGTCTAATTGTTGATCCACTTTTGCGCCGTTTTCGACGGCTCGATTCCAGACCTCATCTACGTTCGTGACGTAGATGTGGAGCGTCACCGGGGTACTTCCCAGCTCTAGTGGATCCTTGTGCGTACCACCAGGAACGACATCCGACATCATCACGATCGAGTCCCCAATCAGTATTCGTCCATGCATCAGCCTGCCATCTGGCATGACTTGCCTTTCTTTGACGAACTCTTTTGCGCCAAATGCCTTCTTGTACCACTCGATAGCTTCCGCGGCCCCGTTGATCGCCAGGTAGGGTGTGACGCTTCGGAATCCTTCAGGTATAGGGCTCGGACGTTTTGACCTTGATTTCGACTTGGATTTCGGCTTTGCGGCCTTCTTGTTCTTTCGGGGTCGGGATTTTGGCATGTGTTATAGAACCTTCGATTTTCGGAGAAAGTCCTGCTTTGTACTTAGGCTTTACTTTCGGGACCGTCTTTTGGTTGCCAGTAGAGTCTTTGGGCTTCTCACTTGTGCTTTTTCGTTTCCGAGAGATTCTTCCGGGCGGAACGGATGCTCATAAGTCCATTTACCAAAAGGATTGTGCCTGTGGTACTTACCAGGAAGATTCCACCCGCGGGGAAAACGAGGGTGCCAATAATTCCACCGGCGGTCATGGCTCCGCCTATATAGATCATGATCTTCCCGTTCCTCATAGACCGAGCCCAATTGACCGGAGGTCGGCTTGACTTCTCTTGAGCGGGTGTTTCTTCTCCGAATCGGGCCCAGAGTGATGTCAACAACTCGTTCCAGTTGAAACGTGCCTCTTCTGCTCTCGTAGCTACGTCGGCACCAAACACGGCGGATGGGAAGATGTTCACTTTCACGTGTACGTCGGAAGCTTGCTGGGTCAGTTCGAACCTCATAGTCTTCTTAGCGTCCTTTTTCCAGCCAATCGGTTTCTTCATACTTCTACCGTGAGTCGCGACGATGAGGGTGGGGCGATGATTCTCCTTCACTTTGCCACCTTGGGTGTACACCCAATCCTCGATCGTTTCGTAAGCTCTGTAGGAAGTGGTTCCAGCTAGATTGTGCTCAAATGTGAGCGAGAAGACCATGACTGGATAGTCCCTAGTTTCTGATTTGTAGAGTTTGCTTGACTAGGTAAGGTTGTGTTCGGTCAAAACATCAGGGTGAATCTGTCCTATTCGGTTTCTTGTGGTGCCATCCGGGAGATGATTTGGTGAAGCCCTTGTTCTGGGTTGAGCTTGGCAATGTCTCGGAGAAGGTCGTAGTAGGAGCGGACGTGGCGCTTGCCGTCTCGCGCGTTGTAGATGTTTGTGTTGGCGTACATTGTGGATACAGCTTCATGATTGTACATGGGGTAGGAGTGGTCGCCTAGGCCTAGTTCCCCTAACTCCTGTGCCAACGATCCCTCTTTGAGGTCGGTTATCTTCCGGCTCTTTCTCTTCCTGGCACGGTCCTTTACCCTCTTACCTTCAATTCGGCAATCGTTGCTACAATATTTTTCTGAGAACCAGCCAAGGAACTTGCGTCCACATACGACGCATGTCCGTAAGCGTTTCTTCTCTGTCTCTGCGGTTGCCAACTTGGATTTCCCCTGTGTGTCGCCTTTCTAGAGTTTCTTTCGCCTTCTCTTAGGCGGCCCGGTTTAGGGTATTAAGCAATGTGCCACTTGAAAGTATGGGCCGGAGCCCTGGATGCGATATCTTGTGAGTGTTTTGTTTGGCATATGCGTCAAGAAACTCTTCCGAAGGGCAGTTTGATTTACAAGGCCAGAGAGTGCAACGAAGGCATAGCCCGGTTCGATCGTGTTTCCAGTTCTCCTAAGACTAACTCGCCCGGTGGCTTGTTGGTTTCAGCATAGATAAGGAATCATAATGGAGCAGCTTCTCAAGCTGACGGGAGAAGAGTAGTCTCGGAGCACCCCTAGGAAAAAAGGGGGAGTTGAACATATCGGAGAGCCAGATAACACGAATTTATGCCGCGCTTGGCAATCCATATCGACGTAGGATTGTCGACCTGCTGAAAACTCGTGGCAGGCTAGGATTCAAGGAACTTCACGAAGGGTTGGGAATTAGCGTCGGTGCGTTGTACCATCATCTTGAGATGCTGGAGGGTGTGGTCGGTCAGGACTCTGACAAGAAGTATGTTCTTACTGATCAGGGGCGGTCCGCGGTCAACGCGCTGAGCGTTAGCGAGGAGAAAATAACTTCCTCGACGAGTCAAACATTGCCCAGTGAGACGAAACTTGGTTGGATAAGCAATGAAATGCTTTTCGGTAGAAGCCTCTTCTACTATCTCAGCAAGGATCCATTTCGCAGCTTTCCGCTTGCATTTCTCATAGTGATTCTGGGCGGATGGTTGTCGCTTCAGACCAACCTAGAGCCGATCCTCATGTTCTACGTGAACCCAACGTCAGCCGTGAACAAGGCCTGGTTCATCCTGTTGTTTCCCTTGGGATGGCTGGGCACTTTCGCCTTTGTAGAGACATTGAGCGTTGGTCTATTTCATCGGAAGGGTGCCGAGCTCAGCCTGTTGAACGGCACCGCGTTTGCAATGTTGCCTCTACTCATCGTCCCGTGCATCCTCTACATCAGTCGGTCTGTCGGGTTAAGTTTGAGTTCTGAATTGGGAGTGCTAACATTTCTTCCCATTCTTATCCAAGCATGGATCATCTGTCTGTTGTCCGCTTCGATATCGATATCCAAGGGATTACGGATGGAAAAAACCGCTGTAATCAGCCTCGGCATCATGTATGTCAATATTCTCGCCGTCATCCTTGCATTGCAACCTCTCGTGTTCTAGAATAATAGAATACTGATTCATCCAACAGAAGTGGTTCGGTTAATCTAGAAACCTTAATTTCTGGGTTTTTAGAAGAAAAACGCCTAAATTGAGTCGATTTCATAGTATAGGGTAGGAAAAACGGTGAATTGACATGAAGAGAAATATCGCAAGCATGCTCGGAATACTCTCAATAGCAATCCTAGCGTTGGCACTACCTACGGCACGGGCAGACGACCGTCCTGCGGGAAGCGTCGATCAAGGAAACAGGATAACCTTCACAAGTGGATCCTTGACGGGAGTCTTCGAAGGCAACGTCCCACACGTAAGGTTCTACGCAACAAACGAGATGGGCCGTAGCGAGTACATGGTCAACTTCAGGGCCCTGATAGAATTCGTTCCAGGCTCTACAGGAAACGGGGAATATCATGGACCCGAGGAAGTTGCCCGTGCTACGCTGGACTCCGGGACTTGGACGCACAGCAGCTTCTACCCCATCAGAGATCAGAACGGGGTGACCATCGGAATGGGCTTCAACCTGACCCTGAACAGCCCGATCCAAATCGAGGTCAATGGAGGTGTACCAGAGACATTGTCGGCAGGGAGCGTCTCGTTCGCGGTGAAGGCCTTCAACTCGACAAGATCCATTACTATCAACCAACAGACTGTGACGATCAACACAGCGGAGATCAAGATTGACGTGACCATCACGAACTTCCCATTCAAGTCTCAAAATGACAAGTTGGCGTTAGAAGTGAACATGCAAAGCAACTACAACCATTACAACTTGGACGAGGCAACGGGAAGTCACGATGTAGACGCCTCCAGTCCAGAAGCCTCCACTGTTTCGGAACATGAGTTCCACCCAACAAATGACCAGGAGCAGAACGTCGAATTCTCATCCGGAACACTGACGTCAAGCACGAACACGGGATTCTTCAAGTTCGTCAAGACTGCAACAGTAACTTCTCCTACGGGAGTCGTAAGCACAGTTAACGTTGTTGCAGCTTACAAGGGAGAGTCTGACAAGGACTTTGGAGAATCAGAGAACTTCTTCAAACTCTACCTAGCATATCCTTACTTTCAAGGTACTTTGACCCACGACCCAAGCATAGGAGTCAGCGGCGGCGGCCTACCGACATTGTATCTTGTCGCTGGCGGCGCAGCCGCTGCAGGATTGGCGGCTGTAGTCGTGATTCGGTACAAGCATCCGAGAATCACACGAGAAACCGAGCACAAGTAAAACAAGAGGAAAGAATGGTCGAGCGGATATCATCCGCTCATCTCTCCCTTTTTTGTTCAAAAAGGACTACTGAATTGGAGGTTGGACGTTTCCCCTGTTCTTAGGATTTCGTTTCTCTCTGATAGTTGTCCCTTCTTAGTGGAAAAGCGTAATATTAACTGGATGGACGGCTGAGAATTAGTCCGCAAGGGGCTGTCGGCTAGAAGACCCTACTTGAGCGGGTCCGGCCAACCTGGTCTAGAAGACCACTAGTCCAATGGTCTGGAATGGCCGCGTGGCTTGGGAACCCGTTCACGCGTTGTGGATGGGTCGAGTGCCCACGAAATCGGCGGTTCAAATCCGCCCAGCCCCACCACAGATTTGAACCGTATTTGGTTCAAATCCGATGACCACAAACTCAACCCGGGATTCGGGGTCGGATTCACGGCCAAATTCATCGGGCTTGACAAAGAGAAATTCAGAAAAAAAGAGGGGAGGGTCGGCCCTATCGTCCTATTCGCGTACCTAGGGTATGTATCACGATGGTTGCCGGGGTCCGCGTTGTCGTGTCGGCAAGCGTCGGCATTACCGTCGCGGCAAAGATGTCTCTTCCTGCCAGAACCGGTCTCGATAGGGTGCTGGGTGCCACGGCCAGAATAGGGGCGGTTGTCTGGGTGATGACACCCTGGCCCCCGGTCTGGACTGCAATGTTCGTGTGCTCGCAGTCGATATCGTTGGTTGTGTCCCGCGTGCAGAATGGACTCGTAGATGACCGACGGGTCGCAGGTTCTGCGTTACTATTCACGAACTGGTCAGACGTGTAAATGATTACAGCGAGGCCGGTAGTCGGACTTGCGGCTACACCGAAGTCGTCGAGCAGATCCCTGTTCCCGGTGCAGGTAACACCGGATTCGCACACGCCGCCGTAGTGTATTATCCCCGAAGCCGCGACTTGGCTCCAGCTGCTTCCCGGGGTAGTAGCCTTGAGGTTCTGGCTAAAGTAGACCTTCCATGCGGCTGTCATCGGGTAGTTGTCCGGCGGGTTTACGCCGTCAAAGTAGCTTGTTCCGTACCAGACCACGTCCAACGCGCCATCACTTCCCGCGGTGCTCCAGGGAAAGATAGCCGTTTTAGACTGTCCCTTGTTGATTTGGAAGGGGCCGGACCACGTTTGTCCGAGGGTCTTGGAGAAGCTGTAGAAGATGTTGTGGTTGTCGCTGTAAACCACGTAGACATTTCCAGCGATGTCAACGCTCACGTTGATGAACTGGTGGCCATAGTCAAGGCTGGTGTTCGGGTTGTTGTACACTATGTTGTCAGTGAAAGTCAAACCTCCATCGGTGGATACGGCTATCCAAACTGTGTGAACATGGCAGAAGATTATGCACTGAGCCAGCTCTGCAGCACTCGCAACAGAGCTGAACACTTGGTAAACCGCATGGTTCCGTGGGTCTATGGCCAGGTTGCCGATCACGTTGTTGAACCCTGCCAGGAAAGCCACGTGGGTTGGGTCAAACGCGTTCCCCGTCTGGGTGAAGCTGGCCCCGCCGTCCAGGCTGCACGTGACGAAAATATCATTGGTTGCTGAAATAGCATGGTAGGACACGCACACCTTGTCAGTGCCATCTGCAGCGATCCACTCCCGGTCATCAACTGGAATGCTAGCTCCGGTTGGGTTGAGAACCCACGAGCCGCCTCCGTCTCTGCTCGTGGACACGTAAACATTCGCTAGTGGAGGAGATGTGGCCAAACTTGCTACGTAGACGTTGAAGAAGCCGTTGAGGTTTCGAACAGGCGCGACCGCAATGTCAGTATCACCGCCCGCAGGAGAGAATCCAATCACTGTTCGGCAGAGGAAGAGTGGTGAAGTGTTGGCCACCGTCGGTTGACTTGTAGGCGAACGTTCCACCGCACTGACCACCAATGACGCAGAACACGTTCTCCGATGAGCCGTAGAAGCTGCCGTCAGGGGCCGCCCGAATTTGTGGTTCTCCCTCTGTGTTCATACAGGTCCGAAGAGTATTGGGGCAGGTCGTACCTACACTAGCGCCGGTTGTGAACGGGTTCCCCGCGAGCTCATAGTTGATAAAGGTCGCGCTCTTGGAGGAGCCTCCGTCGGCGGAGGCTGGCTGAAGAATTGTCGGTGCTAGAAGCATCAAGCCTGCAAGGGACAGAATTGAGAGAAGCGTTGTCTTCGCTACTCGTGAAGTGTTCAAAATTTTCATCAGGGCATTCGGCGGCTGGGCAGCCTATAACGAATATCCCGCACGGCGACATCCTCGAAACACGAAATTCTCGGGTTTCGATATATCACGCGGTGACAGCTTCATGCCCTTTGGGCATTCTATACATAACGGTCTGAAACTCAGTCTTACCCAAACACTCGCTGTTTTGGCATTGCTTTCCCATGCGCGGAAAAGACCACGTTCGTGCTTAGTTCAAATTATTGGGCCTGGCCTTGCTCATCACTCTTCTTGAGTGCACTCTTTGAGAGTGCCTCCATTCTCCACATGTTGCTCTTGGTCTTTCTTCGTGACGCTGAAATCTATTTAGCCACTTGAAGTGGTCGCAGGAAGCGCTCCCCGGGAGCGAGCTTCCATCAACTGTCGAGAGAGCAGAATCTTCGAACAAACCGCGATCTAGCGCTCTGGCCTTGCTTTGATGTTCTGCTCCAGCATGGGTTTGTCTTCTGGTCTTGACACCCTATTGAAATCACAACGGAACCCTTCAGACACTCGTACGTAGAGTAGGCACTATCCTTGGTCGGAATCGCTAGAAAAAAGCAAGAATTCACGATCCTTGACAAGGATTCGCACCAGTCCTGTTTCAAACCCCACCGGAATCGAACCAGTGGAAAATACGTTCAAAATGACCAATTTCTGCCTCGGATTTGAACCGTTTTCGGTATAGGTCCGCCCAGCTCCACCTTGGAATTCAGTCTACAGAGCAGCAACGCTAGCTAACGTTCTTCGTGCCCATTGGCCAGCATAGGAAAATTCGATCACCAAAACTGAGGCGGCACTCCAAGAGTCCTGTTGCTTCGGCCCAGACCGGAATGCTTCATTTGCTGTTACGAAAAGCGGCGTGAATTCGAAAAACCTATCGTGTCAGGTTTCGAATGCGTATTGGACAGCTTGGTCTAGCGACAGCTTGCGTCCTTCTTCCCAAAGTCTAGAGAATTTGTCTTCGGCAACGGCCTTGCGAAGCCTGGAGACTGTGCGGTCGCGCTCCACACTCTCATCCGGGTCTGGCGCCATTCCTGAGGATTCAAAGAGGGTCTCTGAAGCCCCCAATAACTTGACCGCTCTTTCGAGTTTGCCTTCTTCCAATGCGACCATGCTGAAATGTAGCGGAAGATAGGGCAACATGTACATGCTTCGCTGTTTGTACATGATTTCTCCTGCTTGTCGATACCAGTCCTTCGCCCCACCGACATCTCCGGTATGAAGTGCCACCGAGCCCAGGTTGTCCAGCTCCACAGACTCCAAGCTCTGGTCTCCCAGCTTCCGAGCAAGCGCGAGATTTTCGAGGTACAGTTCTCTGGCGCGTTGCAAGTTGCCTTCCATCTTCGTGGCGGCGGCTAACATGTGAAGGGGACGCGTTTCCGACCACTCGTCGTTCATGATACGCGCGATTCTTCGAGCCTCTTCACTCCGCGACTTCACTTTTTCATAGTCTCCTTCCCGGAGAGCAATCCTTGCCAATCCCGTAAGGGCCCTCACTGTCGACGCCCCGTCATTCTTCTCCCTTGATAATGCGAGGCATTCTTCGAACAGTCTCTTTGCTTCCTTGTTATCGTCTTGTCGGAAGGCGAGCATTCCTGCGCCGTATAGCACCCTGCCAAACGTGGTTGTGCGTGACTTCGCTCCCGGCAACTTGAGGAGTCTAGTGACGAGCTTCCGCCCTTCCTGTACATGACCCTTGTCGATCCAGAACCTCCAAAGAAGCGATACGAGTAAGAGAGCTCTATCTGTCTCATTATTGTCCGTGAGCCAAGACAATGCACCTAACAGTTCCTCGCTTCGAGGTTCTAATTGCTGAGATACCTCTCGCGACTTAGGCCCTTCCACTATTGCTTCGAACTGCTTTGCAAACTCGAGAGAACCAAGAACTCTAGTCCTATCCAAAATACTTCCAGCTAGACCCGACGACTGAGTATAGGCGATTTTTAACTGTTCCTGTTGATCGCTAATCCAGAATCGGGATCGAGTTCTTGCAGTACAAATGCAGTCCAAGTATCGCTGGAGCTGGCGGATTCGAAGATATTGAAAACCGAAAATGAACCGTCTCTGAACTGGTTTTGAGCCCGCAGCGCAGTGGTTTCGCCCAGCCCCACCAAAATCAGTTCTCACATGAAATAGGTCACTGTGGGCCCATCTTTTATCGTGCCAACTATTTCGACATGATCGTCAAAGCCGACATCTGTAATTTTTTGTACTAGTTGATGTTCGATCTGGAAGACTCCGGCTGTATCGTTCATTTCGATTTTGATCCGTATTGGTTTCTTGTCGCCTTTGGTTATTTCGACGTGTTCAACGGCGAGGGCGGAGAACTGATGGATGTCCGGCTTGCTAGTTTTGGCTGGGATTCTTGCTCTGCCTTTGGTCATGTCAGTGCCGTCGGATGTGGCGACGATCTTTGCTTCTAGACTAGTGGCGCGGTAGTGGCCTAGGTGGCAGAGAATCTCTTCCAATATGATTGGTGTGCTCCTTGCGATCTTCTCTGTATCGTCTATCCGATTGGGTAGGATGCGGGCGAGTATGTCCCTTGCCAAGATCACGCCCAACAAATCGTGGGAGTCTCTTGAGATGCTGATTCCGATGTCGTGTAGATAGGTGCCAATGAGTAAGCATGCGACGGCGTTATCATTGTCTCCTATTCCTTCGCGCACAATATTCGCTTCCGTGTTGGTGTTGCTGAGAAGATTGTAGATCTTGATGGCATTCATCGTGACGATCTTTGCATGGACCTTTCCATGATCATTGTAACCCATTCTAGTGATCGAGACGATGTTGGCCTGTTCAAGCAGGCTTGCGACGACTGGATCGTGGGAAAGTGTCGCATAGGTCTCTCGTGCGGTTCTGTATGGCTCGAGGAGAGTCGAGAGTTCTTTATCGATTTGTGCTTCGAAGACCATGATGAAGATGATGAGCGAAGAGTGTTAGATAAGGAAAAACAAAAGCGCATCCTGAGACCTAAACCGGTCATCGCGAGACAACTCACGAATTGGGATCCTTAATTCGGGCCTTAGAGGAGGCTTTCACAGGAATATTGATTTAGCGACTAGTGAGCACTTTGTCATTGGTCGTTATCACGATGCTCGTCAGAAGTCTTGGATCGTTAGGTTCGATTTCTGATGGTGTTCCAGCCAGAGTCAAAGGATTGATCTTCAGCCTTGCCTTCACAAGTCTTGCTGTCGGCTATCTAATCGTGTACATTACGGGTTACATGCCCGAGATTGGATACAGGTCCGGATCCATAGGCCTCCTTATCGGAGTCTTCGGCCTTGTCCCAATACTGACAGGTATTCCGTTCGGCGTCCTCTCGGATAGGAAGGGTCGAAAAACCCTCTTGCTTCTGGGATCATTCGGAATTTCTCCTGGACTGTTTATTTTCGCCTTGACTAACAGTCTCTCTTACTTTCTCGTGAGTGCGGTTCTGTTAGGGCTTTCCGAGGCGGCATCATTGACGACGTGGAATGCGATTATCGCTGACCAGACCGATATGGAGAGTCGGACCCGTGCTTTCTCTCTCTCATTCGTCGTCTCGACCGTCTTCACAGGGCTAGGCTCTGCAGTTCCTTTCAGCTTTCCCTTCTTGGAACGATCTTTGCACGTGGACTCGATAACTGTGCACCAAGATTTCATGGTTGTATTCTCTTTCTTGTCTCTAGCGACTCCGGTTCTCTTGTGGTCACTGTTGAGAGGATACCGCGAAGTCATCTCGCCCAGAAGTGTGGAGAAGGGATCACAGCAGAAGAAAAGTCTCAGAGTATTGTTGAAATTTTCTGGAATAAACGGTCTCATCGGACTGGGTGCCGGATTCATAATTCCATTGATTCCGACATGGTTCTTTCTGAGATTCGGAACAACGGATGCTTACAGCGGACCGTTACTAGCTGTTTCGAACATCACAATAGGCTTGTCAGCTATTGGTAGTTCGAGACTTGCGAGGACTTATGGTCAGGTACAGTCGATCGTTATGACGACCGGTCTTTCGACGGTGTTCATGTTGAGCTTGGCCTTTGTGCCGAACGCGGCTCTTGCAGCCAGCCTTTACATCGTTAGGGCGGCCCTCATGAATATGGCGAGTCCCTTGATGGACTCGTATCTCATGGGAATCATTGCACCGGAGGAGCGAGGATTGGCAAGTGCGATTAACTCAATAATATGGAGACTGCCGAACAGTGTGACTACGATCGCTGGAGGCTTAATCTTAGGAGCGGGTCTTTACAGTCTTCCATTCCTGTTGGCTACAGGATTCTACGCCACAGCGATTTTCCTGTTCTACATGGTATTCAAGAAGGTGGGTCCAACGGTAGAAACTGTCGTTGAGGCTTCTAGAGAGGTCCAATCCGTTGAAGCCTGACTTACGAGCGCGACTTGATCTATTTATTGATCTATTTATTCTCTGGAGTTGTTGAGCGTTGGCAGTAAAGATAGGAGACATTGCTCCAGACTTCAGCCTCGAATCTGCGTCAGGACAACGAGTTTCTCTTTCCGACTTTAGAGGCATGAAGAGCGTTGTTCTCTACTTCTATCCGAAAGATGAGACGACCGGCTGCACTAAGGAAGCCTGCGGATTCAGAGACAGCTACGAAGCGTTCAAGCGACTGGGCGCAGAAGTATTAGGTGTCAGCTCAGACTCCTCGGAATCGCATAGGAAATTCGTGGAGCATCACACTCTGCCCTTCACATTGCTTAGCGACCCGAAAAAAGTAGTTAGGAAACTGTACGGGGTAAGATCAAGTATTGGAATAATCCCTGGAAGAGTGACTTACATAATTGACAGAGAAGGAAGGGTCATCCACATTTTCAACTCTCAAACTCGCCCGGAAGAGCATGTACGTGAAGCCCTAAGGATCCTCAAGTCTTCAATCCCGGGGAGTAGAACAGTAGCGACTGGGTAAAAGAAAAGTCTCTTTCACGTCTTGAAACTTCACAATCTACCCCCCCTTTTTTCCAATTATATTTTCTACAGCCCCTCATTTTGGGAGACATCTGCTCGCGTATTTTGCCAATCAGGGCTCAAAATGGGCGAGTTCAAGGGCCGCATCCCGAATCATCATAAATTTTCTTAAGCATGCGACCGATAGAATGCCTTTGTTGCCTGCCGAGATTCAAGATAAGAGGATTATTTTCCCTTGTTTCTGACATGAGTGGATTTCCGTGGCAACGCCTTACTGAGATGGAGTCCTCAACCTTCCGAGACAGCTTGTGGAAGTGTCCCGAGGGTGACCGACTCGGGGTTCAGTAGCCGGAAACCGTATTAGTACGAGGAAATGGCACGACAAAGTGTCAGGATATGGCACAAGAAGTTCTGCGGTCCCGAGAAGCGTCCAGTAAGCTTACGGTGAGGGATCTTGCACTCATCTCCGGGTTTGCCGGCATCCTTGTTGCGGATGGCTATGTCTCGAGCCTTGCCCGAGCTGTGACCAGGACAACCGATACTTTCTTCCTTATCGCTGCCTTGTTTACCGTCTTGGCTTTAATGACGCGAAAGCATTGGACATCCACGCTTCTAGCACTCGTAACTGGTTTGATATTCCTTGCAACACCTGGGGCACCTTTCCCACCACACATAACTCTCTCGCTGATCGCAAACGGAATTGTTTTCGATCTGGCTCTGCTGGCTATGCTGTCGCGGTCGACGGGACCTGAACCCACTCGTAATCAGCTCGCCGTTGCGGGGTCTCTGGGAAATATGGTAATGGCGATCACGGCTCTCGCCGCTCTTACTACTACGGTCGGAGTGAATATTCCATTGAACATCTGGCCTGCGATAATTCTCGGCGACGCGTTCATCGGATTGATCGGCGTCTTCTTCGGTTATCTAGTAGCCAAAAGGCTACACGTCTCCAGACTGAGATACAATCCTCTTTATTGAGAAAGAACCCTCGAAAGCAGTTCCAACGATACATTCCCACCAGACACTACAACGACCACATTCTTGCCAAGCCTGTCCCTCACGCCGGTCTCGAGAAGCGCTGTTGAGGCGGCTCCTGACGGCTCGGGGAAGATATGGACCTCCTTGATCAAGGTCTTCATGGCTGAAATAATCTGTTCATCAGACACCGTCTCAACGCTGTTGACGTTTCTCTTGCAACATTCCAAGGTCAAGTCCCCAACAGAGGGCGGGATGAGCCCATCTGCAATCGACTTCGAATCCATATTGACTGGATGACCAGCTCGCAACGCTTCTTTCATTTTCGGGGCTCCTTCCGGCTCGACCCCGTAGATCTTTGCGGATGGTTTGACCGTTCTTACAGCGATCGATATTCCCGATATGAGACCACCCCCACCGATCGGAACCACCACCGAGTCCACCTCTGGACATTGCTCTACTATTTCTAGACCGCAGGTCCCGTTCCCGGCAATCATCAAGGGATCGTTGAAGGGATGAACCATGGCGGCCCCTGTTTCCCTCACGATCCGGTTTGCCGTCGGCTCCCTTTCGTTGATAGCCTTGACCTTGACGACCTCTCCTCCATATTCACTTATCGAATTGACTTTTTCCTTTACTGCTGTTTCTGGAACCACTATGGTCGCTTTCTTCCCGAGCAAGCGTGAACTGTAGGCCACAGCTAGTCCATGGTTTCCAGAGGAGAGTGCGACTACTTTGTCTTCTTTGACGTGTGAGATCTTGTTGTAGGCTCCTCGGATCTTGAAGACTCGTATAGGTTGAAAACATTCGAGTTTAAGGAAGACTCTTCGGTTGAATCTATGAGAAAGGGCGGGTGACTCCAATAATGGAGTCCTGACAGCTACGTTCTTGATCCGCTCTTGCGCGGCTTGTATGTCTTCTAAGCCTGGAAGGAGTAGCTGGTCGTTCATTCGAAACCAGATCGGCTGATGGAACTCTGAAGGGTACAAATGGTTTTGGCCAACCAGAAGCGGTTGTGATCGTCTTCTCTAGGCGCTCTTTTCCGCTAGCTCTTGTTCTGCCAGCAATGTTAGAACTGGCGGATTGGCATCTCGGATCACGCGTTCACTGATACTTCGACGTAGAGAACGAGCCCAGCTCCTGGCCATTCTCCTCTTCAAGAGAAGGACGACCGAATACTCACCATTGTTCGCCTCCAAGACTATCCCCTCGGCAGAGTCCCTCGCCGTCTTCACTTTCCTCTCAACCTTGTACCCTTGGTCTTCAAGCCACATGGCGAGTTCGTCGAGGAAAGCTTCCGCCTTTTTGATCTCTTCATCCCAAATCTTAGGGTCCAGCGGAGTGGTCATTTGAGGGACCTCAACGATATGAAATACTACGATAGTTGCATCCTTCAGAACAGCAAGGACTCTGAGAGCTTTGATCAGGCTCCTACGATCAAAGAAAGAGGATACCGGTATCAGGATTTTCCCTTGGGGAGACTCGTCGTGAATCAATTCTCACTCAGACACTGGCTTGCCTTCGTGCTTGTGAGTATACAATACCACTGAGGAGACTGTGCTCTTGACACCACTTATCTTGAGGACCTTATTCTTCAAGATCTCTCGAAATCCAAGTATATTGTCAACCTTTAGCGTGACAACGATATCGTATTCCCCGGTGACCTCGTACACGTCGACGACCTCGGGCAACTTGACTAGCGCCTCTGTTACGTGATCTATCTCCTTTGATTCAACGAATAGATTTAGAAAGACTCGAACGTCTCTTGGCATATGTGACGACCCTTTGCCCGATAACCATCATTTCCTTTCGTTATAGAGTCATCGTCCCTTTCTGCTCCTCACTTCGACCCTTCTGACGACCATCAGTTTTCCTGGGTATTTGGAAAGGATAGAATAGGCCGAGTCTATTCGTTCCTTCTCGACGTCGCCCTTCGTCGACTTTCGTTTGAGGAGTATGATCGCATCGTTCTCGTCGGATTCCGCCTCTCCTCTGAGGACTTCCAATAGTGGACCAGTTTCTACCTTGACTTTGCACTTGAAGCCCATTCCCCTCATGATTTTCGCTATGTCTTCCAACTCCTCTCTCGTGGCCTCTTCGAGTTTGTTGAGGTAAGATCGGTCTCTTGCTTCGCCAGGTTGGAGCGAGGCTGGATCGATAATGTTGAGAAGTGTGAGTTCGAATCTGGGATCCAGAGACTTCTTCAGCGCCTCTGCAAGAGCCTCAGGGTCTTCCGGAACTCTGACAAGGGCGAGTGCGTTCATTATGTATCCACCTGGCCTGATTTCGTTGCCGGATAGTTTGGAGAAAACCGGGAGTGAATTGCGTTTCCGGTACAGGTAGAAGCCTACGAACCCGACGAGTAACCAAGAAGCTCCTAAGAGCCGACCAGCTGGATGATACACGACTATTAGGAGCCAGATAGACAGGCAACTGAGCATTCCGAGGATGCTTATTGGCGGAAGGTAGATTTTCTTGCCCCTTATGACCGGGCTTAACTCTCCTGGAACCTTCCAGGCTCTATAGGTATCCCGATCCGTATTTCTGAGAACTATGAGGCTGAGGTTGACCATAATGTACGATAGAAGGGCTCCGAAGTTGTAGAGATCGGCGACAAGAGGAAGATCACCTGGAATGGCTAGGATGGCGCCGATGATTCCGAAAATTAGGATGGCCCTCACCGGCGTTCGGAAGGTCTTGTGGACCTTGTAGAACCATCTTGGCAGTAGGCGGAAGCGGCCCATTGAGAAGACTACCCGCGACACTCCAATCACGCCTGTGTTTGTCGAAACGTAGCAGAGGCTAAACCCAGTGAAGGCGACGATCAAAGCTAGAAACGAGCCGACATTAGGAATGGCCCTGGCCATGGCCGTGACCGGATTGTTCAAATTCGCAGGCGAAGACAGGGTCGCAGCTCCCACCCCACCTGTGCCTGCTATAGACAAGCCCATCGCAAAGATGAGGACGAAGACGATCGACAGCTTGTTCGCGCGGGGGATCCATCTGTGCGGCTTCCTAGTTTCCTCCGCTGCTTGAGCGATGGATTCGATCCCGATAAACGATGACATGGCTATCGTCATCGCGTAGATGAAGTTCTGGAGTGAGATGTGGAGGACGTTAGGTAGAAAGTACTCGATCCCGGCCCGTGGCACGTCGACTCCCACGTTCAATACTTGTTGAACGAAGAATCCCCAGTTGAAATTGAGCGTTAGAGACAGTATGAGAATTATGGATTGTACAACGATCCCTAATCCGACCAGAACCTCGTTCAGCAAGGACGACAATCTTATCCCGACAATGTTGAGCAACAGGAGGATGATCACTAGGCTAGCGGCAAGGAGACCGACCTTCTCGTTCGAGCTAGCAATTGACGGGAAGAAGAACGTCAGATAGCCTGCAGAAGCTAAAGAGAATAGCGCGATATCGACTGTATAGTCCAGCATCACGGCCCAGCCGGCGACAAAGCCCGCTAGGTCGTTGAAGGCTTTCATCGAGTAAATGTGGGCCCCGCCAGCATAGGGATACGTTGTCGCCAATTCGGCGTAGGCTAGGCCAGTGGACACGTACGTTATCGCGGCGACTAAGAATGCAAGCGGTGCTCGGCCGCCTGCATATAGAGCTACGAGCCCGAGTGCTATGAAAACGTCCGCGCCAACATCGGCGTATCCCATCGAGAAGGAGCCATACCATCCGACATCTCTCTTGAGCGTCTGCTCCTCTTCACCCAACAGCTACACGGCTCCATAGTTCGGTAACCCGCCCGGACCATTAATGGTCCTATTTAACCCACTATCGAAAGAAAATGTCGAGAAGAAATAGTTCTAGTGTGCCTATGCTCACTTGTTTCCAGGTCGCAT
>Ga0209157_1001696_pt1 | contig 18136 bp, 20 predicted proteins | sample GraSoiAngelo_135_FD_185892 | JGI IMG/M metagenome (GOLD analysis project Ga0209157, IMG submission 185892) | Grasslands soil microbial communities from the Angelo Coastal Reserve, California, USA - 14_0929_05_40cm (SPAdes) (version 2) | ecosystem: Environmental > Terrestrial > Soil > Grasslands ...
CGTAGAGTGCTCCGAGTTCGTACAGCGTCAGCTTCTCGCCCTTGCTCAGCTTCCTCTGCGCCGCCCCCTTCAAAGCCTCCTTTAGAGCTTCCTCCTTCTCCCGCCGTATCCTCTTCTCATCATCCGTAAGTTCATTCCTAAGCTCGACAAAATGCTGATTGATCTCACCTATCTTCGCGCGGAGATCATCGAGGCTCTTCTGCTGCTCATCCCGTTTCGCCCGTAGAGCCTGGAAAGCCGCGGACAACTGGACAATGTCCTCGTGGTGTTTCTGACTCTCAGCAGCTAGCTCCTGAATCTTGGCATGGATCTGGTCAGCCTCTTCGCGCTGTTTCGTGATCTCTTCTCTCAGCTTGAGGACCTTGTGGTAGCCTGAGACTCGAATCTCTAAACCCCGGATCTTCGTCATTAATCGCTTCTCCTCGTCTTTTTCGAGGGGCGAGGTCTGGACGTGCCACTCCAGTGATGCTAGTTCTTTCTCCGCGATCGAGGCGTGGGGTCGATCGCTCATTTTTTTGAGAAGTTCTCGGAGTGCTGCCAGCTTTTCCTTGGACGTGTCTCGTAAGCGTTCTCTGGTCTGTTTGAGTGCTCGGACAGTATCATTCAGCCCGTCACGGGTCTTGCGTAGCTGTTGTAGCTCTTCGCGGACTTTTGCGAGTTTGGTCCGGGTCTCATTGAGCTTGTCTAGACTCTTCCGCAGATCCATTCGCAGTTTCTGTCGTTGATCGTCGAGCTCGTCGATCTTGCTCACAGACTGGACCCCCGTTACAACCAAGTGACTTGGAACGAGAAGAAAGGTAGATTGACCGCCATATAGGCATTGAAAGAGAAAACGAAGGTTCCAGGCTCGTCAGCAATAGAGAAGATCGGGGACCGTCTCAGTCTCATCGGGACCATCCACGTGGACCCGAAGAGCGCCAGCTTTGTCCGGGAGACTATCATACGTCTACGACCCGAGGTTGTCGCGCTCGAGCTTGACGAAGGACGGCTGGCCGCTCTGGAAAGTCCTGGAAGAGCAACCGGGCGCGGTGGAGGAGGCTCGTTTCTCGCAATGATGTTGCTGGAACGCTTCGCGGGTGAGATGACAGGTTCGCCACCAGGCTCAGAGATGTTACGAGCAGTCGAGGCCGCGAGAGCCGTTGAGGCTCGGGTTGAATTTGTTGACCTGCCCATCGGACAGACCATTGGGTCTCTGCGAAAGCTTCCTTTGAAGGAGAAGGTGAGGCTCGGAGTCGATTCGCTGGTCAGCGTAGCTCTCTTGCCGTTCGGTGGTTTCAACCTGTCGAAGCTTACCGAGAACTTGGAGGAGCAGTTGAGGCTATTCCGGCTTCGTTATCCCGAGCTAAGCAGATTGCTGCTAGATCTTCGAGAGGAGCACATGGTCACGAGGATTCGTGATATCATGTATCTCACGACGGGACAAGTCATCGCGGTGGTTGGATACGGACACATGAAATCACTTGCCAAGGCGCTAGCCTCCGTTCGGATGAAACCGGCCTATTCGACAGGCGTAACCTGGAGTGTGCCGACGGGACAGTAACCTCTCAAGCGTGAGAGGTCAGGGGTCTGATGTCTTTCTGATGGGTCTTGTCAATACCAATATGTGAGGCTGTAAGTAAGTGGAGGGCAGAATGTACCCGCCGGTATTGGGACGCAGTCATAGTTTGTGAACCATACATTTCCCGTCGCATTTGCGCTTACCGGAATGCTGAAGGTTGCCGAGGTCGCGACAGGTGTTGTGATGTTCACGTCGAAAACCTGCGCGCTGAAAGAAGCGTGTGCAGGCCCTGTCCAAGAGACTCGCAGATAGCCGGAGTAGTAAATCGTGCCCAAGTTGACAAACACTTGGTTTCCAATGGGATTGCCTCCGTTTCCTCCACCTGGGCAATCTGAATACACGCAAACTTCGCTTGAAATCACTCGACTCTGTTGAAGGTTGAGTTTCTGGGTTAGGTCTGCGACTCGGGCTTGAAGCTGGCCGATTTGGGTCTGGAGTTGCGATGTTTCGCTCTGTAGCTGCGAGATCTGAGTTTGTAGCTGTTGTATTTGCCACAACAGCTGACTATTGGTCCCGCCTAGTTGGGTATTCGATGCTTGGAGCTGGGAAATTTGAGAATTTAGCGAGTCTATTTGCTTGTTCAGAGCGGTTATCTGTGAATTCAGGGCGGAGATCTGTCCTTCCAGCTGATTGACTTGGTTGTTGAGGTCTGCGGCCTGGAATATCTTGGTGTTTTGCTGGTTATAGAAATAAGTCGCGACTCCGGAAGCTCCTGCCAGGCCTACAATGAGAATCGCAATAAGTCCTTTGTAGACTAACAGATTCCACATGAAAATTCGCTTACAAGATCTGAATCTATAAGACCTTGGCTTTGAAACGTCGAAGTAACTGGATTATACCTTGCCGATGCGGTCCGATGCTAGGAGAAGAAAAGGCGGGTTTCGCCCATTGTCCGGACATCCAGCTGTTCGATGTCTACCATTAAGGGCAGGTCGTGGACGACGTTTCCCAGTAGCAGGCATCTTCTCGGGGGCGTTCCCCTAATCAATGAACGAATCGTTTCGCTGTCTGACTTGGCTACTTTGCCGATTGTTTCGATGTCATGTTCGTTGGTGAAGTTGAAGATGAAGACGTTGTCGGCTTGTCGGTAAATTGTCTCTTGGACCGTGTCGGGCTGGTTTGTGATGAACGTAGTGAATAGTCCGATGTGTCGCATTCGTGTGATGATGTCGTCCCAGTAAGTCTCTCTGAGGTAGAGGTGGGCTTCCTCGGCGAAGAGGAACGCGGCTCGCAGCCAGTTCGAGGAAAGAATCTTGGTAAGCTCGCCTAGGAATATTTCTACGAGTATTCGTCGGACGATGTGGCTCTGGTTCTTGAGATTCACGACTAGGATTCCACCACCTTCGATTGCATGGAGAATCTTCTCTTCTGTCAAGGGGTTTGTCTCGTCATAGAACAGTCCGGACTCTAACAATACCTGGAGTCTTGAGATGAGTGCCTCTCTAACACTCTCATGGCAGCTCCATGACTGGACCGTCTGGATTAGACTCGGCAGAGTCAGGTCTCCTCTTGCTTCTAGTTCGCGCCAGATCGTGCTGAACACTTTCGACGAGGTTGCTGGAAGGTCGAGGGCGTTGCTCAGGACCCCGGACATTGTCCGTAGGCCTAGCTTCGCTAGGGCGAAGTTGATGCCGCTACGTGGAGCGAGGACTGTGAGTCTTGACGATGACAGCCGCCCGTCTTTCGACTTGTGGAGGTTGACATATTCTCCGTTAACGTCTAACACAACGCAGGGCGCTCCCAGCCCGGCCATGGAGAGGAGCAGCAGCTTGGCCAGGTGGGACTTGCCTGTGCCCTTGCGGCCCGTGATGATGTTCAATCCGCCGTCCAGTCCGCTCGCGTCGATCTGTATGGGATCACCATCGTTGTAGCCGACTTTGAGAGGCAGTTTTCCTCCATTCATGATTAGACGGTTGACCGGGTAGGGGCGTATCCGGGACGATGTCCGTGATGGGAGCCATGATGTGGTTGGCGAGAGATCCTTCTCTCCCGTGATCGTTCCTCGTATCTTGCAGACCGCGAGCCTTGTGTCCTTGAGAGCATCTACTTCGCTGGAGATATTCAAAGGGTCCACGTCTTCGCCTGCTAGCTCTCCGTCAGTCATCACGTCTCTCAAGATGTCCTCTAGAATTCCTGGAACGTTGGCATACTGCAGATCAATGACCTGGACGAGGAGGCCTTTGCCGAGTCCCGCGTCTTCGATCAGGAAATAGTCGCCACGTTGTATGTGTTCGTCAGGGAAAGCGATGATCTGGATCTGGTCGCCTTCTTTCCGGTAGATGCGCACTGCTAGGCCACGTACCTGCTGGTCCCAAAGGGTCCGAAGAGTGATCGGCGGAGGTTGGGGCGTGACTGGAGTGTGATGTGGTGGTTTGAAGCGACGAAGCGTTGGATTGCGAGAATCTCGTTGGCCGTAAAGGTGCTGAATATGTGGGCGATTCTGAGAGTCTCAGGATAGCCGTGGAATATCACGTCCGTCCCTGCCAGTCGCCCGAGGGCTAGTTGCGTTTCTTCCTCGCTCGATTCTCTATCAATGTCGGTTCTGAACAGGAATCCGTCGCTCGACAGCTTCGCAACATAGACCCGGCCTAGGAATCTCACCGGGTAGGGAGGATACTCCTCCTCAACCAGGGGAGTGATGTCCACTAGGTGTGGGACGCTGTCGTCGTTTGAGAGTCCGAGAATGTTTCTTCCCCCGACCGTTAGCTGGGTTGACTTGGATATCCCGATGACTATCGAATTGTTGCTCCGTGCGGTCGCGAGAATGTTGTTGACGCGGGCAGCAGGGTTGTCAGGGGTCCCTGCCGTGAGAGACCCGTCGATGAGGAGTATCCCGTCTTTGAGGGTTTCTGAGAGGACTTCCTGGATCCAGCGTTCGACATGATTTCGAAGCCTCGTTAGGACCCTGAGGGTTTTGAGTGAGAGTCCACCGAACGCCCTAGCCTCGTCATCCCGGTACTGTCTCGAATCCTCAGAGTTCGGCACGTGGAACAGGAGAGGACCCCACCGATTGTAAAGGATCCTACCAGTCTGCCTTGAGACCGCGACCGCCCGGATGGCGAATATCATCCCAGTGTCTGTCTCGCCGATCTTTACGCTGGACGCGTCACAGGCAACGATCGGGACCTGCTCCTTAACGGGGCTGATTAGACTCCGTTTCAGTCCTGAGGAGGCGAACGAGGCTCCAATGTCGAGTCTCTCATCCAAGTCAGCATCGTCAACCCCCATCTCGACAAGCGAGACCGGTCTCGGGTTGAACTTTGAGCCTTGGAGCCTGTTCATTGACCGGTTGGAGAGCTCGACCAGCGAGTCTGGTATGCCGGGGAGCCCGAGCCTTTCCGGTATGCTTTTAATTTGGAGTAGAGGTTCAGTAACCTCTTGGGTGCGGTGGAGCAAGGTTAGAATCCCCTGTTTTCAGACGGGAAACCCCCCTTTCCCGTCTGACCCCGCACCCTCGTCCATATCATCCTGAAGCAGCCACCGGCCTCTCACGAGGCGTACTAGCAGCGCGGGCAGTGAGACCCTTCGCAATCTCATGCGCCTTCCGGATTCCCTGAATGCTAAGCTTGTAACCACCATCTGCGGTCCGGTCAATGATCCCCGTCTTCGTCATCATAGCTAGGGTGTTCCGGACAGTCTTCACCGCCTTCCCTATTGCCCGGCTGATCGCCTCCGGGTCCATCTCAACGCTCGGCCTAGTCCCGACCGCATGTGCGACCCTGGACGCTAGCAATACCATGGCAATCGAGCTTTCCGCCGACATCTCTGGCTTCAACAGGACCGCTTCACCCTCGGGCGTGAGCTGGACTGCGCTGGAGAGGTCGTCAACCATAGACGAATAGTCCGGCGAGAAGGTCAGCTTTGACGCTAGGGAATAGTTCGGTAGCACTTTGGCAGCGAACTGCATAACCTCACGAACGACTGTTTCCAAGTCGCCCTCTGCTGTGTGTTTGATGTCTCCCCACTCTATCGAGACCTTGATCTTAGGCTGTTCTGACATGATTCTCACCTATCCGGAAGCTGCGAGACCCGCGGCATCAGGTCCTTCATGATGACTCTGGTACCCATGGTAGTCAGCCGGTACGAACCCTTGCCAACCCGCTCGACGAGCTGCTCGTTGCAGAGCTCGCTCAACCTCCCTGCGACAGTGCCAGTAGATCGTCCTGTCGTTTTCGTAATCTCGTCCAAGGACAGAGTGTCACTCTCTCTCCTCGCGAGCTGATGTAGAAGGCGGGACCCGGCGAGATGAACCATCAAGAGCTCCTTATCTTTGAGGCCCTCCAAGTTCTTCAAAACGACCAATCCTTCAGGTGAGGTCGCCAAGATTCCGGCACAGCTCTGAAGGAATTCCGTACTGTCAACGGAGAGAACGAGTTTGGAGACGAGCTCTATTGACGGGTAGGTCTTGGAGAAGTACGAGACAAGTTCTCTGAGGACCGATTCAGGGTTACCGATTATCCTGCTCTCGATACCTGAGTGTCTGACAGTGACTTCGATTGGTGATGATTGTTCAGTCGAGCTAGATCTTCGTTCGACGATTTCGAGTCCTGACATTTTTTTTCTCTTGCCCGCTGGGCTTGCAGAGTTGAGATATAACGCTTTTCTGTCCCGAAGGCTACCCAACAAGGTGTTACTTTGGGAATCGGGAATGAAAGTGAAAGTATTTCGGCTCGACAATCCGACCGGGCGTCATGACAAGGTGTTACTATCAGCCGGGCATGCGAGCCGCATAGTTTCTGGGACAAACTCTAAGAACGAACAGTAATCGCTCGACCGAGGAAGGGTGGAGGGGTTTGTATCTTTGGATTACAATCAGTTGAAGATACGGGTCCTCAACCTCTTCCTTGAGTCCCAGGAGCTTGCGAGCGAGGAGATTCTCAAGCTCCTTCAAGAATCCAAAATTGAATCATCTGACAAAGCCGTGAAGATGGCGTTAATGCGTTACTCGCGTCAAGGGCTATTGGCTCGGGGCAAGAAGGCAGGAGTCTTTCACTACCGGTTGACGGAGAAAGGGTTGGCCCGACGAAATTGGCTGTCCAGGACTAGGTGACTTTCTGCAGACGGGGTAGCACATCGTTCTGAATCCACTGAACACCCGCCCCAGAGAGAACGTAGTTCCCACGCTCAGTGATAACTTTCCCCTCTCTACGAAGCTCGCTTATCCTCGCTCTCACTATGCTCTCGCCTGTCGTCTTCCATGACGAGCTGAGAAGGGAACTGAGATCGTCGTCGCCTAGGGGCTTCGGATGTAGAGAGAACATGACCAGCGAGATTGCTTCCTTAGCCGACAACGTATCGACGGGGACTGTCAGGTGCGGCTTGCCCTCGGAGGTGAACTCGACAATTCCAGCTATGCCGATTATAGATTCGGGATCTGGGGCGGGGTTGGGCTGAGGTTCTTGGCTCCTAGTAACGCCCCCTGCTGGTCTTAGAGAGCTTTCCAATTCCTCGAACTGGTTTTTGACATAGTCGAAATCTCCTTCGAGCTCAACCTCGAAATCGCCGCGGCGAATTCTGAACTTGAGCTTCTTCTCTGACGACAAGACCCGGCCGTTCTACCCTTGGCGGTCTAATAGGGTTTATCGAATTGCGGGAATAGTTTTCGAGAGTTGTATGATCTTCTCTTCTATCTCATCTTGGATCGTTCTTACTTCTTCCAGCAGTCTGCCTTTTATCGCTGGTATTTGGAACTGGGCCATAGATTTCGTCGGTATGTGTATAAGATTGGACGCGGGGTAATACTTGCTGGTTCTTGCAGCGGCTGCGCCGGTTTAGCGGGTTCGAAAGGATCAGGACCGGTCCTAGTCCAGAGGACGACGCGCTCCTCCAACTCACCCGCGAACTAGCACTGTTCTTCGACATATCGTTCTGGTACAAAGCGGTCCTCTGGGGAAAATTCAACCGTAGCGCGACCGGCTGGATGATCTCGAAACCGGTCCTCTTCTCGCCCGGACAAGTGGAACTCATGCTACCCGAATTCCTGAAAGGAAAACTGTCGCTGGAAAATTGGAGGTTCTTGATTGCGATACACTTGGTCCGGTTCAAGGGCTACAATTCAGGAAGGATGATCAAGGAGGCTGGAACTATGATTCTGATCATCCTCGGCACATTCGTACTAGCATTTATCCTCCAAAGAATAGTCGGCGGACCGCTGGGTTCCGCTCTTTTCTTTCCTGCTTGGAGTCCCGGACTCCTGCTCGTATCTCTCAAACTGAGAAATGGATTTAGAAAATGGGTGTTTGAGGTTGACAGGGAAGTAGCCGATAAGCTCGGCCCGGAGGGAATATTGGAAGTTCTCGACAGGATGAAATCTGTAGATCCGAAAGCGAATCCTTCAACGCGCCTGGCCCATTCTCTGGCCTTCTGGAGTCCAAGTATCAACGATAGAGTTAGTGAGTTGAGAAACTCGCAGCCAATTACTCTTCCAAAGCGGTCTAGGATATCGAGGATAGGCCTGCGGTGGCGCGTCACTATCGTAGGGATTGGCGTAGATCGTCAATATGCCAACCTATCAGCTTGTTCTGCATCTGAACGATCATCGGCTTCGGACAGGCTTCCTCGATAGAGCATCCACGGTCACTACAAGTCCTGTGTCCCGGATCATTTCAGGCGTGGGAGTCTTGGGATGGTTGGAGGAAACATCTTTTCAACGTTCAAGCATCCCCCGGACCACGACTGGATTGATTCTGGCGGAAGGAATCGTGCCCGCGCTCCGCGCATTTAGCTAATATTTTCTGGCGAAAGCCTCGACCATTTGGCTACGTCCCGTTCTCAACACAGACAAACAGTACAGGACCCTTGGCCAACCCGTGACCTCTCGAAGAATCTGAAGATGAGTCTGGCAATTAAACTCCCGGTATGGGATGTGATGACAACTCTTGAATTTCGCAGCTTTCAGGCGCGTGTCTAAGCACTTCCTGTCGGTCAATGTTCGTTGGATTGCGAATCGTAAGATAGATGAACCCACAGTTAGACGGTCGTGTCTGTGCGGCCGTAGTCTAGCCTGGTCTAGGACATAGCCGAGCGCGTCCAGTGGCCTTCCAAGCCAACGACCCGGGAGACCATCAAACGGTGGTCCGGGAATTCAAATCCCGGCGGCCGCACCACGCTCCTGCAACTTCAATCCTGTCCGGGAGAGCCTCAATTAGCGAAACTAGTCCAGAGTTCAGAGTGACGGTTCTTTCTGCGAGTAGTTCCGTAAAGGACAGCAGCTATCACCACCAAGACGCTGGCACTCAGTACAGCGGCCAGTTCGAGAAATGAAACGACGATAGACGGAAACGGAGGAGTAATTACAGTGATAACTATGTCTTCCGATACTCCGCGACTCACGGCCGCCACGTTGATAGACCAGACCCCCTCTTTCTCTGTAGAGAGCCAACCCGGAACATAGACCTTCACAACCGTCTCGCTCGATTCATTAGCCCTCAACTCTACTGTGGGAGGATCTACCGAGACATCAAGTCCTGACGGACCTGAAGTAGCCAAGAAGTGAACTTCGCCAGCGAAGTCCAGAATGCTTGTGATAGTGAGTTTGAAAGACATTGACGAGCCTTGCTGAATCTCCGCTTGACGGATCGAAGTATCCATTCTAAGTAGGGGAACCACTGAGACACTCAGCGTTTCATTGTGAATTACACTTCCGCTGTAGCCAAACAAGATGATCTTGTAGGTTCCAAAGGGTGTCGACGCATTCGCAGAAATGGTGAGAATGGAGGTGGCATAGCCACCAGGTGGGACGTCAAGCAGAAACTGCCGCATTGAGGCGGAGAAGCCCGTGGTGGCTAGGTAGCTAGGCGAAGCTGTCGACGGAACCGGAGGCGAAGCAGGAGGCGGGGCTACAATGAAAGAGACTGGTCCGCTGAAGCTCCCAAGGCTTCTAACTTCTACTGTCGACGTTGCAGATGAGCTAGGGTGCATGGCGAGGGATTGCGGGTTGACCGTCATGTTGAAGTCATCGATTTCTGAAGAGAGGGAAATGTGTCCAAAATTTGGGACATTAGCGTTAAGATCTCCGGCGTCATCGTGAAAGACTGCTTGGGAGGCGGATGTCACGACTAGGATTAGCAGAACGGTGACAGCCCTATGAGCACTGAGCAGAGGAGTTCCCTCTACAATCATCCCTAGAAGCGGAGCCGGAAACTAAACTTATCCACGGGGGATGTGTGCCACTTCATTACGTCTCCGCGTATTTCCCTTCAGAAAAACCTGTCAGACTAAGGCTGAGTGCGCCAGGACCAATGGTTCCACCTTAAATTTCCAAGGAATCCGGGGCGGTCTGACCAAGATTTGCTGGGTCAGATCCCGTTCTCGTATGCGATTTGCACTTATAGTGTGGTGTCCTGCCGCGGCACCACAATAATGGCGTGGTTACGATTCTCGGAAGACAGTTGTATAGATCAGCCTGTGCAACCAGTGAGGGCCTCGTTCCTCTCGAGGAGCAAATCGACCTCTAGGTGCGAAGCCGGATCGCGCGCCCTTGCTTACGAGGCTGATCGCTTCAATATCCTCAGCGTCGACTTGTTCGTTAAGCCAGACGTCGTTTCTTTGCTTGAACTTCGCTTCGTCCAACGAATATTGCAACCAGTGAAACTGGGTCCTGTCAGGGCTTCCCTGCACCGGCATATACTGGTTGACAGATAGGCCCCATGGGTAGAAGTTGAGGGTAAGGTTGGGAAAGATGAACCACCAGAGGGCGAAGACCCGCTTATTGGCATGGTTCGGATCCATGAACCGAGTCGCAACTTGTTCCGGAGCAAAGCCATCCTCTGGTCGTCGGGCGTACGCCCACTGTAAGGCACTATATTCATAGAGTTCTGTCGTGTACGTTTCTAGGTCAATAGCGTCAGCTAGTCCTCCAGGTCCTTTGTGGACGAAGCGAATGTGATAATTGTCCATATAGTTCCAAGCATGCTGCTTCCAGTTACCGTCAACCTCTCGGACCTCATCGGCTACGGGTCTGTACTTGAAGGACTCAAGGTCTATTCCAGGGATGGACTCTCCGACGTCTTCTGTAATCTTGTTGAAAGGCGCCAAGGGTTCTCCGAGGCAGACGGAAATGAGCGGACCCCATTTCTCAACATGCAGTTTTCTTAGATTGTCAGACTCTCTCGGGAAATCCTCTAGCTTCTCAAAGCCCTTGTGAGACACGAATCTTCCAGCAAAGTCAAACTCGCGTCCGTGTTGAGGACAGACAATGGAGCCGCCGGTGCTGGCGGATTCTACGAGAGGATGCCAAGCATGGGTGCAGACATTCGGAAAGCAGTTGATCTCCTTCTTAGGGTTCGTTTGAAGGAAGAGAGGTTTTCCCAAGAGAGAGAATGGGACTCGGGAGCCTGGTTTGTTGAGGAGTTGGGTGAAGGCTGTTGAACGATCGGGTGAGCCATGTTGAGGGACGAGCATCCAGGTCTTGTTGAAAATCGTCTCAAGTTCGAGTTCGAGAAAGTTCGGGTCTGTGAACGCTGAATCTGGCAACGATTCTGCTTTTCTAATATCTGGATCTACGAACAAGTCTTTGTTCGAGATCTCCCTCATAATGAGAATCCGACCTTCGCACAAAAGGCAAAGGGGTCATGTATATAGTGACATGAGCCGAATTCTGCCACTTATCCTCAAGGTTTTTCGAGGCAAGCAGCAAGCAACCCTTAGAACGGACCAGCTGACCAAGCCTTTCATCGACAGTATCGAGCTACTGGGAAGCCAGGCAGCTACCACGAAGACTCACCCGTATGTCCGATACAATACGCTAAGCGACTCACGCATAACAAGTGCTAATAGTTGGGATCCGATGAGAAAAACGGGTCAGCCAATTGTCTACCGCCACAGTCTGCCCCCGATGCGGGACAGGCAACATCGCCGGTGCCAAGTTCTGTGTTAGTTGTGGCAGCCCACTAGCGGTTGCTGTTCAGCCTCAAGTCCCAATCGGTCCGTATCCAAGCGTTGCTCCAGGTTTTCAGCCGCAGCCTTCCTATGATTATGCCCCGGCTATGGCGGCCCAGCAGAGAGCGCATGATATCGATCGGACCAAGACTGGGCTCATGCTTTTGATCATAGGCGCGTTTATTTCACCTGTACCTGTTGCGGGCATCGTAGGCACTATCCTCCTGTTGATTGGCGCGATTCTCGTTATCGTCGGGCGAAAGGCCTTCGGACCCAAGCATTCTAGGAACACGATTTGGTCGATAATCATCTACGTTATCGGAATCGCTATAGGAGTTGGAACGGCACTGGTTTTGGTATTCTCATCATTCTTCGCCGCTTTCAATACCGGGGCTAACCCGAGCTATAATCCAAACATTGCAGCTGAGGCTTTGATCGGAACCCTCGATGGAGTACTTGTCGGTATGATCGTTGGCAGTATAGTCGGCGGGATCGCATATGTTCTATTCACCTATGAACTGCAAAAGCCGTTGGGAAGAGCGCTCCTCTTCTCTGGCTACGCAATGGGGATAGCCATCGCGATCGTTGAGTATTTGATCATTGCGCCACAGATCAACGATGCGGCACAACAGGCTTCGTCAAGCGGAACACTCGACGCGTTCAATTCCCTAACGTCGCAGCTTCAAACTTTGGGGCTGCTGAGTTTCATACCAGCAATTATCTACGGCACGGCATTCTATCTCGCATGGTCCCGGGTCAAGAGAGGCGAGATTCCGGGTCCTGTTTCGTGATCAGCCATGTGAGCATCCTGATGGCTACCCGTTTAGTAAGTGCATTTCGATTTCACAGGGGTCCTCTCGTCCCGTGTCGGTTGATCCATTCTTCGATCGTTCTCTTCCAGGTCTCCACGTATAGCCTGTCTGCTTCTGTTAGGCAGGCTTCGAATTCTCTGACGAGTTCTGGACTGACCGATCTTCTGCCCAGTTCAGTCAGCTCTTTCACAAGCGCTTCCGATTCTGGCTCGTCAGCTTCGTCGCCAGTCTCAGTCCAGTACCTTCGCTCGTATTCGAGGCTCGCCTTCAACCTTGATAGCCGCGACCTAAAGAGCACCTCATCCAGTGCATGTCCAGGCAGTTCGTGGCCACTTTGGGCGGGCATGGAAGCGACGCTTCCATTGTCAACCGGCAGCCGGACGAGTGTTTCTACAGCCTCACCAGGAGGCACTTTCTCCGCCTTGCAGAGTTGCTGAAACTGTTTGAAGAGGACCCGGTCTATTCTAAGACCCGTCTGCTGCTTAGACATCACTACCATGGAAAAGTAAATTTCGCACTAAAGCAAGAGAGCCGACCGACAAACACACAGGACCCAGCCCTGCTGGGCCCTGCTCACAACACGAACCAGGGAACAGTACGCATTTGAAATTGGCCTAAACCTCGATGTTACCATTCACGGTTACCAAACCCGTTACCACCGCACAAATCTCAAAAGCAATTGATCCTCGCGTCACAAAAGTGAGAAACTGGACCCGCGGACCCTACAGTCGCTTGATGTTTGTAACTCGCAGCTTGAACTGGAGGGTCTTCCCCGCCATCGGATGACCGCCAGACTTTCCATAGGCCTTCTCCGGAGGAATGACAACCTCCTTCTCCTCATTTACCTTCATACCCATCAACGCCTCCTCAAAACCAACAATCACCTTACTCGTCCCGAGAGTCACTTGTAGAGGCTTGTAGTCGCGAGCGGCGTTGTAGAGCCCCGCGTTCCTCGCCTCCTTCTCCATCGAAGTATCGAAGACCTTTCCACCGGGAAATCTTCCAAGATAGTGAACCGAGACAGTATCCCCCTTCTGCGCCTTCAGGTCAATCTGGCTCATGCTGAATCGTACGAACGCTCTCTCCCTTGGTCTAAATAGCTAACGGCGAGCCAGGAAAACGAGCCGAGCGACCCTCCCAACCTAGTTTATACAAGACCTAGCCATCCGTGAGAGGTATGATGTCCGAGAAGCAGACCCCCAAAGCCCGCTTCTCCACAAAACTCGCCAATGGAGACTTTCTAGGAGTCACCATATGGCAGGGCAAGACCGACCCCAGCGCGGAAGTCGTAACCGTCCAGATCCGCCACCCATCCGGTGAAGGCTGGGAGACGACCGCACGAATAGCTCTTTATCGGACCTCCGACGGGAAATACTCCCTCCTCCCGGAGAGACCGGTAACGAAGTCTTCAGAAAAGGCTGAGCCGGTATCTATAGAGGCACAAGGAGAATAGGAAAGAAATGGCGACAAGCGAGATAGTGCTGGAAGAGACCCCCTACCTGAACCTCACTACGCGAGGCAGGAAGACCGGGCTGAAGCATGACGTGGAGCTATGGTTCGCGTTCGAAGACTACAAGCTCTACTTCCTAGCCCACGAATCCTCACAATGGTGGAAGAACATCGCCAAGACCGCAAGGGTCGAGGTGGAAGTCTCAGAGATCCTCTTCGAAGGAAAAGGAAGAATAGTCCAGGACAAGCTCGACCACATCCTCGAACTATTCCGACGCAAGTACGGACCAGACCAGGTCGAAAGATGGTACAGCGGCAATAGATCAAAAAGGCGACCGGTCGAGATTGAGCTGGGAAGAGTCCTCGGAAAGAGGCCAAGCAGCAGGAACCAGCTCCTAGAGATAGCCATATAGCAAGTCGACAATCTCCACCCATAACGAAGAGTCATGGCCTACGGTCTAGCAGAGGGCTTCAGAAAGACAGCCGTCAGGCTAGGCGGCAAAAAGAAGAAGCAGGCAGTCGTGATAGCAACATTCGGCAACCACTTCAGCATGAACGACGCCATCGAAAAATTCCGAAAGGAAGGCCTACAATTTGAGACTGAGAAAGGCCACATCGTCAAGATCTACCTGGACAAGAATACCAAGGAGAGAGCGGAACAGGTCCGAAGCATCATACGCGAACACCTCGGCTACGTCGAACCATTGTGAAACAGTCCACAATCCGATAGTACCGCTCGCTTTCTGAGCCACTCAGCCATTGACAGTTCGCAAATTCGTCATGGTCAGCTTCGACGTGGACAAGACTCTCTTCCGTAAACCAGCCCTCGCCACCGCAGCCAGAGCACTCGGCATCGGCGAACAATGGGATAAGCTCGACGAGATGTACGACAAGAAGCGAATCACGCTCGGCCAGTGTCTCGCCAGGCTCTACAAGCTCCTAGTCGGCATGAGTGTCCAAGATATTCTCCGCGAAGTGTCGAAGGTTGAGATGATGCGGAATGTCCGGGAGACCGTCGACAAGCTCCTCGGTCAAGGACTACAGGTCATCCTTACTACCGACAACCCGGACTTCCTGTGCCAGTACCTCGTGGAGCATTTCGGCTTCAACGGATTCGTATCATCGAAGGTAGCAGTCAAGAACGGCGTCATCACCGACGAGATCGAGCCATTGCCAGACAAGAGGCTGGGCATCCGGAAGTACTGCGCATGGATGTCCATCCCTCTAAGCAAGGTCGTACACGTCGGCGACGGATTGAACGACGTGCCGGTCTTCCGAGTCGTCGGCTACTCTATCGCGCTAAACACGAATCTAGACAAGGTCAAGAAGACAGCCTCGCATCAGATGGCGACCGATAACTTGGTGGACGTGTACGAGCACATTCATTCAGTCATGGCCAAGCCAGCATCAGTAGATTAGCGAACTACTCAGCCTCAACTTCTTCTTGTCCAACAAGAAGACGACCTCCTTTAGCGTTCTCGCCCTAGCCAGCCCCAGCGCGAGATGCTGAAACGAAAACGCGGCCTCCAAACCTGCAACAACAGGATCTCTCCCTCGAATGTCCAAGAGGTCGGAGTGAAACCCGTTCTTTGAGAGAGCCTGTGACACGTCGGCTGTCTTTCTATCTTGACGTGAAGCCAAACATACTACGTTGTCACTAGCTCGCAGTGAGAACAGCTTTGAGTGGCCAAGCTGCTCGGTGCGTACATAGTTCGCGGGCATTCCAAGAACCTCGTGGACCTTGAACGCGCCATAGGCAGACAGAGCATATCCGATCCCGGATCCCACGAACAAGAATCCTCCTTGAGAGGCCGTCCTCAAATGGCGTGCCCACTCCCTCGCACGTGCCTCAGCCTTGTCTAGATCACGAAGCCTTGGAAGAGTTCTGATTCTGGAAGCGAGAGCGAGAAGGCTCGTCGTGAAACTCACCGTCCCCGACGTGATAGGTCCCAGTAGTCCGTTGGGTAGCGGAATAATGTCGTCGCATTCCTTCGCGAGTGGGCTAGCCGGGTTCGCCGTCACGGCGACCCGCTTCCTCGCCAGCCGTTTGATCCGTCTTGCCAGTTGGAGATTAGCCCTAGTTTTGCCGCTTACGGATGTTATGAAAACAGTCTTGCCAATAGCCAGTTCTGGATATTGCTGAAGCTCGTATGGGTCAGCAGCGCGAGCCTGGCCTCTTGAGAGGTAGCTTGCAAAGAGTGAGCATGCGAATGAGTCTCCCGACCCGGTGAAGATCATGTCAGAAGGACGTTGTAGATGTCCGCCTTGTGTTCCAGTCTGGTTGGCGAAGACTCGCAGCTCTTCAACCTGGCCCCGTAGCTGTTCCTCCATTACTTCGAGCGAAGAGCTTCTACTCAGCCTTCTCTTCTCTCTGTCTATAGACCCCACCGGAGTAGGTCCATTTCTTGCCGCACTCTTTACACTCAAGATTGAATCCCGTCCGCCATCCGTCTGAGCTTCGTATCTCACCTGTGATAACTAGCTCTCCTTGGCATGAGCATCGGGGAACTATTCTCGACAGAGAACTCACTCATCCAGCTCCACTAGTACAGACGCTTCAGGTCTCCTCCGCGTCTTATTTCGTAACAAATATCCTGCTCCAAACGCAAAGTCTCGAAAAAATGTGCGAAGAGTCTCCCGGCAGAGGCGGTATTCTTATATGCCTTGCCCCTTGCCACGTACCACATGGGAGTTCGAAGGATCCGAGGATCGTAAAATCCAGGATATTCGAAAACCCGGTAGCGTGAAGAAAAATATCGTATAAGGTCATGGTGGCCTTCGGCGAACAGACATTCACTTTACTTAGCGAAGAGGCGCGGGGGCGCGGAATAACCATCCAGGAGCTTCTCCGAGCGGTAATCATACCAGACTGGTTCAAAGCCAAGTACGAACCTATCCCCAGACACAATCCGATCTCGGAGAGAAGGGTGAGAGAAGAGGAGCCCGTACCGCCGAATTCCCTCTCCAACAAGCTCAGATACTAGTTCCAGCTGCCACATTCCTTCTTTTTCACTCCAATCGAAACATTGTTCTTCCATAACTCTATCTGCTAAGGAATCTTGCCCATAGTTCCAAGCAATATGCGAAAACGTCCAATCACGACGGGTATCGTCGTAAACCCTTCGACATGCAGAATAGTAGCGGAATGGCGAATCCCAACATGTTTGCCGTCAGAACTTTGCGTCGAGCCTTCCCCAGCCCCTCTGTTAGTCCAGTCGGGCAACTAACAACGAGTCTCGGTATGACCCCTCGTTGATCTCGACAAGAAGGTTGTGTCCGATGTGTAAATCGGAGAGAATCACACTCTGGATGGGAAGATATACTGGGGCAATGTACCGGTGTCCGGACTGCGGCTACGTGGGACCGCTAGTCATAGAGACGAGCGACGACCTGCCGAGAAATGAAGACAAAGACGATCAGGAATAACAATACGTCTTGTAAGAAGTCCTCAACCGATTCCGACGACGAACGATAGGTTCTCTTCAGATGAGAGCCATTTCTCTGCCCGCCTTTTCAAAAGCGTCAATAGCCTCGTCAAGATCCCTCTTGGTGTGCGCGCTGGTCACTATGGTTCTGATTCTTGCTTTATCCTTCGCGACCATCGGGTAGACGATCGGGAGGACGAAGACGCCTAGCTTGAACATGCTGTCCGCAAGCTTGCGAGCCTTCCCGCTTTCGCCCACCATCACGGGGGTTATCGGAGTCTCGCTGTTTCCAGTATCAAACCCGAGATCCTTCAATCCTTTCTTGAAATAGCGCGTATTGTCCCAGAGCTTCTTCACAAGCCCAGGACTCCTCTGCACCAGCTGGATCGCAGCAATGCAAGCACCCGGCACAGAAGGCGGCTGAGACCCAGACAGGAGATAGCTGCGCACCTTGTTCTGAAGATAACTGCACAAGTCCTTCGATCCGACAACGTACCCGCCGACGCAGCCGAATGCTTTCGAGAATGTTCCCATGTCAACATCTACCTTGCCCTCTAGGTGGAAATGGTTGGTGATTCCGCGTCCATTTTCTCCCAATACTCCATCGCCATGAGCGTCATCAACATACGTAATTGCTTGGCGCTCCTTGGCCAGATCCACTATTTGCTTTAACGGAGCTATGTCGCCGTCCATGCTGAATACTCCGTCAGTGATGATGAGCACTCTTCGAAAGTGGTCCGTGTCCTGTAGCTGCTTTTCTAGGTCATTCATGTCTTTGTGTTTGTAGACGCGCCTCGCAGCTTTCGTCATCCGGCAGCCGTCGATTATGCTTCCATGGTTCAGCTCATCACTGATTATCAAGTCCCGCTCATCAACCAGGGAGAGAATCGTCCCGGCGTTGGTGGCGTAGCCTGATTGGAAAGTGATCGAAGCCTCCGCGCGGCGATAATCAGCCAGAACCTTCTCCAGTTTCAGGTGCAAGTCCATCGTCCCAGCAATAACTCGAACAGAAC
>Ga0209157_1001699_pt1 | contig 18126 bp, 18 predicted proteins | sample GraSoiAngelo_135_FD_185892 | JGI IMG/M metagenome (GOLD analysis project Ga0209157, IMG submission 185892) | Grasslands soil microbial communities from the Angelo Coastal Reserve, California, USA - 14_0929_05_40cm (SPAdes) (version 2) | ecosystem: Environmental > Terrestrial > Soil > Grasslands ...
AACATACAAGTGAGTGCACCTTTCCGGGATCCCGTGACCGTCTGTGGCCACGACAGTATAAATGTCAATAACTTGCAAAGCAAACCGAACGGGTCGGCCAGGGTGCGCGTGGCGAGGAGCGCCGGATCGGTCTGGTTGGGCCTGGGGAGATGGCAGAGAAGCAGAAGCCGAGCGCGTCGCTTGCCTTAACCCGCATTATTCATGAACGCTTCTGCTGCAATCGCGGATTCGCCGCTGCGACAAGCCGGCATGCGGCTGACGGGCATGCCGGCGGGCGGGCTCGCCCCTCGCGGCCTCAACGTACTGTTTCAAGTACGTCTCGGCCCCTCAGGGCTCCACGCGCCCGTCTCGCCTGGCGACTTCGCGATTTCGCGACGAACCGTCATGAATAATGCGGGTTACGAATCGGGGAACAGCCTCTGGATCAACGGCAGGAGGTCGGTGCTCATCTGCGCTTTGGCAAGAAAGCCATCGACCTTGATGGCATAAGCCTCGGTTCTGAGTGACGCGTCCGTTTCAATGGTCACCAGCACAATGCGTGGCGCGCCGGGCTTGGCTTTGATTTTCCGTGCGGTCTCCAACCCGTCCATATCCGCTATGGTCACATCCATCAACACGAGATCGGGGCTCAGTCGAGTCACGTGCTCGACCGCCTTCTGGCCGGAGTCGGTGCGCCCCACGATCTGAACTCGCGGATCCTTCGAAAGCCAGCGTTCCTCAACCTTCAGAAACATGTCGCTGTCATCAACCAAGAGCACACGGATCTGCGACATTTCTCCCCCCCGGTGAACGGGACAGCAGGCGATGAGAGGCGCCTGACGGGTCAGGCAGAGGAATGATGCACCGATTCAGGTAGTCGTCGAGGCAAGAACTGGGGGATAGACGCTGACTTTCTGCCTCGCCCGGCCGCCTTCGTATTTGACAATGCCGGTGATCCGTGCAAACAGCGTGTGGTCGCGCCCGAGGCCCACATTGAAGCCGGGATGAATCTTGGTTCCTCTCTGACGCACAAGGATGCTCCCGGCCTTGACAGGCTCCCCGCTGAACGCTTTGACGCCGAGATACTGCGGATTGCTGTCTCGGCCGTTCCGGGATGACCCGCCGCCCTTTTTGGTTGCCATGCTCCGTTCCCTCTGCCTTCGCTATGCGGTTGCGATGCCGGTGATCCGAACCTGCGTGAAACTTTGGCGGTGGCCTTTGGTCCGCCGGTAGTTTTTCCGCCGCTTCTTCTTAAACACCATGATGGACCGGGTTCGCCCCTGAGCGATGATCTCGGCGGTCACACGAGCGCGCTCAACCCAGGGACGGCCGACCAGGAGTCCGGCGTCGCCTTGGACCAATCGAACCTGGGTCAATTCGACCGTTCCGCCCACATCGCCGGGCAGTTTTTCGATCCGGAGGACCTCACCCGGCTGGACCCGGTACTGTTTTCCCCCGGTCTCCACGATGGCGTACATAAGCAGAAGTCTCCAGAAATACAAAAGTTTTCTATCATAGACTATCGAGAAGTGTCAAGGTTCTCTGACGATCCGCACGCTCCAGCCACGTGCTACCATACTGGAAAAAGAGAGGAGAACCGGGCATGCCACTGACGCACTTGCAAAGCGGGGTGATCGCCGGTCTGTTGCTGACCACGATGCTTGTCGTGATCGGGCTGTTTGTAGGGCAGAGTCTTCTGAAGACGGAGCGGGAGGCCTACGAGCGCGGCGTGCGTATGGCGGTCATGCATTCGCGGTGCCGCGGCGCCCCTCCCTCCGCGGAATATGTTGCTCGGGCCTTCGCGTGGGGCGATCCGAAAACCTGTGAAGAGGTTCAGAAGATCGACCGGAGCCAGACCGGCACCAACTGAACCACCCCAGGATTCAAGCGAAGGTGCCGGGAACTTTCCAGTGGGTCACGCGTCAGGCCGGATGCCCGAGTTGCTTGACGGCTCTTCGGAGGCGCTGCTATAGTTGCGGCGTCTGGAGAATTTCGACCATGATTCTCCCATCCCTGTGAGCTCTACGGAGCGTATGATGCTGGAACCGAGCAAGAAGATCTGGATGGACGGCGCGTTCGTCAATTGGGAGGATGCCTCGGTCCATGTGTTGACGCATTCGCTCCACTATGGCTTGGCCGCGTTCGAGGGGATCCGCTGCTATAAGGGTCGGAACGGGTCGGCGATCTTCCGGCTCCAGGACCACGTGGACCGGCTGTTTGAATCGGCCCACATCGCCCTGATGACGATCCCGTACGATAAGAAACAGGTGACCGACGCGATCATCGAAACAGTACGTGTCAATCGGTTGGAGGCCTGTTACATCCGGCCGCTGGTTTACATCGGACATGGGGTGATGGGGCTCTATCCGGGTGAGAACCCGATTCGCATGGCGATCGCCGCCTGGCGGTGGGGCACCTATCTCGGAGAGGACGCCTTGGCCAACGGCATCCGGGCGAAGGTTTCCTCGTTTACGCGGCATCACGTCAACATTGCCATGACGCGCGCCAAGATCTCGGGACACTATGTGAATTCGATCCTGGCCAAGCAGGAAGTGAAGGCGGACGGGTACGACGAGGCCATCCTGCTCGACCCGGACGGCTACGTGGCGGAGGGGACGGGGGAGAATGTCTTCATCGTCCGCAAGGGGGTGCTGAAGACGACGCCGCTCACCTCCATTCTGGAAGGCGTCACCCGCCAGTCGGTGCTGCAGCTCGCGCGGGAACGGAATGTTTCCGTCATCGAGGAGCGGTTCACGCGCGATGCCATGTACGTGGCGGATGAGGCGTTCCTGACGGGCACCGCCGCGGAAATTACCCCGGTCCGTGAAATAGATGGCCGCCGGATCGGAACCGGCACTCCAGGCCCGGTGACGAAGGACCTGCAAAAGACCTTCTTCGAGATCGTGCGCGGGGAGGACCGCGCCCATAGCGCGTGGCTCACGCGCGTCTGATCCGCCACCTCGTTTTGTCCGTTGAGTCTGTTAAGTCAGTTAGTCCGTTAAACGGACTAAACGGACCAAACTGACAAAACGCGTGCCTATGGCGTGGCTGGGGCTGGAGGCGGTGATTCGCCGGAGGGCGGAGCCGCTGGAGCGGGTTCGTGTGTCGGCGTACCGGGCGGGGACGCGGGGGCGGTGGAGGTGTCCGTCTTATTGAGGTCGATGACGGTCGAGGAGAAGGTCCTTTCCCTGGACAACACGGCTAGGCCGAGCGAGGTCAGCATGAATATAATTGCCGCCACCACCGTCACTTTGCTCAGGAACGTGCCGGGTCCCCGGCTGCCGAACACCGTCTGGCTCGATCCCCCGAAGGCGGCTCCGATCTCGGCGCCCTTGCCGGCCTGCAACAGAATGGCGGCGATCATCAAGAAGCACACGATCACGTGAACCACGACGGCCAGGGTGTACATGCCTCCTCCTTACTTCCGTAAGACCTTCACTTAGCGGGCGGTTTTCTGCGCGACGGCAATAATAGTAGCAAAGGACTGCGGATCGAGACAAGCCCCTCCCACTAATGCGCCGTCGATCCGGGACGAAGCCAGAAACTCGCCGGCATTCTCCGCCGTCACACTGCCCCCGTACAGAATCCGGACCTGCTCGCCGGCCCCAGCGCCCCAACTCTTGGCGAGGGCACCCCGAAGCGTCTCGTGGACCGCCCCCGCCTGGGCGGGCGAGGCGGCTTGGCCGGTCCCGATGGCCCACACCGGCTCGTAGGCGATGGTGACCAGGCGGATCTCATCCTTTGAGATTCCGTCGAGGCCCTTCCGGAGCTGTCCGGTGACCCCGGTCGTAGCCCGTGTCGGAGGGAGGCGCGGACTTTTCTCTTGATGCCCTCATCATCCTCGCCGAACAATTGCCTCCGTTCCGAATGGCCCAGAATCACGTACCGGCACCCCAGGTCCTTGAGCATGGGAGCAGAGATTTCACCCGTGAAGGGACCTTCGTCTTCCCAGTACAGGTTCTGCGCGGCGAGCGCGAAGGACGGAGAAGCCGGCAGCGCCCGAGCGGCGGCATGCAGCGCGGTGAACGGGGGGGCGATGACCACCTCGACCTGCCCCGGCTCGGAGACCAGGTCCGAGAGGCGACGCACCAGGACCGCCGCTTCGGTCGCGGTCTTGTGCATCTTCCAATTGCCCACGATGAGTCGTCGGCGCACAGAACCCTCGCGGGAAGAGCCACGCGCCCGCGGCCGGAGGGCGTGGCTCAACGCTCCTGATCAGGCAGGGCCGCGAGCCCCGGCAGCTCTTTGCCTTCCAGCAGTTGGAGGGTCGCGCCTCCGCCGGTGGAGACGAACGACATGCTTTCCGATTCACCGGCTCGATGGACCGCGTCGTTGGTCTCGCCTCCGCCCACGATGGTCAGCGCATAGGCATTGGCGACGGCGTGGGCCATGGCCTGGGTTCCTCGGGAGAACGCGTCGACCTCGAAGACTCCCATCGGGCCGTTCCAGAGAATGGTCTTGGCGTTCTGTACCGCCTCGGTGAACAGTCTGACGGAGGCCGGGCCGATGTCCATCCCGTACCAACCCTTGGGGATCTCCTGCATGGGCACGATCTTGGTTTCGGCGCCGGCCTCACGACCGGCTGCCACGACGCAGTCCACGGGGAGATAGAACTTCACCCCGCGCAAGAGAGCATGTTCCTGGATCCCCCGGGCGAAGTCCAACATATCGTCTTCGACCAGCGAGTTGCCGATTTCCAACCCCATCGCCTTGAGGAACGTGAAGGCCATGCCTCCTCCGATGATGACCTTGTCCACGCGCTTCCCCAGGTTCTCGATCACCCCGATTTTCCCCGAGACTTTGGCTCCGCCCAGGATCGCGACGAACGGCCGGATGGGATCGGCGACCGCCCCTTGCAGGTATTCGATCTCCTTCTTCATGAGGTAGCCGGCGGCGGCCGTCTTGATGAATCTCGGGATGCCCACGATTGACGCATGCGCGCGATGGGCGGCGCCGAAGGCGTCGTTGATATAGACATCGGCGAGCGACGCGAGGGCCCGCGCGAACGCCTCGTCGTTTTTCTCCTCGCCGGGGTGAAAACGGAGGTTTTCCAGGAGGAGCACATCGCCCGGCTTCATCCGGGCGACCAGTTTCTCGACCTCCGGCCCGACGCAATCGGGTGCGAAGAGGACTTCTTTGCCCAGAAGGCGTTGGAGCCGTCTGGCGATCGGTGCCAGGCTGTATCTCGGGTCCGGTTTGCCGTTGGGGCGGCCCAGGTGGGAGCACAGGATGACCTTGGCCCCCTCATCCACGGTGCGGTTGATGGTGGGCAACGTGGAGCGGATCCGGGTATCGTCGGTGATCTGATGATCGTGGTCGAGAGGGACATTGAAGTCAGCCCGGATGATGACGCGCTTATTGCGAAGATCGGTCTCGTCGATCGTCCGCTTACGAATGATCATCTGCGCTCCCGGTCTTGGGCTCATGTCCTGTGGTTACGTGGACGATTGGTGCGTGAAAACTCGTCAGTGTGTTGGAGTGAAAAGCGGTCAGGGCTTCGCCGCGATAAACTTGATGAGATCGCGGACGCGACAGGAATAGCCCCACTCGTTGTCGTACCAGGCGATGACCTTCACCATGCGGTGTTCCATGACCGTGGTCAGCGGCGCGTCCAGCGTGGCGGAGTGGGGATCGCCGTTCTGATCCACCGACACGATCGGCGCCTCGGAATATTGCAGAATGCCCTTCAAGGGCCCCTGGGCCGCCCGGCGGAAAGCCGCGTTGACCGATGCGGTGTCGCAGTCCTTCTCCGTCTCCACCGTCAGGTCGACCAACGACACGTTGGGCGTCGGCACGCGGATCGCCATCCCGTCCAGCTTGCCCTTGAGCTGCGGGAGCACCAGGTGGAGCGCCTTCGCGGCGCCGGTGCTGGTCGGCACCATGGAGACCGCGGCGGCGCGCGCGCGGCGCAGGTCCTTGTGCGGGAGGTCCAGGAGCTGCTGGTCATTCGTATAGGAGTGGATCGTGGTCATCACGCCGTGGCGAATCCCGAAGTTCTCCAAGAGAACCTTGGCCACCGGGGCCAGGCAGTTGGTCGTGCAGGACGCGTTCGAGATGACCTGATGCGAGCGGGGATCGTAGGTCTGTTCATTGACGCCCAGCACGAGCGTCACATCCGGATCCTTGGCCGGGGCCGTGATGATCACCCGCTTGGCGCCGGCCGACAGGTGACGGCTGGCCCCCTCCCGATCCGTGAACCGCCCGGTGGACTCGATCACCAGGTCCACGCCAAGGTCTTTCCAGGGCAGTTCCTTCGGGTCTTTCTTGGCGAGAACCTGGATCGACTTGCCGTCCACGACGAGGTGGTCATCGTGAGCTTCGACGGTTGCTTTCAGGGTCCCGTGAATCGAGTCATACTTCAGGAGATAGGCCAGCGTCTTGGCGTCCGTGAGGTCATTGATCGCGAGAAAATTCAGCTCGGGATCGCCCAACGACGCCCGCAACACGTTGCGCCCGATCCGCCCGAACCCGTTGATTCCGATACGTACGGCCATGTCTCAGCCAGCTCACTCCCAAAGACAAAAATGCCGGCCGAACAGCGACCGGCACACAGAGCCGCATCGTACTCAGGCCTGTACCGGATGTCAAGCAATTGGGGGAAGCCGGGCTGGGGTTTCTCCCGCGAGCACATCAGCCGCCCGCCGAGGTGTGTCCCCTCATCCCTCTCCCCGAGTGGCGAGGTGGTGGCTGGGGGGGTGAGGCGGCCCAAAGCGACTTCACCGGAGAGCGATACTTCGTTCACACTCGCAGGCGCATGAAGTATTGAAGAGATGGTTCAGCGGGTGGCGCCGACCGGGGAGCCTGGCCGCCCGCTGATGCGCGCCCTCACCCCATCCCTCTTCCCAAGGGGCGAGGGACACTGAAGCGGGATGTTGCCTCGGATGGAAGGCGTTATCTGACGGGCGGGTGGCCAGGTGGCCTCAGACTGCGCGCGTCCGGCGAGCACTCCTCGTTTCTCGATCCTCTTCAGCTTGAGGTGGTCTGGTGGGCTCAAACTGCGCGCGTCGAGTGAGCACACTATCCATCTGTGGCCGCAACTATAGATCCCGTGTGCGCGCTCCGCGAGCACATGAGACCGCCAGACCCCCTCAAGCCCGCCTCTTGAGTGCGCGACGCGCGAGCACGTGAGGCCACCTGGCCACCTAGCCCGCTAAATGTTCATCGCCGCTTTCACTTCTTCCAGCGTCCCGTGCGACACCGCCTGGGCGCGCTTGCCGCCCTCGCGGACAATTTCCTCGACCCGATCCGGCTTCGCCGTTAATTTATTTCGTTCGTCCCAGATCGGCGTCAGCCGTTCCACCATCGCGTCCGCGACCAGCTTCTTGCAGTCGATGCAGCCGATCTCGGCGGTCCGGCATTCGCGGTTCACGCGTTCGATCACCGCCGCCGGCGAGAAGATCTTGTGGAAGTCATAGACCGGGCAGACATCCGGGTTGCCGGGATCGGTGCGCTTGACCCGTGCAGGATCCGTGACCATCGTCTTGAGCTTCTGGCGCACGACCGGCTCCGCATCGGACAAGTTGATGGTGTTCCCGTAGCTCTTGCTCATTTTCCGCCCGTCCGTTCCGAGCACCTTGGGAAACTGCGTCAGGTGTTCCCGGGGCTCTGGAAAGACCGGCCGGTAGAGGCTGTTGAAGCGGCGGGCCAGCTCCCGCGTCAGTTCCAGGTGGGGGAGTTGGTCCTTGCCGACCGGCACATAGTCCGGCTTGTAGAGCAGGATGTCGGCCGCTTGGAGAACCGGGTAGCCCAGGAACCCGTAGGTGGAAAGATCCCGATCTTTGATCTCCTCCTGCTTCTCCTTGTAGGTGGGGTTTCGCTCCAGCCAGGGCACCGGCACGATCATCGAGAGCAGCAGATGCAGGATGGCGTGGTCCGGGTTGCGCGACTGGATAAAGACCGCTGCCCGCTGTGGGTCAATCCCGGCTGCCAGCCAGTCAATCAGTAACTCCCGAGTAAATTCCTTGATCCGGCTGGTGTCGGCATAATTCGTGGAGATGGCGTGCCAATCCGCCACGAAGAAGAAACACTCGTACTTTTCTTGAAGGGCTTTCCAATTGTCCAGGGCACCCAGCAGGTTCCCCAGGTGGAGCAAACCGCTGGGCTGCATCCCGCTGAGGACGCGTTTCCGCGCGGGTGGGCTCATCGGATGAATCGACTCCCTCAACGATCGGCTAGTCGAGCTGGACGAATTGGCCGTGTTTCACCTGGATGAGGAACACGGGCCGGCGGAGGACGCCTCCAGGGCCGAACTCGGCCGGCCCCCCCAACGTGGGCACCTCTTGCAGCTTCAGCAGGTGATCGCGGATCTCTTTGCCGGATGTCGCGCCCTTCACAATCGCATCCAGAACCAGCCACGCGGCATCGTAGGCCAGCGCCGAGAACAAAGACGGATTAGACTGGTAGCGCCGCCGGTAGCGCTCGACGAAATCCTGAACGTTGGCGTCACGGCTGTCCAGGAAGAATCCGTCCACGAAGACGCCCCCTTCAACCCAGCGGTCCGCCAAACGAAGCAACTCGGGAGAATTCCAGCCGTTGCTTCCCAAGAGGGGAACGTTGACGTCGTAAAACGCCAGTTGGGCGGAAATCAGCGCAATCTGCGTGTAGTCGCCGGGCAGGAATATCGCGTCGAACCCCGGCCTGTACAGGACCCGCGTCACGCCCTTGCCGATCTTCACCGCATGCGTTCTCCCATGGCGTTTGAGATCCTCCGCCTTCAGCCTTTTGATCTGGGGGCCGTAGTCAGTGTCGGTTTCTTTGTAGGACTCCACGGCGATGACCTCTCCGCCGAGCAGCCGGACCTCTGCAATGAACAGACGGGCGAGGTCCTGACCGTAGGCGGTGTCGGGATACAGCACGCAGAAACGGTGGTGGCCCCCCTGCGTCACCGCAAAATCCGCGATGCGGTGAATCTGCAGCGGATAGGTGAGGGCGGTGCTGAAGAGAAATGATCCGTACCGTCGGACGTCGGGGAGGGTGGCTGCGGGGGTGATAAACGGGATTTCCGCCTGCTCTGCAAATCCCGCCACCGCTTGGAGATCGCGCGAGAGGAGCGGCCCGACGACGGCCAGAGGCTGGTACTCGCTCACGATGTCTGCAAGCTGGGATCGGAGCAGGGTCCTGTCGGTCACGCTGTCTTTGACCAGGAGGCCGACCGAGTTCGGGCCCAGCGTCTCTTTCGCTCTCTCGAGGGCGAGTCGGATCCCGTTCAAGGAGTCGGTCCCGAAGGGGGCCATTCGTCCGGACAGGGGAAGCACCGCCGCGATCACGTGCTGGCTGGCTTTGAGTCTCTCTTTGAAGGAACGGAGCGTGTCCGTCGCGGTCGGCGCATACGCGTGGGTCGGAAAGCGGTTCAGGAAAATGCGGATGTTCCGCTCCGCCAGATGCTCCTCCCCGCGGGCGGTGTGGAGCTCGATCAGTCGGATCAAGGCCACATCGCCGGGGAACACGGTTGGATAGATATCTCGGAGCCGAAGCAAGTCCTTCTTGTCCATCTTGACCTGCACCAGGCTCTGGATGCGATCGTGGATTTCGGCGCGCTGCTCCTTCGGGGCGAGCGTCACTTCATCCAGCCAGGCCTGGATCGCTCGCACAAAGTCCCCCTTGCGTGTGTGGATGTCCCCGATCAGCGTGAGCGCTTCGCGCTGGGTCTCACCGTCCGGCGAGAGGCTGCGTGCTTCCGCGAGCACGGGTAACGCCGCATCCAAGTTGCCCAATTGAGCATACTCGGCGCCCAGCTTGAGGCGGGCGCGGCCGACCAGGTCGGAGGTCGGAAACTCGTTCAGGAGTTGGTCCAGGTAGCTGATGGCCTCCGCGTGCTCATTTCTGCCGCTGAGCGCGGCGGCCATGAGAAGATAGGCGTGGTCCAGATACTCCGTGGGGGATGACGCGATGAACTTGTTGAGCAAGTCCACTGCCTCATCCACCTCGTGGGCATCGATCAGGGTCTTGGCACGCTCGATGACAGACTGAGGAGAGGCCTCGGCGGCTGGACCGCTTTGATCCGTCTGGGGGACCTCAGCCTTGGCCGGCGAATGGTCCCAGAGTGAGAGACCGTGCGGGAAGGCCGTGGCGAATAGAAACGCGAGCAGCAAGGCGCACGAGAGGTGGATGCCTCGCCTCGCGCGTCGTCGTGATGAAGGAGGAATGAGCATTGGCTCCGGACATATCGGACGCTCGAGCCGATCCAGTCTTTCACTATAGGAGACCAACTTGAGGGTGTCAAGGCGCCACGCCCTGGCCTCTGCTTGTCCTCGATGGTCGACTTGGTTATAGTGATGGACACCTCCGATGAATCCTTGTCCGGCAGACCCGGTCGATGCTGCTCGCTCACTGATGGACAGGCTCGTTGACAGATATTTGAACAGTCTTCGCGTGGAAAGCGGCTTGGCGGTGAACACGCTGGAGGCCTACCGCAGGGACCTGCGCAAGCTGCAGGCGTATCTTGCAGCGACGGGCATGCATGACCCCGCCGGCGCCACGCGGCAGACGATGTCGGGGTTCTTCGGGCAGGTGAAACGGTCGAGTCCCTCCCCGGCCTCGTCTGCGCGCTGCATGGCGGCACTCCGGGGGTTCTATCGGTTTCTGTGCAAGGAGCGTCTCGTGCGCGAGAACCCGATGATGCACCTGGGCCCGCCACGCCCGTGGGTCAAGCTTCCCAGGATCCTGACCCAGAGCGAAGTGACCATGCTGCTGGAGCGTGCCGGTGGATCGCGGCCTGAGGGCCAGCGCGACGCGGCGATGATCGAGCTGCTCTACGCGACCGGCCTCCGGGTCTCCGAGCTGGTGAATCTGGAGCTCTCCCACCTGAACCTCGCGGTGGGGTATGTGCTGGCCTTCGGCAAGGGCGCGAAGCAGCGGGTGGTGCCGATCGGAGACCTGGCGCGGCGGAAGGTGGCCGCCTATTTGGAAACGGCCCGGAGCAGGCTGATGAAGACCAGGCAATCGCCCCACGTGTTCGTGACGCGGCGTGGGGGCAAGCTCACACGGCAGGGGTTCTGGAAGTTGCTCCGTGTCCGCGCGCGGAAAGCCGGCATCTCCAAGCCGATCACGCCGCACATGCTCAGGCACTCGTTCGCCACGCATCTGTTGGACCACGGAGCAGACCTTCGATCCGTCCAGGCGATGCTGGGCCATGCCAGGATCTCCACCACCCAAATCTACACGCATGTCGAGCGCGAGCGGCTGAAGCGCCTTCATTCGGCGCTGTTTCCGAGGAAGCAGCGCCGTCTCCCAAGACGTGAAGCATGAGGGTGGAGCGCGTTCTCGGAGGCTGCGCGGTTGACAAGACCCGGCGGACTTGATACCATTCGCCACCATCCGCAACCATTTGGCCAACTTGAGAATTCGGGCGGATAGCTCAGCCGGGAGAGCGCTGCCCTTACAAGGCAGAGGTCACAGGTTCGATCCCTGTTCCGCCTACCAAACCGCGTGAGACGGGGGACTGCTTTCATCGTGGATGCCATTCGGAATCCGGGCGGCATCCATGTTCTCGTACAAGCCTATCCGGTATGGGGCCGTCGTTCAGCCTGGTTTAGGACGCCAGATTGTCAATCTGGAGGTCGCGGGTTCAAATCCCGTCGGCCCCGCCACTTTCCCCGGTACGGCGTCGTGGGATGTGAGCCCGCGACCGGGGGCTGCGAAGGGGGTGTGCCCCCTTCGTGGGGAGCATACGAGGGGGCTGGCCCCCTCAGTAGGAGCCGGCGAGGCACGCTTCAGCGCCGAGTTGGCGACGGAGCGTGGTTCAAATCCCGTCGGCCCCGCCATTGTCCCCGGTCGGTTGCGGTGCTCTCTGTGCAGGGCCGGTCTATCGATGCGCAAGGGTGATGATGTTTCAATCCGGTCCCATGGGGCTCTTCGGTTCGCTCGGGGCGGTGTCAAAGATTGTTCTTCTGATTCTCTTCCTCTTCTCCGTCATTTCTTGGGCCATCATCCTGTACAAGTGGCGCGCGTTCCGTTTGAGTGACCAGGAGGATCAGCGCTTCCTGAGCGCCTATTCGCGGGCTCGGGACGGCGACGACCTGCGCCGCCGCGCGCGACGCCTCGCGGCCAGTCCGAGCGCGGCGGTGTTCGTGGGGGTCATGGACCGAATCACCCCTGAAGACGAGGGCTCAGGGCGCGAGCAGGGTGCCAGAGGGGCACATCTTGAACAGCCGGGCGAGCGCGCCGCAGCCGACCGGCCGTACCTGGATCGCGTCGTGACACTCATTCTGCAGGGGCAAATATCCAAACAGGAAGCCTACTTGCACTTCCTGGCTACGGCCGGGAACATCACGCCCTTTATCGGCCTGTTCGGGACGGTGATAGGCATCATTAATGCATTTCAAGAGATCGGCAAACAGGGAACCGCCAACATCGCGGCGGTCGCGCCCGGCGTCGCAGAAGCCCTCGTCGCCACTGCGGCCGGGCTGTTCGCGGCGATTCCGGCGGTGATCGCCTATAACTATTACTTAACCCGGATCCGGCGGACGGCCTTCCGGGTGGAATCGTTTAGCCTCGAGTTTCTGAATTCACTCGACTCCTGGGTCAAACAGGTGGGTGTGCGCGCGTGATCTTCGAAAGTCGACGTCGCCGGTTTCTGGCCGAGATCAACGTGATCCCGTTGGTGGATGTGGTACTCGTCCTGCTGGTGATCTTCATGGTAACGGCACCGATGCTGTACCGTGGAATGGACATCAAGCTTCCCACCTCCACGAGTAACACCATCACGCCGGAAGAGCGCATCGTCCTGACGATCGAGCGAGACCAGAAGCTGTATCTGGATAAAGATCCGGTGACTACGGGCCAGATGGAGTTCAAGCTCAGGTCGGCGAAACAACGGAACGCCGACATCGCGGTGTACCTCCGTGCTGACAGGGATGTCCCGTACGGGACGGTGGTGCAGGTCATGGACGGGGTCAAGCGGTCGGGGATCGAAAAGCTGGGGATGGTGACGGACCCGGAAGGGCCGGAGCGTGTGATGGAAGACCTCATCAAGATCCAAGTACCAGGGGCCCGCTGAACAGCCGTGGGGTCGCCTCCGTGAAGGATGGGGGATGGTGGGACCGTGACGTTGGCTGAATCGTATCGCAGTCTCGAAGCCTTGTTGGAAGACCCGCCCGGGCTGGTCGGAAGGATGCTGGCCGTTTCACTGGCGCTGCATCTGTGCCTCCTGGCGCTGGTCAGCGGCTTACGCTTGTCGCCGGCGGGTGAGCGGCCGCTGACTTCATACCAGGTCTCGCTGGTCTCCATGCCACGGCCGGTTCGGTCCACGCCGCCGCCAGCCGTGCGTTCCACGGAGCCGGACCGGATCCGGGAACCGGCCGAGCCTCCTCCCTTGCGCGCGTCCAAGCCGGCCACGACGCCTCCGGTAAGGCCGAGCGCGCCGAAGGTTGCTCCTGCCATCACCGTGTCGCCTCTCCGCATGGGGATGGACATCAAGCGCCAGCCGAAGACCGAGATGCAGGACCTGCTGCGCTCGATCGAGCTGCCACCCGAGGCACCCAAGCTGGGCAAACTCAGCCCGGTGTCGCCGCTCGACCGGGTCGAGACGTCCAGACAAGACATTGCGAAGCTCTTGGACCCATTGAAAGTGCCGGAGGTGCAGGCGCTGCCGCCGCCTCCGATCGAGTTGTCCGTCGCGTCAATAGAGGTCCCGCCACAGGTGCCTTCCCGCCACTCCTTGCAGCAGCCGACGGAGCAAGCCGCGACCGAACCAATCGTGGCTGCCAAGCCGGCAAGTCTCAACCAGCCAACGACCGCGATCCAGGTGCCGGGGATCGTTCCGGGGTTGAACCGTTACTTGGCTCTCGTCCAGAGCAAGATCAGCAGCCAGTGGGTGGCGCCACAGGTTGACCTCACGGGCCGATCGCTCCAGGTGGTCATCAAGTTCCGGCTGGACCGAGCCGGCGTCGTGAGTCACGTGGCGGTCGAAAAGCCATCAGGAAACGAGTATTACGACATGGCCGGCACGCGAGCGGTCCTCTCGGCCAATCCGTTGCCCCCGTTCCCGCAGGATATGTCGGACACGGCTGTGGACGCGCATTTCAGTTTCACCGTGGGAGACCAAGCCGGGTGAGGCAGAACAGCATCGTACCCGTCATTGCGTACCTCGTTCTTGGCGCCGGCTTTGTGGGGATCATGGAGTCGGGGGCAGCGGATGTATTCCTGGAGGCCACGCGTCCTGATTTTCAGAAGATCCCGGTCGGGGTGCTGGAGTTTCAGAGCGTGATGGCGCCTGCCAATGCGGCAGAACGCGTCGCCGAGGTCCTGAAGGCCGATCTCCGGCGGTCGCAGATCTTCTCGGTCGCCGATCTGGTCAAGCTGGGGATCAAGGTGGACGAGAAGCTGGAGCTGCTGGACGGTGCCCAGCTGCCGCTGTTCAAGCAGGCTGCTGACAACGGGGTCGCGGCGCTGGTCTGGGGAAAGATGGCGACCCGCGACGCTAACCTCGTCTTGGACGGATATGTCTATGATGGCGGAACCGCCGAGTTGCTAATCGGAAAACGTTACGTGGGAGCACCTTCTACCTTGCGCGTAATGGCGCACCGACTGGCAGATGAGTTGGTCTCTCGTTACACCGGGGAACCCGGCATCGCGAGAACCAAGATCGCCTATGCCTCGGATCAGAGGGGTGGTCGAGAGGTGTTTGTCATGGATTACGACGGATATGCGCCTCGCCAGGTCACCGCGGATGGCTTTCTCAACCTGACGCCGGAATGGTCTCGGGACCGGCGCTCCCTGGTCTTCACGGCCTATCGCAACCGCAGAAACCAGACCATCGATTTGATTGAGCTGGCAACGGGCAAACGCCGGACGCTTGTCGCCCTGGCGGGGTTGAACATCACACCCTCCCTGTCCCCAGATGGCCGCTACCTGGCGTTCGCCACCAGCCAGGACGGCAACTCGGAGATCTACACGCTTGACACGCGGACCAATGAGCTGCAACGGCTGACGTTTCAGGCTGCAGGAGACCTCTCTCCATTCTGGTCGCCCTCGGGCCGGGAACTCGTCTTCACCTCGGATCGCGGAGGCGGCCCTCAGATCTATCTCATGAACGCAGACGGCTCGAACGTGCGTCGCCTGACGTTCGAGGGCGACTACAATGCGGCTCCGGCTTGGTCGCCTCGTGGAGACTGGATCGCGTTCGTCTGCCGGTCCCAAGAGGGGCAGTTCAAGCTGTGCTTGATCACACCGGACGGGCAGAAACGCCTCCAAATTACCACAGGTCCTGGGATTGACGACTCCCCGTCCTGGTCGCCGGATGGCCGTCACTTAGTTTTCAGCTCGATGGTCAATGGCCAGAGTCATATCTTCATGATCAACAGGGACGGGACTGAGCAGGAGCGTCTGACTTCCGGCGGAACGCATCACAGCTCTCCGTCCTGGTCTCCGGCGTGATACCCTAACGTGATACCCTAAGGGCACGTCGGCGCCTGCAGGAGGCAAGTCGGTGCCACAACCTCAACAAGGAGCAGAGCAGATGGACACACACTCTCGAATGGCGGGTCTGGCGGCGGCAGTCGGGTTGCTGCTCGTGCTTGCACTGGGTTGCAGCTCGAAGGCGATTCAGACGGCCTCGGATTCGTCGACTGAACCGGGCGTTTCGAAGGAGCCTCGCGTCTCGGAGCAAGACCTCCTGGGAAAATCCCCCTCTGCGCCAGGGCAGGGGCGCCAGTCCAAGGACATCGCGGTCGCGAAGGTTGAGCCGTCCGATGCTGCCCGTCGCCATGCCGAAGACATACGGCGGGAGCGGGTTGCCACGGCCATCGCAGGGATCGAGGACGTCTTTTTCGGATTCGACAGTTGGAACATCTCTGATGAAGGCAAGCACGCGCTTGAAGTGGACGCCCAATGGCTAAAGTCCAATCCGGAGAAGATGGTCACGATTGAGGGACACTGTGATGAGCGCGGCACGCAGGCCTATAACCTGGTGCTGGGTGAGAAGCGGGCCAAGGCCGTGCGCAACTATCTCACCGAGCTTGGCGTCGGCACGGGGGGGCTGACCGTGACCTCATACGGGAAGGAGCGGCCATTCTGTGAGGGGCACGACGAGACATGCTATCAACAGAATCGGCGCGGCCATATGACCCTCCGTGTGAGGTAAGTGGAGGGTGCTCTAACGGGTACGTCGAGGGAGGGTCGGTTGGTCACACAGGGCGGGACGCGGGCGGTTCGGGTCGCGGTCACGTGTGCGCTGGGCGGGGTGCTTCTGTCCGGCTGTCTCGCCCAACAGGCGGACGTGAAACAGGTTAACCAGCGGGTGAGCGAGACCAGCGCCAAACTCCGCAGCGAGATTACCGAACTTCGGGAAGCGGATTTGTCCCGGGTCCAGGGCAGGTTGGATGAGAACGCGCATCAGATCGCCGCACTGGGAAGCCGCCTGGACGATCTGGACCATCGGGCGGCAGGCCAGCAACTCATGAAGGAGCAGTTGGATCGTATCGTCGCACGGCTGGACACGATCAGCGCCACGGTCGGGTCGGTGACGAAATCCAGCGAGATGCGTCTGGAGGAACATCAGGTCGCGATCGGTGCCGGGGAGGCGAGGACGGGCAAGCTGGCCCAGCAGCTGGATTCTCAGAACCGCGCCCTGTCCGAACAGTTGACTCAACTCAGTCAAGCGCTCTCGGACTTCAAGAACGCGTTGACCGGGTTGGGCGAGAAGCTCGTGCAAGAAGGGCAGCGGGTGGATGCGCTGACGGCCAAGGTCGAATCGGATGCCAGTGCCACGACCACCCATCTGAACGAAGTCAACAAGAGCGTGGGGTCGGTCGCCAAGGCGCTCGAAACCGTCGGGGGCAGAGTCATGGCCCGGGTTGAGGAGCGGGATCGTCGTCTCGACGACATGGCCAAATCCTTGCAAGCGGTGAGCAGTCAGATCAACGCGTTGACCCAGACGGTAGCCCAGATCCGAGAATCACGACTCGGGCCCGCCAAGGGCACGAAACCGGCCGGGAAGGTGGAGCAGCAACGGCTTGATCAGCGACCGGAGCAGCACACCGCGCCGGCCGTCGGCTCGACAAAATCGGAGACAGACCGGGCCGGCCCATCACCACAGGACAGTGTCAAGCAGACCTACCAGCGAACCATGGAGAAATTTCAACAGGGTGAACTGGATACGGCCATGCAAGGCTTTTCAGAATTCCTGGTGCGCTATCCCACGTCAACGCTCGCCCCCAATGCTCAATACTGGCTCGGTGAGTGCTACTACGGGAAAAAGCAGTTTGAGCAGGCGATCGAGGCGTTCGACCGTGTGAAGCTGGCCTATCCGGCCAGCGAGAAGGTCCCCGCCGCTCTGCTAAAAAAGGGGTTCGCCTACCTGGCGCTCAATGACCGAAGTCGAGCCGTGTCGGCGCTCAAGCAGGTGGTGAATGGCTTTCCCAAGACGCCGGAGGCCGACAAGGCCTCGGGCAAGTTGTCCCAGCTCAACCAAACACGCTAAGCGCGATGGCAAGACAAATCTTCACTGCTCTCGCGACCCTGGCCGGGCTGTTCGTCCTGGCGTGGCTCGCGACCGGCTGCGCCAAGCACGCAGACTTTCTGGAAATGCGGGAAGAACTTCATGCGGTCGTTAGGGCTCAGAATCAAGCCGCCAAACAACAGGAGGCGTTGCAGCGCCGGCTCCAGTCCCTGGAGACGAAGCAGGAAGCCAAACCGGCAGCAAAACCGGCATCGGCCGCCGAAGGGGGGAAGGAATCCGCCGGCGAAGAGCAGCGGCTCGAGGAACTCAAGGCACGGCTGGCGGATCTGGAAAGACGGCTGGCTTATCTCGAGGACACTCAACATGCCGGCCTTGCGAAGCCGGACGGCCCGTCGCGTGAGCCCTCGCGTCAATCCAAGCCGGCCAGGCTTCCAGACTCTCCCAGGCCGGGGATCACGATGCCTGGCACACCGACTATCACGCCAACCTCAGCCTTTAACCTGGCCTACAATGATTACCTGGACGGCCGGTTCGAACTGGCGGTGACCGGGTTTCAGCGATTTTTGAAGGACTTTCCCACGGCCTCGCTGGTTCCGAGCGCTCATTACTGGCTTGGGGAGTCTTATTACGGCATGCGAGACTATGTGCATGCGATGCAGGCATTTGAACGGGTCGTGGATGAGTATCCGCGCAGCGAGAAGGTCGCTCCGGCATTGTTTAAGCTGGGGCTGGCCGCTGCCGAAGTCGGT
>Ga0209157_1001706_pt1 | contig 18085 bp, 17 predicted proteins | sample GraSoiAngelo_135_FD_185892 | JGI IMG/M metagenome (GOLD analysis project Ga0209157, IMG submission 185892) | Grasslands soil microbial communities from the Angelo Coastal Reserve, California, USA - 14_0929_05_40cm (SPAdes) (version 2) | ecosystem: Environmental > Terrestrial > Soil > Grasslands ...
TATGTTTCCATCAGTTAAGGGAGAAACTGACATGAATGGAGCATTTTCTAATAGCCTTGAAAGAGATAACAATAAACTATTTCATGAGTGGTGTTTAGATTACTTCCGATATAGCTGGTTAGATTCAAAACCGTTCGATAATAGTAAACTTAGAGAAGTATGACCGGAGGAAATCTAAGTGGTAACCGTATTCAGAAGATAATTAGATATGATTTGTACCATATTAATTATGTTCAGTGATTTTTTGCAGATTGCAATGCAGAAAATAGTGCGCCAGCCTTATGCTCTGTTTCCAAGTATTCATTTATAGGAATCGAATCCGTTACTATCCCGGCACCCGATTGAATATAGGCGTTGTTTCTATTTATGAATAAGGATCTTATTATTATTGCAAAGTCGCAACATCTATTGAAAGAGAAGTAACCCAGCGCCCCTGCATACGGACCCCTAGAAGATTTTTCAAGCTCTGATATAACTTCCATAGCTCTCAATTTGGGTGCACCAGAAACCGTACCTGCTGGAAATAAAGATCTAAAAGCATCAAAACTGTCGTATTTATCGTCTAAAGTGCCAGTTATATGTGAAACCAAATGCTGAACATGACTGAATCTCTTTACTATCATCAATTCTTTTGGTTGTACGGACCCAAATTTGCATACTCTGCCCAAGTCGTTTCTTGCCAAATCTACAAGCATAGTATGCTCAGCAAGCTCTTTTTTATCTCTTAAAAGCTCATTTTTTAGCTTTATATTTACCCTCTCCCTATTGGAAACAGGTCTTGTTCCTGCAATCGGAAATGTCTCAATCTTGTTATTAATTACACGAAGGAGCATTTCAGGACTTGATCCAATAATAAATCTCTTTTTGTATTTAAAGAAATACATGTAGGGTGATGGATTCAATTTCCTGAGATTCTGGTAAAGATGCATGGGATCACCGTACAGTCGAAAATTGAACTTTCTAGATATTACCACCTGAAAGACCTCACCTTGATATACATATTGTTTTGCTTTCTTCACGTTGGAAATAAATTCACTTTTAGTTGTTTCTGAAACTGGTTTTGAATAAGAGATGCCTTTTGCCAGTATTTGGTCTTTGGAATTTATGATTTTTTCTAATTCGTTAAGCCTTGATTTTTTACCGATGTGAAAATAGTGAGTTGCATTGTCCTTCTTGTCATGAATCAAGCCGTCAGTATAGATCCCAAATTCCATTAAAGGAAACAAATTGTTAGATCTTTTTTGTGGTAACTGTTCCCAGAATTTAATAGCGTCATAGCTCACGTATCCCACTGCTCCTCCTATGTATCGGAGTTTTTTCTCATCAATAATTGGCAGTATTTGTCTTAATTCCAAAAGAGGATCCTCCACTTGTTTTTTGTATACGATTTTTTCGTTTTGGTAAATTTGAAATTTTCGTCTATCACACTTTATAGTAAATTCTGGATCAAATCCTATTACTGAGAATTCTGAAAGTTCCTTAGGTCCAGTTAAAGATTCCAAAATAAATACATCTTCATAATTCATATAAATTTGCTTAAAGATCTCAAATGGATCCCTGTCTGTATCAATTTTTTTCTTATTGAAGATAAGCTCATGTGGACTTGAAATAAGATCCTCTAGCATTTACGATTGTTACCATAGAATGGTGTTTTATAACATGATTTAAGCATTTATTTTTAGATTTAAAAGAAGAGTATTTGTTCCCAATTAGAATTTTGTGAAGTAAATAAACAAATTGATAATATTAATGTTTTTGAAAAAAGCAAACAATATAGAAAAAAAATGGCTTGCTGGATTGGTAATTGTTCATGTCTACGGAATCATTTGGTAGTTCTACGTTGGTCAATCGAAGGTTTATCATCCCAGGAAGCTCATACTTATTCGCAGCGTTCTAAACAACACTGCCTTTACTATATTCAATAATTATGACAATATTATGTTAAACTGATATTAACGTAACATTATAAGCAAGTACCCAGCATACAATAGATGTATAACCAATTTACCATACGCGTAAAAGAAGGACATTTTTTTGTCTGCTAACAATAGGATTGTTAGTGTTGTAGATGATGATTTTTCTACTACTAGGCTCTTCCATGAAGCTTTGTCTGAAAATATAGATAGTGTTAGTGTTGTTTCTTTCACTGATCCTATTATTGCCCTAGAACACTTTTCAGATAATAAGGATGCTTATGCTCTGGTTATTGCTGATTTAAGGATGCCTGGTCTAAATGGATTGGAGCTACTAAAGAAGGTAAAGACCTCAAATTCCAATGTGAGGACAATATTGATGAGTGCTTATAATTTTGAAGAAGATATATTATTCCTGAAATATATGGAAGAAGGTATTATAGATTCAACTATTGACAAACCCGTCACAATGAATAGGCTATACGAAAGAGTAAGAGATGAATTGCAGGCTTATCAATTAAAGAATACTAAAGATGCAAAAAAATTATAGTTAAGAGCCAAAAAATAGAAAAGAAATGGTTTACTAATTCATGATAGCTTTAAACCTATCCTTATTTTCGTTCCACTCTTGAATTAGCTCTTCTCTCCAAACTTCAATATTGCGCCATCATCAAAAATGATTCCATTTCGACTTTTACCTTACGAATGATTCACCTAATTACCGTATGGTTACTCACCTCTTTATATAGAGCATTTTCCTTATCGAATGGTAGTGATTTTGAATAATGGAAAATGTAATTGGAAATCAGGTTCGGTTGTTTATATGGCGAACTACAAAAAAGAACCATGATACTATGATGACCCTTGAAGAGCCAGCCAAAGATATGTTTGGGAAAGTCGGAGTACGGCAAGAAATATACCACCTAAGCAATACTAAGGATCCGGAAGCGGAGAGTATGGGCTTTACTAACATATCCAAGACCGTTTCTGCAAGAGACGATGAAGAAGTTTGGCTCGAGCTACAGTTCTATAAAGATAGTAAACACCACGATGAAGTAGCAGAAAACATGAAGAATGATAAAAGTGCAATGGAGCTTGGGAAAAAGTTCATGGAAATTATTACACCAGGATCATGCGTGGAGGGCAAGTTCAACCAGTTCGGGAGCTAGATAACATGCCAACAATTGTTCATTTTGAAATACCTGCAGAAGATATCGAAAGATCAAAGAAATTCTATAGTGAACTGTTTGGTTGGAAAATAGAGAAATTCCCTGGCGAGACACCTGCAGGGGAATATTGGATGTTGACGATAACCGATGATAAAGGGAATAAAGTATTAGGCGGAGGTATGCATAAAAGAATGTTTCCAGAACAACAAATTACAAATTACATAGATGTAAAATCAGTAGACGAGTATTCGTCTAAATTAGAGAAGCTGGGAGGAAAAGTGGTTAGAACTAAAAGAGCAGTACCTGGAATGGGTTATTTCGCATTTTGCTTAGATACAGAAAATAACAGCTTTGCTATATGGGAAACAAATGAAAACGCTAGGTGAACATAAAAAGAATATACCTCTACTCTTTATGTTATGTAACATTAGTAACATGATTTAAATCTCATGAGATCGATATTTTACAAATTTATTGATAAATTCTGTTCAGTATTTGTTAAAGAATTAAAACATATGATGAAACAAACCTGATTTTTCTAGCTAAATTAAATGGTAACACTTTGCATTTTAATTCAGAGTTAATCTCTTTCACTAGCGATCAATTATGTTAGCGGTTGCCAATGGCTTTCTGCCCATAAAGCCTTCATCCTTTCTATGCCAAAATTTTATTTCATTTTCACCTTCTTTCCAACAAAGCCATACTTCTTCATCAAACCTCAAGGATGGAAAATCTAGGAGTCCTTCGTCAACACTTTTGATCATGACTCCTTTATTTTCCAATTCTGCTATTATTTGATACAGCTTAAAAACAGCGTTATTTAGCTCCTGTTTTTTATTTATGAAAGGAGTGAATTTTGTCCCATCATTAACCATTCTTTGTAATTCTTCCTGAAGTTTAATCACCTTATTTTTTTGAATAGTAATACTTGAAAATAATTTTTTTACTTCTGGCAAAATTCTATTAGCATCTTGCGGAGTAAAGTAAACCGACATACATTCCAAAAATTACACAAGACAATTTAATCATTATTATTTCTCTGTACTTATTGTTAACAATGGCTGTCTGATATTTCTTATTGTTAACAAAGGCTGTCTGATATTTCTCAAAAATGCTCTCATCCCTATATTTTGTGTTTGCCCTTTCTGATTCTATTCAAATCACCGAGTCCATGTGAGTAAACTTCCCATGAATTTGATCTTCCAAACAGATTGTCTAATTTATCTGAAGCGTTAACGGAGAATTTATTTAATGCAAGATGAATTGATTCATGGCTTATAATTGAGGACGCTACCTCAGCCGTCTTCCCCACCGAATCATATTCCCTCCAAGATCGATAATTAGATATAAATGCCCGAGACTTTCCATAGTAAGATACAAACATCAGACCTCTTCTACCCATCATTCCACGTAAACGAAGATCCGCAACCATCCTTTATCTGTACTCTGATATATTCATTAATGTTTACAAGATTTTTCTGATCTACACATATTAAATATCTCAATAATAATATGACTTATTACAATAGATTCTTACAGATATTATTAAGAAAGTCTTTCAATAATGAGAAAATTACAATATTTCTGGAATAGCAAAAGTACTCAAAATATTTATTTACTTGTGAAGCCTCACACTCAAGGTAATACTCTTTTAAAACAGGAGGTAAATTGTGATTTTATGACGAATTTGAAATTACAAAATAAATCAAAGATATTAAAAAATAATTATTCTGATTCATTAAGATTAACTCTGGACGCCGTAGAGGTTGGCTTAAGAGCGGTAAACCCTGTGTCTTTGATGAAAAATTCAGTTAAATTGAGACGAAATCGATTGAGTATAATTGATTATAACGGCAGGAAAATTGACTTTGATTTTGGATCTTTTAAATCGATTTACCTGATTGGGGCAGGTAAGGCAACGGCCTCAATGGCTGATGCCTTCATAGGGATACTGAGGAATAGGAAAATCAAAGATGGTTGCATTACAGTTCCTTACGGACTCAAAATGAAAAATAAAATGTGTTCAGTAACAAATGCAGCTCACCCAATACCAAATTCCAATGGAGTTCTGGGTACAAATAAAATAATGAAATTACTGGAAAAGGTTAAAAAAAATGATTTGCTTGTAATGTTCCTATCAGGAGGAGCTTCAGCTCTTATGCCTTTACCCTTAGATATCTTAACCTTACACGAAAAGCAGAACATAACTATGAAGCTCCTCTCATCAGGAGCAACAATTGATGAAATGAATATTGTTAGAAAACATCTTTCTAAAATTAAGGGCGGTAAACTCGCAAGTATAATCAATAAAAAATTTCCAGTACTGACACTGATTCTGTCAGATGTGGTTGAAGATAAAATTGATGTAATTGCTTCAGGTCCTACTGTTCCCGATCCGACCACCTTTAAGGACGCAAAAAAGATACTGGTAAAATACAAGCTATGGAGAAATCAAAAACTTGTTTCTAAAAAAATAAGGGACCTAATTAGTGACGGTGTGTCAGGAAATATTGGAGATACACCAAAGCCTGGCGATCCCATCTTTACTAATATACATAACGTTATTATAGGCAATAATAACATTGCATGCAAAAATATCAAATTGTTTTTAGAAAAAAATGGTATAAAGACAATGTATTTGGGCTCAAGATTTACTGGAAAACCCGGCGCTCTTGGACACTTTCTCTTCAGACTTGTCGATAATTTCCCCTCCATATCAGCTCCATACGCGTTTGTATTTGGTGGTGAAACAACAGTTGATTTGAAAAATAAAATTAAAGGAATCGGTGGAAGAAATCAAGAAGGTGTCCTATCAGCCGCTGCACATTTTGAGCATTTAGATCATGATATGGATTTTTCCATCGCAAGTTTTGGAACTGACGGTATTGATGGAAATTCGCTGGCCGCAGGAGCCATAGTAAATCCGCGGATACTTTTAAGAGTAAGACAAAAGAAATTAAAAATATCAAACTATCTCAGGAACCATGACAGCAATAGCTTATTTGATACGGTGGACGCTGCATTATATACAAAAATCACTGGCACAAATGTAAATGATGTATCAATTGTATGTAGATTAAGGTAAAAGTTGAAACCTAATAGCAAATAATAACGATTGACTATTACAGGTCTAAAGGTAAAACGAGAACAAATGTGGCTCCAATTCCATTTTCATTATTAAAGCCGATAATCCTTCCTCCATGGGCCTCAATTATATTCTTAGAGATGAAAAGACCCAAGCCAGTTCCTTGCTCTGATCTTGACACAAATTTATCAAATAAACGATTTATAATCTCATTATCTATGCCCTTCCCAGTATCGCTGATTTTTATAGTTAACTCCGCACTATCTGCATTTCCTATTATAGTTATAATTCCTTGATCCGTGAATTTAATCGCATTATTAATTATATTCGAGATGACTTGGGTAATTCTATAGTTATCCGCTACTATCATTACATGAAGTGGTTCGTAAGAAATCTTAACTTTTTTATTTTTTGCAACATCTTTTTCAATCTGCCTGGAATATTCCGTAACTAATTGTGATAAAATTTCATCGATATCAAAAGTGGTTTTATTCAGTTTTAGTGATTTTCCTTCTATATTTGTCACATCCAATATATCTGCGGCTAATCTGTCCAATCTTTTTGCATTACGGATTATAGATGAGATCTGTTCTCTGCTTATTCTTGCAGATTCATTGTCGCTTATGTCATTTTCTATTAATTCTGCCTCGCCCAATATTGGCATTATAGGAGTTCTCAATTCATGCGCTGCTACATTAATAAACTCCTTTTGCATGTTATCGTGTATCTCTAGTTGTTTGTTTGCTGAGGCAAGCAGACTATTTGATTCAATTAGTGATTCATTAGTTTTGTTTAATTGCGTCGTCCTGGATTTTACTGCTCCTTCTAATCTCTTATTCCAAGATAGTATCAAAATAGCAATTCCAAAGGCCATAGAGCCAACAACAATAATTACAATAGTACTGAAGTTCTTTTGTTGATTTATCAAGTAACCAACATTAGATGCCAAACTATGAGGTGTGCCAATATATAGTGACCATAAAAACTCTCCATCCAACGTAATTGGTTGGTATGCAATTGTAGTCATGTTATCATTAAAGGATATATCTCTTAATCCAGACCCTCCCGTTAATGAGCGGGCCAATATGTTATTGTAGACATTTTTGATCTGTGGTGGGATAAGATCTTGAAATTCAGATGTCAAGTAATTTTTTCCAACTACATTTCTATTTTTTGAATATAGAATTACCCCATTCTTATCTATTAAACCAACATTACTTGCAAATTCTGGAGAAAGTTCCTTCTGTAAAAATCCGCCCAATTTTGATAAATCAATTGTTGTAAAGACTATCCCTTCAAAATTTGACATATTGGATTGAGTATTGTTATTGCGTAGGGTAACGTTACTTTTTATTACCGGATATGATATGAAAAGCACAGGAAATTGGTTATTGACATTAATGATGCTGCTATAATAAGTAGTATTGCTTGTCTTGGGAGACAAGAAGAGATTTGATGAATTTGCTTTGATACCGTTGTAATTGGTGGCAATAGTCTTATTGCTTGTTTTAGAAATAAGGTTTCCGTTCATGTCAAACATATAATATCCGTTGGTCAAGTCCCTTGTTGATGTCTGTGCTGAATCAAATAACCTCTGAATATTATCGTTTTCAATGCCTAATAGAGATATTGAATTACTCAAGCCCTGTAAATTGTTGGAAATAGATTCCATGCTCCTTACCAGAATACGTGAAAGTTGGTATACCTCAATTTTTGCATTGGACCTTACATCTTGAGATGAGATATTTGCAATTTCATTTGCCGTGAAGGAAGAATACTGATAAGAAAGTACTGAAAGTCCGATACCAATTATCGCTATTATGAGAAGAATGATGACATTGTTTCTAGAAAAAGTCGCGCCTAGCAATAAAGTACAACAGATATTAAAAAGTTCTAATAGATAAATTAACGCTAATGATTATTCTAGCAGAGTCTATACTACATATATTTAGTTAAATATTTGAATAAGAGAATAACTAAAAAAGGAAGATTTTCTTTCTTGGTTTGATAGAGTTCAATTCAATAAATCTAAATTAAGACTGACTTCCACTTGAGGTCTTGAATGCATGAAATAATATTAGCCCAAAAAGACTAACAAATTTGACAAAGTTGCATAAGATAATTATTTAAAATTCCTATATCATGTCAAACTGTATTTGCGGTCACGACGTAAGTTGTCACTGGATGGATATGCGCCGTAAAGGAAGATGTGTCTATCATATTACAGAGTTGGATGCCTGCCATTGTCAAAAATACATTAAAGATGAAGAAGAGGAGAATGATATGACATTAAAAGAAGAGAATTAGAATATTTCGTCAACCCATGAAGTATAAACAACCTTTAATGTAAGGAGACATTATCATAATAGATTATTTTCCTTATTGAAGTGTCACTTAGTTTCATCAGCAAAGCTCCATTTTGGTCTACATCAATAATTTCCCCCTTAACCTGCTGATTTCCGTCGTAAACAATTGCTTTTTTTCCCAACATATCAGATTTTTCCTTCCACCTATCTACAATTTCTAAAGTATTTCCACAACTGAGAAAATTATCGAAATAATATTCCATTCTTTCAAGGATTGATTTTATTAAAATTATTATTTCAATATCGTTGCCATACTCTTCCCTGAGGGTAGTGGCTTTTAAATTATCATCTTTCAGATAATTATTGATCGAAGAACTCTCAATATTTGCATTTAATCCTATACCTATTACTATTTTTTTAATTTCATTTTCAGCGTTAACATCTGTCAAAATTCCACATACTTTTTTTTCATTTATTAATATGTCGTTGGGCCACCTTAATTTACAGTTAATTTTCGTACTTTCGAATACGGCATCCGCCACAGCTAGCGATCCAATGAATTGAGTAAATATAATATCAGCAATACTAAAGTCAGGTATAATGATTATTGACATCCACACACCACCTTCCGGTGAAATCCAAGTTCTCCCTATTCTGCCTTTACCCATATTTTGCTTCCTAGCTATTACTATTGTCCCATGAAGTGATTCATTATTTGGTAAAGAATTAGCATAGTCCTGAGTTGAATCCAATTCATTAAAAACATAAATGGATTTTCCCAGTTTCTTTGTCCTCAGCAGTTTTGAGAGTCTAGTTTTAAAGATTGTTTCATTTCGTTTTGGTATTCTCATAAGTCGTAACCAGTCAAATTATTGACGATTCCGCTATTGTAGCAACCATTTATTAAACAATATGATTTCAAAATTAACTTTTCTTTTTATATGATGAAGCTTATTGCTAATAGTATTCCACAAACTCTCGAATATATTATTGAATTGGCCATACTTGAAACTAATTCATCGGAATTATTAAATCTACTCAACTTGTGGACTGCCTTAATTGCGAATGGTATGGACAAAAGCGAAATAGTTGAAAAAATTGGCAATACTTTGAAAATAGAACCGCCAATAATCATTGCACATGTTAACCCAATAATGATAATAAAAAGCTTAACTGAGTTTTCTTTGCCAATGACTATAATCAAAGTTCGTCTTCCGCTTTTTTTGTCTGCTTCATAATCTGGGAAAGAAGTAACTAGAAGTACAAGAGCAGAAAGAAGCCCAATAATCACACCTACATAGACAGAAGTTAATTCAATAGTATCACTTTGAATATAATACGATCCTAATACTATCATGCAACCCTTAATCGCTACAAAAAGCTCTCCTAGACCCGCATTTACTATATTAGTAGAATAGAAATAAATTGAAATAATTGCAAAGATCAATAGTATTAAGATTATAATACCTTTGGTAGTAACAAAATAAAACCCTGTCAAACCTCCCATGATGAGAAAAATTATTCCAGCGCAATAAATTAACCTTGAATCAATGAGATTTTCGGGAATAACGCCTGTTCCACCACTATATTTTGTTCTTTTTGTATTAGTATCAATTCCCCTCTTAAAGTCTGAATAATCGTTTAATAAATCGACACTGATATGCAAACACAATATTCCAAAAAAGGTTAGCAACGCGTAACCAAAATCAACGTAACTAGTCTTCCAATAACTAATTGCAATACCATTTGTTACCGCTACAACTGAAGCAAGCAAAAACTTTATTCTAATTGCTCTAGACCAAAGAAAAACTGTCTTCTTTATCTTTTGAAATGATTCATAAAAAATCAAGTTATATATTGAATAAACAGAAATTCGGACTTAAATATTGAGTGCTCCAAGTGAAAGGAATGGTATTGAATACTAACATATTAAGCATTCTGAATTCAGTCAGTACACCAGTTACCACCGTCGTTAGTCCAGATGAATGCCAGTCAAATCCTAACGCACAACCAAACTATTGAAACCAGAATGGGTCTGCCACTCTCTTCAAAAAATTCACTGGTGCCATGTTCTTCATTTAGAATTTTTGATATAGTGGATGCAAGTTTCTATATCCGTTCTAGCAGTTATTGCGGTCGATGTCCATAATGTAATGGGAGATATATGGAAGACTTGTTTATCAATATTAACTAGCATAAATGGAACACCTAATTTATATCCTCAGGAGTTGTCTAGTATCCTCAAACAAGATATCAAAATTGATAGTAAATTTAGTATGGCGCCTTTAATACGGCACTTAAAAGGTTATCAATATTTGTTGTTAGTTTTTAGAGAAATGCAATTCATAATTGAATACAATTTGTTCCCTATTTCAATCGATTTATAAATGAGAAAGGTATGTTTAGAATAGTTATCAATGAATTTTGATATTTTGGTTCAAATTGCAGTTGGGCTATTTGTTGTGGGGCTCTTTGCAACTATTTTATATGAGAAAATGAACGTTAAGACAAATCAAGATCCAGATACAGAAAAATCAAGAAGCTGAATGAGTGTTATTGATGAACAGATCATAGAATCCTTCAGAGATGAAGGTTTTCTAAAATTGACAAAGATACAAAGTATTTCTATTCCAGTAATCTCTCGAATGCAAAACTGTTTGCTCGTTGCTCCTACAGGTTCTGGTAAGACGGAGGCTTCAATAATTCCAATATTTTCTATTCTCGAAAACGAGCGGACCAAGAAACCTAACTTCATAGATGAGAATGCAATTATCGTATTATATATTACACCTTTAAGGGCCCTGAATAATGACGTACTTAGAAGAATAATTAATTATGCAAAAAAGAGAAACCTTGATGCTCGAATAAGACACGGAGATACAACAAGAACAGCGCGAGAGAAATTATTAAAAAAACCACCTCACATCCTCATAACTACACCTGAATCTCTTGGAATAATACTTACGCATGAAAAATTCAAATCTTATCTAAAACATCTCAGATGGGTCATAGTAGATGAAGTGCACGAATTAATTGGCAATGAAAGAGGAACGCACTTAACTGTCAGTCTTGAACGTCTGCAAAACATAAGCTCCCATAATGTAGTTAGAATAGGACTCTCTGCTACTATTGGAAATTTGAAAGAAGCTGCAAATTTTATTAGTGGAACCGGTAGAAAGTGTTCGATTCTTGTGGATAATACAATTAGAAAATATGACATTGATGTGAAGCATCTAAAGGGCTCCATAAGCAACGTAGCCAAATTCGTATTAAAGTATTTGAATGACAACAAGGTATGTGGATCTATACTATTATTCACGAACACTAGAGATGAAGCTGAATACATAGGTACTACAATAAGAAACCAAAATGATATCCCAATAGAAGTTCACCATGGATCCCTTTCACGAGAAACACGTGAAGAAACAGAAACTAAACTGAGAAAAGGCCTGACGGGTATTGTAGTCTGCACGTCTTCGCTAGAGTTGGGGCTGGACATTGGATCTGTAGAATTAGTGATTCATTATGGATCGTCAAAGCAGGTTTCAAAACTTGTACAAAGGATCGGAAGGAGCAGACATGTTAATTTTAAGTCCGCCAAAGGATTGATAATAGCAAATAATGATGACGATGAGCTCGAGTCATTATCTATAATTAATAGAATGAAGAGGAGATCAATCGAAATACAAAATCCTCACTATAATTCATTAGATGTGGTTTCGCATCATCTAGTCGGATTTGTGATATCAACATCGGAACCAAAAAGATTAGAGGAAGTTTATCAAATTATAACAAGAGCGTATCCCTTTAGAGACTTACCTTTCTCTGACATGGAACAATGTGTAGTCTTACTTGATAGTTTTAAAATTATTAAATATGATCCCAAAAATCAAACGTATACACGAAGAATAAAATCATACAAGTATTATTTTGAAAATATATCAACAATACCAAACATGGTAAAGTTTGAAGTTATCGATGTAATAAGAAAGAAGAGGATAGGTACACTAGACCAGCAATTTATTGGAGAATTTGGAGAGCGGGGTAATGTATTTGTCTTAAAAGGGACTCAATGGAGAATAGTTAGCGTGGATGACAATAAACTGCAGGTAAATGTAGAGCAAGTCTTTGGGTCTCCAATAAATATTCCTCATTGGGTTGGTGAAATGATCCCAGTGGATTATGAAACTGCGGTAGAAGTAGGTAGGCTCAGAAATAAAGTTCTCCATGAGAGTAATTTTAAATTTGAATCCGACATTATAAACACCTTGCAAAAAATTCCTATAATTCCTGATTCTAAAAATATTGTAATAGAAATTGTTGTTAGCAAAAATGCGGTCGTGATCCATTCAACGTTCGGTACAAAGATCAACAATACTTTATCATCACTTTTTTCAACGTTTCTCGCATCATATGTAGGACATTTAGTAGAAACGAAGTCAGATCCCTATCGAATTCTGCTAAGTTCGTCAGTTAGATTATCGAGAGCAAATATTGAAAAAATATTCTATGATGAATATGATGTTGAGGCAATCCTAATCACATCATTAAGTAATACGTATAATCTGAATTGGAGAGTCTGGACGGTATCAAAAAAGTTTGGTCTTCTTGATAAGAATGCAATTTATGACAAACGATTGGCTCGTTTGATATATGATAGATATTCTAAATCTCCAATAAGCAAGGAATCAATAAGAGAGTTAATGCATGATAAATTCGATGTAAAATCTACGCAAGAAGTACTCCGCAGGATAAGAAACAAAGAAATATCGATACACTGGCTTGATTTATCACTTTTTTCTCCCTTGGCTCAGAGCATTATAGAACACCAGTCCAAAATGTCGTCTTATCCGTTAAGTATTGAGAGGGGAGTATTAGACCTCATTAAGGAGAGACTTGAAAAAACTAAACATCGACTCATATGTATCCGATGTGGCAAATGGGAAAGATTGGTTGAAACAAGAGAGGTAATGGAATCTATATCTTGTAAACGATGTGGTTCGAGGCTGATTACGACCACGTTTTCCTCTGATTATGAACTTTCAAAAATAATTTTGAATAAATTGAAGGGATCAGAAATCAATACCGAGCAAAATCACAAATTTGAAAGAGCATGGAAAACAGCATCATTGATTAACAACTTTGGAAAAAAAGCATTGACGGTACTTTCTGGTTATGGCATAGGTGTTGAAACAGCGGCTCGTATTCTGCGTAATTATGTCGATGATGAAAACTTGTACAAGAATATTTATAATGCAGAAAGACAGTATGTTACAACAAGAGGATTTTGGAACGATAGCTAGGCATTTATGTTAAGGAAGCAATATGCTGGTCAGATAGATAAAGTTAAAGCCTCTTCAATGCAAAGACTTGATTAAATTCATCAAATTAAGTATAGATAGATTTTTTATGCTTTTTAATTAAAATAAAAAGTTTTTTAGAGTAGACTTATTTTTAATGCAAAAACGTAATGTCATGAAAATAATATAAAAAATCTTTATTTGCGATGTTGCTTAATTTCATTATACCAGGTTTGAATATTGATAAGAATTTGCTCTCTATTTATTATATTTACTGCGGCTGTTATCTCTCCCATAGTCACTAATAATTTTTACGCCTATGCTGTACAGGCAATTTGGAGAGATTATGAAGATATGAAAGAACTAGTTAAAGACATAAGAAATGGAAACAAGAATGATGATAACATGGATTGGGATAAATTTAGAGATTCTACCGTATACAAGAATGAAAATGAGGATGTACGAGATTGTATAGATTTAGCTAATAAAGTAGGTGGAAAATTGGGCGATTATGAAATTGTACGTTGCTTTGATAATGCGAATTATTACAAGGAAAAATACACTGATGAAAAAGGTATTAAGAATGAGCAAGATGTAAGTAAGCAGCAGGAAGTAAATCAGAGTCAGAGTGAGAAAAATGTAAGTAAGCAGCAGGAAGCGAATCAGAGTCAGAGTGAGAAAGAGGGCGACGTAAGTCAGACACAGAATTCATCAGATGTTAATTCTCCCGAAGGGTGTGATTCTTCATATCCGGACATTTGCATTAGTATTACTTCCGCGAAGCTGAGTTGCTTTGACATTCCTTACAAATACTTTAAGGTATTACTACCTGATCGTCACGAATTTGATTCTGATGGAGACGGCATAGGTTGTGAAGGTTGATGTATGCGATTCAGTAACTCCTAGTGATTTATTTTTCGCATGTCCAACTTAGGCTTATCTTATTGTCGAATTATTTAGATCTTTTCTTCATTTAATTTGCAAGTCCCTACTAAATAGAAATTAGTTTTGTCGTGAGTTTCAAATAACGTTACCGTATATAATATAATATATTCATGTTTTCTCTAATGGGTATTGATCCTATGAAGCTATAATTTTACAATGGAATTCTTTGGATTTGTATTAAGACTAATGCACGAGCCGAAAGATTTCTGAAATGTAAAATCCAAGTATTAATATTCAGTCATTACATGTCTTTGCTTAAAGTCTTTTTGCTATTATAAAAGGTTAGTAATTAAGGTATCTTTTCTTAGCGTCAGCTCCAGTTTTCCTTCCCGCCCGGAATTTAATACAGCTCCTATAATCCTTATTCTGTCACCAACTTTCAGCCTTTCTAGTTCAGCGCTGCTATCACGCCAACCGACTAGTCGCATTTCACCCGTATCGTCTCCTATCAGGGTATCTGTGACCGAAACCAATTCACCATTCTTCGTGTTCACTTGTGTGGTATTTGGTTGTTGTAAAACAATTGATTCTATTATGTAGGAGTCGCCAACTGTCTTGATGTCTTTGATTTTAGAAACACATTCTTCAATTCCAGGAAGTGAATTATTTTCTACTAATTCTAAATACGAATCTTCCTTTAGAAATACCATGTTGCCAAATATCCTGCTAGGAATGCAGTCTATTACGGAATTCAGATTTACATTATTCGACTTTAATCCTTCAAGATTAACATAAACTAAGTTTTTGTCCTTATCTACGCCAATATAGTTGACACTATTATTATCACTTCTTCCATCAGATACTATTCGAATTGTATGAACCTCATAATCTTGAGGTTTTTCCTTCAACTCTATGATTGTACCTTCGTCACCATGAATCTCAAAGTCACCATTGCCATATTGCAAGTTACCATCTTTGATGCGAGCTCCAATGATTCTTATTGGAAAATTCACTTGAAAAAATCTGGGTAAACTATCTTCATCAACATTCCATAAAGCAACTCTTAGTTTCCTATCACCTGATTCATTTGATAACATTGTTTGTAATGATTTTTTCCTTTCGCCTCGGGAGTCAGAGAATTCTATTATCCTGGGAATAGAACTTATTAATCCGGATATTACCGCATTCTCTTTTTCTGCTCGAACGCTATCAATATTTGATGTAATACTATCTAAATCTGGAATGCTGGTATCATTACCTTCGTAGGGATAAATGTTTCCCCCCTCCCCAATATTTATTATAGGTTTTCCATTGAGGGCACTTTTAACATAGCAATTCTTTATTTGGATTAAATCCCCGGGTTTGAACGCGTTTTCCTCAATCACGTGTGTTAAATTATCCCATAGTCTTGCCTTTATGCTGCCACCAGCGTCATAGACAGAAATAGTTCTACTTTCAATTCTTTCATTCGTATCTTTTTTTGTAAAAACCCTTATAGGATAAATACTGAGAAGTCGTACGGTTAGGTCTAGATCTCTTGCGCCGATATACAGATCTTTAATTCCTCGTTTTGTACGTTGAACATTGTCAAAAGACGCACCTAAATCAGCTGCAACAAGGAACAGAGCTCCCTGATCGGTTAAGTAGCCAGCACCTATCTTTCTTTTTTTTTCTTCAATGAGTTCTTTTAACTGTTCTAAATTAACATCTGGCTTCTGCTCTAAGAGTATTTCAATCATTTTTTTGAAATCCAATGACAATCTAAATGCAACCTTCAATTACTAGATTCAACGTCTTGCCTATATGTTTTGAGAATTATTTGCAGATCAAAATATTGACCTAAATTAGGCGAGTTAAAAAAATAAGCGGCTTTTGCGAAATTAGTAGACTTATCTGCATCTAAGTTTTCTGCAAAGGCCAAGGGATTAGTGGTGTTATGGGTTGAATTGACTAATTTTCCCATATTAAGAAACATAGCTATCAAGTATAGAACGTGTTCTATCTAAGCCAAGATCAGTAATGTATCCACCTAATCTAGGGCCGCTATCTGCGTTTATTAACATCTTATACATCAATTTGAATATTTTTCTTGGTTCCTCTTCGTTTTGATTTGAAGTTTCATATATCAATTGTTGTATTTTCTCTGCGTCAGGCTTCGATTCTCCATCTACTCCATTTTCAAGCTTATCTACGATCTTTCTGATTATCATCTTTTCCTTGTCAGTCAATATAATATCAAATTTTTGTGTTGATAAGTGATCATCTGACCAGTTACATGCTAATTGGATTTTTTGTTCTAAATCCGGAGTTAAATGAGTTGCAACCTTATATTTTAGCAATCTATCAAAGATCTTTTTTATTCTATCAGCTCCTGTAAAAAAAGATGCCTGCTGAACCATGAGCATGTAGGGAACATGTTGAGATGGTTTATCAGTTGATTTTAAGTGATTAACATATTCGTATAGTCCTTTTATTTTAATTAGTTTATCCTCATTTTTTTCTTTCGTTTTACCAAAATAAATATCTTCGCAGATGTCGTATTCTTCCATTAAAGTAGCAATATCATCAATACCTATTTGTCTAGTCCCGGTTATTCGCTTAAACAAAAGTAATAAAAGAGATTGTGGAGTTCCATATCGTAGCCATACCTGAGGAGTAAGCACATTTCCAATAGACTTGCTTATTTTCTTTCCTCCCTTATCAAGGAACATCTCATATTTTACATGTAATGGATGGGCATAATTCAGTATAGCGTCCGACACCCAGTCATTCACTCTTACTGAATCCATTATGTCCTTGCCATATGCCTCAAACCTTATACCAAGGGCACTCCATCTTGCGGCAAATTCTACTTTCCACGCAAGTTTTCCCTTGCCGACTGATATTGGGACTTCACCAGTATAACCGCATCCTTTCACATCGCTGTTACCCAGTTTGGTCCCGTTACAGATATAGCTTACTTTTCTTTCTTCTTGTATGTATTTTTCAGCTTGGGCCACATAAAGTCTTCCGCATGATTCACATATTGGAAAATAGGGCAGTAATTCTATATATTTTGATTGACCTACGATTTCCTCGATCTTGTTACCAAGATTAACTGCATTTGATAAAATCTTATCTATCTGATTTGTTAACATTCCATTTCCATATACTTTTGCTGCATTTAGATATTCGTAATTTATCCCTAGTCTATCTAATGCTTCAAGCAACAAGCTGCTCATGTGAGATCCGTATGAATCATGACATTGACCAATAGGATCAGGAATATTAGAAACGGGCTTTCCAATATGATCAACTAACCATTCAGGAAGGCCTGTCGGTATTTTTCGCAATCCATCCAAGTCGTCAGAATATGCAATTAACTTTGAATGGTAACCTAAGTTTTTTATGGCAAGGGAAACTCCATATGCCCTGACTGCATCCCCGA
>Ga0209157_1001709_pt1 | contig 18064 bp, 14 predicted proteins | sample GraSoiAngelo_135_FD_185892 | JGI IMG/M metagenome (GOLD analysis project Ga0209157, IMG submission 185892) | Grasslands soil microbial communities from the Angelo Coastal Reserve, California, USA - 14_0929_05_40cm (SPAdes) (version 2) | ecosystem: Environmental > Terrestrial > Soil > Grasslands ...
TCACTGGCAAGATCGCTGAACATCCACAAGTCTACGGTGCCGCAAGCGAACTAGTCCTCGTCAAAGAACTCGAAGAGTTAGGGGTGAAAATCATTGACAGCGGTGCGGTCACATGGATGAACGGGCTAATCCCTGGTCTTGCAAAAGTCCGGAATCTAAAAGGCCTATTTCTCTCGGGCGAAACATCTGGTTTCATGATTGATCCGCGCGCGGCGATGATAATCCTCCGCGTCCTCGTTAGGAAGCTTGGATTACAAATTGACATGACGGAACTTGAAGGACAAGCGAAAGAGATCGAAACCGCACTCAAACAGAGCGGCGATAAGGATTCTGATTCTGCAGGCAGTTCCGAATATATCGGGTGACTGGGGAGCTGCCTGAGATGACGGCCGATTACCGAGTAGTGATCGGTGACAGCCGTCGAATGCGAGAACTAGCTGATAACTCCGTGCATCTAGTCGTCACCTCGCCACCCTACCCGATGGTTAGCATCTGGGACAATTTCTTCCGAGATGAATCCGCGCAATCCTACGACCAGATGCACGACTGTCTCAACAACACATGGAAGGAAGTGAAGAGGGTTCTAGTTCCCGGCGGAATCGCCTGCGTCAATATCGGTGACGCGACCCGGACCAAGGACGGGGTATTCCATCTCTATCCAAACCATTCTCGCGTTATAGAATCGTTCGAGCAACTCGGCCTCGTTACCCTACCCTACGTCCTCTGGAAGAAGCCTACCACCAAGCCCCGCTACAAAGGAAAGGGAGCGTTTCTAGGCTCAGGTTTCCTTCCGCCTAACGCGTACGTAACCCTTGACATGGAGTTCATCTTGATCTTTCGAAAGGGAAATCTGAGATCCTTCGAGCCCAAGGACCCCAAACGCTACGGGAGCAAGTTTACCAAGAAGGAAAGAGACGAATGGTTCTCCCAAGTCTGGACCGTCACTGGAGCAAGACAGACGCAAGGAGGATTGGAAAGGCGAGTCGCGGCCTTCCCTGAAGAAATTCCACGACGGCTGATCCGAATGTTCTCCATTGAAAGCGATCTAGTTCTGGACCCGTTTCTCGGATCTGGAACCAGTCTCAAGGCCGCAATGAATCTCAATCGGCGATTCGTTGGATATGAGAAGCTAGAAGACTTTTCGAGGATTATACGAGAGCGGATGGGCCAGGAATCGGAAAGAATTCTCTTCCAAAAACAGTCTGTTGTAGAACAGATTAGTTCTGAATTAATAGCCTAGCAACGTCGCTCAACGATCGAACGAGGTAGTCTGGGTGTCCGCCCCTCGGGCCTCGACGTCTCACAAGTATCATCATCATTCCAACTCCCTTCGCTCCTTCAATGTCAGTGTTGGGATTGTCGCCGATATAGACGCAATTTCGTGGTTGTAAGCCTAATCGTCTTGCGACCAGAGTGAAGGGTCTCCTAGTCGGTTTTACACCTGGTGTGTCCTCGCCTGCCACAACAATTGCCTCTAGAGATTTCAAAAATGGTTGTTGGCGAATTCTCTTCATCTTCATCCCCGGAGTACCATCAGAATCTGAGACCATTCCAAACCTGAACCCTGCCTTCTTCAGTCTATGAATGGTCGACATCGTGTCGTAGAACAGCGGACTTGCTCCAGCATACGTCTTCCAGTAGCGGAGAGTTGTCTCGTGGACCCAAGGACCTTTGAGCTTAGACAAGCCGAGCTGTTTGAGCAGGGTCTCCCACCAGACATCTCTGTTGTAGAGGAATTTTCGGCCATGCATTTCTAGATCGATGAGCCGGAGTTTCGGGAATAGATTCGCCTCGGAGTAGCGGATTCCTTCTTTCCTCAACCGTTTCGCAAAGATTCTTGCGACTACCCGAAGCGCCTGGCGAGCGCCCTTCTTTGACTGGATGAGCGTGTTATCTAGATCGAATATTACCGCGCGGATCTTCCTATCGGCCAGTATCTCTCAATTCCAGACGTATGTTTCGGGCCGGCGATCTGCGAACCGTTCTTTACGCAGTCGAGCGTGAAGAGCGAGGTCAATATCCTCAACGATTACTCCTTCTCGTTGTTCTTTGAACACGTTCATCCTAGGGTGGGATATCTTCATCTTCGGGTCTTCCCTGAGACTAACGATCATACTGTACCCTGTAAACAAGGGCGGAGAGTAGACGTTAGGCGCCACAACCGCTATCCGGTTCTCCAGCGATCGAATTGTGACGTATTGGTGCCAGGGTTCAACTCCCGGTCTCACGATCCTTGACGGGCACATCAACAAGTCCGCGCCCCTAAGCGTTAGGATTCTTGCGGCCTCTGGAAAATCAACGTCGTAGCACACGAGAACCCCAATTTTGAACCCGTCAACCGGGAAGATCTTGTAATCGTTTCCCGGACGAGCAATCTTCTTCTCGAAATGAAATAGATGGACTTTCGGTTGCCGCCCGATGACTTCTCCGTCCCTTCCGATTACGGGGCTGTTGAGAAAAATTCGTCCCTTGACTTTTTCGTAGAAAGCTCCGCCGACAACCACGACACCATATTCCTCAGCGATAGATTGCAGTCCGGGAAGCGGGCTCATCAGTGACGGAATTGTCTTCTCAGGCAACCAATGCTCAGGAAGGCAGATAATGTCCGCTTCCTTCTCAGCAGCCAGCTTGGCTTGTTTGACCGCTCGAAAGACCGTCTCTTTAACCGATGATACTACGGGTCTGGTCTGTACTGCTGCCGCTCGAACTATCTTCTTTGACGTTAGACGATCCTCTAGCCTTAGACTTTCAGTCTCTTGACTGCAATGTCCAATAGTTGGCGCGCGACCTCTCGCTTGGGCGCCAATGGAATATGGATAACCTTCTTTCGTTCGTCAACAACAAACAGCTCATTGGTTTCAGTCTGAAACCCGACCCCCTCCAGCGAAACATCGTTGGCCGCGACGAGATCCGCGGTTTTCTCGCTGAGAATCTCAAATGCCTCTGTCACAAGCTGCTCGTTCGAGACACCGTGCTCCGTCTTGAAAGCCACGAGAAACGAGTTCGGGCTCGCATGGCGAATCTCCCGTATTATTTTCGGGGTTGCCTCTAGCTCCAGCTCCACAGTCTTCTCCTTCCTCGTGCTTATCTTATGACCAGCAGGTTTCGAGGGTCGATAGTCGCTGGGGGCCGCTGCGGCGAAGACCAGATCGTGTTTACCCTTTTTCAATTCGCGAAGAGTGGCGTCAAGCATCTCCTCTGTTGTCTCAACCCTGACCGTCTTCACACTAGGCGGAGGCGTGACTGAACCGGGTCCCAGAATCAATGTTGTCTCAGCGCCCCTTGACCACGCTTCCTCCGCAATTGCTATGCCCATCTTACCTGAGGATCGGTTCGTGATCACCCTGACTGGATCAATGTGCTCGACCGTGGGACCCGCGGTGACCAGTACTCTATGTCCCTCAAGGTCTCTCCTCTGAGAAGAGAGCTGCGATGAGAGGCGTGTGATAACCGCCTGGACAATCTTGGCCGTTGATGCGATCTTGGCCTTTCCCTCCACGATCTCCGGTTCCACAAACTCCACGCCCATCCTCTTGAGACGCGCAATGTTCTCCTGGGCTATTGGATGATCATAGAGTGGTTCGTGCATTGCCGGTGCAATGAGAACAGGCAACTTGGAACCAATAGCAGTCGCGGCCACCGTCGTAACTGGCGTATCGTCAATTCCCGATGCGAGTTTCCCGATCGTGTTGGCTGTCGCAGGAGCGATGAGAACTAGATCCACATGCCCAGAACTCTTTCCAGCAAGGGCGATGTGCTCCAGTTTGCCGGTAAGCTCTCGAACAACGGGATTTCCTGTAGCCCACTCTAGAAGATCGGATCCGATCATCTTCTCTGTCGATGGAGAGATCACCGCATACACGTCCGCCCCATGCCTCATCAGCTCACGCGCGATCTCGGGAACTTTGAACGAAGCAACACTACTTGACACCAGGAGGGCGATCTTCTTTCCTGAGAGTTGTGTGCCCGAAGTTCCGGTGATGTCTTTGGAGGGGTGGGCCATATCCGGACTCTTTTCCTATCTCTTCAATTGTCCATTATCATAGGCCCAGTCGAGAAGCTGGATGATCTCGTTGAGACTATACTTTCCAGCGCTCGAAGGAATCCGTTTGAGAATGTCGGGCAGACTCGGCAGCATAGGTCGGATGAATCCTGGAATCTTGTCGTACATTGCCTGAACTCCCGAGATGATCTCTTTCGCATCCTTCTCTTCGATGCTTGTTCCCTTGAGAGCTGTCTTCATACTCTTGGCGCTCATTTTCCTTCCAACTTCTCCCGCTCGACCCATCTGAGGCATATACAGGTTCGTCAGGCAACCACCCATGTCAATCTCTTGGACCATATGCCCTACCAAAAGTCTGGTGAGTGGCCAGGTTTAACCGTTCCTCTCTTCTGTTAAGAGGTCTTCAAAGACTCTAGCGAGAGCATCGCTGTGTCTTGAAGGAATCTAGTGGCATTCTGATGCCTGTCTGTTCAGCCTAGGGCATGGAGCTTCTATCACTGCCGAACTTTGGCAGATTTTGCATGAGTGAATAATGCTGGGAGAAGGTCCACGCTTTCCATTTTTTCCACATCTTATTGGAGAAGAAAACGACGAGTATGTCGTTCATTATGACGAGGGGGAAAGAGGCGCTTGCCGCGATGCCGAAGATGATTATTGGAGAGATTAGTCCGAAGGCGAACGCGACTTTATGGGTTTGGTTGAGCCGTGTTCCCATTGACCTGAAGACGAGCCGAAGGATCCACAGTGAGACAATGATATCGAAAACTATGATGATAGGCGGGAAGAGATTAGCACCTGCCGCGAAGCCTCCAGCAAGCAGCCAGATCGGAAAGAATGATGCTCCGAGTAGGAAGAATGCTCGAGGCCTCCACCTCGGCTCTGCTCTAACAGACTTCAGAAAGTCAGCAGGCAATTTTTTCGCCGCAACTACGAGCAATGCTACCACGATACTCGAAAGAAGCAGTAGACCCCCGATCTCCGCAGGCCAATAGTTCACGAGTGTAGAAAGGAGGACGCAATCGATAGCTAAGGCTAGTATGCTGATTTGTATACCCTTAGTCGAAACAAGGCTTTTTGACTTCAGATCTGGAAAAGCCAATCCAAAGATGAGGGTGGGCAGGCCAATGCTGAAAACTGAATGGAAGATCACCAGCCCAACAGTCCAGACCCAATTGACTCCAAGCCAGTGTCCGTAAACCCCTAGATTTCCCACCACTGAGGATGCAGGATTGAACAACGTTCGCAGCGCGAGCCCTTCTTCTACAATCCCGTACGCCGCGCCCATGAGGAAGACTGATGCCCAGCCTTTGTTCCAACGAATCTTAGCCTCGCGGATCAAAATGACGCCTGGACCATAGAGTGCGAGGTTCGCAGCGAGAAGGAGGAAGAAGACTGGAGGGTTTAGAACCAGAATAGACATGTTGCTTGAGCCTGAAAGGTACTCTGGAATCCCTGGGGACAGAATGAGCAGGCAGAGGAGTGGATGTGCCTTGAGATAACTGATTATCTGGACTACGCGCCCCTTTCTTTCCGTGACTTGTGGGTACCACGTACTCAAGGGAGACGTCTCGAGGTGCTTACGGAAAGGACGGGTCTACGGTATTAGCAGTCTAATACCAAGGAGGGGATCTCTCCGTTACTAGAGTAAGCTGTCCTACCTATCAACTGCGCTCGTCTAAGAGCCAGCCGACGATTCTTCCATGGACAACCAGCTCTCGCCACTTGTCCTGAGGGAGATCGTGCCGTTCGTCACTTATTGGAACGATTAGGAGATCTGCGCCAACTCCGTTGGCCAGCTTCTCCAGCCCAGGTACGATCTCGCCTGGTGGATGGAGACAATAGACGAGGGAGGCGCCTTGGTATAGTTTGAGGCTTGGAAACATTACGTCGTCGGCGATGGCTCTGATTCGTCCCGATTTTCTTGAGCGCACCCATGACTCATCCTTGTCGGTTACGAGAATTTCAGCTCGAGGGAGAGCTTTGGATATTCGCTCCGCCACGTCTATTCTGTGCCCTACTCCGACTTCTATGATTTTTCTGGCGTCGCTATAGTTCTGTTTGATCCAGTCTACGAGCTGTTCGAACAATATTCTTGGTAGATCCCGGGGTCACTTGGGCCAGCGGGGCTGCATTGCCCCCTGGTCTCCGTTGGACTGGCGCATTTTTCTCATCCCTTCGAGGATCAGCTTTTGTTCGATAGCTGCCACCAGTAGTTTCGTCTCGATGACCTTGTCGGGGTTGACGCTCATGCTGACTGCTCCTTCTCGGACTAGGAATTCGACGACTTCGGGATAGTTTGAGGGTGCTTGACCGCAGATCGATGTTGTCACGCCTTTTTCGTTGCAGACTCTGATGACATGGCTCATTGCTCGTAGGACTGCGAGGTTGCGTTCGTCGTAGATTTCCTGGATCGATGCATCGTCTCGGTCGATGCCAAGGATCAGCATGGTCAGGTCGTTGGTTCCAAAAGATATGCCGTCAATTCCCTCGTCGACGAACTTGTCGATCAACAAGACCGTAGCAGGAACTTCTACCATTATCCAGAGCTTGAAATCTGGGCCTCGCTTCAATCCCTCTTCTTCCAGGATCTTCCTCGCGTTTCTGAAATCCTCGAGGGTACGGACGAAGGGCAGCATCACATGGACATTGGTAAGCTTGTACTCCTCTCTGACTTTCTTGATGGCTTGACACTCCAATCGGAAAATGTCAGGCTCTTTCACGTATCGGAAGCAGCCCCGGTATCCCAATAATGGGTTGGGCCCGACGTGACCTGCTTCATGTTCATATTTTTCGCCGCCTGGAAGGCCTAGAAACTCGTCAGGCTTGAAGTCCAGACACCTGTAGACGACAGGCCTTGGAGCGAACGGTGTGGCCACCTTTCTGACTCCCTCAGCGAAAGCATTGACCATCTTTTCGCCCCCTCCTTCTTCTATCAGCAATCGGGGATGTTTCCCAACGGAGAGCATCATGTGCTCTGCCCGCAAGAGGCCTACGCCGTCAGCGTGGGTCTCCCGTTCGACTCGCTCTGCGAGTTCTGGGAGTGAGATGTTCACGTAGATCTTTGTCGCGGTTATTGGGATGACAGTAGGGATTTCATGTTGAGGCTGTGTTGCCTTGAGAACTTCTTCGACTAGGCCGTTGTAGACAACTCCTGATTTCGCGTCCACTGTGTACTCTTGTCCCATTTGCATGAGCTTGGTAGCGTTCCTTGCGCCGACGATGCAGGGGATACCCATCTCTCGGGAGACAATAGCGGCGTGGCATGTTGTTCCCCCGTCTTCTGTGACGATGGCGCCCGCGATTTTCATGTAGGGAACCCAGTCAGGGTTTGTCATTCGAGTGACGAGTATGTCCTTGTTTTTCATCAGGCGTCCCGCTTCAGCTGTGGTTGGGACAATCTTGGCTCTGCCCGCGTGTAATCCCGGGCTCGCGGCTAGACCGTGGACGACTGCGACTCTGTGAACGATGTGGGAATCTGTTTCTCCACCAGGACCCTTCATTTTACTCCAGAAGGTCTCAGGCCTCGTCTGGACAACGTAGACTGAACTCCCAGTCGACCCGTGCTCGACGGCGAATTCGATATCCTGCGCAGTGTGGTAGTGATCCTCAATGTCCACGGCAGTCTTTGCAATTTCAATAACCTCTTCGTCTGTTAGGCTCGAAACATTACGTCTTTCTGCGGGGACCTCGCTCTGCATCGTCAGCCCGGTCTTGTCGTTCGGGAGGTGCTCGACCATCTTTGGGACGATCTCTTTGTGGATCAGCTGCATAGTGCCTTTGTCGACGATGAACCGGTCAGGGCGGACGATTCCGGCGACTAGGGCCTCTCCTAGTCCCCATGTTGATTCAATGACAATCTTGGATGGGTCGCCGTTGATCGGGTCTAGCGTGAAAGCTACGCCTGAACATTTTGACTGTACCATCTTCTGGACTCCAACGCTGATGAGTACTTTCTCGTGTGGGAAGCCTTTCTCTTCCCGGTAGAATATTGCCCGGGGGGTGTAGAGGCTGCCCCAGCATTTCTGAACATAGTGTACGAGCTGATCCTCGCCGCGCACGTTGAGGTATGTGTCCTGTTGCCCGGCGAACGAGGCGTCAGGTAAATCCTCGCTGGTGGCAGAGGATCTGACTGCAACTTTCACATTCTCGTCTCCTGTTTTCTGGCATAGCTCGCGATAGGCGCTCCGGACCTTGCGGGCAATATCCGGGGGCATTGGAGCGGATTCTAGAATCTTGCGGATTTCCTCGGACGCTTCCTCGTACTGTTTAGGGTCCCGGGCACCGTTGGAACTCCCTAACTTCTTGTGTATGATCTCCCCAATTTTCGTTTCTTCGAGAAATTGGCGGAATGCTTCGGCGGTTACTGCGAATCCGGGAGGGACATGTACTCCTTTGGCTGTTAGCTCGCCTAGGTTGGCGCATTTTCCGCCGACTAGTGGAATGTCGTCTTTTCTTACGTCTTCAAGCCGGACGACTATTGCGTCGGGCCTGGGCAAACGGCTAGGCTCCTGCTGGTATCTGTGCCGCGACTGGCTGTTCGACTATTGTCCGAGTTTTCATCGGCAGCTTTGTCCCTGCGACGTCCAATGCTTTCTTCGCGGTTTCAACTCCATCCTCGGGAACGTAGATGATGAAGATGTCCTGACCGTTTTCAACCCTAGCTGCTCGGCCGGTAGGTTTTCCGAAGGCTCGCCGCATTCCCTCCTGCAATCTGTCCGCTCCCGCGGTGGCGATCATCTTGTTTTCTCGGAGAATAATATGAGGGTACACGCATAGTTGTAGTCGATATCCTGTTTCTCCCCATCTGTCGGTTAGAACCTTGTTCGCAGACACACGGGCAGATTCTAGGGCGTTATGCCGGATCTGTACGTGTTCTCTAGCCACTAGGTGGACTTTTCGCGGGAACTGGGTGGAGAGATCTCCCATGTTGAACTTGGAAACCTTAGGCGCCGGGGACCCGTGGATGTATTTCATCCGTGTGAAAGCCTGGCCTGATGGGGAACGATAGTTACGACCTTTCATGATCAGGTACCATACGGGCATTCGCCGAGGGTGCTAATGAGGGTTGTTGCGAGAAGCGGGCAGGAATCATTCTGGAGATTCCCTATTATGCCGTTTTGTCCAAGATTGTTATCTAGCATTGAACCGATACGAAACAGAAAATCGCCCATTTTCAACCCTGATCTTGAATCTGGGAATCGCGTAACAACTCATTCGGAAATCGTTCGGAAACTGCCCTAAATTACACGTTAGCTTGCTTTGTGGTTAAAGCCCGAATTGTGCCCTGATCAACCTGTCTCGCCGATTATCAACACCAGACAGAAAATTTTCTCGCGAAAAAGAAGGGGGGTATTGCACAGAGCATCTCGTGACGCAAGAGTGGTTCTCCTTACGCTTCTCTGCTCTTTGTTCTCAACTGGTCAAACAGGCCGGGCTCCAGATCCTTTATCGTCGGAATGAACGCCCTAGCCCGGGAAACCTCGCCGAGATCAACCTTGCAGATCTGAAACTCCTCCAGATCATACTTGCACTGAGCAAGAACCGAACCGTTCGGCGCTATGACTCTGCTTCCACCCCAGAACTGCAAACCCTCCTCAATACCAACCCTGTTAACATAGGCAAGGTAGACGGCGTTCTCCATCGCCCGGCTCAAACAGAAACCCTCAAAAAACCTCCGCCGCAACCCAGGACTCGCGGAAATGCAGACAACCAGTTCTGCCCCCTGCAACGCCTGCAAACGCGTCAGCTCAGGAAAATAGAGATCATAACAGATATTCAAACCAATAGTCCCAATATCAGTCTTGAACACAGACGCTTCCTGGCCCGGACGATAGTACCGACGCTCCTCGAAAACAGAGTGCGTCGGAAGATGGATCTTCCTATATCTTCCAACCAACCCCTTCGGGCCGACAAACACAGCAGTGTTGTGGATAACACCCTTCACCTCACTCTCCTCAGGCATGCCGAAGACTACGTGAACACCATGCTCCCTCGCCAAGGTCTCAACCTTCCGCGTGCTGGGACCCGGAATCGGCTCTGCGAGATGGGTCACTTCGTCCCTCATCGTATAGCCAGTAAGATGAAGCTCAGGAAAGATCAAAAGGTCAACATTCCTCTTTCGTGCCTTAGACGCCTGTTCAGAGATCTGCCTCAGATTTCGCTCCTTGTTTCCCAATTTGGGACCGGTTTGGGCTAGTAGAAGGCTTACCGGCTTCATCCACGCTCGCCTAGACTAGATTCCACCTCAGTTTCGCCATATAGACATACCCAACGCCCCAGATTCGCCCCAGCAGAGAGTTCAGGGTTACAGTACGGCTTTATGACGCTCAACCCGTTTCCGGCTCGTTTCACACCCTCAGAGAGGGAAAGAATTGCTCTTCACAAGGCTAGCCCGTACTATCATCAAGCACAACCGGGCGGTTTTCGTAATCTGGCTAGTAGCCCTCGCGCTAAGCGTTCCAGCAATCCTACAGGTGCAAAGCGTTATTGTCTATACTGAGACAGCATACAACCCCAAGAACTCAGAATCCAGCATCGCCCAATCCATCGTCAGCAAAGAGTTCAGCATCAGCCAAGGCAGCAGCGTTGTCGTGGTAATCACGTCAACTGACGTCCGAGGCAACGACGTTCGCGACTTCACTCTATCACTTAACAAGACCCTGCACAATGACCGGACGATTACAAACCTCAGCAACGTCACCAGCATCTACGACATCTACTACCAACTACTTGTCGGCTACACGAGCGAAGTTCACCTCCAGCTCTACCAGAAAAAGAATCTGACCAGCCTTGCAACCTCTCTCGAATTCGGCATACCCACAATCTATGTGAGCCAGTGGACGACCCTTGTAAACTCCGGACCCTTCAACATAAACCAGTCACAGCTCGCGGCTTACAACCAGAAAGCCAACCAGTCCGCGTGGCCGATCATAGCTTCGCAAACCCCACAAGCCTACCAGCCGATCGCACTAGCGTACGAGAACCTGTTCTACCAGTCATGGAACCAGACGTTCAGCGCCGCCACCTACACTCAAACACAGCTCACGATAGTCACGCCACCCCTAGCCCGAGCCCAGAACGTGACCAAAGGAAACCCGCTACTCACAACTCAACCAGCGTACTACAACATCACAACGCCATTCTTCACGTCCAACACAGCCGACGCGTCAACCCGCACATTGTTTGTCGGTGCCGCTAGATTCTTCAACCTCTACAACTTCTGCCCCAACACATGCCCTAACAATTACTGGAACGATCCCGGCGCAACCCAGACATTCGTTGTCAACGCTTTCTCGCAAACAGTCCATGCAACCCCGACTCAGACGTTCATAATTGGCGAGATTTATTCACTAGGACCTTCAGCGAGCTTCAGGGATTTCACAAACCTCGCAGGCACACTCCTTCGAAACTATAACATTAACAATTATCCAGCCCAGCCGAGCAACGACGTTTACACCCAATTCGTCTCAGGCTCCAACGACACAATGCTGGTCATACTCGACTTCAAAACAACAGGACCGGACCCCAAGAACAGCATCGCAAGCATAAGAACGGACGTTCAACACGCCAACGTCTTCAGCAACACAAACCTCCTAGTCTACGTCACAGGCGCCCCAGCATTCAATTACGATATAGAAACAGAATCGATAAGAGACGTAGAACGGATAGACCCAATCACCGTCGTACTGATCATCGTCATAGTCGGCCTCTTCTTCGCTTCCGTCGCCGCCCCCTTAATACCTGTATCAGCCATCGGAATATCCGTAGGCATCGCCTTCGGCCTCGTCTACGTAATCGGCAGCACCTTCACCAGCGTACACTTCCTAATCCTCACCCTCCTACCAGTCGCCATGTTCGGAGCCGGCTCCGACTATTGCATATTCCTCGTCAGCAGATACGCTGAGGAGAGACGGATGGGACGAGGCAAGAAGGACTCTGTCGAACGAGCAGTCACATGGGCAGGCGAAAGCATCGCCACGAGCGGAGCAACAGTGGTCATTGCCTTTGGAAGCCTCGCCATTGCCGGCTTCGGAATGCTCCGGTCCATCGGAATCGCGGTGATGATTGGCATATCTATAGCACTACTAGTCGCCCTTACTCTAGTCCCGGCTATTCTGTCGATGTTTGGGGACAAGATCTTCTGGCCCGGCGGACTCGGGCTGTGGAGAAAGAAGAGAGTCAAGGGAAGCAGCTACTATGCTCGAGCGGCAAAGTTTACCGCAAAGCACTCGAAGCTAATCCTCATAGTCGCCCTGGCCGTCAGCCTGCCGGCCACGAGTACGGTTCTTTCCTCCCAGACGAGCCACGACCTCATATCTCAGGTTCCAAACTCTCTTGAGAGCAGGGCCGGCTACAACAGCATGGTCCAAGGATTCGGACCAGGCACCATAACGCCAACTTACACGATTGTGCAGACACCAGTCCTGCTTGTAACTGACAATTGGATCAACGTTACCGCGTTGCGATCGCTCTCCTACGCTGAGAACTCGACACTGTCGATCGCGGGCGTATCAAAAGTCTATGGGCTTACACATCCCTCGGGCGATCCGATTCCCTACTCATCCTTCAGCCAGCTGAACACTGCGCAACAACAAGCAATGATCAGAAGCATGAAGCCCTTCCTCGGAAGCGACGGGAAATCGGCAATGGTCTGGGCCAACCTGTCCGACGAACCCTATACAGACCAGGCCATTTCCACGCTCACGAAAATTAGGCAGAACATCAACAGTATCCAGAGCAACGACAGTCTCCTCGCTGCGTCTAGAATGCTTGTCGGGGGAGAAACCGCTTCCGTCGCAGACCTTGCCAATTCGAGCGCAGCTGACTACTTCAACATGACCGCACTAGTCCTTGTAGGAGTCTTTGTAGTTCTCATGATAGCCTTGGGTTCGATCTTCACCCCGTTACGACTCATCTTCACAATACTTCTCAGCATTTCGTGGGCAATGGCTGCAGTCATCTACATCTTCCACACATACATTGGGATGGAGCTGATCTGGATACTACCAATCATGCTCCTAGTAATAATGCTCGGCCTAGGACTTGACTACGACATATTCCTGGTAACCAGAATCAGGGAGTACGTGGTCGGAGGTGCGAAAGATGATGAGGCCATCGAGACTGCAGTAGAGCGCACTGGAGGCATAATCACGGCCACAGGTCTTGTAACAGCTGGGGCCTTCGGAACCATGATGCTCTCGCAAATACCAATGCTCCAGCAGCTCGGACTCGCATTCTTCATAGTCGTCATTCTAGACGCGACCCTGACACGAGTCTACCTAGTTCCATCAATAATGCGACATATGAAGCGTCTCAACTGGTGGGCTCCAGGACGCATCAGACGAATGCCAATCACTCCGGAAGAGAAGATGATACCTCCAATCCCAACGAGAACGAAGCTCACAGTTACAGTGGAAACCTTAGCGATAGTAGGGCTCGGACTCATATGGTATCTCGACTATATCAACAACCAGTATCTCCAGAGCTTTGTCAACCAAGCAAACTCAAGAATCCTCGCTGGGATCAACATCTGGACTGGAGTGATACTGGGCGTCACATCATTCTTGACAACCTACATTCTTCTCCGTGGCAAACCCAAGCAGGTCAAGACGGATAAGCCACATTTGCTTCGCAAGGTAGGCCAGCAACTAGGAAAACTTCGTCCAAAACGTGCGAAAATACCGATAATCTCGGCCATTTCCAGTCCCTCACCCGGGTTGTCCTCGCTGGGACCAGTTGCCGTTACGGAGACGCCCCCCCAACCGGCAATCCAAAACCGGGAACAATCTTCGATGGAGCCTTCCGATTCAAGCGAAGAGAAGAAGCAACAGGCCTAGGATGTTACCCGGTACAAGTCAACCTCGACACTCTCCCATTTCTTGTGATGGAAAGGAAAAAGATGAGGAATGCCCATCCTCATGCTGCACACGGCATCAACCTTCCGGTTTCTCTTTCCAATAAAGCGCCTGAGAAACTCTCGAGTCGAACTCTTGTGAACCGAATACGAAACAGGCGCAAGCTCGAACGCTCGCTCAAGAAATCGGACATCGAGATGAGGAGCCCGTGTCCCGTATGGAGGATTCATGATCACCGTGTCGTACCTCCCAATGACGTCTTTGATGTCCGATACGACCCATTCGACATCGACCCCTGCCGAAATCGCATTCTCTCTTGCTATTGCAATAGATTTCTCATCCATGTCCACACCTACAACTCTCTTGGACCCCATCAAAGCGGCACCAATGGCTAGACGTCCGGTCCCTGTTCCGAGATCGATTGTTTCACCCTGCAAGTCCTGATGTTCGAACCCGGCCATAAAGAGCAGTTCAGCTGCTACCTTGGCGGAAATGGGATATTGTTCTAGTCGTAGTTGTGGGGTCTGAAGGATCTTCAGTTTTCCGAGCTGGATTTCCAGTTGGCGTTTAGAGACTGTTCGTTCTTCTACCAATTATAGGCGGACCAGGCCCCGCTCGAGGAGTTGTTCCCAAGTCCAAGCCCCGACAGCAACCATGATCTCGTCTCTGGTGATGATAGGCTTTGAAAATCTTTCAGGATCGTCTAGGGCAAGGCGGGGACACGCAGTATCAACGAAGACGTCGATATCGGTGAAGTCGAGTAGTTTCTGTGGGATGACCTCATCCGCGTAGAGGATCACGGCTTTCTTGCCTGCTTCCTCGACCTGCTTGAGAATCGAAAGAGCGATCTGTGGGTTGCTCTGTCCCGGCTTCGTTGATACAATTATTCCGAAAGTACCAGCTCTCCTCGCCTTGTCGACCATTGCGTATCGTTGCCGCACTATCCGGTCTCTGTCCTGGTCTAGGACCGTGACTGTTCCATCGTAGGGATCTGCTAGAATCGTCGGTTTCTCGACAGAGAGAGCAGCGCCGAGACCGTGGAAGTAGCTACCTATGATTAGGAATGAGTCGACCTGAGATTGAATCCTCCTAAGTCCGAAGTAGTCGCAGCCGAGAACTTGTCCGGTCTCGTGGGCCCAAGGGCCTCGTCCCGGCGTGTGAACGTTGAAGCCTTTCGTTTCCAAGAGCTTAGTAGCTTCAGGAAGTTTGTGCAGGTGCTGAATTGTCGTGGCGAGGCCGATGCTCTTGCCTTGTAGAAGGGAAACAGTTCGTTCCACGACTGGAATAATCTCATGATTGCTTTTTGCAGGAATGTAGACCACTGGGACTCCGTTGGAAGCGTCGCGAAGGAATTCATTATGACCGTAATGTACGAGCAGATCAGCTTTCAGCCGGGTTGCGGCATCCAAGGAGAGGTCGCATGCTCCCCAGGCAGGCACAGCGGAAACGAATACGTCTGCTCCCGTTTTCTCTCGAACCAGCCCGGCAAGTCGGGTGCCTTCGTTCTTCAGACCGTCGGGTAGCTGAATCAGTATCCTTCGGGCACCTCTCCCCGTTATCTCAGCTAGGAGCTTGTCCTCTTCGAGGTCGAACATCGACATGTCAAATTCACGGGAGAGAAGCTACCAAAAGGGCGGAGCCCAATATAAACACCCGAGAAACGGGTACGATTTCCTTCGCGGTAGCGTGTTAGGTAACACGATTGTTAAGCCCGGTGTCAGGGGTGGGCTGAGTCTATGACAGAGAACCGGAAGCCAGAGTCCAGACTTGACTTTGATCTAGCCGAACAAAGGTCCTTGGCAGCAATGGTTGACGCTTCGTTGAGGCGCGGGTCTGGTCTGTCGATTGCGCTCTCTGATGCAACTGTGGGCGTCAGCCTTGACAAGCTTGGCGACTGGACCATAACGGTCGGCCTCTCATCAAGGTCAGAGCGCTTCCAGCAATCGATATCCTCTCTCGAAAGATTGGGCTTTTTTCAAGCAACAGAGAACGAAGGTAGCGTGTACATGCTCTGGACGTCTCTCCTCTCCGAAGTCGGTGATGCCAGGATTGCTGAGCAGATTCTCTTGCAAGCTTTGAAGGCTCTGCAAGCACCTACCGTTTCACTGTACATCAGATAGTCGAACGATCTTAGAGTGTCACGCGGGAACCGCGACTGGTTGTCGCGGTGGAGACTTTCTCCCGACAACTTCGCGAATCGCGCCATTATCCATCTGGATTATCGTATCCGCCTCCGCTTCAAGATCTCCAACATGGCTAATCAGAAAGATCTGTTTGAAGTTCTGTGACAGTTCTTGATGGAGCAGTGCGAGAATTCCTTCCCGGCGAACTCTGTCCGAACTGCCCAGAGGCTCATCGAGGAATAGAAATTCAGGATTATGACCCTTGGCCTGAGGTATCAATGCGAGAGCAAAAGCCAGCCTCATTGCCAGCAAGAGCTGGTCTTCTGTGCCCCCTGAGAAAACCTCCTTCGGCTTGAACTCTCCAGCTTCAGGGTCAAAGACTCTGACAGTATAGTCCTCATCGAGTTGTACTGCTTTGTATTTTCCCGAGGTTATCACTGGGAGAATGAGTCCCATGTAGCGTTCGACCTGGGGCTTGACACGGTTCCGCAACGACTCTGATGTTTGCTCCAATCCCTTGACAGAAAGCTTGATGACGGCACAGTCCTTCTCAAGAATCATCACCTTCTTCATCTGGGTCTGAACTTGGTGGTCAAGATCGATGTTCTCCTCCAGTAACTGGCGTAGCTCTAGTTGTCGCGAGATCGAATCTTCGATCTGGGCCCTGTTTCTTGAAACTGATTCCTTTAGCGAATCTCTCGCTTCAGCGGTCTCTTCAAGGAGCGTCTCGGAGAAGGTCAGTCCTTCCGGGAGACCGGGCAACTGAGCCGACCTGAATTTCCTCTCGACCTGTTTAATCTCGCTCTGGATAAGGTCAAGCCGTTCTTTGACCTGCGGTTCTTCTCTCAACTGCTGCCCAAGTAATTTCACCTTAGCCTCGAGAGACTGGAGCGATTGTCTCTCGCTATCGAATAGGGCGGAAACGGTCTCGAAAACGGCCTTAGGACCCTTCGTCCCTTCGACCTTTGCAGAGTATCGCGAAATAGAACTTAGTCTTTCCAGAAGATTTTGGGATCTTCCAACAACGTCTGTATCGATTGCCGTCAGATTTTGTTGAGTCTCTGCAAGCTCGTTCTCCCATGAGCGGATTAACTGCTGGCCCGCCATTTGCTCTTGCTCAAGTCTCGAGCTGCTAGCTTGTTGCGAGAGAGAAACAATCTGTCGCGACAGCAAGAGGAGGGAAGCTATGGCCAAGGACCCGAAGGCAACCGCGACTTGGGGAAGCCCGAGGAAGAAGGAAAGGATAGCTCCAGTGCCCAGTGCCGAGGTGGAGATGAGATATGTCCAGACCCTCCTCGGCTTGGACTCGAACATTTTGGGGTTCCCAAGAACTGAAGCTTCCTTTGTCTTCTCGGCGATCTTGGCACGCAGGCTGTCTTTGGACTCCTCCAACTGAACTCGCCGAATTTCGGCGGACTGAAGTTCCTCAAGCATACTCGATGCCTGTGCAAGCTGGGATTCTATCTCGGGAAGTTCAGAGAACTGGTTGCTTTCTGATCGAGCTTTCTCCAGTTCTTCTCTCTGAGAAGAAATCCCTGCGAGTTGTCGCTGGAGAGTCTCTGCTAGACGCGACTTGTCCTGAATCTCTTGATTAAGAGATTGTTGAAGCTTCACTGCGTCATCGTATAGTTTCAGAGTCTTGTGCAGAGAATCGGTGGTTGCAAACCTTTTTTCCACATCTGCAAGTTCTAACTTGAGTTTCTGAATCCTCTCAGTCAGAGTTGCAAGCTGGGTCTCGGCTTCCCTGTATCTCTTCAACTGGTCTTGAAGCGATTGGAGACGCTCACGTTCAACGGTTAGGTGGCCCGGATTTCTGGCCGTGCCCTCAATGCGGGACCTCTCACCATCAAGCTGGTCCTGTACCGTGTTGAAGCTGTCTAGGTTCAGGAATACGTTGACAACTTTCCTTCGATCGTCTAGTCTCTGCTTGATTAGTCGTTCAAGATCTTTCTGTGCGACAACGCTACTCGCGACAATTTCGTTGTAGGTGATGCCTCCTAGGAGTCGCTCGATTTCACTAGTCGTGTCATTCATAGTCGTGGCTAAGGTTTTCTGTCGACCGTCACTGCCGAGCTCGTAGAGCT
>Ga0209157_1001711_pt1 | contig 18052 bp, 19 predicted proteins | sample GraSoiAngelo_135_FD_185892 | JGI IMG/M metagenome (GOLD analysis project Ga0209157, IMG submission 185892) | Grasslands soil microbial communities from the Angelo Coastal Reserve, California, USA - 14_0929_05_40cm (SPAdes) (version 2) | ecosystem: Environmental > Terrestrial > Soil > Grasslands ...
AACTCCAACACCGCCAGCGGCGGCGGTGCGCTCCAGAGCAACACCACGGGCGGCATCAACACCGCCAGCGGGCTCGGTGCGCTCCAATTCAACACCACCGGCAACTCCAACACCGCCAGCGGCGGCGGTGCGCTCCAGAGCAACACCACCGGCGACTCCAACACCGCCAACGGCAGCGTTGCGCTCTTCAACAACACCACAGGCGGCTTCAACACCGCCAGCGGGCTCGCGGCGCTCTCCAGCAATACCACCGGCGACTTCAACACGGCCAGCGGCACCTTTGCGCTCCAGAGCAACACCACCGGCAGCAACAACACCGCTATAGGATTTCTGGCAAATGTCGCCGCAGCTAACCTATCTACTGAGTCTCGCGTAATACAGTGACGCTCTGGTCAAAAAGAAAGGCCGGCATGGCGGAGAAACGCAAACGCCAGCGTGGGTGCCCGGCGAACGCGGCGGAGACCCGTGCGGACCGCCCGCTCGACCTCGCCGAGGTTGTCCGCGCAGAGGTTGGCCAGTTCGCGGCCCTTGACGTTGCCCCACACGAGTTCGGTGGGATTGAGCTCAGGCGCGTAGCCAGGCAAGCGCTCCATGGTGAGCCACGAGCGCTGAGTCGCCAGGTACGCGGTCATGTTGCGGCTTTTATGCGACGGCAGGCCATCCCAGATCAGGGTGAGACGCCGACCGCCAAAATGACGCTTGAGCTCGTTCAGGAAGCCGATGAGCGAGACGTCGTTGTAACTGCCCGGCCGCGTCTGGAAGAAGAGGCCGCTGCGGCGGAAGTCCCACCGGAACGCCAAGCCCACGGCGAGGGAGAGCTTCGCCCAGTTGAAGGCATGGATCAGGACGGGGGTCTCCCCGCGCGGGGCCCACGTGCGGCGGACGGGCGGCCGCTGCGAGACGCCGCTCTCGTCTTGGAAGATGATCCAGGCCCGGCGCCGCCGAGCGTTTTTTTTACCGCGGGCCAGCGCGTCGTCACCCAGTGCCGGATTGCGGTCTCGTTCCGCTCCTTCGCGCGTTTGGCTGGACGTTGCAGCGTCCAGTCGAGCGCGCCCAAGAGGCGCCAGACATGCCCCGGGTGATACTTCACACCGGTCACGCGCTTGATCACCAGTGCGACGCGCGGCAGGGTCCAGAGACCGGTACTGAAGCCATGCGCGCGGGGGCCCTCGCGCAGTGCCGTGTCGACGCGGGTCAACTGTTCCGGAGCCAGTCGCGGCTTACGCCCCGCTCGGCCAGCGGCGCGCAGCGCCTCGCGACCGCCACTGCGCCACGCCCGATACCACCGCATCACGCTCTGGCGGCTGACTCCGAGGCGCCGCGCAATCGCGCCCTGTGTCTCGCGACCCGTCGCGAACAACCGCGCGGCCTGCTTCCGACGAACTTCCAACCCGTGGAAATCCCGTCGTGGGGCCACATGAGTGGGCATGCCTCCATCGTACGATGCGGGAGGCTCTCGATCGTCACTGTATTACGCGAGACTCAGTAATTTGGCCATCACCGAATCAATTGAAAGCCCAAAAGTTGCATAGTCGATCTGCAGACCGTCGGTCATCACTCCATCGGCGTACGTTCCGTAGGGATACTCATCTCTGGAATATTGGCTTGGAAAACCGAACAGATCAGCAAGCGCCAGCTCCAATTCCGCACGCCGTAAGTACTCTGGAAATCGTATGCACTTCCCGCGCGTGAGCGTGTCAACGACATGGCAGTATGAAACAGCTCGAGGCGATTGCACATTACCGAAGCGCAGCCCTTCTACGACATGCACAAAGGAGAAATGAATTGTTACCGTGCTAGCGTCGACCAGCTCTTTAAGGCGACCATATGCGATCAACTCTGGAGATTCTTTATCTCCGCTACGAACTCCGTCGGCAAGCTGGCTGAAGAAGTTTTGATCTAAATAGACTCTTACAGGTTGTTCGCTGCTAGTCGGCGCGGTTACTCGCCGATCCGGCATGCGTTATCCGACGACGGCTTCAGCATCGCTAGGATCAGCGGGCGAGGGTCTTCCGACGCGTTCGTAGATACTGTGTTACTACTGCGCAATTGGCTCTCCGTTCACCGCTGGCACGGGTGTCCATTTCGGCCAGAGATTGGGCTCTCGCGACCGGCTCTTGATGTCCTGGATAATCGATGACCACCGCGACAAGGTTATGACGCTCGCTGAGGACACGCGCGCCTCTGGCGTCGGAACCGAGAGCTGCAAGACCTCAATAACGCCCTGCCTACCAGATAGTCATTGGGCCGGGGACCTCCTGAGCCGTCCTTACCAGCGGAAGTCTTCGTTGCGGCGTCCCTTGTCCTGAGTTCGGCGCTCCCCTGTTGGCTTCCCACGTTTCGGGCCGCCCGGCCGCCGCTCGCCTTCGTCACGGCGCTTGGCGCCACGACCGCCACCCCGGGTGTCGCCGCCTCGGGGTGGCTCACCGAAGCGGGGTGGGCCTCCGCCGAAGCCGCCACCTCCGCCGCCGCCCGGGCCACCCCCTCCGCCGAAGCCGCCGCCAGGCGGCCGCGGGGTCCACGGACGCGGTCCCCCAGCGCCGGGAGGCCCACCGGCGGGCCGCCCACCCCCACCCATCGGTCGTGGTCCTCGGGACGCCGGCGCAGTGCCGCGCGGCGTCGCCTTGTCGACCCGGATCATGCGGCCATCGAGGTTGGCGCCATTCATGCCGGCGATCGCTCTATCAGCCTCGTCCTGGGAGCCCATCTCGACGAAGCCGAAGCCGCGCGAACGCTGGGTCTCACGGTCGGTCATGACCATCGCCGACTGCACCATGCCGTAGCGCGCGAACGCGCCCCGCAGGCTGTCATTCGACGTCGTGAAGGAGAGTCCACCCACGAAGAGCTTCACGCCCATGCCGATGTCCTTTTTACGCCGAGCGTGCTCGCTGCGTCCAGCCCACGAGCTCGGCGAGGGGGCGGGCGTTCAGGACCTGCGACGGGCCGATCCAGGCCCGCCGGGCGACGGCCACCCCCAGCGCGAGGTTGTCGAAGTTGTTCAGGTAGTGGGTGTCCGTGTTGATGGCGATGGGAATGCCCAGCTCGGCAGCGCGCCGGGCGTGGACGTCGGCGAGATCCAGCCGCTCGGGAGAGGCATTGATCTCCAGAGCCTTGCCATGTTGCCGTGCGGCGGCGAACACCGCCTCCATGTCCACATCATACGGGTCGCGTGAACCCAGACGCCGGCCGGTGGGGTGCGCCAGAATGTGGATCTTCGGGTGACCGAGCGCTCGCACGATTCGCGTCGTCATCTCCTCGCGCGTTTGCTTGAAGCGCGAGTGGACGGCGGCCAGGACGACGTCGAGCTCGTCCAGGACCTCGTCGGGGAAGTCCATGGTGCCATCAGCCAGGATAGCGCACTCGCTGGCGGCCAGGATGCGGATTCGGTGCGACGCCTGGAGCTGGCGGATCTGTTGGATCTGGGCGCGGAGCTCATCGATGCTCAATCCGCCAGCAATGGTATCCGACCGCGAGTGGTCGGAGACGGCGATGTATTCGTAGCCGCGGTCCTCGGCCGCCGTCACGAGCTTCTCGAGCGTGATGTGGCCGTCGGACCAATCGGTGTGGGCATGGAGATCACCGCGGATGCGATCCGCGGTGATCAGCTCGGGCAGCCCACCGTTGCGGGCCGCGTCGATCTCGCCGGTGTTCTCGCGCAGCTCCGGCGGGATCCACGGAAGCCCCACGGCGGCGTAGACCTCGTCCTCGGTCTCGCCGGCTACGCGCGTCCCGCTTTTCTCCTCGAACACGCCGTACTCGCTGATGGTCAGCCCACGGCGCTTGGCCAGCTCGCGGACGCGGACGTTGTGGTCTTTGGAGCCCGTGAAGTACTGGAGCGCGGCTCCGAACGCGCTGGGCTCGACGACGCGGAGATCGACCTGGAGCCCGTCCTGGTGGCGGACCGAGACCTTGGTGTCGCCGCGCGCGATCACCTCGGTGACCGACGGGAGGGACGTCAGCGTCTCGATGACGCGCGCCGGCTCGGTGGAGGTCACCAGGATGTCGACGTCCTTCACGGTCTCGCGCATCCGGCGCAGCGAGCCCGCCACCTCCAGCCGCTCGACGCCGCCGTGAGCCCGCAGGGCGCTGGCGACCTGCTCGGCCACGGCGCGCGCCGCGGGCAGGAGCGTGCGCGTCCGTCCCGCGCGCCAGATCGCGATGCCCTTCAGGATGTTCTCGCACGTCTTCTCGCGAATCCCGGCGACGTTGAGGATTTCCTTCGTGCGGCAGAGCTCCTCCAGGCGTTCGACCGAGTCCACGCCGAGCCGATCCCACAAGAGCTTCGCCGTGCGCGGCCCCAGGCCGCGGATCTCGAGGAGCGTGAGGAAGCGCGGAGGCACGTCGCGCCGCATCGCCTCGAGCTGGTCGATGCGTCCCGTGTGCAGGAACTCCTCGACGCGGACCGCCAGATCCTTGCCGATGCCGGGAAGCTTCTGGAGACCGCCACGCGCGGCGACGGCCGCAATGTCCTCGGTCAGGGACTCCAGCATCTGGGCCGCCCGCTGGTAGGCTCGGACGCGGAAGACGCTCTCGTTCCGGACCTCGAGGAGCGTCGCCATCTCGTAAAACAGGCGCGCCAGCTCGAAGTTCTGCACCCTGCGCCCATGATACACTCGCGCCGCAGTGATTGCCGCCTGGTGCTGGGAGCTCCTCGAGCCCTATCTCCGCCGTAATCTCGTGAATCACGGCGTCGAGCGACCGACGCGCCGCCAGCTCCTCGAGGAATTCACGCGCGTGTGGCCCGAGTTCACGGCCACCCTCGGCGTCCAGGAACCCTTCGCCGGCACGATCAGGTTCAAGTGGCTCGTCCGGCTCAGCAGTGACGCGATGGGCCCGTTCCTCGACGACCCCCTGGCCTACCTCCACGACCGCTATGGCGGCGGGAAGTTCAAGATGAACCTCCATCGCGGCCTCCACTTCGTGAACACGAAGAACTTCAAGCCGGAGGGCGAGCCGCGCTGGCGTGACGTGGCCGAGCTGGCCCTCGACTGAGGAGGGCGCATGCCCAGCGACGAGACGCGCCGGTTGCTCAAGCTCTTCGGCGTGGCGGTGACCAACCTCGAGGACGCCATCGACCAGCACGCGCCGGTCGAGCAGATCACGAAGCTCGACGCCGAGCTGGCCGATCGCACCCGTGACGTCATCGACTTCGTGGAGCGCCTGCGCAGCCGACGGATTTTATAATGGAGCGCGTGCCCGGATTGATTCTGTAACGGAGCGCTTGCCAGGATTCACCGTGGGTGGCCTGAGAGAGGTGCGTGACGTGAGGCTCGTCGACGCGTCGGGCACGGCGCTGCGGTCAGCGCACCCGCCGCGGCGCATCGTCTCCTTGATCCCGAGCACGACCGAGACGCTGTGCGCGCTGGGCCTGGCCGACGCCCTCGTCGGCATCACCGTCTACTGCCGCGAACCGGCCGTCCTCCTGCGCGACAAGACCCGGATCGGCGGTGAGAAGGATCCCGACCTCGCGAAGATCCGCGCGCTCGATCCCGATCTGGTCATCGCCAACGTGGAGGAGAATCACGCCGAGCACGTGGCGACGCTGCGGGCGTGGGGGATCCCCGTGTGGGTCACGTATCCGCGCACGGTGGCCGAGGGCATCGCGATGGTGCGCGAGCTCGGGGCGGTGACCGACACCGCCGCGAGGGCCACTGCCATCGCCAGCGAGCTCGACGAGCTCTACGCGGCCACGCGAGCGCGCGTGGAGCGGCGCCCGCCCGTGACGGTCTTCTACGCGATCTGGCGGGATCCGTACATGACGATCGGCCGCGACACGTACGTTCACGACATGCTGAGCGTGTGCGGAGGGGCCAACGTCTTCGCCGACCGTCCCGAGCGCTATCCGACGGTGGCGCTCGATGAGATCGTCGCGCGCCGTCCCGCCGTGATCCTGCTTCCCGACGAGCCGTTCCGTTTCAGGCCCGCCCACGTCGGCGACTTCGCGGCGTGCGGAGCGCGCGTCCAGCTCGTCGACGGCAAGCCGTTTTCCTGGCACGGGCCGCGCATTGCCGAGGCGCTGCGCACGATCCCGTCAATTCTTGACTCAGATGGGGGCCCCGAAATGGCCCCCAACGCCCCCAACCCTCGGAGCGCCCCGGCAAAGCCGTGACGCTCCTCGACGCGCCGTCTAACCCTCGCTGGCGCCCGCCGACTTCTTGAGGTCGAGGATGGCCGACAGCCCCGGCCATTCGTTGCGGACTTCGAGGCGCGTGATCTTGCCCATGTGCTGCACCATCTCGCTGATCCGCTGGCAGGCCTCGAGCGTGCGCTGGATCGAGTCGCGGTTGGGATCGTCGGGGCCGAGACGGCGGGCCATGAGCTCGAGGTTGCCGGTGATGACGAGCAGCGGATTGTTGATCTCGTGGGCGGCCGCGTTGGCCAGCTCGGTGACCGAGCGCAGGGCCTCGGCCTGGCGCTGAGCGATCTCGGCGCGCTTGCGCTCGGTGACGTCCTCCACCGTGCCCTCGTAGTGCAGCACGCGCCCGCTGGCCGCGCAGACGGCCCGGGCGCTCTCGCGCGCCGAGATGACGCTTCCATCGTGACGACGCAGCTCCACCTCCATGTCGCGGATCACGCCGTCCCGCTCGATCGTGCTCCGCCAGCGCTGGCGATCCTCCACACGCGCGTAGATGTCGGTCGCGTTCATGGCCAGCAGGGTCGCGCGATCCGGATAGCCGAGCATCGTGATCAGCGCCCGGTTGACGTCGAGGATCCGTCCCTCGGGCGTCGTCCGGTAGATGCCGACGGGCACACGCTCGAACAGTCCCCGCAGCCGTTCTTCCGTGTCCTCGGCCTGGCGGCGGCGGTGCTCGGCCTCGTCGTAGAGGCGGGCGTGCTCGAGGGCGACGGCGGCCTGGTCGGCGAACGCCTGGAGGAGCTGGACCGCCGTCTCGCTGAAGACGCGGCCGAAGCCGTCGGCGACGGCGATGGCGCCGATCGGACGGTTCTGGACGAGCAGGGGCACGGCCAGCACCGCGCGGTAGTCGGTGCGCTGGAGCTGCTCGCGGGCGCCCTCGCTGTAGACGATGCGCGGATCGGCCAGCACGTCGGACGACGCGATCGGCGCCTTCTGCTGCACGGCGAGCCCGCACGTCCCGTAGCCGCGCGGTAGCACGAGGACCCAGTCGAATGCGCTGTCGGGCGACACCGAGCTGGCGATCACCACGAGGTCGTCGGTCTCCGGCTCGAGGTGGTAGACGCTGGCCGCTCCGACGTGGAGCAGATCGCGCACGTCTTCGGCGATCCGCTGCGCCACCGTCTCGACCTCGAGGGTCTGCGAGAGCAGCCGCAGGAGGTCGGCCAGAGCCTCGGCCGTGCGGCGGCGCGTCTCGCTGCCCGCGAACAGCCGCGCGTTCCGGATCGCCACCGCCGCCTGGGCCACCAGGCTGTCCAGCAGCTCGGTATCGTCGTCGTCGAGATCGAACGGTGTGGCCCGGGTGAGCGAGAGCACGCCCAGGATCTGGTCCTGGAAGAGGATCGGCACGGCGTACGCGCTGTGCAAGTCGCGGGCGCGAAACCACTCGCCCTGCCCGACCGGCGAGTCGGACGCGTGGATGTCGGGCACGTGCAGCGGCTTGCGGTGGAGCGCCACCCAGCCGATTCCGTGCTCGCCGAACGCGATCGGCTTGGGATCGAAGCCGCTGCCGAGGCGATTGTCGGAGAAGGCGCGCACCGTCACCGTGCTGGTCTCCGCGTCGGCCACCCACACCGACACCGACGGCACCGCCATGATCTCGCTGGCCGCCCTGGCGATCGCGGTGAGCGCCTCGTCGTAGTCGAGCGACGAGGAGATGCGTTGATTGAGCCGGGCCAGCAGACGAAGACGCTCGATCCGCGCCTCGGGATCACCCATCAGCGCTGAGGCCCTCGCGCCGCCGCCCGAATCGCATCCACGATGAAATGATAGCCGGTGCACCGGCAGAGATTGCCGGCAATTGCTTCACGGATCTCCCGGTCGGTCGGTGCCGGGTTCTCTTCGAGCAAGGCCTTGGCGGTCAGCAGGAGCCCCGGGGTACAGAAACCGCACTGCAGCCCGTGGTGCTCGCGGAAGGCCTCCTGGATGGGATGGAGCCGCTCGCCGTCGGCCAGGCCTTCGACGGTCGTCAGCACCGTGCCGTCGAGCTGGATCGCGAAGAGCAGGCAGCTTCGCACCGGCTGGCCGTCGAGCAGCACCGTGCAGGCGCCGCACACGCCGTGCTCGCAGCCGACGTGGGTGCCGGTGAGGTCGAGGTCGTCGCGGAGGAAGTCGGCCAGCGTCGTCCGGGGCTCGACCGTCCGCGTATACGTGCGGCCGTTGACGGTGAGGCGGACGGTCCGAGAGGTCATCGGCACCTCGCGATCACGGCGCCGCCCGGCCGACGGCATCGCTCAGCGCTCGGACCATCAAGGTGCGCGCCACCCGCCGGCGGTATTCGACGCTGGCGTGGAGATCGGCGTGCGGGTCGAGCGCGCTCGCGGCCGTGCGAGCCGCCTCGTCGATCAGCGCCGTCGTCGGAGCGCGGCCGGCGAGCGCGGCCTCAACCGCCGCCAGCGTCGGCGTTGCGCCACAGCCGAACACGGCCACGCGGGCGCGGGCGACTTTTCCGTCGCTGAGCGTGACGAGCGCCGCAGCACCGACGAGCGCGAAATCACCATGGCGGCGGGCCACCTCGTGCAGTCCCCACCCGGTCCCGGGCGTCGGCACGGGCCAGCGTGTCTCGACGAGCAGCTCGTCGGCCGCCAGCGCCGTCATGAGTGGCCCGAGGAAGAACTCGGCCGCGGCGATGCTCCGCTCCCCGCGCCGGCCGCGCGTCACCACGACGCCGTCGTAGCACGCGAGGAGCGCCGGCAGCTCGGCGGCGGGATCGGCGTGGGCGATCGAGCCTCCCACGGTTCCACGCACCCGAATGGCGGTGTGACCGACGAGCCCGAGGCCGGCCGTGAGCAGGGGGAATCGACGATCGAGCGTGCGCTCGAGCTGGCGCTGGCGCACGAGGGCGCCGACCCGCAACGCTCCGCTCGACTCCGTCACGCCGTCGAGTCCGGCCACGCGATTGATGTCGACGAGCACGGCCGGCCGGGCCAGCCGGAAGTTCAGCATCGGGGCCAGGCTCTGGCCGCCGGCCAGGACCTTCGCCTCGTCGCCGTGGCGACTCAGGTGGTCGAGCGCCTCGTCGACCGTGCGCGGATCGACGTAGTCGAACGGCGCCGGCTTCACGCCGTCTCGTGGAGCAACGCGAGCAGGCGGGCGGGGCTCACCGGTGTCGCCGTGATGCGGACGCCGAACGGCTCGAGCGCGTCCTCGATGGCGTTGGCGATGGCGGCCGGCGGCGAGATCGCGCCGCCCTCGCCGAGGCCCTTCATCCCGAGCGGATTGCGCGGCGACGGAAACTCGAGATGCACGGTCTCGAGCGGCGGCAGCTCCATCGCGGTGGGGACCAGGTAGTCCATGAGGCTGCCGGTGAGGAGCTGGCCCTGCTCGTCGTACACCATCTCCTCGTAGAGCGCCCCGCCCACGCCCTGCGCGACGCCTCCGTGCACCTGACCCTCCACGATCAGCGGGTTGATGACCTTGCCGCAGTCGTGGGCCACGACGTAGCGCAGCAGCGTCACGTGACCGGTGCCGACGTCGACCTCGACCCGCGCGACGTGCACGGCGCTCGCGAACGTGACCGTCGGCACGTGGTGATAGGCCGTGGCTTCGAAATCCGGCGAGGCCACGCCCGGTCGGGCGAACGTCGGGATCGAGGCCTGCACCACGCGCGCCAGCGGAACCGCGGAGGCTCGCACACCGCGCACGAACGCCTGGCCGTCCTCGATCTCGATGTCGCCGGGCGCCGCCTCGAGCAGCGCGGCCGCCGCCTTCACCAGCTTCGCTCGCACCTGCTGACACGCGTCGGCGATCGAGTTGCCCGCCGTCACTCCGCTGCGGCTGGCGAAGGTGCCGACGCCGAAGGGCACGGTGGCCGTGTCGCCTCCGACGACGGTCACGTGCTCGAGCGGCACGCCGAGCGCGTCGGCGCACACCTGGGCGAACGACGTCTCGTGACCCTGGCCGGAATTGACGGCCCCGGTAGCGACGAGCACACGGCCGCCGAGGTCGACCTTCACCGTCGCGCCTTCGAACGGACCGATCGCGGTGCCTTCGACGTAGCCCGAGATGCCGATGCCGCGGAAGATGGACCGTGCGCGCAGGGCCGGTTGATCGCGACGGAATTCGTCGTAATCGGCCGCCTTCAGCGCGGCCTCGAGCGCCGCCGGAAAATCCCCGCTGTCGTAGACGAGCGGATTGCCGTCGCGATAGGGCATCCCGAAGTCGTAGGGCAGCTCATCGGACCGGATGTAATTACGCCGCCTGATTTCGGCGGGGTCGATCCGCAGCTCGCGGGCGAGACGATCGACGGCGCGGTCCATGGCGAAGACGGTCTCGGGCCGGCCGGCGCCTCGATACGGCGCGTTCGGTGTCTTGTGCGTCGTGACCGCCTGGACGTCGACGCGCATGTTCGCGATGCGATGCGGGCCGATGAGATGGGCCACGGTGTTGTAGGGCAGCACGATGCCCCAGACGTTGTAGGCGCCGAGGTCGAGCCAGATGCGGTCACGCAGGCCGACGATGGTGCCGTCACGCCGGGCGGCCAGGCTGATCGCGTGGACCTGGTGGCGGGCGTGCGCGGCGCTCATCATGTGCTCGCGCCGATCTTCCACCCACTTCACCGGACGGTTCAGGACGATGGCGGCGATCGGCACCAGGTGATCCTCGGGATAGCCCGACGCCTTGGTGCCGAAGCCGCCACCGAGATCGGGCGCGATCACGCGCACCTTGTGGTGCGGAAGCCCGAGTGCCCCGGCCAGGCCCTGCTGGACGAAGTGCGACACCTGCGTGCTGTTCCACGTCGTGAGCGTGCCGTCGCGGCGATCCCAGACGGCCACGGCGCCCCGCGACTCGAGCGGCATCCCCACGTAGCGCTGGATGTGAAACGTCTCGCTCATCACGAGGTCGGCGCGCGCGAACGCGGCCTCGACGTCGCCGATCGCGTGGGTGAAGCCCACGCCGACGTTCGTGCCCCACGCCTCGTGCACGAGCGGCGTCCCCGGCTCGGCCGCTTGCCGCATGTCGGTCACCACGGACCGAGGCTCCCAGTCGACCTCGATCGCCTCGGCGGCGTCCTCGGCCCGCGCGCGGCTCTCGGCCACCACCATCGCGACGATCTCCCCGACGTAGCGGGCGCGATCGCGGCAGAGCGCGAACTGCGGGGCCTGGCGGATCTCGAAGGCGATGGCGGCGGCCAGGCCAGGTGGCGGCGCGCCGAAGAGCGGCAGCGGCTTCATCCAGCTCTCGAGATCGGCGAAGGTGAAGACCGCCACCACCCCGGGGGCCGCGCGCGCCCGCTCGGTGCGGATCGCGCGGATCATCGCGTGAGCGTAGGGCGAGCGGAGGAAGGCGACGTGGAGCAGGCCGGCGACCCTCACGTCATCGAGAAAGCGGCCCTCGCCCCGCAAGAAGCGCGGGTCCTCGCGCCGGCGGACGGCGGCGCCGAAATACTTCGCGCCCATCGCGCGCTACTTGTTGCGGGCGGGAAAGATCCAGTCGAGCCACGGCGCCACCACGGCCATGAAGAGGCCGGGGATCGCGACGCCGGCGACGATGCCCACGATGGCGAGAAAGATGAGAGAGATGACGGTGGCCGCAATGGCGCCCAGGTCGTTCATGAAATCTCCTCGCTCGATTTCCTGATGTCGAGGATCGGCGGCAGGTGGCCGATCTCGGGGGTGCTCTCGATTCTGGTGATGTGCGTCATGCGAGCCACGATGTCGCGGATGCGGCTGGCGCCGCCCATCGCCTGGGCCACGCGCGTCGACTCCTCGCTGCCGTTGGCGAGGCGCTTCTCGAGCAGGCCGAGGGCGCCCACCACGACGGCCAGCGGATTGTTGATCTCGTGAGCGGCCGCGCCGGCCAGCAACGTGACCGCGCGGAGCTCCGCCGCGTCGCGCTTGGCCGCTTCGGCCGCTTCGCGATCAGCCGCCTCGCGAAACATGATGATCTCGTAGCGCCGCCCCTGATGCTCGACGACCCGGCGCGTGGAATCGACGGAGATCGTGTCGCCGGTCCGCGTGCGATACGGCACGCTGAACGCGCGCGCGATGCCGCGCGCCCGCGCCTCCGCCGCGGAGGCCTCGTGCCGGCTTCGCTCCTCGGGATCCTGCGGCCAGAACGTTCGGCTGTCGTGCCCGATCAATTCCTCGCGGTGATAGCCGGACAGGCGGCAATCACGGCGATTGATGTCGATGATCTCGAACGTGTCGGCGTCGGCGATGCGGATGGCGTCGGAGGCCTCATCGAGGATGGCGCGGAAGCGCGCCCGCTCGGCACCGAGCCGGGCCTGATCCTGGACGTCGTACAGCAGGCGGGCGGTGAAGCCGACGCCGACGACGTGAGCGACGAGGACGGGGAACCACACGCGGCCGAACAGCTCACGCGCATAGGGCCCGACCAGGACGAACGTGGTGAACGTCCACGCGAACACGAGACCCGCGACGGCGAACGCGTGCCGGGGCCCCAGCCCGCCGTGCCGGCGTGCCCACGCGTGCACGCCGCCGGCGATCAGCGCCGCACCGACGACGCCGAGGACTCCCGCGGGCGCGCCGGGGCCACCCAGCCACACGCGGTACGCCGCGGGCAGGATCGCGGCCAGCAGGCCGGCCGGCCAGCCTTCGAGCAGGCCGATGAGCGCGACCGGAACGGCGCGCGCGTCGATGTAGACGTCACCGGTGAGCTGGATGCGCGCGATCATCAGGACGACGGCGAGCACGCCGAAGAGGCAACCGTTGGCCAGCACGTGCCACCGCCGCTGGCCGGCCTGCCCGGGCGTGAACCACTGGTAGGTGTACGAATAGAAGAGGACGCCGAACACGATGATCCCGGCTGCTTCGACGACGTCGTGCAGGTCGATGGGGGCCGTCTACTCGACCTCCAGCACCATTTCGATCTCGACGGGGATGCCCATCGGCAGCTCGGCCATGCCGACGGCGGAGCGGGCGTGCTTGCCGATCGCCTCGCCGAAGACCTCGACCATCAGATCGGAGAAGCCGTTGATCACCTTCGGCTGGTCGCCGAAGCCGTCGGCCGAGTTCACCATGCCGAGGACCTTCACCACACGCTTGACCTTGTCGAGACTCCCGAGCGAGGCGCGTGTCGTCGCGAGCAGGTTGAGTCCCACCTCGCGCGCGACCTGGTAGCCCTGCTCGACGGAGAGCTCGCGGCCCACCTTGCCGCGCACCGCGGGTTTGCCGTCGGTGCGGAGCGGGCCGTGGCCGGAGACGAAGAGGAGGTTGCCGGCGCGGACGGCGCCGACGTAGTTCGCCACCGGCGTGTTCGGCGTGGGGAGCGTGATGTTTTTTTCCTTGAGGCGAGACTCGGCGGCCATCGGTTTCCTCCTCGAAGCGATGACAGAGCGCGAGCATCGTGTCACACTGCCCGGGTGTCCGTCAAACCTGCGCCTGCGGTTCCGTCGCCGGCAGCGACGCTCGTGCTGCTGCGGGACCGGGCCGGGGGCGGCGTCGAGACGCTGCTGATCCAGCGCCACCACAAGAGCCGGTTCGCCGCCGGTGACTTCGTCTTCCCCGGCGGCCGCGTCGAGCGCGACGACACTCCCACCGATGCGGCGGCGTGGTGCGTCGGCCTCGACGAGGCGACGGCCGCGCGGCGTCTGGGGGTGGGCGAGGGCCACGCCGCGCTCGGCTACTGGATCGGCGCCATCCGGGAAGCCTTCGAGGAAGTCGGCGCGCTGATGGCGTACGGCTCGGACGGCGGCCTCGTCCGTGATCCCGCGCGCTTTTCCGCCCAGCGCCGCTCGTGCCAGCAGGATCACCGGACGTTCTGGGAGTTTCTGCGCGCCGAGGGTTTGCGCCTGGCCACCGATCGCCTCACGTACTTTGCCCACTGGATCACGCCCGAGGAAAATCCGCTGCGCTTCGACACGCGGTTCTTCGCGGCGGTCATGCCTCCCGCGCAGACGCCGGTGCCCGACGAGCACGAGATCGTCGCCGTCCGCTGGCTGGCGCCCGCCGAGGCGGCCGCGGCCCGCGAGCGCGGCGAGATTGGTCTGCGGCTGCCCACGCTCAAGAGCCTGATGTTGTTCGATGGCGCGCCGTCAGCCGACGAGGCCATCGACGGTGTCGTCGGGCGCACGATCACGGCCATCCGCCCGCGCCTGGTCATCGAGGACGGCCAGCGTCGCGCGATCCTGCCTGGAGAACCCGGCTACCACTGATCGCGCGGCCGGTCCTCGCTGGCAGCGTCGTTGCTTGGAATTCCCTCGGAGGTGTCGACAATGAAAGCCTTTGCAGCCAGCGTTTGTTTCCTCGCCGCCGTGGCCGCCACGACCGGCTGCGTCAGGCGGGTGGTGGAGCGCGATACCACGGTGACTCCGTCGGCCACGGTCGTGACGACCACGCCCGGCACGACCGTCGTCACTGTCACGGCGCCGCCCCCGGTGATCGCGTGTGCGGGTGCCTACGCGCCCGTTGGTGGAACCAACTTCGGATCCTGCCCGGAAGGTCAGAAGTAAATTGACCTGTCCTCCTCCGGACGCCTAAACTCGGCGTCCGGAGGAAGACATGCCTGCTCTTGCCTTCGCGCTCGCTCTGCTCCTGCTCGTCACCGGGTCAGCCGCCCTCGCTCAGACCGTTCCTGCTCCGACCACGCCCGATCCGCAAGCGCTGGTCGGCGAGTGGGCTGGTGTGGCCACCCGCATCGCCGCGCGCGCGGGGGCGGCGCGGGGCGCGTACATGTTGACGATCGAGAAGGTCGAAGGCGGCAAGGTCTATGGCCGCGCCGATATGCCGGAGACCGGACCCCCGTCGAGCTTCGTGGGAACGCTCCGCGGCAATACGCTCACGTTCTACACGGGATGCTTCGAGACCGCGCTCACGCTGCAGGGGAAGCGGCTCTATGGGTTGCGCCGGGCCGGAGCGGACAACGACAACTACGAGCTCGGCCTCGACAAGATCGAGAAGAAGTGATCAGCTGCGGCCGACGAGCGGACCGAAGCGCGCGACGAATTCCGGCTCGCTGAGGTTGGCGGCCTTGGCGAGCGACGCCAGCATGTCGGGATCGTCGAAATCCTCGGGCTTGAGCCGGATCATGTACGCCCACAGCGTCTGATACATCTCGGAATCCACGTCGACGTAGCGCACGCGGATCTTGCCCGTCTTGGCGTCCATCATGAGGCCGAAGGGGATGGGCACGAGGCGGCCCGCCTGGATCGTGACCATCGCGTTGCTGCCGCCGTCCATGAGAAAGCGCGTCGCCCAGTAGCCGAGGCTGCGGCTGTACTGGATGTCGTGAGCGCCCGGCGGCGCACAGCGGAGCTCGTAGCCCAACTCCTTGGCCACGATCGTCACGTCGAGGCCGCGTGTGCGCAGGCTGGCCGTCACCCGGTCCTTGAGCACGCGTCCGAGCTCGAGCTCGGACAGGCGCACGTTGCCGAACGGATCGTTTTCCACCGGGCCGAGCGTCGACGGGTCGAGCTTTTCGGCGAGGCCTTCGGAGAGGATCGCGACGCCGTGGTCGCGGCCGAGCGCCCGGCGCTTGATGATGGCGCCTTCCAGGATGTCGACCAGACGATCGAGGGTCACGTGCGTGCCGGTGAACTCTTCGCCGATGACGGTCAGCGTGGCGGCCGCCGAGCCGCCGATGCCGAGGGCCAGATGCCCGGCGTGCCGGCCCATCACGGTGACGAAGAACCAGCGCTCGGTGGTGGCCGCGTCCTGCATGAGATTCCGGACGAGCTCCTTGCCCAGGTTGGTGGCCGTGGTGAAGCCGAAGGTGACGATGTCGCTGGGCAGGGGCAGATCGTTGTCGATGGTCTTCGGCACGTGGGCCACGGTGAGACCGGGCAGCACCCGGGCGAGCTGCGACGCCGCGTAGGCGGTGTCGTCGCCGCCGATCGTGATCAGGTAGTTCACGTTCAGCTTCTGGAGCGTTGCCGCCACGGTCTTCACGCCGTCGGGAGTCCGCGTGGGATTCGTGCGCGACGTGCGGAGGATGGAGCCGCCCTCGAAATGGATGCGTGAGAGGTCGTCGATGCCCAGCTCGACGACGTGCCGCGTATCGCCCTGCACCAGCCAGCGAAAGCCGTCGTAGCACCCGAGGACGCGAATGCCGTGATTGCGCGCTTCGATGGTCGCCGCCGCGATGACCGCGTTGATGCCCGGCGCCGGCCCGCCTCCGACGAGAATGGCCAGAGTCTTTCCGCTGTTCGACACCACGCCCCTCAGCCTACTACGCAGCCTATCCTACCCGTGCAGTCAATCTGGGTTGCTCACGATCCGTGCTCCTCGCCGTCGTGCCTCTGCCGTTCGGTAGAGCCGGTGAAGCTGACGAGATCGTCGCCGATTCTGGCCCGCGTTCTATAACCCCGCTGTTGGCGGGCGATTCCGCAATTGTCATCGTTGTTGCATTTCCCTTGCGCGGCGCGGCGACGCCAGGAGCCGCGGCTCGCACACTGTCCTGAAGTTGTGAATTCGAACGGGGGGGACAGGGCAGCGAGGCATTCCGTACGCCTCCCTTCCGTAACCTAGAGAGGAGCTCGCGCATGGCTGTTCGGACCCACCTCACCACCGGCGTACCCGCGGCAGTTGCCTCGGAGGCGGCCAGGCCCTATCAAGAGGGCATCACGGCTGGCATCATCGGCGCCGCCACGATCACGCTCTGGGGCCTGGTCGTGGACGTTGCCACCGGCCGCCTGTTCTACACGGCGAGCGCACTCGGCACCGCGCTCTTCGATCACAGCATGCCGTTCGACGCGATGCAGAAGGCGCCCATCTCCATGGAAATGGCGATGATGTTCATCTGGCTACGCGCGCTGGCGTTCATGGCCATCGGCGGGGTCGCTGCGCACCTCCTCGGACGCGTCGATCGCCATCCGAGCCTGGGCTTCTGCTTCGTGCTGCTGGCCACGGTGTTCGGCTTCGCCTTCACGGTCGTCAGCATGATCTTCGCCGCGCCGATCCTGGGCGGTCTCATGTGGCCGGTCGCGCTGGTCGGCAACCTGTTCGCGGCGACGGCGATGGCCGGATATTTCCGGCGATGCCACCCGCAGCTGACGATGCACCCCTGAGAATTCCTCGCGTTTGCGGAGCGCGTCGGTCGGGCCTATACTCCGGCCCACCGTCGTAGGGTCGGATCGCACCCGGAAAGGGGTGGGGTGATGACCGCTCAGACCGACGCGACCGCAACCGCACGGGTTTCCGCTCCCGCCGCCGACACGGCGCGCCTCTACCAGGAAGGCCTCGTCGCCGGCATTATCGGAGCCCTCACCGTCGCCCTCTGGTTCCTCGTCGTGGATGTCCTCCACGGACGGCCGCTCTACACACCGACCGTCCTCGGGACCGCGCTCTTCGGCCGGGCCACCGTGGTCGGGTCGTACGACACGCTGCCGGTCTCGATGGACATGGTGCTGATGTTCACGTGGGTCCACGGGCTCACCTTCGCCGCGATCGGCGGCGTGGCGTCGCGCCTGCTCGCGATGGCGGAGCGCGACCCGAACATCGGCTTCGGCGTGCTGCTGCTCTTCGTCGTCTTCGAGTTCGGGTTCACGGTGACGGCGATGCTCTTCGCGGCGCCGGTGTTGAAGGCGCTGACCTGGCCGGCCGTGCTGGTGGCGAATCTCCTGGCGGCCGCCGCGATGGGAGGCTACTTCTGGCTCCGTCATCCGGCGCTCGAGGTCAGCCCCTAGCGCAGGTCGTTTCAGGATCTTTCGGTGACAGTCGGTCGCCCGTCGTTGACACCGTGACGACCAGTCCCTGACGAGCGCCCTGCGAGACTCGCGCGTAAATTCCTGTTCGACCGAGACTTCCCATCTGGCACGTCGTTTGGAGCCTCGCCTTCTCGTCTCCTTCGCCAACCAGGGGGGAGCGCCCTGCAGGAAGCGTTGAACGCCCCGACCGGATCGAGCGTCCAGATCGTGTGGACAGAATCGAACGTCCCGAGAGGATCGAGCGCCCCGACCGGCCCCAGAAGGTCGAGCGCGTCGAAAAAGTCGAGCGCGTCGAGCGGCGCGAGCGCATCGAC
>Ga0209157_1001714_pt1 | contig 18013 bp, 15 predicted proteins | sample GraSoiAngelo_135_FD_185892 | JGI IMG/M metagenome (GOLD analysis project Ga0209157, IMG submission 185892) | Grasslands soil microbial communities from the Angelo Coastal Reserve, California, USA - 14_0929_05_40cm (SPAdes) (version 2) | ecosystem: Environmental > Terrestrial > Soil > Grasslands ...
CGCACATCGCGACCCGGCACACAATGTCTTGACTTCACCTCGAGAGTGGCGTACAGAGTTCGCGGTTGACATGTCGGGTGGACGCGGAATCATCCCAATCACAGCCATGAATCATGCGCGTCGAGTGAGACTCAGACAGGCGACTGCCCCCTGGCCCGCGCTCGCCGTTGCGGCCCTTCTCGGTCTCGCGGCGGGGTGCGGCGCCCCGCGGCCGCCGGAAGCCGACCTGATTCTCCGCAATGCGAAGGTCTACACCGTGAATCCCGCGCAGCCCTGGGCCGAGGCGGTGGCGGTCCGGGACGGCCGGATCCTGAGCACCGGCAAGGAGGCCGACATCCTGCGGTCGGTCTCGCAGAGGACGAGGGTTCTCGATGTCGGGGGGCGGCTGGTGCTTCCGGGTTTCATCGACAGCCACAACCACATCACCTTCGGCTCGGACCCCGACGTCGTGCAGCTCTCGGACATCCGCACGCCGAAACAGCTGTACGAGCGCGTCCGCCACGTCGCCTCCTCCCGTCCGGAGACGGATTGGATCGAGGGCGAGGGCTGGAACTACTCCGTGTTCCCCGGAGGAAACCTCCCGACGTGGCGCGACCTCGAGGGTGTCGCGGGCGATCGCCCGGTCTTCCTCGTGTCGTACGACGTCCATACTGTCTGGCTGAACCGCGCCGCCCTGAAGACGCTCGGCATCAATCGCAAGACCGGCCTCCTCCAGTACGGGGAGGTCGACAAGGACCCGCGCAGCGGAGAGCCGACGGGGATCCTCCTTTCGTTTGCGACGATGGGTCTGTCGAAAGAAGGGCAGGAGATCCTGCGCAAGATCCTGCCGTCCTGGTCGATGGGGCGCCGCTATGCCCGTCTGAAGCGAAACCTGGACCTCGCGTCCCGTTTCGGCATCACGACGATCGTCGAGCCGCAGGCCTTCCTGGATGACCTGACGCTCTTCAGCCGGGCTCGACAGGACGAAGTGCTGCGCTCCCGCCTGCAGATCGCGCTCTTTCACCCCCGCGGGACATCGGAGGCCGAGCTCGAGCGCTTCGACGAGGCCCGCCGGCAATTCAATGATGACCGTCTCAGGGTCTCCGCCGTCAAGCTCTACATCGACGACGTCGTGGAGCCGCACACCGCCGCCCTGCTCGAACCGTACAGCGACCTTCCCGGGGTCAGGGGTGAGACCCTTTACACTCCCGACGAGTTCAAGGCCGTGGTGACCCGCATCGATCGGATGAAGTTCCAGATGTTCATCCACGCCATCGGGGATCGGGGGATCCGGGTGACGCTCGACGCCCTGCAGTACGCCCGCGAGCAGAACGGCCCGCGCGACAGCCGGCACGAGCTGGTTCACATCGAGTGCCTGTCGCCTCTCGACATCCCGCGCTTCAAGGCACTGGGGGTCATCGCCTGCATGCAGCCTCGTCACTGCGCGCCCGACATTACTGAGAAATGGGCGATGAACATCGGGCCCGAACGCTCGCGGTACGCCTGGGCCTTTCGCAGCCTGCGGGACGCGGGCGCGACCCTCGCCTTCGCGAGTGACTGGAACGTGGCGGACATGAATCCCCTCGTGGGAATCTACACCGCGCTGACCCGCAAGGGCCTGGACGGCCGGCCGCCGGGAGGCTGGATCCCCGATCAGACCATCGACCTCGAGACCGCCCTGCGCGCCTACACGATCCAGGGGGCGTTCGCGAACTTCACGGAGGGGAACCGGGGATCCGTCGCGGTCGGCAAGTACGCCGATCTGATCGTCCTCTCGGACAATCTGTTCGAGCTCCCACCCGACAAAGTGCGGGATGCGCGGGTCCTCCTCACCCTGGTCGGCGGCGAAGAAGTGTACCGCTCACCCGACCTGAGGCTCACCCCCTGACGGTCTTTCCGATGATGGCTGGGCCAGCCGCGCGACCGCGCGCCGGCCCGACGCGGACGAAACCCCGGATCTGAAGCCCTCTCCGAGCGTGGATTTCACGAATGAAACCCGCGCGCCCGCGCCGGCGACACGATTTCGTCATCCGCTTGATCGTCCCGCGCCCCGTGCCTAGTTTTACACCCGGGATAAAGGAAAGGAGGTGCGGCTTCGCTGATTCTCGCCGGAAAGCGAGGCTTTCCGGGCATCAACGCAGTCCAAACCACCGAAAGGGAGGTCACTTCATGAAGCGGATTCTTTGCCTCACACTGTTTGTCGTGCTCGCGATCGGCGCGCCGACGTTCGCCGCGACCAAGTCGAACAAGTCGTCGGACACGGGCGGCGAGATCGGGTTCGGCGTCGGCCAGTCCGACGTCAGCTCCGACAGCATCGGGACCAACTCGGCCCAGTTCCTCGGGGTGCGGGGCGGGTACCACCTGAACCAGCAGTGGCAGGTCGAAGGGCAGTTCGCATCGTCTTCAGAAAACGGCGACATCTCCGGGACCAGCGTCGACTCGACGATGCGGCTGTACATGGTCAACGGTGTAATGAACTTCCATCCCCGCGGCAAGAAGGATCTCGTGCCGTACGTGATGGCGGGCATCGGCCGCGCCGACGTCTCCGTGGACGCCGGCGGCATCTCGGCCAGCGACAACTCCGTCGCCTACCAGGTCGGCGGCGGCACGCGCATCTTCTTCGGAAAGAGCAAGACGATGGCGTTCCGCGCCGACCTGTCGCTGCTGCGCGACACCGCCTTCCAGAACAGCTCCACGCTGACGACCGTCACGGCCGGCCTCACCTGGAAGCTCGGAGGCCGCTAAGCCGCGCCGCCGGAACGGCAGTCCAGCGTCAACGCAGTATCGAAGCCCCGATCGCCGCGCGATCGGGGCTTTTTCTTTTTAGAGGGATCACCTCTTGTCGTTCAGCAGGTCATCGATCGGCGGCTGGGGGCCGGGTCGGATGCCGGCGATGTCTGGATCTTCGTCAGGCACACCCGGGGCGGGGGAATCCTTTTGCTCCTTTTTCTTCTGCAGACGGCGGGCGAATTTGTCCTGCTGCCGCTGCTGTCTTGCCATTTCTTTCTGACGCTTCTTGAAGGTCGAGCCCGATCGTCTGGCCACGACGCATCCCCTTCCCAGTCGCTAGAGAACCCGCGGGCGCACTCCGTCCCGCCGGAACGACCGGACTTCCCGGTCAATCAGAGGCTGCGCTTCCTCGCACGTACGCCGCGCCGGCTGCCCCCGTCCTTCCGGAAGCGGGGGCCGGAGGGGGGGCGGTTGTCCCCGAAACGCGAGCCGCCGGAGGGGCGCGGTCCCCTGCTTTCGGAGCGCTCCCGCGCCTCGCTGACGCTGATGTTCCTGCCGCGCAGGTCCTTGCCGTTGAGCTCGGCGATGGCCCGCTGCGCTTCTTCGTCCGAGCCCATCTCCACGAAGCCGAAGCCGCGCGAGCGGCCCGTCATCCGATCTCTTATAACCGAGGCCATCTCGCACGCCCCTGCCTTCGAGAACGTCTCTTTCAGGTCGTCGTCCGAAGTCTCGAAGGAGAGATTGCCCACGAAGAGTTTCCGGCCCATGTCGCCCTCAGACCGGGCGGACGTTAGCGGCGGCCGGGCCCTTCTGCCCATCGACGACGTCGAAGTCCACCGTCTGGCCCTCGGCCAGGCTCTTGAACCCCGGCATGCTGATCGCGGAGTGATGCACGAAGACATCCTTCGAGCCGTCGTCCGGACTGATGAAACCGAAACCCTTCGCGTCGTTGAACCACTTTACCTTGCCTCTGGCCATCGTTCCTCTCCTCTGTCGCGAAAGCGACGTGCGGGCATGATCGCCCGGCTTCCTCAACCTTCCTCAACCCCAATGCGGGTGCACGGGAACCTTTAGCGGAACTCCATGCGGCACGTCGTGGTCAACCTGTGGGGAAGTCAATCCGAGGCGTGCGCCGCAGATCCTACTCAACATCGCCTCTTCAGTCAATGAAAAAGGGATAGGGTATGACCCCGTTGCATTCCTGTTCCTCTCGGGTTAGAGTTCCGCCGCACGCGTATCCCCTTGAACCTCAAGAGGGAGATCCCCATGGCGACGATCGGCAACCTGATCTGTCTGACCCCGCGCGATTCGTACGTCGTCGACGAGCCGGTGCGAAGCAAAGGTCTTTTGGGTCGCCTGGAGCGCTCAATCGGGCCGTTCTTCCGGAGCCCCGGGATCGGGTTCCCCTACCTGGTGGGCTTCCTGCGGAAGAACGGCGTGCTGACGGATGCCACGCGTGTCGTGGTGCAGCACGACAAGATCGAGGGGCCGACCCCCTTCGAGACGATCCTGCGGCACAAGGTCGATCTCGGCCGCGGCGATCACGATGTCCTGTTCGTCACCGCCTATACGAATTCGTCCCGCGAGGCCTACCGCCGGGCGCGCGAGGCCCGGGCCGTCTACGCCGCGGCCGGGAAGGCGCTCACCGTCGTCTTCGGCGGACCGCACGCTTCGGCCGTCCCGGACGAGGGCCCGAGGCGGGGACACGTCGACGCCGCGGTCGCGGGAGAGGGCGAGTGGGCCGCCTCCAGGCTGCTCACCGACATCAAGGAGGGGCGGCCCGTGCAGCCGGTCTACCGCGCCACGTTCGACCGGATCCGCGATCGGGGCACGCTCGCCCTCGACATGAGGATCTGGGAGAGTCTCGAGCGCCGGCCGCAGCAGATCGTCGCCTCCACCACCTTCGCGCGGGGCTGCAAGCTCGACTGCCATTTCTGCGCCGTGTTTCTGACCAACGGCCCCACCGTCAGGAACCGCGACGTCGCCGACGTCGTCGACGAAGTCCGCAGCCAGGGCCCGAGATACACCAGGGAGACGATTGACGATCTGCCTCCCGGCCTGTACAACGCCGTCCTCAAGGCCCTCGTCAAGGTGCCCGTCCTGGGCTCGCTGTACGGTGATCGTCTGATCGCAAAAATGGGCCCGGGCTTCTCGGACCAGTTCTTTTTCTGGGACGACAACCTGTACAACGCCGCGGGGGCCTTCCAGGCCTTGTGCGAGGCGATCCGTCCCCTCGGCCGCCCCTGGGCCGCCGAGCTGACAATCGACCTGGCGGAGAAGCCGGAGCTCTTGAAGGCGGCCCGCGACAGCGGCTGCAACGATCTGTTCCTCGGCATCGAATCGGTCAGCCAGACGGCGATCGACGGACTGGACAAGTGGTCGAACGATACCGGGTCGATGAAGGAGATGGTGAAGCGCGTGCACGACGCCGGGATCCACGTCATGGGAGCCTTCGTCTTCGGGCTGGATGGAGACGATCCTTCCAGCTTCGACCGGACTCTCGAGTTCATCTACAAGACCGGGATCGACCTCGTGGTGGCCAACATCATCCAGCCCTATCCCGGCACCGGTACGTTCAAGGATGCGGTTGCCGGGGACGATTTCCTTCCCTGGGCCTACTGCCCGCCGGATTCGGATGTGGCGATGGATTACAACTGGCCCCTGTTCGACGGCGCGCACGTCCTGGTCCGCCCGAAGGGAATGACGGTCGACCAGTTGCAGGAGGGGTACTACTACTTCCTGCGCGAGGCCTACTCGCTCAGCGGCATCCTGCGCCGTTTCCGCGGGCCGGCCCACGATCTGACCGGAGCGGCCAAGCACTTCGCCCGCAATTACCTCGTGAGCCGCTACGGGATGATCAAGACGTCCCACGCCATCAGGAGAAAAAGCACGAAGCCCGTCGGGCTGGACGCGACCACGGCGACCGCGACGGCTCCGGGCGGACTTGATTTGGTCCCTCTCCGATCCGCCTTCCGGACGCGCGCCTCCGAACCGGACTAGTTCCGCGTCGCCGGCGTCCGCAACCGCCGAGCCCGACCGCGCACACCGGATACGAGCCCACGCCGGCCTGCCGGGATACTATTCCGCCATGTCGTCCGGCTCCGATCCCTTCCCCGCCTGGTTCACCGCCCTCGAGGCGAGGCACTTGTCGCGACTGACCTTCGCCGAGGTCCGGCGGGGCCTGCAGGCGCTCTCGGCCCTGTACGTCGATCGTGGGAAACGCCTTGGAACGGGGGCGGCGCTGGAAGGTTCCGGCAAGCGGGCGGCCTTCGCGCTGTTCTACGCGCCACTGCATTTCCTGCTGGTGCGGGACGTCGTGCGCGCGCTGGGCGCGGGCGAGGCGGGACCGCGCAGCATCGTGGATCTCGGGTGTGGCACAGGCACGGCCGCGGCCGCGTGGGCCGTCGAGTCCGGGAGCGGCTGCCGGGTCTCCGGTGTCGATCGCAGCGGCTGGGCCGTGGCCGAGGCTCGCTGGAATTACCGCGCCCTCGGAGTGCGCGGCCGGGCCCTCCGCGGCGACCTTTCGAAGACGGCGCTGCCGGGACGGGGCAGCGGGATCCTGGCCGCCTACACGGTCAATGAGCTGGACGACGCGGCGCGGGTGTCACTCCTGGAGCGACTTCTCGCGGCGGCCCGGCGCGGCGCCCGCGTCCTCGTCGTCGAGCCGATCGCGCGGCGGCCCTTTCCCTGGTGGGAGACGTGGTCGGCCGGCTTCAGGGCCGCGGGCGGCCGCGACGATTCCTGGCGCTTCCCGGTCGACCTGCCCGGGCGGCTGCGTCTGCTGGACCGCGCCGCGCGGCTCGATCATCGCGAGTTGACCGGGAGGTCGCTGTGGCTGACTTGACGGCGGCCCGCGTGGACTACTGGGAAGGTGAGAGCTGAGGAGGTCGCTTTTCCCCGCCGGCGACAGCCTGCGGCGGCGCGTCCGGTCTCTCGCGGTACACGAGCCACAGGGCGGACGGAAGGACGGTCAGGCTCGCCAGCATCGACAGGACGAAGGCGCTCGCCGACACGATGCCGAACTGCCGCATCGGGGGAAGACCGGAGAGCGCCAGGGCCAGGAAGCCGCCGGCATTGATGAGCGTCGCGAACAGGATGGCGCGCCCGGCGATGAACAGGGCGTGGCGCAGGGCCTTTTCCGTCGTGGCGCCCTGGCGCGCCTCCTGGAAGTGGTAGAAGAAGTGGATCTGGTCGTTCTCCGACGCACCCAGGACGGTCGAGGCGATGAGAATCGTCGCCACGTTCAGCGGGATGCCGGTGAGGCGCATCACCAGGAACATCACGAGGATCGCGAACAGCGACGGGATCATCGCCAGCAGCCGGAGAGCGCCGCTGCGGAAGATCACGAGGAAGGCGACGAAGATGATCACCACGGTCAGAACGAAGCTCTCGGTCAGCGTCGGGACGAGGTACTCGCCGATCTTGGCCTGGAGCAGCCCCTGGCCGACGACGCGCATCCGGCAGACGCGCAGCGCCGGATTCCGCGAGGCCGCCGCCTCCCAGACGCCCTGGACGAACGCCCTCAGATCGTCCACCCCGCCGAAATCGCCCCCGCGGTAGACGACCGACAGCCGCGCGTCCGCCAGCGAGCGGATCTCCACGTAGGCACGCGCCCCGGGCTCCTGCAGGAGAAGCTGATCGAGCTGCGCCGCGAGCGCGGGCCACGCGCCGGGGTCGTCCGGAAGGCGGTCCCCCTGGCCGGCCACATAGCGCATGAAGCGCAGGGGCGTGGTCGGACCGGTCACCGAGCCGACGCGCCGGTCGCCCTCCAGACCGCGGGCGAAATCCTCCAGGCCCCGCAGAACGTCCGGACGCAGGAGCGCGCCCTCGGGTGTCGTGACCCAGGCCTGGATCTGTGACAACCCGGAGATCGCGCGTTCGAAGCGACGCATGTCCCGATACAGCGGCAGGTCCCTGTTGATGTAGTCCAGGGCGTCGGTCTCGATCCGCATCGGCTCGATGGCGCCCGGGATCCCCGTCAGCGCCAGGGCTCCCGCGGCCGTGAGGAGCGCGGCGATCGGCACCATGACCCACCGGCCGCGGTAGGAGAATCGTGGCAGCGCGTCGATCAGCCGGACGAGCCAGCGGCCGGTCGTGGTGCGGTGGCGCAGGACGGGCGTGGCGAGAATCTTCTGCAGCGCCGGAAACAGCGTGAACACGGCGACCCACGTCAAGAGCAGCCCCGTGGCGACCCACAGTCCCATCTCGCGGATCGGCCGGATACCCGAGACGGCCAGCGCCGCGAAGCCGATCGCCGCCGCCAGGATCGACGCGGTCGTGGCCACGAACTTGTTGGCCAGGGCGAACACCTGGTGCTCGTCGACGGGAGCGTCCGAGGGACACTCCGCGAAGCGCGACTGGATGTAGACCAGGGCCGCCGTACAGGTGATCAGGATCGTCAGCGGCACCAGCGACGAGACGATCGTGAACACGAATCCCATGGCCCGGCCGGCCGCCACCGTGAGCGTCACGCTGACCGCGAGGGTCATGAGGAACGCCGCGAGCGTCCTCGCCGATCGGTAGAGAACGAGGTTGATCGCAACGACGAACAGTCCGAACAGGGGAAAGGACCTGAGACTGGCGCGCGCCGTCTCGGCCTCGAGGTAGGAGTCGACGTAAGGGCCACCCACCCTGCGAACAGGTCCGGAGGCGGCGGGGCCCGATTCGAATGGCAGAAGCGCCCGGTCGATCGCCCCCAGGGTCCTGTCGCGCTCGCTCGCGTCCCGCACCTTGAGATCGAGTGCGATGCCCAGGAAGTCGGGTCCCACGAGGCCCTGCTTGCGGAGCAGGTCGGTGCCCGTGGCGAAGCGGCGGAAGTCGTCGGCCCACACCGGGGATCCGCGCACCCCGGGGTGGACCCTGTCGTACAAGGCGAGGGCCGAGAAGGTCTCCACCCGCGGGACCGCTCCGATGAGGCGCTCGATGTCGTCGAGCCTCGAGAGCGCCGCCGGCGCGAACGGGTCGGGGGCTTCGACCAGGAGGACGACCTGCTCCGCCTCGGGGAAGAGCCGCTGGAACTCCTGGTTGTTCCGGAAATCCGGATCGCTCTGGACGATCAGGCGCGCGATCGAGTTGTCGCTTTCGACGCGCAGCGCCTGGGCGGCGGCGACGGGCAGGAGCAGCGCGTAGCCGGCGACGATCCAGAAGCGTCGCGCGACGATGACGCGGAAGATGGCCTGCAGTGCCGGGGAATCGGTCCCGTCCATGGGCCGCACAGAGTACAGCACGTCGGGGCGGCTGTCATGCGGCGGGTGCGCGCGCTCCGATCAGAGCCAGACGGACGCCTTGCGGGTCCACTCGCTCTCGGGGTAGTTCTTCTTCAACTGCTGGGCCGTCGCCTTGAGCGGCGCCGGGTCGTTCGTCGCCTTGTAGGCCGACACACCGGCCCAGTAGCAGCCCTCCGGCGCGGCGCCGCTCTTGCCGTGCGCTTCGCAGACCGTCCGGAAACGCTTCTCGGCCTCGCCGAAGGCACCCTTCTGGAAGGCGACCTTGGCCAGGCTCAGATCGAGCTGCGCGAGGAAGTCGTCCACCGGAAGGTACCCCTCCACCCGGTGCCTCTCGGCACCGTCAGGGTCGAGCACGATCAGGGTCGGCGTCCACTGGGCGTTGAATCTCTGGAAGGTCGGCTTCTGTTCCTTGATGTGAATCTTCACGGGCAGGAAGTTCTCTGAAATGGCCTTGATGACGCGGTTGTCGGGATAGACCTCGGCTTCCAGCCGAGCGCATCCCCCTCACATCGGCGCGGCGCTGAAGTCCAGGAGCACCGGCTTCCGCGCCGCCTTGGCTTGCTTCAATACGGCATCGACGTCCTTCTGCCAGACAATTTCGGGCATGGCGTTCTCCTCTGCGAAGGCCTCGACGCCATGTTAGCCGATCCCCGTCCGGGCGACGAGACCGTGGACGGTTTTCCGGGAGGCGAAGCCTCTCACGGGACCGCCGGCTCTTTGCCCGCGCGCCGAACCAGGACTATCATTCCTGACCGAGATCACAATGAGTGGAGACCAACCTCTTCCCGATGGCCCTGGCGGCCCGCAGCCGCTCTGGCCGAGAGCGATCCTGGCCGCGCTCCTGGTCGCCGGCACCTCGGTCTGTCTGTACCTGACCCGCTTCCACGAGAACGCGGTTTACGGCGATTCCAGCTTCACGCTCGCCAACTGCCCGCAGGACGAGACCACGAATTGTGAGGCGGTGAACACGAGCGGATATTCCGAGCTGGCGGGGATTCCAATTTCGGCGTTCGGGGTCCCGACGTATCTGCTGCTGCTCGGGATGGTGATCGCGGCGCGCCGGCGGCCGCGGCTCCTTGCTTACGTTTTTACGATCGGGATCCTGACGGTCGTCTACTCCGGCTACCTGTATTACGTTTCGACGGTCAAGATCGGTTTTCTCTGCGTCTGGTGTCTCAGGCTTTACGGCATCAACGCCAGCATCCCGGTCCTCGCCGGCCTCGCCGCCCGGCGGAATCCGGTCCATCTCATCAAGGACTCCGTCGAGGATCTGCTGCGATTCACTCCCGAGGCGAGTATGAGCGCGGCGCTCTTCGCGGGTCTTCTCATGCTGACGATCCTCGCAGACCTCGGCTATCGCGCGGGCCTGACCCGTCCCCAGCCCGCGGCGTTCGCCTCGACCAGTGCGCCCGCCGTCGCCCAGAGCGTGAGTCCGGGCCCGCCGGCGCGGGAGCCGGCCCAGCAACCCGCGCCCCGGCTCGCCGCGAGAACGCCTCCGCCCGAGCGGACGGGCCGGCCGCCGGCGCCGCCCCCGGCGATCGCCCAGGTCGCGCCCGCCGCCGCGGTCACGCCACCGGCCACTCCGGCAGGAGCGGCTTCTTTCGTCGTCACGGCTCCCCTCAAGACGATCGAGGGCCATCGGGGAGGCATCGAGGTGAAGCCCTTCGATCTTCAATCACGCATCGGCGCGGGTCGTCCCGTCGCACTCCTCTTCTGGGCGCCCGGCTTCCCGATCTCCGAGACGGCACTGGTGGAGCTGTCGCGCTTTCTCAAGGAGCGGGCGCCCCGGTACGAGGTATTCGCGATCGCCGGCAAGCGGGACGACCAGCGGCCGGAGACGCTCTGGGAGCGGTTTTGCATGCTCGACCGGCCGCCCGATCTACCGCTCCTCATGGATGAAGGGTTCGCCCTCTCGAAGCAGCTCGACGTCACGGACGTTCCCAACCTGGCGCTCATCGACCCGTCGGGCGCGCTGGTGACCGCGAAAATCAAGGGGCTCCAGCAAGTCGTGGAAGTGTCGCCCGGACAGGCGACCGCGGAGCAGGTCATCCTGCGCGTCGCGCTGGGCGCGCTGCCGACGCCGGTCAAGAGCCTGCCCCCGTACTACCCGGCGACCGAGCTCGTCGGCCGCTGCGCCCCGGGGTTCACCCTCCGCGACGTGATGACCCGCAGGGACCTGACCTTCACGGGCCGCTCCTCGAACGGCCGGCCGACGTTCCTGGTCTTCTGGTCGGCGACCTGCAAGCACTGCCAGAAGGAGATCCCGCAGCTCATCGCCTACGTCCGCGGTCGACCCGACGCGGTCAATATCGTCTCCGTGTCGTTCATCAAACCCGACCGATCCGACGGTTTCTCGCACCGCAGGATCACCGAGGCCTACGTCCGCACCAACGGCATCTCATGGCCGGTGCTCGACGACTCGAGCGGGTACGCCGACGACCTCTACAGGGTGGTGTCCACGCCGACGACCTTCCTGCTCTCCCCCGGTGGTCAGGTCCTGGGAACCTGGTTCTTCCCCCATGAGAATCTGGCGCAGGCGATCGAGGCCGAGCTGCCCCGCCTCGCGACGGCGAACGGCGTCTGCCGACCCCCCGGCGAGCAGGCGCAGGCGCGCGCGGCGTTCTCGGTCGTGGCCCCCGACGGCAAGACCGTTCCTCTTCAGGCGCTCACCGACCGGCCCTCCCTTGTCCACCTGTGGGCCACCTGGTGCGTCCCCTGCCAGACGGAGCTGCCGGGCCTCCTGAAGTTCCGGCCCTCGTTCGAGGGAGAGGGCGGGCGGCTCGTCCTCGTTTCCGTGGAGGACGCGGCGGCGGCCGACCGCATCCGCGCCTACGGCTCCGGGATGAACCCGTCCTTCGAGAGCTATCGCGCCCCCCGGGGAGGCCTGGCCGACCTTCTCGACCTGGGCTACTCCGTGCCGCGCACGCTGGTCGTCGCACGCGACGGCAAGGTACTGAGGACTTTCTACGGAGCGCAGCCCTGGGACGATCCGTCGTTCCAGGAGAAAATACGCGCCCTCCTGCAGCTCCCGGAAGCGCGCGGATAACCGGCCCCGCCCCGATTTGCTCTAAGATACCGCCCGCTCATGCGCGGAGTCCTTCCGTCGATGACGATCGTCGAGCGCGGCGGCGCCGCATCGTGTGTGACTCATCTCACCGCCATCGTCTGCCTCCTCGTGCTGGCGGCGGGCTGGACGTTCGCCGGTGCACCGGAGAGCGCTCCTGCTCCCGGGAAGCCGTCGTCGCGACACTTCGATCCCCGGCGTCCTCCGGAGCGCGAGCTCCTGACGGGCATCGCCGACGGCTTCACCCTCGCGGCGGTCGGAGACTGCATCATCTCGAGGCCACTGTCGCCGATGCTCGCGCGCGACGCCGGCTTCGCCGCCGTCGTCAAGGTCCTGCGCGACGCCGACGCGGCGTTCGGCAACTTCGAGACCTCGGCCATCGACCTCCGCGCGTTCAAGGGATTCCCGCAGGCGTGGAGCGGCGACTGGGCGCTGGTCGCGCCGCCGGAAGTGGCGCGGGATCTCAAGGCGCTCGGGTTCGATCTCCTGTCGCGCGCCAACAACCACGCGCTCGACTGGGGCATCGACGGCATGCGTGAGACCGACCGATGCCTGGACGAGGCGGGGCTGGTGCACGCCGGGACGGGCGAGCACCGCGCCGCGGCCCGGGCCGCCCGCTATTTCGAGACGGAGCGGGGGCGCATCGGGCTCGTGTCGATGGCGTCCACCTTCCCGGAGTTCGCGGAGGCGTTGCCACCGCGCGGCCAGGCGCCCGGGCGGCCCGGCGTCAACGCCTTGAAAACGAGGCGCGACACGATCGTCACGCCCGAGACGATGCAGGCGCTGCTCAAGGTCAGGGACGCCCTCCAGGGCGAGAGGAAGGAGTGCCCGGGCCCGCCGGGCGAGGCCGCGTCAACCCGGGGCCCCGGGGCGGCCGGAAAGCTCCCGGACCCTCTGGAATTGTTCGGCGAGCGATTCCGGCCCGGCGATCGCCCGGGTTACCACTACGTCGCGGATCCGATCGATCTCGACGAGAACATCAGGAGCATCCGGCAGGGAAAGCAGCACTCCGATCTCCTCGTCGCGACCCTTCACGCCCACGAGGAGGGGCTCGGGTGCGACCAGACCGCCGATTTCCTGCGGGATCTCGCGCACGCCGCCATCGACGCTGGCGCCGACGCGTTTTTCGGCCACGGGGTCCACAGGCTCGGCCCGATCGAGATTTACCAGGGGAAGCCAATCTTCTACGGCCTTGCCAACTTCTTCTGGAGCGACATCCAGGAGCCGATGCCGGCGAACCTGTTCGAGCAGAACAGGGATCTCTTGACGACGGTGTTCGGCGACCCCGGAAAAGCCACCGACGCCGACCTCACCGCCCTCTTGAACGCCGCCGGATTCCAGGACGAGCTCGTATTCCAGACCATCGTCGCGGTGAGCCGGTACGACGGAGGGCGCGTCTCGGAGATCCTGCTCTACCCCGTCGATCTCGGTTACGGGATGCGTCTGACGAGAAGCGGCGTGCCGCGCCTCGCCTCCCCCGCCGCCGCCCGCGCCATCCTCGAACGGCTGCAGCGCCTCTCGCGGCCCTACGGGACGTCGATCGCCATCGAGAAGAACGTCGGGGTCATCCGGCCGCTGTGAAATTCCGAGACTAGAAGTTGACCACCAGCGACGCGGTCGTGATCGTGTCGAGCGTGTCTAATTCGTCCAGGACAGTCCCGATCTTGGCGCCACCCGGCGGAGGCGGGGCGAGGAGATCGATCTCCCTGAAGGCCGGCTGGTGGTCGTAGATCGATTGCAGGCTGACCTTGAGGGCGAGGCGCCGGCTCATCGACACCGCGACCGAGTTGGTCATGTCGCCGCGCAGGTCGGAGGTGTCGCTCAGGTTTTCGTTGAGGACCAGCTCGTTTCCGTACGTCGTCGTGGCGCCGAGCCTGTGCTCGAACTTCCAGGAGAACCGGAAGCCGGCGAACGTGTCTTTGCTATCGGGAGCCTGGACGACATCGTCCTCCTTCGTGTACGACAGCGCGTAGTCGGTGCGGAACTTGACGCGCTCGCGGTCCACCCAGAGGTTGCCGATGCCGCCCGCCGCCTCGTAACGATTCTGGATGCCGGCGAAGCGATTCCGGTTCCAGCCACCCCCGGCGAACCAGAAGACGCGCTCGGAGACCTTCCGATCACAGCGCCCGCTCAGGAAGGCGCTCTCGGCGCTGAGGGTGGTGTCCTTCTGTTCGAACACCGTGAAGCTCCCCGGGGGGACGGCGCCGACGGCGGTGCGTGTCGTGGTCGTGGTCTGGGCGCGTACGGCCCCCGCCTTGAGCTCGAAGGAGGTCTTGTCCCACTTGCGGCCGAGGGTGTTCTTGAACCCGAGGGTCGCCGTCTCCGAGTTCCCGGCCGTCGCGACGTAGCTGAACTCCGTGACGTCGGACCAGCTGCCGGCGTTGGCGGGCGGTGTGTCCTGCGCCCGCGCGGGATTCCATCCCGCGAGCCACATCAGGCCGGCCGCCAGGAGGAAGATCGCGCGGCGCTCCAAGGGGCTCATGCGAGGGTTCCTCGGCTGTGAAGGGAGCGCGCAGTATACAGCAGCTCGGCGGCTCCGAGGCAAGACACAACTTTTCTTCCGAGGTGCTATCTTAGGAGACGCGATGGAGCGCCCTCGCTGGCCGACCACCCTGGCGGTCGTCACCGGCCTCACCGCGATCTACGTCGCCGCCGGCAAGCTCGCCCTGCGCGTGGCGTTCCTGAATCCCAGCGCCTCGGCGGTCTGGCCTCCCACCGGCATCGCCCTGGCCTCCCTCCTGCTGATCGGGTTTCGCGCCTGGCCCGCCGTCCTGATCGGCGCCTTCCTGGTGAACCTGACCACCGCCGGTAATGTCGCGACGAGCCTCGGCATCGCGGCCGGGAACACCCTCGAGGCGATCGCCGGGGCGTGGCTGACCCGCCGCTTCGCGAGCGGCCGCGACGCGTTCGAGCGACCGCAGGACTTCCAGAGGTTTCTGGTCCTGGCCGGATTCGTTTCCACGGCGATCAGCCCCACCCTCGGGGTGACCAGTCTCTGTCTCGGCGGGTTCACCCGCTGGTCCGACTACGGGACGGTGTGGCTGACCTGGTGGCTCGGCGACGTCGGTGGGGCGCTGATCGTCGCCCCACCGCTGATTCTCTGGGGATCCCGTCCGCGTCCCGGGTGGAGCAGGCTCCAGGCGGTGGAGCTGGGCGCCGTCCTCCTGTCGCTGTGCCTCGTCGGCGAGATCGAGTTCATGGGCTACCTCCTGCCCGGATTCAGCCGCTACCCGCTGACCTTCCTGTGCATCATCCCTCTGCTGTGGGCGGCGTTCCGTTTCGGTCCGCGCGAGACCGCGGCCGCGGGGCTCGTCCTTCTGATCATCGCCAGCTGGGGGACCCTGCGCAGCCGCGGTCCTTATGGCGGGTTCGCTCCCAACGCGTCCCTTCTCCTCCTGCAGGCCTTCATGGTGGTCACCGTGATCGTCGCGATGCGTCTGGCCGCGGGCGTCGCCGAGCGCCGGCGCGCGCACGAAGCCCTCCGGCTGCAGGCCGCCGAGCTGGAACGCTCGAATGCCGAGCTGGAGCAGTTCGCGCACGTCGCCAGCCACGACCTGCAGGAGCCGCTGCGCACGGTGACGAACTTCGTACAGCTCCTGGCCCAGCGCTACCGCGGCAGGCTGGATCGGGACGCGGACGATTTCATCGGGTATGTCGTCGACGGCACGACCCGGATGGCCCAGCTGATCGACGATCTGCTGGAGTTCTCGCGGGCCGGCCGCACCGACAGGCCGATGGAGCCGACCGACTGCCGCGGCGTCCTCGAGAAAGCCCTGGCCAATCTGGCCGTCTCCATCCGCGAGTCGGGGGCGGTCGTCCGCCACGACGGCCTGCCGACCGTGCGGGGCGACCCCTCCCAGCTGACACAATTGTTCCAGAACCTGATCGGCAACGCCGTCAAGTTCCGGGGTCCCGATCGGGCCGAGGTCCAGATCTCCGCCGTGCGCCGGGGCGGCGAGTGGCTGTTCCTCGTTCGAGACAACGGCATCGGCATCGCGCCGGAGTACCGGGAGCGGATCTTCGTCATCTTCCAGCGGCTGCACGGACGGAACGAGTACCCGGGCACGGGCATCGGCCTGGCGATCTGCAAGAGGATCGTGACGCGCCACGGCGGCCGCATCTGGGTCGAGTCGCAGCCGGGCCGCGGCTCGACGTTCTGTTTCACCCTTCCCGTCGCCGAGACGCCCGGCGCCGGGGCGAGCGGCGTGAGATTGACCGGGCCCTGAGAGCCCAATACCATCTTCGGCGACGTGGACACCTCTCCCGAGGACTCGACAGAGGATCGACCGTTCTCCGCCGCGGGGAAGGACGCCCCGCCAAAAGGACTGCGCGCGCGCTTCGTACATCTGCTCGCCCGACGGGGCCCGCCGCCCACCTATTGGCTCACCCGTTTCGTCATCCTGCGTCTGCTCGGGTTCGTCTACCTCTTCGCGTTTCTGTCGCTCGCCACGCAGGTCATCCCACTGATCGGCTCGAACGGCCTTCTGCCGGCGGGCTCCTTCCTGCAGCGCGCCGGAGCCTACTTCGGGTCGCGTTACGATGGCTTCCAGCAGTTCCCCAGCCTGTTCTGGTTCGACGCGTCCGATGGCCTTCTCCTGACGCTGGCGTGGGCCGGCGTGGGATTGTCGCTCCTGCTCGTGCTCGGCTTCGCCAACGCGATCCTTCTGATCGTGCTGTGGGCGCTCTACATGTCGTACGTGCACATCGGGCAGGACTGGTACGGTTACGGATGGGAGATCCAGCTGCTCGAGACCGGCTTTCTGGCCGTTTTCCTCTGCCCACTCTTCGACCCGCGCCCGTTCCCGCGGCGGCCGCCACCGGTTCCGGTCATCTGGCTGTTCCGCTGGCTGGCCTTTCGGATCATGTTGGGGGCGGGACTGATCAAGATCCGCGGCGACGAATGCTGGCGCGATCTGACCTGCCTCTACTACCACTACGAGACGCAGCCGATCCCGAATCCATTGAGCCGCTACCTGCACTTCATGCCCAGGTGGTTTCACAGGGGCGGGGCATTCTGGAACCATGTCTGCGAACTCCTCGCGCCCTGGCTGGCGTTCGGCCCGAAACGCTTCCGGCACGTGGCCGGCTTCCTGATGGTCACGTTCCAGATCATCCTGATCCTGAGCGGCAACCTGTCGTTCTTGAACTACCTGACCATCGTTCCGATGCTCGCCTGCTTCGACGACTCGTTGCTGCGCCGGGTCCTGCCGGGCGCGCTTGTGCTCCGCGCCGAGCGGGCGGCGGCGCGGGCCGAGAGTTCCCCGGTTCAGTCGATCCTCGTCTCCCTCCTCGTCGTCACGGTGGCGATCCTCAGCTACGACCCGGTCAGGAATCTGATGTCCAGTCGCCAGGCCATGAACACCTCCTTCAATCGCTTGAACCTGGTGAACACCTACGGCGCCTTCGGCAGCGTCGGCAAGGAGCGCCACGAGATCGTCTTCGAGGGGACGGACGAGGATGCGATCACCGGCTCGACCGTATGGAAGGAGTACGAATTCAAGGCCAAGCCCGGCGATCCCGCGCGGCGCCCCGCGATCGTCGCCCCGTACCAGCCGCGTATCGACTGGCAGATCTGGTTCGCCGCCATGTCGGTCCCCGAACGTTACCCCTGGACGGCACACCTGATCTGGAAGCTGCTTCACAACGACGCGGGTGCGTTGAGTCTTCTCGCCAACAACCCGTTTCCCGATCACCCTCCGCGTTTCATCCGCGCCCGGTACTATCGTTACGAGTTCGCGCCGCCCGGCAACCCCGAGGGCCTCTACTGGCGCCGCACGCTCCTCGGCAACTGGATCCCGCCGCTGTCGGCGGACGACCCGCGCCTTCTTCGCTTCCTCACCGCCCACGGCTGGCTACCTGCCGCCGCGCAGCAGTAATCGCGCAGGCGCCAGGTCACACGCTGCGCTACCCCCATATCGAGGCGCCGGCCCTGCGCCCGCCGGGCACGGGGCGCGGCGCCTCGTGCCGCGCTTTCTCCGACGGTCGGGTCGCCGAGCGTCCCGCAGGCATCGGG
>Ga0209157_1001715_pt1 | contig 18001 bp, 17 predicted proteins | sample GraSoiAngelo_135_FD_185892 | JGI IMG/M metagenome (GOLD analysis project Ga0209157, IMG submission 185892) | Grasslands soil microbial communities from the Angelo Coastal Reserve, California, USA - 14_0929_05_40cm (SPAdes) (version 2) | ecosystem: Environmental > Terrestrial > Soil > Grasslands ...
GTTCCGGTAGCGACCGAGTGTTTCGAACTCTTTGGCGACCTGCTGGCCAAGCTCGCGCGTCGGTACGACGACCAGGGTGAACGGCGGGCCGGCGCGTCCGACGACGCGTTCGAGGATCGGCAGCGCGAAGGCGCCCGTCTTGCCGGTGCCGGTCTGCGCCTGGGCAAAGAGGTCGCGGCCTGCGCGGAGCGGCGGTATCGCGAGCTCCTGAACAGGCGTGAAGGTGGTCCAGCCGAGCTGCTTCACAGCACGGTCGAGATCGGGGGTGAGCGAGATCAACTGATTTCCTTTGCGGGCACAAAAAAGCGAGCCGAAATGTGACTCGGCTCGCCTGCTTCTTGATGGACCCGAGTGATTTTCTTACATCAGACTAGCACACCTACTTCGAGGACTTCTTCGTCTCGCCCTTCTCAGCGCGAGTCTTGTTCACCGTCGCCGCGGCGATCCGCTCGGCGGTCCCTTCCGGGCGACCCCGCTCCTCCTCGCTTTCCTTGATGTGCTCGTACTGACGCTCGCGCTTCGCGCTCCAAGCTTTCTGTGGCACCACACACCTCCTGATCGCGTCCACTGCATGACGCGTGCTCGTCGCTCCCTTACTGATGGAGCGGGCGGAGCCGCTCCAGAAAGCCGGGGCCGAAGGCGGAGGTTACAGTCGTCCGAGATGCACGTCGCCCGCTCCGACCTGCGCGCCATCACGCTCCTCCTCGCCACCACTCTCGTCGCCGCCGCCTGCGGCGGTCCAAAGACGATCGAGTTCTCGCCGTCCCCGACAGCGCCGGTGACAAAGGCGAGCCCGACGCCAAGAGCGACGCTTGCTCCGGATGCGCCGTGCGAGGAGTGTTGGCCGCTGAGCGGCCTACCGGCCTCGAACGGCGCGCCGACGAACCGCAAGCCGCTGCTGATCAAGATCGACAACGCACCGGCCGCCCGCCCGCATTACGGCATCACGCAGGCGGACATGGTTTTCGAGATCATCGTCGAGGGCGGCGTGACGAGGCTCGCGGCGGTGTTCCAGGCGCAGGACCCCGCGACGATCGGCAGCGTACGCTCGGCGCGGCTCGTCGATCGCTCGCTGACACCGATGGTCCGCGGTGCGCTGGTGTACTCCGGCACGTCCGCGTATGCGTGGTCGCTCATCAGCAAGGACGCCGACCAGGGCAGGTACGTCGAGCTTTCCGCCGACCACGAGCAGGGCTACTACCGCGTGAGCTTCCGCGCCGCCCCATACAACCTCTTCACCACCGCCGCGAACCAGCGCGACAACCTGAAGAAGCTGGGGGCCGAGACCGCGAACGACATCCCGAAGTGGGCCTTCCTCGTCTCGCAGGACCATCCAGCCACGCTCGCTGGGATGAGCGGCGGAGTGCCGGCGACAGAGATCGCGATCCCCTATCGCGCCGACACATCGGCGGTGAGCTACCAGTACGACGCGGCCACGAAGACGTACGCGCGCTTCCAGAACTCAGCCGGCCGGGCGGTCCGCGACGTGGACGCGGTCACGAACAAGCCGGTTGCGGCGACGGACGTCGTGATCATCCAGACCGAGATCTGGGACGTGCCGGACATCGTCGATGCCGCAGGCGCGTTGTCGAACGACATGCGCATGACGGGCACCGGGCCGGCGACCATATTCCGCGACGGCCTACGCCAGGAGGGCACCTGGTCGCGCAAGGACGACAACGCGCCGTTCACGTTCAAGAACGCCGCCGGCGAACCGATCCTCCTTTCACCCGGGCAGCCGTGGGTCCACGTGATCCCGAACGAGATGAAGGTCACCTCGCAGTAACGACGCGCTAACCTCGCTAGGTGATCTTCTTCAAGGGCACCGGTCCCATCGAGCCGCCCGCCGAGCGGCGCCAGCTTCGCCGCGTACCGCGCGTGCTCGCTTCGTCCTTCCGGCTCGTGTGGGAGGCAGCGCCGCGGCGTTTCCTGGTGAGCCTCGCACCGCAGGCGGTGAGCGCGGTCATCGTCGGCGCGCAGCTCGTCATCACGCGCGATCTGATCGCCGCGGTCCTCGCGACCGGGAGCGGCGGCGATGTCGGGCGTGTGGGCCAGCTGCTCGTCGCGACGATCGGGCTCTCGCTGCTGGGCAGCGGCGCCAACCTGGTACAGAACCAGCAGCAGTCGCTCCTGTCGGCCATCGTGGAACGGCACACGAACTCGGTCTTGCTCGACCGCATCATCGCGATCGACCTGAAGCGGTTCGAGACGCCGGAGTTCCAGGACCTGCTCCGGCGGGCGATGAACGCGATGGGGCGGATGATGGGCGTGACCGGGGCTGCCATCGGCCTGGTCCGCGGCGTCGCGCTGATCATCGGCGTGGCCGCCGCGCTCTACGTGCTGCAACCGGTGCTGCTGCTCATCGCCGTCATCGGATTCGTCCCGATGTGGCTCGCGAGCATGGCGACGAGCCGCACCATGTACCGCTTCTTCCGGTCGATGACGCCGAACGAGCGCATGCGCAACTACGTGTTCAACCTCTTCACGCAGCGCGAGTACGCGAAAGAGATCCGCGCCTTCGGGCTCGCCGGCTATCTACGCACGCTGTACGAGCGTCTCTCGAACGAGCGGCTCGAGGAGCTGCGCAAGAACCTTCGCAAGCGCGCGCGCTACCAGGCGCTGAGCAGCGGGGCCTCGGCCCTCGTGACCGCGCTCACGTACGGCGCGCTCGCGTACCTCGTGATCGAGCACCGCATCGGCGTGGCCGAGGCGGGCGCCGCGGTCGTGGCGAGCCAGCAGCTGAACGGCCAGCTCAACGGGATCGTGCAGAGCATGTCGCAGCTCTACGAGGCGAGCCTGTTCCTCGAGGACTGGGAGGAATTCTCGGCTCTCGCGCCCGCGCGCCAGCTCGCGATGCCGGGCAGCGGGACGCCGTTCGATCGCATCGAGCTCGAGAATGTGACCTTCACGTATCCGCGGAGCAGCCCGACGGACCCGGCGCCCGCCCGTGCGGCGCTGTCCGATGTTTCCCTCCAGATACGCAAGGGCGAGGTGATCGCGCTCGTTGGCGAGAACGGCTCGGGCAAGACGACGCTCGCGAAGGTGCTCTGCGGCCTCTACCCGCCGGACGCCGGACGGATCTTGTGGGACGGCGTCGACGCGTCGACACGCGAGCCAGGCTGGATCTACGACCGCGTCGCCGTGCTCTTCCAGGATTTCGCGCGCTTCATGCTGACCGCCCGCGAGAACATCGGACTCGGACGGGTCGAGCGCGTCGGCGACGCCGAGGCCATCATCCGCGCCGCGGAGCGCGCCGGCGCGACGTCGTTCATCGACGCCTGGACCGATAAGTACGACACGATCCTCGGCCCGGTGTTCATGGGTGGGAAGGAGATCTCGATCGGCCAGTGGCAGCGCATCGCGCTTGCGCGGGCGTTCTTCCGCGACGCGCCGTTGGTCGTTCTCGACGAGCCAACGGCGGCTCTGGACGCGCGCGCCGAGCACGACCTCTTCACGCGCATCCGCGATCTCTTCGCCGGACGGTCGGTGCTCCTGATCTCGCACCGCTTCTCGAGCGTGCGATCGGCGGATCGCATCTACGTCCTCCACGAAGGACAGATCGTGGAGCACGGGACGCACGACGAGCTCATGCAGCTCGACGGCCGCTACGCCGAGCTCTTCACGATGCAGGCGTCGGCGTACTTCCCGGAGCTGATGAAGACGCGCGCCTAGGCCGTGGCTACTTCCGCGCTCCGCCACTCCGCGGCCGTCCTGACGCGCGGCAGCGGCGAGAAGATCAGGAAGAGCAGCGACGCGGCCATCCCGGCCCATCCCACGGCGATGGCACCACGGACCCCGATCTGCTCGGCGATCGCGGCCGCGGCGAGGGCGCCGATCGGATAGCCGATGCCGTGCGATACGACCTCGAGCGTCGCGTTCGCGCGACCGAGGATCCGGTCCGGGATGAGGCCCTGCACGAGCGAGATCTCGCCCACGCCCCCGATCGTCTGCATTCCGTCGCCGATGAGCTGCGGCAGGAACACCATGAGCGTCGCTAACGCGACCGGACCTTGCGCCAACGGCGTGAGCACGCCGAGAGCGGACGACCCGAGCGCCATCCAGATGATCGCGGGACCGATGCCGAGGGCGCCGATCACACGCGAGGCGAACACCGACCCGACCAGCGAGCCGACGCCGCCGGCCGAGATGACGATGCCGAGCAGGAAGGGATCGAGGTGCAGGTCCTGCAAGAGGTACAGCGAATAGAGGACGGCATAGAACGATCCGGAGACGTGACCGAGGATCGATCGCAGCGCGAGCGGGAAGACGATGACATGACGCCGCACGGCCCAGAGACCCTCGATGATCTCGTGCGCGATCCGTGTGGTCGTGTCGCGCGAGGGTCGTAGCGGCTCGGGGCTGCGGATCATCGCGAGCGACACCGCCGAGGCCACGAATGAGAACGCATCGACCAGGATCGCGAACGGCGCGCCAGCGATCTGCACCAGCGTCCCCGCGAGCCCCGGCCCCCCGATCTCGGCGATCGAGGAGCTCGTCGCAAGCTTGCTGTTGGCGTCGACGACGCGGTCAGTGCCGATGAGAGACGGCACATAGGCGGGATACGCCGAGTTGAACAGCGAGGCCAGGCAGGCTTCGATGAAGGCGACGGCATACAGCTGCTCGATGCGGAGGGCACCGATCGCGTACGCGACCGGGACCCAGAACAGCAGCGCCGCGCGGATGATGTCGGTCCAGACGAGGATGGGGCGTCGGCGCAGTCGATCGACCCAGGCGCCCGCGATGAGTCCGACCAGAAGTACTCCGATACTCGCCGAAATGACCAGATAGGCCATCTCGCGGGGGCCCGCACCGAGCACGAGGAGCGCGACGAGCGGAAGTGCTGTGCGCGTCACCACGGACCCGAGCCTGGAGATCGTCTGACCGGTCCAAAGCTTCAGGAAATCCGCATGCCGCCACAGCGACGGTCTTGACACTGCGGGCCGAGCGTACCGTCGCCGGAGGGTGTTCGTTCTGGCGGCCTAGGGAATGTGCGCGCACGGAAAGACGACGGCCCCCGGCGGGCCGACACGCCGCAAGGTGCTGCTGACCGCGCTCGCCACTGGTGTGGGTGTAGCGAGCGCCAGGATCCTGGGGCTGCGCAACCTCGATGCGTCGGAGTCGCTCAGCAGCCTCGTGGACACCATGGACATGTCGATGGCCACAGGCGTGGCCGAACTGCCGGATGAGTACGACGCGATGTTCGGCGTGCCGGACGACTCGTATGCCGCGCAGGACTTCCTCGATGCGTCCAACCTTCCGCGGACGAAGCCCGTCGCCCTTCCGCCGGTCGACGTCCGACCCGCGGTGGCGCTCCAATTGCCGGTCAGCGGGATCGCTTCGCCGAAGCTCGCGGGCGATGTTGATTGGGTCTCGCCGCTCCCGAAGGAGAGCGCGAAGGTCACGCACCTACTGCGCCGCGCGACTTTCGGTGCGACGGAGGTCGAGCTCGACCGCGCACTGTCGGAAGGCTTCGCGCGCACGGTCGAGCGTCTCATCGAATCTCCGTTCGTCGAGCCACCGGTGTTCCCTGCCCCAGCGGCGCCGCGGCCCTCGGCCTCGCCGTCGATGACGCCACGCGCGAGCGCGTCAGCGCGGCCGAGCCCGAGTGCCTCCGCCAAGCCGAGCGCGAGCGCCGCGCCGAGCATGGCCGCGGGCGCGGCGAGCCCGAGCCCAAGCGCACCAGCGGTCTTGACGAACACGACCTCCATCAACATCGGCAACCTGCAGGGCTGGTGGCTCGATTGGATGACGAAGAGCCCGACGCCGTTCGCGGAGCGCATGACGCTGTTCTGGCACGGGCATTTCACGAGCGACTACCGCAAGGTCGGAACGAACTCGCCCGCGATCTACTGGCAGAACCTCACCTGGCGCCGCATGGCGCTCGGCGATCTGAGGAGCATGCTGCTGAAGGTCACACCGGACCTCGCGATGCTCCGCTACCTGGACCTCGCGGCGAGCACCGGCCGCGCGCCAAATGAGAACTACGCGCGCGAGCTGCTCGAACTGTTCACGATGGGAGTCGGCAGCTACACCGAAGATGATGTGAAGGCCGCCGCGAAAGCGCTCGCGGGCTGGCGTCTGCCGGTGCGCACCGAGCCGACCGCCCAGACCGGCATCTTCGACGCGCGCCGCGCGTTCACCGGCGCGGTCACGTTCCTGGGAAAGACCGGAACGTTCAACACCGAGAGCGTCGTGGACACGATCCTCGCCAACGACGCGACGGCGCCGTTCATCGTGCGCCAGCTCGTGACGTCGTTCGTGACGCCGAGCTCCTCCGATACGTACGTCGCGCGCCTCGCCGATCGCTTCCGCAGGTCGCGTTACGACACGAAGACGCTGATGCGCGACATCTTCACGAGCCCCGAGTTCGTCGCGCCCGAGACGTTCCGCTCGCTCATCAAGTCGCCGACGGACTTCATGATCTCCGCGGCCAAGGCGCTCGGCGCGACGAACCTGAGCGGGACGATCCGGCAGTACGGCTCGACGCTCGGTCAGAACATGTTCGACCCGCCGAGCGTCGCGGGCTGGGGCGAAGGCGCGTCGTGGATCTCCTCGAACACGATGCTGCAGCGCGCGAACTTCGTCACCGCGGCGATCGGCGCGCTGCGCACGACTCCGTCCGCGGCGCGCGCGCACGAGCGGCACCTCGACAGCGTGCTCGCCCAGGGCACGGTCAACGAGCTCAACCTCGCGCGCGAGGACAAATCGCGCTGGTTCGCGGTCTTCGCATCGCCGGAGTTCCAGCTGAAATGAGGTACGCGTAATGGGCGCCACCGATCTCTCGCGGCTGTCGCGTCGTGACTTCCTGAGGAACGGTTTCGTGTTCGGCGCCGGCGCCGCGGGTCTCGCGGCCGGATACGCCGCGGTGCCCGACGTGTTCGCGCGCGCGGTCTACGGCGGCAAGCTCGACGGCGTGATGAACGACCGCGTCCTCGTCATGATCCAGCTGGCCGGCGGCGCGGACGGTCTCCAGACCGTGATCCCACTGCAGGACCCGAAGCTCCGCGCGCTACGGCCGCAGCTCTCGCAAGCGGCCAACTCCGCGCTCCCGCTCGACGCGAGCTTCGGCCTGAATCGATCGATGCGCGGCGTCAAGGCGCTCTGGGACCAGGGCAAGGTCGCGATCGTCCACGGCGTCGGCTATCCGCAGCCGAACTATTCGCATTTCGACTCGATCCGCATCTGGGAGACCGGCGACCCGATGCGCCGGCAGCAGGATGGCTGGCTCGGCAAGACGATCGCGGCGAACTACGACTCCGCCGGCCACCCGCTCGTCGGGTGCGCCTGCGGCTCGTCGGAGATCCCCGGCGCGCTGCGCGACCTCGACGCGACGCTGTCCGTCATCAACGGACAGAACACGTTCAAGTTCAATGGCGCCGATGCGGACCGCGCGATGGGTGTCATCTACAACGGCACGCCCGGCATCTACGGCGCCCTCTTCGACACGTCGGTGTTCAGCGCGCGCGACACGATGGCGCGGCTGCGCCTCGCGCGCGAGAAGTACACCCCGCGCGCCGCGTACAACGACAACGTGAATCTCGTCTACTCGTCCCGCAATCAGCTCGCCTCGGCGCTGCAGCTCGCGGCGCAGCTCATCATCAGCGGCGTCGGCGCGAAGATCCTGCACGTCACGCTGGGTGGTTTCGACACGCACGATCAGCAGCTGGCGCGGCTCGACAGTCTCATGGGCTACGTCGACGGTGCGATCTCCGCTTTCCACGCCGATCTTGCCGCGTACGGGATGTCCGATCGGGTGTTGATCGCGACCTGGTCCGAATTCGGACGCCGTGCGGCGGAGACCGCGAACGGCGGCACCGACCACGGGGCGGCGGCGCCGATGTTCCTCATCGGTGACACGGTGAAAGGTGGCTTCTACGGCGAGGCGCCGAGCCTGGGCGCGCTCGACCGCGGCGGTAGCCTCAAGTACACGGTGGATTTCCGCCAGGTCTATCAGGAGATCCTCGAGTCGCACCTCAGGGTCGATTCGCAGGAGGTCCTCGGTAAGGCGTTCGAACGCATCCCGGCGGTCCGGACCGCGTAGTGCCGCCCTGGGCGCTGCGCGTGCTTGCGGCTGGCATCACCGCGCTGTCGTTGCTCGGATCGACGAGCTACACGCTGGCTCACCCCAAGAACCCGAGCGCGCCGCTGCAGCCGCCGGTCGCGGAGAAGCCCGCGCCGCCACCCACGCCGTCGCCGACGCCAACGCTTCCCGTTCGGACAGCGACGCCAACGACGCCACCACCACCCACGACACCGCCGCCGACGGCCCGCGCGACCGCGACGGGATCCGCCCCCACCCCGTCACCGACGCGCGCCGCGACCCTCCGCCCCACGCCGGTGCCGCAGATCACGCTACGCGCGGGCGTGCGCGCTACGGCGCTGCCGAAGGTCACGATCACGCACGTCTCATGACCGATTCCTAACAACACCCAGCCCTCGCTCATCTAGCCTTGTTCACGTGAACGACCTGACCTTCTGGTTCCTCGCACGGATCACCGGCCTCACCGCATTCGCGGTCCTGTCGCTCGCGGTCCTCTCGGGCGAGGCGCTCCGCACCTCCGTTCTCGACTTCCTCGCCTCGAACCGCGCGATCCGCAGGCTTCACGACTTCACGACGCCGCTGTGGCTGCCGCTCGTGTTCGCGCACCTCATCTCGCTGCTGCTCGACAAGACGGCGCAGATCCGCCCCGTCGACGTCGTCGTGCCGTTCGTGAATCCGTACGAGCCCTACTTCCTTCCGATCGGGCTCGGCACGATCGCGTTCGACATCATCATGGTGGTCACGGTCACGAGCTGGCTCAAACGCCGCATGAACAACACGCTCTGGACCTGGATCCACCGCACGAGCTACATCGCGTTCGTCGCGATCTTCTTCCACGCCGCGCAGTCCGGGACTGATTTTGACGCGCCGCTCGTCTCCGCGATCGCGTGGTCGACGGCCGCGGCGCTCGCGATCATCGGCGTGACGCGCATCGTGTGGGGCCGACTCCCCGCCTGAACTGTTCGGGTACTGTCGCGCCGTGCGGGTGTCTTTCCATGGCTGACCACCACCACCGTCAGTCCATGCTCGTCCGCTACGCCGGTGATGCGCAGCGCGCGCGCGAGGAATACGAGAAGCGTCCGGGCTCGAACCTGCGCTTCCTGCTCCGCAAACGCTTCGACTGGATGCAGCGCTATCTCGGACCGGAGACGTACGCGGTCGAGGTCGGGTGCGGCGCTGGTTTCAGCGAGCTCTTTCTGCACGCGGGCAACCTCGAGCTGACCGACGCCGAGCCGCGGCCCTGGGCGCGCCGTGTCGTGGACGCGCAGGAGCTGCCGCACGCCGACGCGAGCGTCGACGCTCTCATCGCGAACAACGTCATCCATCACCTCGCGTACCCCGATCGCTTCTTCCGCGGCGCGGCGCGCGTCCTCCGTCCGGGCGGTCACGTCCTCATACAGGAGTGCAACTGCTCGTGGACGACGCGGATCGCGCTCCGCGCGACGGGTCACGAGGGATACGACTTCTCGGCCGATCCATTCGATCCGACGCGACCCTGCAACGACCCAAGCGATCCGTGGAGCGCGAACTGCGCGATCCCGAATCTGCTGTTCGACGACCTGGATCGCTTCGGCAAGCGTTATCCGGAGTTCGCGGTCGTGAATTCGGGCATGTCCGCTCCCGTGGGCCGCGATGCGCGTCGTCGACGTCGTCGACCGCGTGCTCGTCGCCATCGCACCCGGTGTCTTCGCGAGCCAGCGCCGGCTCGTGCTACGGCGCGCGTAGCCGCCAGAGGGGCCAGCCGGTGGCGGGCTCAGCGCCCGCGCGCTCGTAATTCGCGACGATGAAATCGACGACTCGCTCGAGCTCGGGTAGCGGCGCGTACTGCGCCTCGGGCGAGACCCAGGTGTGCAGACCCGCGAGATCCAGCGGGGGCGTGACGAAGCTCTCACCCGACGCATCGAGGATCAGCGCCGGCCGCGCGCGCTGTAGATCGGCGAGGAACTCCTCTACGCGAGCCGGCGTGGCATACCCACGCGTCGCGAGCGCCGCGTACTGGTACGCGTACCGGGTCGGCGACCGCCGGCCGGCGAGGAACAGCACCTCGGTGTGCGAGCCCCAGACGAGAACGGTGTCGTCGGGCCGCGTGTTCGCGGCGATGTAGGCGGCGGCCGAGCGCGCCCGGCCTTCGTCGGCCGTGAACGCGAGGCGCGTCACCAGAAGCGCCGGGAAAACGCACATCGCGAGCACGGCGAGCGCCAGCGCCGGGAGCGCGATCCGCTGAGGCGCGATGCGCTTCACCTCGCTCACCGCGAACGCCGCGAGGACCGCCATCGACGGCAGCCACGCGATGAAGTAGTAGTGGTAGCCGCGTCCCCAGGTCGACAGCGCGAGCTCGATCGGGAATGCGATGAGCGCGACCGCGAGCAGCACGGGAGCGAAGCGCCGCGCTGCGACGGCGTACAGCCACGCGACGACCGCGACGACCGCGAGACCGGATGGCAGCGTCAAGCGCAGACCGGAGAGGATCGCGTCGATGCGTTCGGAGAGCGGTGCGAACGCGGCGTAGGCGCGGTTGTAAACGAGCGCCTGATCGATCATGTCGCCGAGGACACCGCGCGCGGCGGCCCAGGCGACGACGAGCGCGAGCGGCACGATCCCACCAACTGCGATGAGCACCAGTGGTGCGGCGGCCCTGCCGCGGAGCCGGAGGAGCGCAACGATGCCGATCGCGACGAGGACCCCGATGAGCGTCGGTTTCAGCAGCAGCGCGGCGGCGCCAAGAGCGCCGATGCCCAGGGCACGCGATCGCGTGAGTGGCGCGGTAGCCAGGAGAAGCGCGCCGAACTGGAACGGCAGCGCGTAGAACTCGACGAAGCTGGTCTGGCCGTACTCGAGGAAGAGCCGTGGCAGCGCGGCGAGCCAGGCGAGCGAGCCCACGAACGCCGCGGTCGCGCCGAATTCGCGGCGAAGGGCGCGATATCCGAGCAGCACCGCCGCGACGAGGAAGGCGACCTGTGTCAGCCAGACGCCGGTCCGGCCCGCGAGCGCGATGCCCACCGCGTCGATGAAATACACACCCGGCGGCTTGTGGTCCCAGATGTCACGGTACGGCGCGCCGCCGTCGAGGAGGCGCTGCGCGGCGTAAAAGAAGACGCCGGCGTCCTCGGCCGGATCGCGGCCGGAGGGATGATTCGGCAGGAGAACAGCGACCGCCACAACGACGAGCAGCGCGACCGCGACGACTCCGACGCGCATCGCGCAACAGATTCGCTCATCCTGTGCGCTGATGCCGCGACAGGTCGCGATCGTGGGCGCGGGCGTTGCCGGACTCGTCGCCGGCCGAGAGCTCGCGCGCCGCGGTCATCACGTGACTCTCTATGAACGATGGCCCGATGTCGCGGGTCAGGCCAGTGCGTTCGACCTCGGCGGCGGCGTGTGGATCGACCGCTACTACCACCACCTGTTCCAGAGCGACAGCGACATGATCGCCCTGCACGACGAGCTTCTTCCGGGTGAGCTCGAGTGGCACACCTCGTCGGTCGGTATCTGGGCGCGGGGTCGCGTGTGGCCGTTCGTCAGCCCGATGGATCTCCTCCGCTATCGCCCGCTGCCTTTGGTCGACCGACTGCGACTCGGCTACTCGGTGCTTCGCCTCACTGCGCGGACCGATTGGGAGCGCATGGACGACATCGGAGCGCTCGATTGGTTACGCCGGGCGTCCGGCGAGCGCGCACTCGCGTCGGTGTGGACGCCGCTCATGCTCGGAAAGTTCGGCGCCGACAGCGAACGTGTGCCGCTCGCATGGCTCTGGTCGAAGTTCCGCCTGCGTCGCAAGTTGCGCGGCAGCGGAGCGACGAAGGAGCAGCTCGGCTACCCCCGCGGATCCTTCGGCGCGATCTGTCAGGCGCTCGCGGCGGAGATCCGAAAGCTGGGCGGCGAGATCGTGGTGGATCGCGAGGTACTGCACGTCACCGAGGACGGCCCCTTCGTGCTCCACTGCGCGGGGCCGGGCGCGTATCGCAGACGTGCCGGCGAGGCTCCGGCGGAACCCGCGCTCGACGGTCGCGCCGACGCCGTGCTCTTCACCACGCCGACGTTCATCACACGCCGTCTCGCCGATTGGCCCACCGACTGGGCGCGTCGACTCGACGATTGGACATACGAGACCGCGGTCGTGCTGCTTCTCGAGCTGCGCCGTCCTTTCAGCTCGACGTACTGGACGAACATCGCCGACAGCAAGGTGCCGTTCCTCGGTCTCGTCGAGCACACCAATCTCGTGCCCCCCGAGCGGTATCCCGCGCGCTACCTCTATGTTTCCAATTACGTCGCGGGCGGCCATCCACTCACACGCATGAACACCGAGGACCTGTTACATCACTACCTCGCTGCGCTCGGGCAGATGAATCCGCGCTTCGACCGGAACGATGTGATGCGCTACTGGTCGTTCCGCGAAGAGGCCGCGCAGCCGGTGCCGCGAATCGGCAATCGGCACCGCGTCATGCCGTTCGCGTCGCCACGGCGTGGTTTGTACGTGGGTAACACGACGCAGATCTATCCCGAAGATCGCGGCACGAACTACAGCGCGCGACTCGGGCGCGAGGTCGCGGAGAAGATCGCCGCGGATGGCTAGCCCTAGCTGGTCGGCGGCTCCGCTGGATCGCGAAAGCTGACGTGTGGCCCGTCGCCGACAGCGAAACGGATCTCGCGCCCGTCGCGCAACCTGATCCAGGCTTCGCCCTTGCCATGCGCGAGCCTGCCCAGCCACGCCCGCGCGCCCGCGGGTTCCGGACCGAACGAGACGACCTCGGCCTCGCCGACGGTGAGTGTGCGCGGTGGGTCGCCAAGTGTGATGTCGGCACCGGTCGGGGTGAGGCGGATCCGCTTGAGCTCACTGCGTTGGAAGCCGAGTACGGTCTCATCGGCGAAACGGATCACCCACCGACCTTGATCCGACGCCGATACCGCGCCGAGCCAGGCGCGGAATCCGGTGATCACAGGACCGTACGCCGCGACGTCGTCGAGCTCCACGTCGATCGGATCGCCGGCCGGAAAGCGAAGCCGGGCGCGCGTCACACGATGAACGCTAGACCGTGCGACACTTTGAAGTCTCATGAGCACTCCCGAGGTGTATCGCGCTGACGCGCCCGAACGCGGCGAGCCGGTAGACGAAGCACCGTTCTCCTGGCGGGCCATCCTCGAGATCATCCAGGCCCTCGCGCTCGCGGTCATCATCTCGGTCGTCCTCAACCTGTTCGTGGTGCAGGTGACCGAGGTGCGTCAGCGCAGCATGGAGACGACGCTCCTCCAGAACGACCGCGTGCTGGTGAGCAAGGTCGACTACCGCTTCACGTCGCCACAGCCCGGTGACATCGTCGTGTTCAACCCGACGATCGACACGAGCATCCCTTATGTGAAACGCATCGTCGCAGTCGCCGGCGAAACGGTCGAGCTCCGCGACGGCAATCTCTACGTCAACGGCAAGCTGCGCTTCTTCCCGGCAGCTCACGGCGCTTCCCTGCAGCAGAGCCCCGACATCAAATACCCATACAAGGTCCCGGACGGGTACTTCTTCGCGATGGGTGACAACCGCCAGTCTTCTCAGGACTCGCGTTTCTTCGGTGCCCAGCCGTACAACCGCATCATCGGAAAGGTGATCCTGCGCTTCTGGCCGCCGGACCGACTCATTTTCTTCGACTGGTGATCTGGCTAGGCGATCGGGCTCCCGAGCTCGGCATCGTCATCAGGACGTAACAGAACGACGCGACCATCCTCATTGATGGCACCCAGCGTGAGCACCTCGGAGTCGAAGGTCGCGATTCGCCGCGGTGGAAAGTTCGTCACGCAGACGACGAGGCGTCCGACGAGCTCGGCCTTCTCGTACCACCGGCGCACTGCAGCTGACGAGCGATGCGTGCCGTGAGCGCCGAAGTCGATGGTGAGCTTGTAACTCGGGTTCCGCGCCTCGGGGAAGTCCTCGACCGCGAGGACGCGCCCAACGCGCATCTCGATCTTGTGGAAGTCGTCGATCGTCGCCACGTCCGTATCATCGGTCGTATGAGCGATGTCTTCCACCGCGCGACCGATTGGGAGATCGTGACTCCGACGCGCGTCCTGCGTGTCACGTGGGACGATGGGAACGTGAGCGAGTACGAGTGGGAGCCGCTGCGCCGCGCCTGCATGTGCGCGTACTGTCATGGGGAGGGCGCGTACAAGGGCGAGGTGAACGAGGACACCCGCTTCACTGAAGAGCAGACCACCTTGAAGGAGGTCTTCCCTGTCGGTCGCTACGGCCTGACGCCGTCCTGGGGCGACGGCCACGACACGGGCATCTACACGTTCAAGATGCTGCGACGCGCATCGGGCCTCGAATGAGCGACAGGGAGCACGCGTCATGAAGTTCTTCACGAAGAAAGCCGACCTTTCCCCCGAGACGGCCGCGCGGGTCCCGCCCGGTCAGTACCTCACGCAGAAGTGGCCGGTGCTCCACTACGGTCCGGTCCCGCCGTTCAATCCGAAGACCTGGGACCTCCGCGCCTTCGGGAATGTCGAGAACGAATTCAAGCTGAACTGGGAAGAGTTCCAGAAGCTGGATCAGACCACGGTCACGGCCGACATGCACTGCGTCACCACGTGGTCGCGCCTCGATCAGCACTGGGAGGGCATCCCGTTCTCGAAGATCATCGAGCTCGCGAAGCCGAAGGCCGACTCCAAGTTCGTCATCGCGCATTCGGAGTACGGCTTCACCGCGAACACGCCGCTCGAATACTGCCTGCGCGACGACTGCCTGATCGCGCTGCGCGCGAACGGCGAGCCGCTCACCGCGGAGCACGGCTCACCCGCGCGCCTGGTCGTGCCGCGGCTCTATGCATGGAAGAGCGCGAAGTGGCTGCGCGGCATCGAGTTCTCAGACACCGACAAGCCTGGTTTTTGGGAGCGCAACGGATACCACAACACCGGCGATCCGTGGAAAGAGCAGCGCTATTGGGGCGACGACTGAGCTAGGCCGTGCCCCGCTCCGGCGCCTCGACCGGGTCATAGTGCGCGCGGAAGAAGCGGATGATCTGCGTCTGATCGACGGTCGGCAGCTTGTACAGCCACGTCCACGCGGTGAGCGCGATCTTCGCGTCCGACAGCTTCGGGTACGGCTCGACGATCACCTTCGGATAGCCGCTGGACATCAGGTTCCGCGCGATCGTTTTGAGCTGATCGACCTCGGACGATGAGAGGTTGTTGTATGCGATGACGATCCCGCCGTGCTCGAGGTTGTGCGTCGTCACCTCGTTCGGAAGGTTCGTGTCCTTGATGCCCCAAGGCGCGGGGGCAACACCAACCTGCGACCAATGCTGGCCGGACGTTGGCGGCACCGAGTTGTACGTCACCGTCTGACCGACCGGGACGTGATCCCGTCCCATGTCTTCGATCTTCGTGCCGACCGTCTGACCCGTCGTGTCGAACTGTGTCGCGTTGACGTCGACCGGCGGCGCCGGCGCGTCGAACACGCCGAGCGCCCGCGCGGCCACGACGAGCGCCACGAACGCGGCGAGTGCGCCCAGGACGATCCACCCCTGGCCGATGCGCCGCCGGGGTGCGGGGCTGCCGCCGCCGCGCCGCCGCTGCTGCCTCGTGCGTTCCCGTTCGCGCCGGTCGCGGCGTGTCGTGACTGTCATCTCTTTCAGGATACCTAGACTCCAGGTGTGACCGTCCGTGTCCGTTTCGCGCCCTCCCCCACCGGATCGCTCCATATCGGGAGCGTTCGCACCACCCTGTACAACTACTTCTTCGCGCGTCAGAACGGTGGAAAGCTGATCCTGCGCATCGAGGACACCGACCAGGACCGCTTGGTGGCGGGGGCCATCGACTCGATCTACGACGGGCTCGCCTGGTTGGGCGTGAAGTGGGACGAAGGCCCGCGCGAGAGCGGCCCGCACGCTCCATACATCCAGTCGGAGCGCCTTCCGCTCTATCAGAAGCACGCGCAGCAGCTCGTCGACGCCGGCGACGCCTATTTCTGCTTCTGCTCGAAGGAACGGCTGGCCGCCCTGCGCGCGCAGCAGGCCGCGCGCAAGGAGATCACACGCTATGACGGCCTCTGCCGGCGCATCGATCCGAAGGAAGCGGCCGACCGCGCGAAGACGGAGTCACACGTCGTGCGACAGAAGGTGCCGGACGACGGCATCATCGCGCTCGACGACCTCGTCTACGGCCACGTCGAATGGCCGCTGAGCGCCCTCGAGGATCAGGTCCTGCTCAAGTCGGACGGATTCCCCACGTATCACCTCGCCGTGGTGGTCGACGATCACGTGATGGGCATCACGCACGTCTTACGCGGCGAGGATTGGCTCCCGTCGACGCCCAAGCATCTGCTCATCTGGCGCGCGTTCGGCTGGACCATCCCGCCGCACGCGCACGTGCCGAATGTCCTCGGCCCCGATGGAAAGAAGCTCTCCAAACGCCACGGCGCGACGAAGGTCGAGGAATTCCGCGCCCAGGGCTACCTGCCCGCGGCGATGGTGAACTACCTCGCCCTCATCGGCTGGGCATCGGGGACCGAGGAGGAGGTCTTCTCGTTGGACGAGCTGATCCAAAGGTGGCGCATCGACCACGTGCATCGCGCCGGCGGCAAGTGGGACCGCGCGCGGCTCGACTGGTTCAACGGCGTGTACATCCGCAAGCTGACTCCGGACGGGCTGTTGACGGAGCTCGAGCCGTTCCTTCCGCCCGAGTGGGACCGCGCAGTGGTCCGCAAGGCCATCCCGTTGATCCAGGAGCGCATGCGCACGCTCGTCGAAGGACGCGACATGATCGCGTTCCTGTTCAGCGATCAGGTCCCGCTCGACCGGTCTGTCCTCGTCGGCAAGAAGCATCAGCCGGAAGAGATCGAGCGCGCCCTATCGCAGTCTGCGGTCGTCCTGCGCTACCTCGACCCGTTCACGTCCTCCGGGATCGAGCACGGTCTGCGCGGAATCGCGGACGACCTCGATTGGAAGGTGAAGGACGCCACCGAGCCGATCCGTGTCGCGGTCACCGGGAAGACCGAAGGTCCGCCATTATGGGAGTCGCTGGAGCTGCTGGGGAAAGAGAAGACGCTCGCGCGCATCGAGCGCGCCGAGGAGCTTCTCAACGGGGGAGGTCCAAGCTAGATGGTCACGCTCGCGCGTCGGGTGGGTCTGGGTCTCGCCGCACGTGGTGACGTGAAGGACACCGTCGCGTGGGCGGAGCGCGCACGAGCGGCGGGGCTCGAGTCGGTCTGGTTCCACGATTCGTACTTCGAGCGCGATGCCGTGACCTATGCGACGGCGGTCGCGGCGCAGGTCGAGGACATCAAGATCGGCCTCGGCGCGCTCAATCCGTTCACGCGTCACCCGGTGCTCATCGCGATGACGATCAGCGCGCTCGACGAGATCGCGCCGGAGCGCATCCTCCTCGGGCTCGGGTCCGCGCTGCCGCTGCGGCTCGGCCAGATGGGAATCCCGTACGCGCCGGATGACGCGGTGACGAAGTCGAGCGAGGCGATCGACACGCTCCACACGCTGTGGAAGGGCGAGCGCATGCCGCCGGGCAAGCCCGGCCTGCCGCCGCTGCAGCCGATGTTCCCGCCGGTCCACCGCGTGCCGATCTACGTCGCCGGCTACCGGTCGCCGGTCATGGTCCTGGCGGGTCAAAAGGGCGATGGCTACCTCGCCCGACCCGCGGAGTCGATCCCCGGACTCCGGAAGCTGCTGCGCGTGATGAACAAGGCCGCGCGTGATGCGGGTCGGGATCCGAACGACCTCGACGTCGCGGGTTACCTGCTCGCGCTCGTCGGCGACACGCGGCTCGACGCGCTCAACCGCGCGAAGCGCGAGCCGTTCGTCATCTACATGATGAGCATCCTCTCCGACGTCACGCTCGGGCGCGCGGGCTTCGAGCCTGAGCTACGCGATCGCATCGCCGCGGCGTGGCGTAAAGAGGACTACACGACCGCCGGTGGCCTCATCCCCGACGACCTGCTTGACGCGTTCATCCTGTGCGGGACGC
>Ga0209157_1001716_pt1 | contig 17996 bp, 20 predicted proteins | sample GraSoiAngelo_135_FD_185892 | JGI IMG/M metagenome (GOLD analysis project Ga0209157, IMG submission 185892) | Grasslands soil microbial communities from the Angelo Coastal Reserve, California, USA - 14_0929_05_40cm (SPAdes) (version 2) | ecosystem: Environmental > Terrestrial > Soil > Grasslands ...
GTCGCGCATCACCTCGAGCTCGAACTCTTTCCAGCCGAGCACGCTGCGCTCGATCAGGGTCGAGTGCACGGGCGACAGCTCGAGCGCCCGCTCCACCATCTCCTCGAACTCGGCGCGATTGTACGCGACGCCGCCCCCCGTGCCGCCGAGGGTGTACGAGGGGCGAATGATCGCCGGGTAGCCCGCCTCCGCGACCGCCTCGAGCCCGGCCTCCACCGACGTCACCGTGTGCCCCGCCGGCGTCGCCAGGCCGATGCGCGCCATCGCGAGGCTGAACTCGGCACGATCCTCGGCCATCTTGATGGCACGAGCATTGGCGCCGATCAGCTCGACGTTGTGTTTCTTCAACGTCCCGTCGTTGGCGAGCGCCATCGCCACGTTGAGGGCGGTCTGCCCGCCCATCGTCGGCAGCAGCGCGTCCGGCCGCTCGCGCTCGATGACCTTGCGCACCCAGTCGGGCGTGACCGGCTCGATGTAAGTGCGGTCCGCCAGCTCGGGGTCGGTCATGATGGTGGCGGGATTTGAATTCACGAGGATGACGGTGTAGCCCTCCTCTTTCAGGGCTTTCACGGCCTGCGTCCCGGAATAGTCGAATTCCGCCGCCTGGCCGATGACGATCGGGCCCGAGCCGAGCAGCAGGATGCGCTTGAGGTCAGTTCTTTTGGGCATCGACAACGTCTTTCAGCAAATCGTCGAGTGAGCGGCGCGGCGTCCATCCCGTCACCGCCCGCAGTTTCGTCGCGTCGCCCACCAGGTACGGGCGCGCCTCGCGCCGAATCTGGCTCCCATCGATTTCGCGCTTGGGATTCACCCCGAGCAGCTGCTCCAAGCGCGTGTGGATCTCGTCCAGCGTGACCTCCCGGCCGGAGGCGATGTTGTACACCTCGCCGGGCGTGCCCCGCTTCAGAAGGAGCGCATAGGCGTCCGCCACGTCGTCCACATGCAGGTAGTCACGTACCGCCGTCAAGTCACCCACCGGGACCACCACCCCGCCGGTCTGTTTGACATGGCGCAACAGCCTGGTCCGCGCCGGGATCCAGAAATTCTCGTCCTGCCCGCCGCCCGAATGCGGGAACGGGCGCGCAATGATGAGCTTCAGTCCCGTGCACCGCGCCGTCTGCTGTGCCGCGATCTCCGCCCCCAGCTTGCTCCAGCCGTAAGGAGTGGAGGGCTGCACACAGTCCTCTTCCTTAATAGCCCGCTTCTGCCAGGCGTAGACATCTCCCGTCGACGCCAGCAGGAACAGCGGGTGCGCACCCCAGCTGGCGGCGGCTTCGGCCAGCGTCGCCGCGAGCCTCGCCGTGCCTTCGGCGTTCACTTTCCACGCGAGCGCCGGATCGCGATCCGCCGCCCGACTCAGCGCGACCGCGGCCAGGTGCACGACCGCATCGACAGGCGTCGCGAGCGAGGCATGGAGCGAGATGTCGTTCGAAAGGTCCAATGAGACGGTGCTGACGTTCTGCGCGGGCGGTCTGACGGGAGCCCCCGGGCCCACCGCCGCAATGACGGTGTCGCCCTCGGCGACCAGGCGCTTCACGAGCGTCCGGCCGACGAAGCCGTTGGCGCCCGTCACCAAAACTTTCACGCCAGCCGCTCCAGGTCGGCATCGACCATCATTTCGACGAGTCGCTCGAAGCTGACCTGCGGCGTCCAGCCCAGCTCGTTCCGCGCGCGGCCCGCGTCGGCAAGCAGCGTGTCCACTTCCGCGGGCCGGACGAACCGGGGATCCACCTGCACATACTTCTTCCAGTCCAGCCCGACATGGCCGAACGCCGCCGCGCATAGGTCGCGCACGGTGTGCATCTTCCCGGTCCCGACAACGTAGTCCTTCGGCTCCGGCTGCTGGAGCATCCGCCACATCGCATCGACGTAGTCTCCGGCAAAGCCCCAGTCGCGGCCGGAGTCGAGATTGCCGAGCCGGAGCTCGTTCGCCTTGCCGAGCTTGATGCGCGCGACGGCATCGCTGACCTTGCGCGTGACGAACTCGAGGCCGCGTCGCGGCGACTCATGATTGAAGAGAATCCCACTGACGGCGTACATCCCGTACGATTCGCGGTAGTTCACCGTGATCCAGTGACCATAGACCTTGGCGACGCCGTACGGCGAGCGCGGATAGAATGGCGTCGTCTCGCGCTGCGGTGTCTCAACCGCTTTCCCGAACATCTCCGAGGAGCTCGCCTGATAGAAGCGCGCGTCGGGGTGCACCAGGCGGATCGCCTCGAGCAGGCGCGTGACGCCGAGCGCCGTGAATTCGCCCGTCAGGACCGGCTGGTTCCAGGAGGTCGGGACGAAGCTCTGCGCGGCGAGGTTGTAGACCTCATCGGGTTTGGCGTCGCGGATGACGGTCGTCAGCGAGTGCTGATCCAGCAGGTCCGCCGCCACGATGTGGACGCGGTCGAGCAAATGGCCGATGCGTTCGTAGGAATCGTGCGACGTGCGCCGCACCACGCCGATGACCTCGTAGCCCTTGTCGAGGAGCAACTCGGCGAGATAGGAGCCATCCTGGCCCGTGACGCCGGTGATCACGGCCGTCTTGCGGGGTTGTCGAGCCTGGTTGGCCTGTTTAGGTTTAGGCCTCTTTGCGGCGTCCCTGGACCTCATCTGTCGTCGGATCGAACTATGGCTCGAGTGTGTGAGATTTGTGGCAAGGGTCCCATTGCGGGACACAACGTCAGCCACGCGAACAACAAGACGCCTCGGCGTTGGTACCCGAACCTACAGCGCGTGCGCGTCGTGGTGAACGGCGTCGTGAGCCGCATCCGCGTGTGCGCGCAGTGCATCAAGTCGAACCGGGTGGCCAAGGCGTCGTAGCCGCGTCGTGGCTCAAGAAAAAAGGGACCCTTCCGGGTCCCTTTTTCATTTCGACGCTTCACCCGGTCACTCAGCGAGCAGTTCGATGCGGGCCACGTCGGCGCCGTCGCCGACGCGATGTCCCAGCTTCACGATGCGCGTGTAGCCTCCCGGCCGGGCGGCAAACCGCTTGCCGATCTCGGCGAACAGCTTGGTCGTGACTGCCTTATCCTTGAGCCGCCGCTCGACGAGCCGGCGCGCGTGCAGATCGCCACGACGCGCCAGCGTGATGAGGCGCTCCGCGAACGGACGCAGCTCCTTTGCCTTCGCCTCGGTGGTCTTGATGCCGCCGTGCATGAAGAGGCTCGTCGCCATGTTATTCAGCGTCGCCTTCTTGTGGCTCGACGTCCGCGACAGCTGGCGGCCCTTGGCGCGGTGACGCATTACTCTTCCTCCGCTCCCGTCAGCTGGGCTTGCGGCGCCGTCCCCGGATCGATGACGCGAATATCACCGCCCGGCAGCTCTTCCAGCTGCATGCCGAAATTCAATCCCTCGCGGCGCAGCAGCTCGGCGATTTCCCCCAACGCCTTCTCGCCCACGTTCTTCACCTTCAGGAGATCGTCTTCCCGATAGCGCACGAGATCGCCGAGCGTGCGGATGTTGGAGTTCTTGAGCGAGTTCACGGATCGCACCGACAATCCCGCGTCGTCGATCGCGCGACTCAGCACTTCCCGGAGCCGGCCACCTTCGGTTCCCCCGTTGCCCGCCGGCTCGCCCGACACGATCGGCACCTTCCCGAAATCGACGAAGAAGCGGAAGTGCTCTTGCGCCAGCGCGGCGGCGTAGGCCACGGCATCCTCGGGAGAGATCGTGCCGTTCGTCTCAACCGTCAGCGTCAGCCGGTCGTAGTCGGTGCGCTGGCCGACGCGCGTCTCCGCCACCGTGAAGTTGGCGCGCCGCACGGGATTGTAGATCGAGTCCACGCGGACGACGTCCACGGCGAGCGTGCGGTCCACGGGATGCTGCTCGGCTTCGACGTAGCCGCGCCCCTTGTTCACGTACAACTCGCCCGAGATGTCGCGGTCGTCCTGCACGGTGAAGAGCAGCTGGTCGGGGTTCACGATCGTCACCGAGCCGTGCTGCTCGAGGTCGCGCGCGTACACGGGTCCCGCTTTCTCCACCTTGAAGCGCAGCACCGCTTCGTCGACCTCCGGCACCAGCACCAGCGTCAGCTGCTTCAGCCGCTGGATGATCTGGTGGACATCCTCCACGACCCCGGGAATGGTCTGGTGCTCGTGGACGACGCCATCGATGCGGAACGCCCACACGGCCGCGCCGCGCAGCGAGGAGAGCAGCAGCCGCCGGAGCGAATTGCCCAGCGTATAGCCGTAGCCCCGCTCCAATGGCTGGAGTCGGAACTCGGCGGAATTCGGGTTGTCCTCGCGCTTGGTCATCTCGACCAGGTGCGGCCGGACCAACCCCGTCAAATCAAGAGTCGTAATCACTTGGAATAGAGCTCGACGATTAACTGTTCTTGTGCCGCGATCGGAATGGCGTCGCGGGTCGGCCGCTCGGTCATCCTGCCCAGCACTTTGTCAGTGTCCACCTGAATCCAGGAAACCGGTTGTCCCCGCCCGAACTGCTCGAGCGCGACCTTCACTTGCACGAGCTCGCGGCTCGCGTCGGCGACCTTCACTTCTTCCCCGATGCGGACGCGGTAGGACGGAATGTCCAGCACGCGGCCGTTCACGAGGATGTGCCGATGGCGCACGAGCTGGCGCGCCTGCTTCCGCGACGTCGCGAAGCCCATGCGATACACGAGATTGTCCAGCCGGCTTTCCAGGGCCACGAGCAGCGCTTCACCCGTGACACCCGGCTCCTTGATCGCGCGCTCGAACAGATTGCGGAACTGGCGCTCGGAGAGGCCGTACATGCGCTTGACCTTCTGCTTCTCACGCAACTGCTTCGCGTACTCCGACGCCTTGCGGCGGCGGCCGGTTGACTGGCCGTGCTGCCCTGGGGCGTACGCGCGGCGCTCGACCGCGCATTTCTCCGTCAGGCAGCGCGTGCCCTTGAGAAACAGCTTGGTGCCTTCGCGCCGGCACAACCTGCACACGGGACCCGTGTAGCGTGCCATCGATTACACCCGCCGTTTCTTGGGCGGCCGGCACCCATTGTGCGGAATCGGCGTCACGTCGCGAATCGAGCGGATCTGGAGCCCCGCGCTGGCGAGCGCCTGAATGGCGGACTCGCGACCGGAGCCGGGACCCTGCACGCGGACGTGCACACGCTTCACGCCGAGGTTCAACGCCTCCCGCGCCGCCTGCTCGGCGGCAACGGTCGCTGCGAACGGCGTGGACTTCTTCGAACCTTTGAAGCCCGCTTTGCCGGACGAGCCCCACGTGATCGCGTTGCCCTGCAGATCGGTGATCGTGATGAGCGTGTTGTTGAACGTCGCGGTCACGTGCGCTATGCCCTCAGCTTCGACGACCTTCTTGGTGCGCTTGGCGCCACCGGCCGCACGAGCGGGTGCTGGTTTTGCGTCTGGTTTGACGTCCGGTTTCGCGTCCGGCTTCGCGTCTGGTTTGGCGTCGGCCATGTGCCTCTACTTTTTCAGCACGGGCTTCTTCTTGCCCGCGATGGCGCGCCGCGGTCCCTTCTTGGTGCGCGCGTTGGTGTGCGTGCGCTGGCCGCGCACCGGCAGATTCTTCCGATGACGTCCACCGCGATAGGTTCCGATGTCCATCAAACGCTTGATGTTCATCGCGACTTCGGTGCGCAGCGCGCCTTCGACCTTGTAGTCCCGCTCGATCACTTGCCGCAGCCGAGCGACTTCGGCGTCTCGCAGATCGCGCACGCGCGCGTCCGGGCTGATGCCCGTTTCCGCCAGAATGCGAACCGAGTTGCTGGGACCGATGCCGTAGATGTACGGGAGTGCGTACTGAATCTTCTTGTCGCGCGGCAAATCCACGCCTGCAATACGTGCCATGCCTCTCCCTAACCCTGCCGCTGTTTATGCTTGGGGTTACGCTTGCAGATCACGCGAATGACGCCCCGACGCGTCACGACTTTGCAGTGCTCGCAGATGGGGCGCACGCTCGAACGTACCTTCAACAGGCTGCTCCCTAAAAAGTCAACATTTTCTGGCTGAGCCGTGAACTATAGACAGGGACAGAACTTCACGCAAGGGGCCGCACCACAATCAATTACGGAGCACTCCGCAGTTCCACGAGACGCCAATCGCGACCCTGTAACCGGTAGCCCAGGAACAAGGTTTCGTGTCGCAATTCCGTCGTTCCCGCCACGACATAGCGCCGGGTGAGCTCGACGAAGCCCTTCCCCGGCTCGACCTCCCGAATCGCCGTCACATCGAGCCCCCGTTCCTCGGCGGGCCGCAAGTATCGGCGCAAGAGCTCGATCGCCTGCGAGCGCCCCAGGGGTGAGGAAGGATCGGCACCGGGGATTTGCAGCACGAGGGTGGAGCTCGGCCCGACCAAGGCCTCGGCGTCATGCGCGGACAAGGCCTGCTTGGCGCGGAGGGCCGCGTCGGACAGCGTGACTTGGCCATGCGCGGGCAGCGCCAGCAGGGCCAGGAGCCAGAGCGAAAGAGATGACGCCACCGTCCACATAAGTCCGCTTAATACCCTCAATCGAGCGCTTCGACCAGACGCTGGTACGCTGTCACGGGGTCGTGGGCGGCGATGATCGGCCGGCCAACCACGAGGTGCGTGGCCCCGCGCCGCACGGCTTCGGCCGGCTCCACCGTGCGCACCTGATCGCCGGCGACTTCACCGGGCGCACGAACGCCCGGCACCACGATCCAGGGATCGGGTCCGAGGGCCTCGCGCAACAGGCCGAGCTCCTGACCGGACGCGACAACACCGCGCAGCCCTGCCTGCAGGGCCCCGCGCGCCAGGCGCTCGGCCTCGAACCCCACGTCGGGCACACCACGGCCCAGGACCCCTTCGAGCTCGGCGGCGTCGTGCGACGTGAGGACCGTGACACCGATGAGCGCCAAGGGGTTCGCACCACCCGCTGCGCGCGCCGCGGCCGTCAGCATCGCACGTCCCCCCAGGCAATGCACCGTTGTCATCGCGACGCCCAGCTCGCGCGCGGCAGTCACCGCACTCGCTACGATCGTGGGGATGTCGTGCCATTTGAGATCAAGGAACACGCGAATGCCGCGCTGGGTGAATTCCTTGATGAGGGACGGCCCTTCCCGGTTGTACAGCACGGGCCCGATCTTCGCCCAGCGCAGTCCCGGGAGACGGCCCGCGAGAGCCAATGCCTCGCGACCGCTGGACAGGTCGAATGCGACGATCAGCTCAGCCATGCGTCAGCTCCCGCGCGATACGCACCGGGACGCGGGGATCCGCCAGCGCGGCGGTCCCGATCGCGACGAGCGCCGCACCCGCTGCAAGATACTCCCGCGCGTCCACCGCCGTGCGCACCCCGCCGACGCCGATCACGGGCATACCCACCTGCTCACGCACCCGCCGCGTTGCCAGGACACCGATCGGCAGCAGCGCCGGACCGCTCAACCCACCGCTGCCATTGCCGAGTCGCCGGTCGAGCAAGCCGGGCATCGTGTTCACGAGCGTGACCGCTTCGGCCCCGGCGTCGCGCGCCACGCGCGCCATGGCGGGAATGTCCGGCAATACCGGAGACAATTTGACGCTAAGGGGTCGCGTGGAGACCTCCCGACACGCCCGGACGAGCTCCTCCAGGCAACGCGGCTCCGCGCCGAACTCCAGGCCACCGGCACTGGTGTTGGGACAGGAGGCGTTGATCTCAAAGGCGCTGATCGGCTCGAGCGGGGTCAGGCGTTCGATCACGTCCACATAATCGCGGACGCGCGCCCCTGCCACGTTCACGATGACACGCGCGCGCTGCAGGCGTTGCGCGAGCCACGGCAGCTCGTGCTCGGCGACGTGCGTGACACCCGGGTTCGCGAGGCCGACCGCGTTCAGCATGCCGCCACGAAACTCCGCGACGCGCAACGGCGCGTGTCCCTCGCGCGGCTCCGGCGTCACCGCTTTCGTGACGATGCCCCCCAGGAGATCGAGATCGATCACGCGATCGAGCTCGCGGCCGAATCCGGCGGTACCAGCAGCAAGTAAAATGGGATTTTGGAACGTCGTGCCGAACAGCTCGATCGGCCTCAAGGCTGCGGGCCCCGGCGTCCTGGCGATGGGACCCCGAACCTCGGTCCGGCGGGAGTGGACACGATTCGCGCCGTCGGAACTCCGAGTGCTTTGGCCAGTGAGTCCTCCGCGGCAGCGTAGGCGAGGCTCGCCTCGCCGCGGAACGCGCGCGTGTACGGCGACTCGCCATAGCGCGAGTCCAGCACGGCAACGATAGAATCGCGCCGGTCGGGCAAGAGCGCCAAGGCGGCGATCAGCGCCTTCGGCGCATAGAGGGAAGCCGGGTCGCGGGCAGCAACGTCGAGAAACAGCCGCGCAGCAAGGGTAGTTGCCTGGAGCGAATCGCGCGCCACTTCAGCGCGGCGGAAGCGCGCCGCCGGGGTCTCCGTTCCGTCCATCACTTGTGTGAGCGGCCAGAGCAAGCGGGCCGCCTCGTCTCCCGGCGCGGTGCGAAGCTCCGTGGCGACCGGCGTGAGGTCGCCGAGCGTGCTGGCCTGAGCAATGCGAAGTCGGTATCGACTGACGAGCGCCCGCTCCCGCGCGGAGGTCTCGGACGAGCGTTGGAAATGCTCCACCGCGCTCGCGTACTCCGTTCGCAGCATGGCAGCCTGGCCCGCGAGGTACTCAGCGCGGGAGCGGCGCTCGGCGTCTCTCGAAACGAGGGACGCGGTGAGCGCGGCATCCGCCCCCAGCGGATCACCGCCCGCGAGTGCGCATTCGGCCGCGGCGAGATCGAGACGCTCGCGCAACGCTCCCTCATGCACGCTCGCGCGCGCGCGCCCGAGCGGCTCCGCGGCATCGTGACACGCGCCCGAGCGGACGAGCGCTTCCGCCTGCAATACCAGTGCGTCGTCAGCCCAGCGGCTGTGCGGATGACGCAGTGCCACGGCCTCAGCCTTGTTCGCAGCCTGCGTCCATTCCGCGCGTGCCTCGGACGCCTGGCCTCGCTGCTCCAGACGCCGCGCCTCACTGGCATGATGCTCGGCGCTCCACATCGCGTTGTAGTACGCGCACCCACTGACCGCGGCCGCCGTCGCCAAGCGCACCACCGAGCGACGCCAGGTCATCGCGTTTGTCCGCTCCCTCCTCCAGCGCCCGCAAGCTTGCGCTCGAACTCGAGCAGGTAGGCCACGATGGCATCCGCGATCGCCGTGGCGATCTTGTGTTGCCCCGTCGCCGAGGCGAGAAATGCGCCATCGGAACGATTCGTCGCAAAACCGGTCTCGACCAGGATGGCGGGCCGCCGGGCCGCCGCGAGGACGAGGAACGGGCCCTGCTGCACGCCGCGATCCTCACCGGGATGGATGCCGGCAACCTTCCCTTGCACCAGCTCGGCCAGCCGCGCCGACTCACGGAGATACTCGTTGAGCTGTAAATCGCGGAGAATGAAACCGAGCGGCCCCCCGCCGTCCACGACTGGTGTCGACTCGAAGCGCAACGCATCGTTTTCCATCTGCGTCACACGCTTCTGATCCTCCGTCTTTGCGTCAGACAAGAAATACGTTTCGACGCCGTTCACCGCTGTCTGCCGTTTTCCAGCCGGCATGGAATTGACGTGAATGCTGACGAACAGATCGCAGTCGGCGCGGCAGAACGTCGGCCGACTGGCGAGATCGATGAGCGTGTCGGTCGAACGCGTGAGGACGACGTTCAGTCCGCGTCGCATCAGCTCCGCCCGCAACAGCTTTCCGATCCCGAGCGTAATGTCCTTCTCCGTGAGGCCGCGCGGAAAATGCAATCCCGGGTTTCCGGGATCGATACCGCCGTGTCCCGGATCCACCACGATCGTATGGGCAAGCCGCAGACCCGTGATCGGATTGGGAGCGGCCACTGGGGGTGGTGGGGGTGGTGGGGGCGGAGGGGTTGGGGCGGCGATCGGTGCTGGCGGGACGGGCGCCGTCGCCAAGACCGGTGCCGGCTGCTCGTCCAGGCGGGCCAGCCAGGGATTCCACCGGTACCGGTTCGGCAGCAACCGCGGCACGTGGCCAGTCAGCCAATGGAGGGGCAGAAACAGCGTATCCCGCGCGACGTACGGCGCCCCCACGAGCGGGTACGCGGCGTCATCGAAACGGAAGAATGGCGATCCGACATCAAATTCGAACACGCGGGCATCCAACGTGACGCGAGCTGCCGACCCATCGAGTGACACCGTGAGCCCCAGTGGCCGCGCCAGCAGCACGGCGGCGACCGCCGCCGCGCCCGTCTCGGTGGAGACGGGAATGCTGGCTTGACCGCGTGGCGTCGCGATGAGGACCTGTTGCGGGATCAGCGACGCAAGCAGCAGGAGGACCATCATGACCGTCGCCCCTTCACAACGCGGGCCATCTCGCGCTCAGCGACGCGCCGCTTCAGGTCCTCGCGCTTGTCGTGGGCCTTCTTCGCTTTGGCGAGCGCAATCGCCACCTTCGCCAACCCGTCCTTGAAATAGACCTCGAGCGGCACGACGGTGAGCCCTTTCTGCGTCGTCGCGCCGAGCAGTTTGCGGATTTCGCGCTTATGGAGCAGGAGTTTGCGGGAACGAGCGGGCGGCGGGTTGTTATAGCTGCCGGGCCCATAATGCGAAATCGTCATGCCCTCCAGCCAGACTTCACCATTCCGCACATGGGCGTACGCCTCACTCAAGCTCGCCTTGCGATCACGCAGCGATTTTACTTCGGTCCCTGTAAGCACGAGTCCCGCCTCCCACGTCTCCAGGAGATGGTAATCGTGCCGGGCTTTGGGGTTCCTGGCGATGGAGATTTTTTCCACGCTGTCGTCGGCAAGATACGCATTGACTTGGGGTTATACAACGTTCTAGATTGCCGTTCCTCAAAAACCGTCGCCGAAGTGGTGGAACTGGTAGACGCGCTGGCTTCAGGAGCCAGTGGGCGCAAGCCCGTGGGGGTTCGAGTCCCCCCTTCGGCACTCAGTACCTCGGCACCTCCGCATCGACTTCTCGCGACCAGGCATCGATTCCTCCTGCCAAACTCCGCACATGCTGAAACCCGGCGCCAACCAGAATCTCGCGCGCCTTGAGCGAGCGCTGGCCGTGATGGCAATGCGTCACGATCTCCGCTTGTGACGGCAATTCGGACAACCGACTCGGCAGCTCGCGCAACGGGATCAGGCGCGCACCCTCGATACTCGCGATCTCCGCCTCGCGCGGTTCACGAACATCGACAAGCAGCAAATTCGGTTTGTGACTGCGCTCGCGCCTCAAGTCTCGCGGAGTGATCTCGACCCCGTCCCCCGTCTCCCGTCCCCGGTCCCCGATTCCGCAGAATGCTTCGTAATCGATCAACTCTTTGACCGTCGGATGCGTGCCGCAAACGGGACAGTCGGGATCCTGTTCGAGCGCCAACTCGCGGAACTGCATGCGCCGCCCGTCAAACAGCAGGAGCCGGCCGATCAGTGGCTGACCAAAGCCCACGATGAGCTTGATCGCTTCGAGCGCCTGGAGCGAGCCGATGATGCCAGGCAAGACGCCGAGGACGCCGCCCTCCGCGCACGAGGGCACGAGATCTGGCGGCGGCGGCTCGGCGTACAGGCAGCGATAGCACGGACCCCGCTTCGCGGAGAACACGGAAACCTGGCCGTCAAACCGAAATACCGAGCCGTAGATGTCGGGCTTCTCCAACAGCACGCAGGCGTCGTTCACCAGGTAGCGAGTGGGGAAGTTGTCGGAACCGTCAATGACGATGTCGAACGTACCGAGGATCGCGAGCGCGTTGGCGGAGGTCAGCTGTTCGCCGAACGTTTCGACCTGGACGTGCGGATTGATGTCACGGAGCCGCGCCCGCGCGGATTCGATCTTCGCCTTACCGATGTCCGACGTGCCATGGAGGATTTGGCGCTGCAAGTTGCTGCGATCCACGAGATCGAAGTCGACGATCCCGACTGTGCCGACGCCGGCCGCGGCGAGATAGAGTGCCGCGGGCGATCCTAGGCCGCCCGCGCCGACGAGCAGGACGCGTGCCTCACGGAGCTGCGATTGGCCTTGGAGACCTACGTCAGGAAGCGTGAGGTGCCGCGAGTACCGAAGCAGCTCCTCAGGCGACAGCGTCGTCAATTTCCGGCGGTTACCCCGGCGATCTGATAGACTTGCGGCTCGGCATGCAACAGATCGGCGAGCGAGACACTCGCGAGCAGTTCGTTGATGCGCCGCTCGAGCAGGCGCCAGACGGGACGAATACTGCAAGCGGTCGCCGGATCGCAGCGCTCATCGTCCACGCGGTGGAGATCGCAATTCACTTCGAAGGTCACGTGCTCGGAGGCTTCGATGACGTCTTTCACGCTGACGGACTGCGCCTCGCGCGCCAGGAGGTAGCCACCCCGCGCACCGCGCACCGATTCGACCAAACCGGCACGCCGCAGGCGCAGCAGGATCTGCTCGACGTAATCGTGGGGAAGACGTTCCTGCTCGGACAGCTCGCGGGCTGCTACGGGACCCTGCCCCGCGCGCCTAGCCAAATGAACCGAAACGATGAGGCCGTATTCCGCCCAGGTGGTAACGCGCATGGGGGGAATATGCGAGAGACCCTATCGGGATTCAATGGCTCGTATGCTCGAGCTTGGGGCTCAGGCTGACGCCCACCTGCACGACGAACGCGTTGCGGTTGTTCGGATCATTGCGCTGCAACCACAACACCCGCGCGTTGACGTTGGTCATCAGGGTGCGGCCACTGAAGATGTCAGCACCGAGACCGCCATGCGCCCCCTGCGCGACACCGCGATCATCGCCGATCGACGGGAAGCCGGCGAGCAAGAGGCCGAGCACCGCGTACACGCGTCCCCATTGGGGATGAACGGAGGGCTCATACCCTGGCGCAAACAGGATCGCGTAGGGCTCGCAGTTGCTGGAGCAGCCCGTCCTCACCCGCAATGGCGCGTAATCGATCTGTGACCCGAGCGATCCCCCCTTCTTTTGGTCACGACGGAACCGCACGCCGACGGTAGGGCCGCGCCCTTCGAGGGGACCGCTGACCGGTGTGAGCACGCCGACAGCGGGGCCGAGTGTGCCATTCAACAATTGTGACTTCTTGCTCGGACTCCCGAACGCGAAGGAAACACTCGCGCGCCCTTCCAGTGCCTTGATGGCGCTGTTCGGGACCTGGAAGAAGCGACCCTCGAGCAAGGCCGCGCTCTGCTTGCCGAAATTGAAGCGCACGCCGAGCCCGAATCCCAGTCCGAGCTCGTTGGTGGTTTGCGCCCCGGTATTGCAGCCCAGCAGGGCCAGCGTGGGATCCTGATCGAGCACCCGCGCCAATCCGACGGCCGTCGACGCATAGGGCGCGACGCCCTTCGCACCGACGGGATAGTAATTCGACTCGAGCCCGATGAACGTCATTTGCCGGACGCAGCTGTTGTTCGAAAGATCACCGTAGCGCGAGACGCCGAGTCCGAACTCGCCGTCATCGCCGGACAGCAGCGCCAGACTGCCACCGAACGACGTGAACGCATTGCTCGAACCGGAGCCGTTTTCGATCGAGATGGAAGAGACGGTAGGACCGATGCGCGCGCGACGCTGCGCGGCACTCGTGCCGGCAACCGCGAGCGCGACAAGCACGAGCGACAAGGTACGCATGGAAGGACTTCTACCTCGTCGCGCTCGCGGACGCCGTGACTCGGCTCACCTCATCAGCAGCCCCACCACGAGACCGGCAGCATTCATGCGAACGAGCCATTCCCAGCACGTCGCCATTTGCAGCTTACGAACCTTCGTGTACCAGATGCCGCTGCCGACCATGGCGAGGAAGATGGTCGGGAGCCACAACACGGTCGCGAACTCCATCCCGGCCAGCGGCCCGCCGCCCTGGACCCAGAGCGCGCCCCGAAACCGGCCGTAAAACCACGCGAGGAGGAACCCGAAAGCCAGCGTCAGGACCGCCGATTTCGCGAGCGCCGGTCCCATGAACGTCTTCATCTGGTCCGGAGTCAGTTGCTCGCCAAACGCTTCCAATCCGGTGAACACCTTGCTCCACATCACCCAATCGACCAAATACGCGACGACACCTGCGATCAGTCCCGCGACGTACCAGCTGCTCATGTGCGCGTCTCCGTTGTGAGAGTCATTTGCGCTCGCCCGGCACGCCCAGCTCTGTCATCGCCCGCAAATCCAGGACTTCGTCGAGCTCCTTCCCTTTTAACAGCCCCTTCTCCATCACGAGCTGTCGGACGGTGACGTTCTTCGCCACCGCTTCTTTGGCCAGCTTCGCGGCCTCCGCGTACCCGATCTTGGGCGCGAGCGCGGTCACGAGCGCCGGACTCCGCTCCAGCCAGTGCGCACACTGCGCCGCATCGGCCTCGATCCCTTCGACACATCGTTCGGCCAACACGCGCGTCGCATTCGTGATGATCATCATCGAGCCCAACAGATTGTGCGCGATCACCGGCATCATGACGTTGAGCTCGAGCTGCCCCGCCTCCGCCGCGGTCGCTACCGTCATATCGTTGCCGATCACCTGAAAACAGACCTGATTCACCATTTCGGCGATCGAGGGATTCACCTTCCCCGGCATGATGCTCGACCCCGGCTGCACCGCCGGCAACACGATTTCGGCCAACCCGGTGCGCGGCCCCGACGCGAGCAGCCGCAGATCACTCGCGATCTTGCCGAGGTCCACGGCATAGGTCCGCACTGCGCCCGAGAATGCGGCCGCATCGCCCATCGATTGCATCAGCTGCACCCGATCCTTGCCCTCCCGCAGCTCGAGCCCGGTCATGACGCGAAGATGCTTCACCATCAGGGCCGGATACTGCGGTTCCGCGTTGAGTCCCGTGCCGACCGCCGTCCCACCGATCCCCAGGTCCCGCAAATCGTCCGCGCTGCGGATAATCCGGTCACGATTCCGCTCGACCGTGTGCCCGAAGGCCGCGAATTCCTGGCCGAGCCGAATCGGCGTCGCATCCTGCAGATGCGTGCGGCCGGATTTGACGATGTTGTCGAACTGCTTGCCCTTGCCGACGAAGGCGCGCGCGAGCCGTGTCAGTGCTTCCGTCAGTGCGGCGAGCTGCGACAGCGCCGCCAGGCGAATCGCCGTCGGGATCACGTCGTTCGTGGACTGCGCCATGTTGACGTGATCGTTCGGGTGGACCGGTTTGTACTCGCCGCGTTTCCCGCCCAGCAGCTCGTTGGCGCGATTCGCGAGCACCTCGTTGCAATTCATGTTGTGCGACGTGCCGGCACCCGCCTGGTAGGGATCCACGACGAACTGCTCACGATGGCCGCCCGCGAGCACCTCATCGGCGGCCCGGACGATCGCGTCGGCGAGCTTCGCATCGAGGCGGCCGGTTGTTTTGTGAGTCAGCGCGGCGGCTTTCTTGATCCAGATGACGGCATCGACGAAGGCAGGATGGGGGCGAAGATTGGAAATGGGGAAGTTTTGCCGCGCGCGTTCGGTTTGGATGCCCCACAGCGCCTCGGCGGGCACGGGAAGCTCTCCCAGGGGATCCCGCTCAATGCGGGTCTGAGTCACTGCGGCCACCATTCCTCCCGCGGTTCGATCGCCATTCGTGTCGAGCCAAGAATCGCCCATACAATTTGTCCGCGCTAGCGGCGCCGGAACCAGCCGACCGTGAACAGCTCCTTCGCGGCGGCGGCACCGTGCGTCCGGATCAAGAGGTAGACGCCGAGTATCGTCAGCAGAACCGTCGTGTAAAAACGCCACAGGAGCAGCATCGTGAGTTGGTGGCCGGCGCCGAAGTCACCCGCGAAGCCTGATAGAAATGCGACTTCGATGCCGCCGCCGCCGGACGGCAGGGGCACAACCAGGGGGGCGTGGATCAGCGCCAGGGATCCGAAGAACATCACCCCGAAGGGTGGCGCGTCGGAGTGACCCCAGACCAGGGCGGGCAATATCAGGGCGCGCGCGGCGAGACTGATGAGGGTGAGGAGGGCGCCGACCAACAAGACCCACCACGGCGCCCGTCGCACGTGCGCCAGCGCGACGCGCCACTGGCGCCTCACGCGGTGACGAATGGCGCCGGGTCGCACCAGCCGTTGCAACGTCCAGACGACGAGTAGCAGCACCAGCGCGATGAGCTCGAAACCCAGCAAGTCGCGCGCGAGGCTGTGGGTCAGAAACCGGTCCGCGGCTTCGCTCCAGTCGGGCACGTAGTACGCCGCCAACGCGACAGCCATGGCGCCGAACACGGGCCACTCGGCGGCGACCTCTACGCCGAGGGCGACCAGCGCCAGCACGACCCGCAATCCGGACCATGTCATGCCGAGAAAGCGCGCCGGCTCGCCGCCAAGGCGGTTTGGCGTAAACGTGGAGGCTGCCTCACCGTACAGGTTGAGCCGCAACGCATCGCGAAAGCTGAGCCGGCCGCCGGCCGCCCAGGTCGCGAGCTGAATGCGCCACGCGCGGGCCGTGCAATCGATGGCGAGCAGCAGAATCGCGAGGACGTGATTCAATCGGAGCAGTCGCCGAGGGGGTAGAGGAATCCGCAATTCGAGCACGGATTCTTGCAACCCCAGGGCTTCGGTTGCACCTCGGCCCCGCAGCGCAGGCAGCGGGGCCTGGGCTTAGGTGATTCGGTCGACGCCGGTGAGGAAGGGATTCGTGCGGCGCTCCCGTCCGATGGTCGTTTCGGGTCCATGTCCGCTGTACACGATGGTATCATCGGGAAGCGGGAGCAACTCGCGCTTGATACTCGCGATCAATGTCTCGAAATCACTGCTGGGCAGGTCGGTTCTCCCGATCGATCCCGCGAACAGCACGTCGCCGCTGAAGACGATTCCGGGTCCCACCAAACACACGCTGCCGGGCGAGTGACCGGGCGCATGCCGCACCGCAAAGTGCACATCGCCGACCGCAAGCTGCGCACCATGCGCCATTTCTCGATCGGGCGCCGGCAGTTGTCCAGGAGGCACGAGTCCGAACCAGGCGGCCTGATCGGGGACGGCGTCATACAGCGGCCGGTCGGCGGGATGCAACCACACGGGGGCACCGGTTTCGCCGGCAATCCTGAACACTCCGACAACGTGGTCGACGTGCGCGTGCGTGAGCCAGATCGCAACCGGCTTCGCTCCGGTTGCTTCGACCTTATGCATGATCAGACCGGCCTCTTCGCCCGGATCGACAATGGCACACTCGCGCGCCTGCTCGTCCACAACGAGATAGCAGTTCTCGGCGAACGTGCCGTTGGGGATCGGAACGATGTTCACTTCTTGCCCTTCCCGTCGCCTTCACGGAGCGCCTTGAGGTACTTCTCCACCGCGATGGCCGCCGTCGTAGCATCGCCGACCGCCGTCGTGATCTGCCGCGTCACCTGGCTGCGCACATCGCCTGCCGCAAACAGGCCGGCCATGGACGTCATCATGCGGCTATCCGTGATCAGATACCCGCTGGCGTCGTGGTCCACGTGGCCGTCCACAAGCTGCGTGTTCGGCTTGAAGCCCGCAAAGATGAACACGCCACCGACATCCAGATTCGAGCGCTCGCCGGTGGTCTTGTTCTCGAGCACGGCATGCGTGACGCCGCGCTCGTTCCCCACGATTTCCGGCACGACCGTATTGCGGATGACTTCGATCTTGGGATTGGCGAACGCCCGCTCCTGCAGCAGCTGCGAGGCGCGGAATTCGTCGCGGCGATGGACGAGGTGTACTTTGGTGGCGTAGCGCGTGAGATAGTCGGCCTCCTCGACGGCCGCGTCGCCGCCACCCACGACGGCGAGTCGCTCGCCCCTGAAGAACGCGCCGTCGCAGACCGCGCAGTACGACACCCCCTTGCCGGCGTACTCCTTTTCGCCCGGAACGCCGAGCTTCACCGGCGTGCCGCCGGCGGTCAGAATGACCGCCCGGCTGCGATAGCTGTCGCCGCGCGCCGTCTCGACGTCGAACCAGCCGTCCGCGTCCCTGTGGATCCGCTCGACCGTATCGGTCACGATTTCGGCGCCGAACTTCTTGGCGTGTTCGGTCATCTTCTGCGCCAGCTCCCATCCCTTGATGCTCTCGAAGCCGATGTAGTCTTCGATGAGATCGGTGTTGAGGAGCTCGCCGCCGGGCGCCCCGCGCTCGATCGTGACCGCCTTGAGCAACCCACGGCCCGCGTACAGCGCGGCGCACAGTCCCGCAGGACC
>Ga0209157_1001717_pt1 | contig 17991 bp, 22 predicted proteins | sample GraSoiAngelo_135_FD_185892 | JGI IMG/M metagenome (GOLD analysis project Ga0209157, IMG submission 185892) | Grasslands soil microbial communities from the Angelo Coastal Reserve, California, USA - 14_0929_05_40cm (SPAdes) (version 2) | ecosystem: Environmental > Terrestrial > Soil > Grasslands ...
AACCTCTGGCGCGAGCCCGTGCCGTTCGACCTGACGAGCGACTTCGGCGAGGCAATCGCGTTCAGCGCCACGGCCGCTTGGATAACCACTCCTTCGGGAGTCTGGACGGCCAGCCTTACGGCGCCTCTGCTGGACGTAACGGCCGACGTAGTCGAGGCGGCGATGGACGACCGGCCATTCGGGGGCCGCTGCCGCATCGTATTGCGAAACGATGGCGGGCGCTACGCCACCCTGCCGCCGCAGATCAAAGCCGGAGCGGAGATGCGCGTGAGCCCGGGCTACCTGACGGCCAGCAGCACGCAGGTCTCTGATGGCCCGGCTACTGGGTCGAGAGCATCGAGCGGCGCTCGTCCAAGGGCGAGGCGACGCTCGTCCTCGAAGCCCGCGACGCCTGGTCGCTGCTCGAGCAATGGGTCGCGCGGCGGCAGTACACATGGGCCGCGGGCGAGCGCAACGTCTTCGGCATTCTGCAGTTCCTCTTCTCGCGAGCAGGGCTCGAGTTTTCCTCTGCCGGTAGCAGCGCCGCCGCGGCGAACCAGTATCCAGCTTTCACCGTCCATCCCGGCGATTCGGGCCTGACCGCCGTGCGACGGCTCCTTGCCACAGTCCCGGATGTAGTCTTCGTGCGCGGCGAGTTCGCGTTCCTGACCGAACCGCTCTCGTCCGAAGCAACGGATTACGCCTACGGAACCCAGACGGGCGCAGCGGACCACGCGCTTCACGCCGGACGTTACGCAGACGATACGCCGCCGTCGAACCGCGCCCAGGTCTTCGGCAACGCGGTGTTCGGCGAGCGGTTCGATTGGGCCGGGATTCAAGCAGTGTACGACAGGCTGCAACAGGTGGACGATCGCAACCTGACGACCGTGGCCCAGGCGGAGACGCGCGCTGACACCGTATTGCGCACAGCCGCGATCGACGGAATGAGCGGCGAGATCACCGTGCCCGTGAACTGCGGCCAGGAGCTGTACGACGTTATCGAAGTCACGGACGCCGGGGCTGGGCTCTCGGCGGCGCGGCGACGCGTGCTCGCAATAGCGATGCGTTACTCGACGGGAAAGCGGCCGGTGTACGAGCAGCGGATCTCGCTCGCCGCCCCATAAACGGATGCGCTCCTGCCCACCCAGGGAGGTGCCTAAATGTGAGAGGTGGTGTATTCTTTAGCGTTTCGAACGTATAGAACCGGCTTCCCACGCGCGCGGCTCAAGGCGAAACGGAATATTCGGGCGCACCACCCTCGCCATCGCTCAGCATCTTCGTAGGGGCGAGTCACCCGATATGCGGGTCTCCTCCCGTCGAATGACCCGCTCACCCCCTCCCAAATCAGGCTTCTGCAATCATGGCTGGCGCGCCCTTGCAACGCGCGCTACGCCCTACAATGCCCGATTTAGCCACGCTGCGCCCCGCCTCCCCTTTGCACGAAATTACACCGTCCAAAATTGAGGCGTGAACGGCGCCAAACGGGTAAAATAGGAGGGCATCAAAATAATGCCGGCGGGGGGCGGCAAAATCGTTGTCTCGGACTGTCCTCATCTCTATATCGGTGGTCGCTATCGGGTTGACGCTCGCGGTAGGGGCGTGGGCCTCGATCACGGTGAACGAGCCGACCACTCGCACTCAGGCGGTCCGGCCTTCCCCTCTCGCCACGGTCGTTAGGGGCCGCGTCGCGAGCGTGCAGGTTTTTCCCGGAGCAAAGCCTGTTCGAACACTTCCGCCCACACCGGCGCCGCCCACGCCGGCGCCCACTCCCGTGCCTACGCCACCGCCGACACCCGAACCAACACCGCTGCCCACGCCGATCCCAACTCCACCACCGCCACCGACGCCCGAGCCGACTCCCGCGCCAACTCCCCAACCAACGCCGGTCCCGCCACCTCCTCTGGTCAGTCCGGGCCTCGTCTTGACGAAAGAGCAGTTCCTAGCCGGGCGACTGGTAATCCCGCAGATCGGCGTGAATGCTCCCTTCGAAGAGAAGAGCGTCGACGGCAGTGGGGTGATGCAGGAACCGAGCGGTAGGGAAGTGGTTGCCTGGTACGGCTTCGAGCCACTGCCAAACCAGGGCGGGAACGTATTCCTGGCCGGGCATCTCCAGCTTGGCGGCTCCCCGGCGGTGTTCTCGAACCTACAGAGCCTTCAGCCCGGGGACCGCGTGATCATAACCACCGCAGGCGCCGACTTTTACTATTCCGTGATCAGCGAGGATATCGAGACCAAGGCCGACTCGCTGCACGCCGTAATCGACCCGGTGAACCTGGAGACGGTGACCTTGATGACCTGCGCAGGCACCTACATCCCTTCGACGGGTGACTACACGGACCGCTGGATCGTGCGGGCCGTGCGCATCAACTAAGCTCCCGCTTCAAACCACCCGCCGGCCCGCTACCGGTCGCCCTCCCTCGACATCGTCGAGGAACGCCTCGATCTCCGAGAGGAACGTCTCCAAACGCCAGCGCGAGCCGTGACCGCAGTTCTTGCGGACGACCAGCCGCGAGCCAGAGATCAGTTCGTGGTCACGGAGGGCGCACGGCAGAAAGTCGTCCCACTCGCCGATCATCAGCAGCACAGGCGCCGTGACCTTGCGAACGCGTTCGGTAAGGTCCGGGCGGGAGGCTATCGCCCGAGCCGCGCCGATGTAGCCTTCTGGGGTCATTAGCTTGAGGCGCTCGAAGTCCTCCTCGAACGCATATGGGCTCTCGTCGAGATGAGGGTCGTTGGCTTTGGCCCACTCGTGCTGCCGGCGCTGCGTTTCCTCCAGGCCGCGCTCGCGAACGCTGTTCTCAAGGAGCGACACGCCAAACGCCAGCCGCTTCTCCCATTCGGTCGCGGCATCGCCTTCGGCCGGCGGCGCGTCGGTCCCCGCCGCGTTCCCGCAGGTCGAATCGCAGACCAACACCGACGCGCACATGGCGGGATAATCGACAGCGAACTGGGCTGTGACCATCCCACCCATCGAAACGCCGCCGATGTGCGCGCGCTCGATTCCTATCGCCTTCAGTAAAGCGGCGAGATCGGCGGCGAACACAGGCATCGAGTAGTCCGCCGCGTCAGGCGGCACAGTCGTGCGATCATGTCCGCGCACGTCGTACAGCACCAGCGGCCGCTTCTCGGCGAGGGGTAGCAGCTCCGGCCGCCACTGCCGGCTTGGCCCGGCGAACCCGTGCGTCAGGACGAGCGGCAAGCGTTCACGGTCATCGGGCCCGAGGCGTTCGTACCAGATGTCGATGCCGTTGGCGTGGGCGATTGGCACGATGCCTACTTCCTGGCGGAGGCAAGCAGCGGATAGCCGGCAAGCGATACGCTGCCGTTGGGATTGCCGCCGCCCGCCGCGGTCGCGACTTCCTCGCCGATTTGATCGCGCAGTGCCTTTGGAAGCGTCTCCAGCAGCGCGCGCAGTGGCCCCATGATCGCCGTGCAGAACTGCCAGTACTCGTAACCGCTGTCCCAAACGGCCATGGGCAGCTCGAACCCTTCGACACGGATGTCTCCGAAGCCGGCCCGCTCGAAGACGAACTCGAGCTTGCTCCGGTCGGCGAGAGAGAAGATGCCGCCCGGCGCGGTCGGGTCCTGCGCGGGGACTTCAACGTGCTTGCGAACGGTGGCCATCGGCAGCGTGATGAAGGGGTTGCGTTCGGGCGGCCCCCAAACGGCGGCGGCAATGCGCCCGCCGGGCTTCAGCGCCTCGTGCGCCTGGTAGAGGAACTTGAGCGGTTCCGGCATGAACATCATCCCCCAACGGCAGGTAACGGCATCGAAGGAGGCGGGTGGGACGCCGAGCTCCTCGCCGTCAACGAGGCGGAACTCGACGTTCCCCACACCCTGCGCGCTCGCCTTGTCGCGGGCGACCTCTACCATCTCAGGCGCCATGTCCGTCGCGAGTACGAAGCCGCTGGGGCCAACCATTTTGGCGGCGGGTAACGCTGGCTCGCCGGTCCCGCAGGCGACATCGAGGACCCGCTTGCCGGGCGCGACCTGCGCGAGCTCGAGCAACATTTCCGTCACGGGGGCGCTAACGCGCATGATATGTTCGTCGTAGCGCTGCCAGCCAGCGGCCGCTTCGCCCCAGTCTTTCTTCTGCTGCTGCTTGACCTTAGCAGCGTCCACCTGTTGCGTCATGACGACCTCCTTCAACGGCGAGCAAACGAATCGGCTGTCAAGCGACTCTGCTCGGATGTCGAACATCATACCCTGGACTGCGGGCAGCCCGTCTACTGAGGGATCAGGATTATGTCGCCGGGGTGCAGAAGCGTAGCTTGATCCTCTGAGAGGCCGTTGAACGCCAGCAGGTCCAGGTACCTGATTCCGTGCGCCGCAGCAACACCAGAGACCGTGTCGCCTTCCTGCATAACGTACTGGAGAGGCGGCGCGGCCGGTGGAGGCGTGGGCGCGGGCGTTACCTCCGCTGCCGGCGTGGCTCCCGCTGTTGCGCCCGGCGCCGCGGTCCCCGGAGCAGTTTCAGCCGGGGCGTTCGGCGAGGCCGTTGGCGGCGGCGCCAGAGCCTTCGACGACTCGCCGGGCAGCCCGGGCGGCCGGATGAGAAGCCAGAGAGCCAGCACGCTGGTGCCCAGAAGCGCGAACAGGGAGGCGCGAAAGACGGTGCCCGAAGGCGTCGCGCTTACAGGGTCCAGGCATTCAGCGCAGAGCGCTTGCCCACCCGGAGCGTCTGGATCGCCGCCATGGTCAGCACAATAAGCGTTACCGCAGCGAGAGCAGCGCTGGGTCGCCTCCCGGTCGCAGGCGTAGCATTCCATAATGGCGGGCCGCCACACACGCTTCGTGTTTAGGCGGCTCGCTTATTGTAAATGCTATTGCATTTCGGCGGTAGCGCCCGCCTCCTGGAGCTTCTTGAGGATGCCCTCGGCGTCGGCCTTGGAAACGCCTTCTTTGACGTTCGCGGGCGCGGCCTCGACGAGGTCTTTCGCCTCCTTCAGTCCAAGCGTCGTTACCTCACGCACGGCCTTGATGACGTTGATCTTGTTCGCGCCAATATCCTTCAGAACGATCGTGAACTCGGACTTCTCCTCCTCGGCCGCCGCCGGCGCAGCTCCGTCACCTGCTGCCGCCGCTCCCGCCGCTGGGGCGGCCGCCATCGCGACGGGCGCAGCCGCAGTAATACCAAACTCGTCCTGGATCTTCTGGTTGAGGTCGCGCAGCTCGAGGATCGTCATCTCCTTGATTATGTCGAGCACCTGATCGACCTTATTACTGGTGGCTTTTGCCATTTGTTCTCCTCCTTTGGTTATTCGAATGCGTTGTTGCCCTAGTTCGATTCTTTGGCCCCACCCGTCCCCCGCAGAGAGAAAAAGTGGGGGACACCCCGACACGCCCGGCCTGCGGCGCTAGTTTGGACGCCCCACGCCTGCCGCTTGGCTGTGCCGTTCCGTCATTCTGAGCGACGTCCACGGCTGAGCGCGGAACCACGCCTCTTCGCGAACGAATCTTGCGGGCGGTAGACGCCGGCGCGTAGTAGCTCACGCTTCCTCGCTCCCGGCTACCGTCTCCTCCGCCGCTGGCTCCTCCGCTCCCGTCCCCTCTGCGACGGGCTCCTCGGCTGAAGTCAACTCTGCTGTCGGCACCTCCGCCGGCGACTCCTCCGCCGGGGGCGGCTCCTCGGCTGATGCCTCCGCACCTTGCTCCTCCGCCGGACCCTCCGCGGGCGCCTCCGTTGCGGCCTCTTCCGCTGCTGCCTCTTCCGCTCCTGCCTCTTCCGCTGCTGGCTCCTCCGCTGCTGGCTCCTCCGCCTCTAGCGCCGGTGTTTCTTCCGCCTGTGTTCCTATTCCCGACTCCTCCATCTGCCGCGCCCGCGCTTCGATAAGGCCGGGCAGCTCGGCGAGGAGCGACTGCACGAGCATCGATAGGTCGCGCAGCGGCGCGTCAAGTAGGCCGATGAAGCCGGCCAGCGGCGACTGAATTTGGCCCATGAACTGGGCGAGCAGTACGGGCTTGGGCGGCACCCGGACGAGGTCGCGGAGGTCCTGCGCGCTCAACACGCGCCCGTCCATGAAGCCGCCCCGTAACGCGAAGCCCGCGGGCGCTCCCTGGGCGTACCCGGACAGCGCCTTCGCCGCCCCGATCGCATCGCCGTAGCTTATCGCGAGCGCTGTCGGCCCTTCGATGATCTCGAGCAAGTCCGGCTGGCCGGATTCGTTCGCGGCGAGGCGCAGGAGCGTGTTCTTCACCACCCTCACTTCTATCGCCGCCTCTCGCAGCCGCCGTCGCATCTCGACCATCTCCTTCACACGCAGCCCGCGATAATCAGCGCTGGCCAGAAGCGTCGCCCGTTCGAGGCGCTCCTTCAGGTCAGCGACGGTGTCGATCTTCTTCTGTGTTGGCATAGGCGCTCCTTGTCCAACGAAAAATCCCTTGCCTCGCGGCAAGGGACGAAAGCAGCGCATGGAGACCCGAAGGTACTCCGCTACGATTGGTTCGCTATCGTCGTCTCGCCTCGGCGGGCTGGTGTCTTAGCTCCGATCCATCGGAGACCCGCTGTCTACGGCAGTAATCTCGTCTGCTCTTCTGGCTCCTGACTTTCAGGTCCGACCCTGCCGATTATACGGCCGCACCCGTCGTCGTGGAAAGGGTCGCGGGGATATCCAGCTTTACACCCGGGCCCATCGTCGTCGTAATCGTCATGCTGCGGATGTACTGCCCCTTCGCGCCGGACGGCTTTTCGCGCACGATCGCGTCGATCAGCGAGCCCAGGTTCTCGACGAGCGCTTCTTCGGCAAAGCTGACCTTCCCGAACGGTACGTGGACGAGGTTCGTCCGATCGGTGCGAAACTCTACGCGGCCCTGCTTGGAGTCGCGAATGGCCTTGGGCAGGTCTTGTGGCTCGACAACTGTGTTCGTGCGGGGATTGGGCATCAGTCCACGAGGGCCGAGGACGCGCCCCAGGCGCCCGACCTTACCCATCATCTCTTTGACGCCGAGCGCCACCTCGAACTCCAGCCAACCGCCTTCTATTCGCTTGATGAGGTCGTCGGCGCCGACGTAGTCCGCGCCGCCCTGCTCGGCGATCCTCGCCGCCTCGCCTTCCGCGAAAACGAGCACGCGCTGCCCCTTCCCGAGCCCATGCGGCAGGACGAGAGTGCCGCGAAGCTGCTGGTCGGCGTGGCGAGTGTCTAGCCCCGTCCGAATGTGCAATTCGACCGATTCGTCGAAGTTCGCGTAAGCGGTCCCTTTGACGAGCGAGACTGCTTCTTTTGGTTCGTACGTCCGTGAGCGATCGACCTTCTCGAGCGCCGCTCGATATTTCTTGCCGCGCTGAGCCATGAGCGCGAGACCACGGACCGGAATGAGCCGGCGATGCACAGGATCAGGTGCTACCAGAAATTGCTCCATTGTGAGCGCGCCAAGAATTGGCGGCGTTTCTTCCTCGCCGAACACGCAAAGGGTGCTCAGCGTTTCGCCCGCATAGCGAACGGGCACTTCCGCTACGTCACGTTCGTCCTCGCGGCCGTCTGCGAGGACGAACGTGCGCCGCAGTGCAGGCGCATGTCCGAGATTCTCTAGCGTGTTCCGCGGTAGCCACGAAAACAGAGCACCCGAATCGGCCACGGCCCTGACTGGCTCGAACCGGCTCCTGTCTGGCGTGCCAAACTCCAAAGCGACGGTGAACGTTCCCATCTTTCCAGCCCTTTTTTCAGATCTCGCAGTCGCCACTTAGCTGCCCACCTCCACGCCCATGCTGCGCGCAGTGCCCTCCACCATTCGCATCGCGGCATCAATGTCGTTCGCGTTGAGGTCCTTCATCTTGGCCTCGGCGATCTGCTTCACTTGCGCCAGGCTCAACATGCCCACCTTCTCCCGCTTCTGCGTCGGGCTGCCCTTCTCGATGCCCAGCGCCTTACGGATCAGGTCCGAGGCGGGTGGAGTCTTCAGCACGAACGTAAACGAGCGGTCCTCGAAGACCGTGATCTCGACCGGAACGATGCTGCCCGCATCCCGCGCAGTGCGCTCGTTGTACTCCTTGCAGAACGCCATGATGTTGGCGCCGTGCTGGCCGAGCGCCGGGCCCACCGGCGGCGCCGGCGTCGCCTGCCCCGCCTGCAGTTGAAGCTTGATGATCGCCCTTATCTTCTTAGCCATGCCTGCTCGCTATCACGTTCTCCCAATCAGTTTCCAGGTTTGGCGGTTTGCGGGTTTTGACGGTTCGCAGAACCAGCGGCTACAGCCGCTCGACTTGCAGGAAGTCGAGCTCTACCGGTGTCTCGCGTCCGAAGATCGAGACCGCGACCTTCACCTTGCCCTTTTCGGTGTTGATCTCTTCGACCGTGCCCACGAAGTCGGCGAACGGGCCGTCGATCACGCGCACGCTCTGGCCTTGCTGGAACCCGACCTTCACGCGCGGCTCATCCGCCCGCATCTGCTTCATGATCGAAAGCACCTCGGCCCTGTCGAGCGGGGTCGGCGCGGTGCCAGAGCCGACGAATCCCGTTACTCCGGGTGAGTTGCGAACGACCGTCCAGCCCTTGCTGGAAAGCGCCTTGTCCTGTTCGGTCGCTTTTGGGTCGTCCTGCTTCAGCGTTATCATCTGCACGAGCACGTAGCCCGGGAAGATCTTACGCGGGACCGTACGGCGCTGACCTTCCTTGATCTCGATCTCATCCACAGAGGGAACGACCACCCTGAAGACCAGCTCCTCCGCATCCATCGACTTGATCCGCTGCTCGAGGTTCGTCTTCACCTTGTCCTCGTACCCGGAGTAGGTGTGGATTACGTACCAGGAGCGGCCATCAGCGAACAGCTCGTCCTCGCTGATCGGCGCTTGCCCATTGCCGACGCGCTTGGGGGCGGACTCTTCAGCGGCTGCTTGCTCCACCACCTTCCTCTTCTTTGGCAAGCTCAGATTACCCTAGCTAAGCAGCGTCTTCTCGATCAACCAGCCAAAGCCGATGTCGATGGCTCCGAGCACCGCGCCCAGGATCACTGTGACCACCACCACAACAATCGTCAGGTAGACGACATCATCGCGCGTCGGCCAGACGACCTTCCGCAGCTCGTTGATGATGTCCATCACGAACCGCGGACGCCAGCCGAGAGCCCCAGCGCGGCCCGCTGCGCCTTTCGCCGTGCCCGCCGTGCCTGTTGCCGCGCGTGGCATCGCGCGCGGTGTCCTCACTCCCGTTCGTTCCTTTGGCTCCTTGAGGCGCTGTCTTCGCAGCGAGCGGTTCATATTACTATCCTAACGCACTTCGCGGTGCTGCCTGTGCATCCGGCAGCGCGGACAGAACTTCCGCAGCTCTATCCGGTCCGGATCATTCCGTCTGTTCTTCTGCGTGGTATACGTCCGCTGGCGGCACTCCGTGCATGCCAGGTCGATTACCACACGGTCCTCTTTCTTGGCCACGCTACTCCAGTACCTTCGTCAACACACCCGCGCCGACCGTGCGTCCGCCCTCACGGATCGCGAAGCGCACGCCTTCCTCAAGCGCCACGGGCGTCTTCAATTCCGATGTCATCTTGATGTTGTCGCCGGGCATCACCATCTCTACACCGTCCGGCAACTGAATCGCCCCGGTGACGTCTGTCGTCCGGATGTAGAACTGCGGCTGGTACCCGCTGAAGAACGGCGTATGCCGTCCGCCCTCTTCCTTGCTCAGGCAGTAGACCTCGGCCTCGAACCTCGTGTGCGGCTTGATTGAGCTCGGCTTGGCCAGCACCTGCCCACGCTCCACATCTTCCCGCTCGATGCCTCTTAGAAGACAGCCGACGTTATCGCCCGCCTCTCCCTCGTCCAGAGTCTTGCGGAACATCTCGACGCCCGTGCAGACGGTCTTTCGCGTCTCCCCGAAACCCACGATCTCCACCTCTTCGCCGGCCTTCACAACTCCGCGCTCCACGCGGCCCGTGACCACCGTGCCGCGGCCCTTGATGCCGAACACGTCCTCGATTGGCATCAGGAAGGGCTTGTCCTTCGGTCGCTCTGGCTCCGGAATGTAGCTGTCGACGGCGTTCATGAGCTCCCAGATCGGCTGGTACTCCGGCGCGTCCGGGTCATCCGACTTACTTTCCATCGCCTTCAGGGCGCTCCCGCGGATGATTGGAATATCATCGCCGGGGAAGTTGTACTTCGTCAGCAGCTCTCGCACCTCGAGCTCAACGAGATCGAGCAGCTCCGGGTCCTCCATCATATCTACCTTGTTCAGGAACACGACCATCGCCGGCACTTCCACCTGCCGCGCCAACAGGACGTGCTCCCGCGTCTGCGGCATCGGTCCGTCGTTCGCCGCGACGACGAGTATCGCCCCGTCCATCTGGGCGGCACCTGTGATCATGTTCTTGATGTAGTCAGCGTGGCCCGGACAGTCGATGTGCGCGTAGTGCCGCTTCTCCGTCTCGTATTCCACGTGCGCGATCGCGATCGTAATGCCGCGCTGGCGCTCTTCCGGCGCCTTGTCGATGCTGAAGAAGTCACGATATTCAGCCATCTTCTTCAGCGCCAGCACCTTCGTGATGGCCGACGTCAGCGTCGTCTTACCATGGTCGATATGGCCGATCGTGCCCACGTTGAGGTGTGGCTTCGTGCGCACGAATTTCTGTTTGGCCATTGCGGGAATCCCTCCTGTTATCGTTCGCGGGTCAGTGGCCGGGCGAGTCGGCCCGATGTCTCCATGATAACCCGGCTAGTACCAACCGTGTACATCTTATGCCGGCGCCAAGCACAAGGCGCGAAAAGGCACGCGATGTTCGCTCTCTTATTTCCCATTTCTCATCTCTCCGTGGAGCCCACGACCGGACTCGAACCGGTGACCCCGTTCTTACCAAGAACGTGCTCTACCAACTGAGCTACGTGGGCGTAATCCAGATTCCATTTCATCTTGCCCTCTCATTCGCTTGGTGGCGGGGGGAGGATTCGAACCTCCGTAGCCCGAAGGCGGCGAGTTTACAGCCCGCTGCAATTGTCCACTCTGCCACCCCGCCATCTTCGCAGGAACGACGAACCAGGAACATGGAACTCGGGTGGACTCACTCCCGTTCCTGGTTCGCTGTTCCGTGTTCCATGCGTCTGGAGCCGAAGGGGGGAGTCGAACCCCCAACCTAGCGATTACAAATCGCTTGCGCTACCGTTGCGCCACTTCGGCGTTATGCCCTTGTAACGGACCGCCGCTCCATTCGTGAGCGAACCAAAAAAAGACGCCCCCGCGGAGCGACCTACGTAAGTATATCAGGAATGGCCACGTAGTCAATCACAGCGGCCTGACCGGCAAGTCAGCACCGAAATCAGCCCGTCTCCCGTCATTCCGAGCCGGATGCCCCGAGAAACTTGACCGGAACCGGGATGAGCCTCGAATCTACATCAACGGGCTTAGACAACTCGCGAGGAATCTTTCATTCGGATGCGCCACTACTTCGTCTAGATCATGACCAACGACTCGGGGACGCTTTACACGCGCGTCACGAGCGCTCTAGAGGTTCGTGTCTGGCAGCATAAACACAAAGCGGTAGATGGGTTCACCAAGAAATACAACATTGGGCGGCTTGTCTACTATGAGTGGACTGATAGCGCGCGTGGGGCGATTGAACGCGAGAAGCAGATAAAGGCATGGGGGCGCAGCAAGAAGATCGCATTGGTCAGGAGCATAACCCAACTTGGAGGGATTTGAGCAAGGACTTCAGGGAAGGGATGCAAGATTCCTCGCGAGCTGAGATCGAGACTGATTCCCCATCAGCCGGTGACTCGCCTCCGAATGAGTAGCACAAGCAGCTGGCTCGGAATGACACTGGTGCGCCGCCAGGAGCCAGCACCACCTAGTGCCAACTAACCCCGCCGCCAGCGCGTGCCTTCCGGCCCGTCCTCAAGCGTGATCCCCAGCTCCCCCAAGCCCGCCCGCACGCGGTCCGCCTGCTCGAACTGCTTCGCTGCCCGCAGGTCGTTCCGTAGCCGCACCAGCAGGTCGATGAACGGCGCCGCGCCCATCGCCGTTTCCGGTTCCCTAAGGGTCAGCCCCAGCACAGCGGCCAGCTCGTGCAGCGTCGCCTGCGGCTCCTCGATCGCCCTCCCCTCGTCCCGCGCGCGGTTCAGGTCTCGCGCCAAGTCGAACAGCGCCGCCAGCGCCTCCGGCGTGTTCAAGTCGTCATCCATCGCCTCGACGAACCGCTCGCGATAGGCCTCCACCGGAACGTCCGCCGGCGGGCCGTTGCCGCCCGGAAGAGTCGCCGCCAGCCGCAGCCGCTCCGCTGCCCTCTTCCCGGACTCCAGCGCCTCTTCCGAATACGATAGCGGCGAGCGGTAATGTGACGTGAGCACGAACAGCCGCACGCCGTCCGCTCCGTATTTCTCGAGCCCTTCGCGGATGGTGATGATGTTGCCGAGCGACTTGCTCATCTTCTCTTCGCCGAACGTCAGCCAGCCGTTGTGCAGCCAGTAGCGCACGAACGGCTGCGTGCCCGTGTACGCCTCGCTCTGCGCGATCTCGTTCTCGTGGTGCGGGAAGATCAAGTCCTGCCCACCGCCGTGTATGTCCAGCGTCTCGCCCAAGTAGCGAAAGGACATCGCCGAGCACTCGATGTGCCACCCCGGCCGTCCGGGCCCCCAAGGGCTCTCCCAGGATGGCTCGCCCTCCTTCGCGCCTTTCCACAGGGCGAAGTCGGCCGGGTCCTCTTTCCGCTCGCCCGGCTCCACGCGCGCGCCTGCTCGCATGGAGTCGACATCGCGACCCGACAGCTTCCCGTAATCGGACTTGCTCCGCACGCGGAAGTACACATCGCCGTTTGCCTGATAGGCGTGCCCCTTCCCGACCAATCCTTCGATCATCTCGATAATCGTCGGGATCTCCTGCGTGGCCCTGGGGAAGAGGTGCGCCGGGGTGATGTTCAGCTCTCGCATCTCTTCGTCGAACTCTTCTATGTGGCGCGTGGCCAGCTCGCTCACCGGCACGCCCTGGGCGTTCGCGCGCATGATCAGCTTGTCTTCGATGTCGGTGTAGTTCTGCACGTGCTTGACTCTGAAGCCGAGGAACTCAAGATACCGGCGGAGCACGTCGAAGATGATGTAGCTCATCGCGTGGCCCAGATGCGCGCGGTCGTACGGAGTGATGCCGCAGACGTAGATCTTGACCTCGTCGCCGGACGGCGCGAACTCCTCCAGCCGCCGGCTCATCGTGTTGTAAAGCCTCATGAGCCTTCGCCCTTTGCTGACCGACGACGCTTTGGCCGTCCCTCCGCCTCGTGTGTCCCCCGCAGCATTGTGTTCCTCTTTCTTGTTAGCGCGGTGTTCTTCGTCCCACCCACCCGCCCGGCAGGATGAACTGGGGGACACCCCCAGACCCCCGGCCTAGCGGCGCTTGTATACGCACTCTTACAAAGCCACAGCTGTCACCTCCCTACGCAGCCCACGCGGCGCGAGCTGAATCGTAAGCAGGCGCCAGCCGCCGGCTACGTTATCTCGTCCTCGCCGTCCACGCTCACTGCAGTCTTCTTCTGGGTCTTCCCAGACCCCAGCTCCGCAATGCGCGACTCCAGCTCTGCGATACGGCTCTCCAGGCTCTTGATGATGTCCCATTCAGGGTCCGGCAGGCGGAGCACAGTATCGTCTCCCGGGTCCGCGAACGCCACGATGTGGCCCGGAACGCCGACGACCGTCGCATGCGGCGGAACGTTTGTGACGACGACCGAGCCTGCGCCGATCTTCGCGTTCTCGCCGATCGTTACGTCGCCGATCACCTTCGCCCCGGCGCCCACGACGACGTTGCGGTCTAGCGTCGGGTGCCGCTTGGCCCGCCGGGTACTCGTCCCGCCCAGAGTCACCCCCTGGAAGAGGTGAACGTTGTCTTTGATGATAGCCGTCTCGCCGATCACCACGCCCATCCCGTGGTCGATGAAGAACCCCTCGCCGATGCGCGCCCCCGGGTGAATCTCGATCCCTGTGAAGGCTCGGCCCAGGTGCGACACGACCCGCGCCGGCACCCGCATCCCGCGCCTGTGCAACGAGTGCGCGAGACGGTGGATCTGGCGGGCGTGAAAGCCGGGATACGTGAGTACTACTTCGAGGTCGCTTGTGGCGGCGGGATCGCGCTGACGCGCCGCCTTGATGTCGCCTTTAATGCTGTCTAAGAGTCCCATGGGCCGTCTCTCCAATCATCCTGCTTTCGTGAGCCGCTAGCGCCGGCCCCGATGCCCTTCCGCGAAGGACCGGGGCCGCGATACAGGCGCAGACGAAAGAGTAGCCGGAGCCCAAACCCCTCACCGGTTCAGAGAACGACTTCATGGTGAAGAACATTATAGCCGAACCACTTCCTGTAGACGCGACCCACCCCAGTTCCGTCGGGGCGAGCCACCCATCATTGCCTAGCGGCGTTTCCTCCCTGAGTGACCCGTCGGAGCCACAACCACTCAGCCCCCAGAAAGTGGCTCGCCCATGTCCTCATTTCTGATTTCGCCTTCGCCATTCTCGAGAACAAATCGTCGCATGCCCCACTCGCTTAATCGCTCTCCATTCGCTGACGATCCTCCACCGTCGCCGCCGCCATCGCCGCGATCCCCTCACCGCGTCCGAGCGCTCCGAGCCCCTCATGTGTCGTCGCCTTCACGCTTACCCGCCCGGCATCGACTCCTAGCGCAGCGGCGATGCGCTCCCGCATCGCGGGGATGTGCGGCGCCAGCCGCGGCACCTCCGCGATTACCGTCGCATCGACGTTCCCGACCTCGAACCCCGCGTCCCGCACGATCACGAGCGCCCGGCCCAGAAGGTCGACGCTGCTCGCGTCCCTCCACTGCGGGTCGTCCTGGGGAAAGTGCTGCCCGATGTCGCCGAGCCCGGCCGCGCCAAACAGCGCATCGATGATCGCGTGCAGCAGCACGTCTGCGTCGCTGTGCCCGGCAAGCCCGACTTCGTGCGGCAGCTCGACGCCGCCGAGAACGAGATCGCGGGCCTCGTCGCAGCGGTGCACGTCGTAGCCGATGCCTACACGCATGGATCAGCGGGCCGCTTGCTGTCGTTTGGAACGCATCGCTTTGAGGTGCTTGAGCGCTGAGTCGCTAGCGTATCTCGCGTACTCCTCTGATCCCCGCGCGTAGATCGCTACCTTGCCTTCTGCATCGCTATGGATACCCCATCCGTATCGCTTCGCGAGCGGCGACGACCGAAGGCATGCCTGCCCCTTCGCGAAGAATCGCTCTCTTTCGGCCGCGACGGCGTCGTCGCTGATCCGATTCCTCTCCCTGTGCGCTTCGAAGATCACCTCATCCGATGTATATCGATAAGGATTGCCCCCGAGCAAATCGTAGTGGACGTTCGCGACCGACTTCTCCGCCCGTTGGGGAGGTGCTTCGCCTTCGGTGACCAGGCAATCGTCCGCGACCTGGATGAAAGTGTTGTAGTAATTCGTGCTGTGCATCTCAGGCCTGCTTGATCGGCGCGGCAGTCAACGCCTCTATCAACGTTAAGTCCTCGACCGTCGTCACCTTGATGTTCGCACGCGACCCCTCGAACAGCCGCACTGGCTCGCCCAGCGCTTCGACCATCGCGGCGTCGTCCGTCACATCCGCCGTAATCTCGCGGTGCGCACGGAGCAGCAGCTCGTAGCGAAAGACTTGTGGCGTCTGGACCGCCCACAGACGGCTGCGGTCGAGCGTGCGCAGTACAATCCCGTTCGGCCCGGCCTCCTTCACTGTGTCTGCGATCGGGATCGCGGGGGCGGCGGCGCCGGTCTCCCGCGCCGCCTCGAGCCCGCGGGCGATCAGCTCCGGCGTCACGAGCGGCCGCGCGCCGTCATGCACCGCCACGTAATCGCACCCGCCGAGCGCTTCGAGACCGAGGCGGACCGAGTCCTGGCGGCGCTCGCCGCCCTTTACCAGCGCGGTCGCCTTTGTGAACCCGTACCGCTCGACCAGGTCGCGCCCGCGCTTCAGGTTCAGCGACGCCATCACCAGCACGATCCGCTCGATGGACGCGCACTCCTGGAACGGCGCGATGGCGTGTGCTAGCAGCGGCTGTCCGGCCACCTCCGTGAACAGCTTGTCGGCCCCCGCCATCCGCGTGCCGCTCCCCGCAGCGACGATAATCGCGCCTGCAATCTCGCTCATGGCAACAAGATTCTACGGTAATCCGAGCTGGGAAGGCCGCGCGTGTAGAGAGACGCCCCATCCACTGTCGACAGCGATACGGAAGGCCTGCGGACGATGTCTGCAGGAGCGTGCGACGTAACCCCACCCAGCGGGCCGTCTCCCTCGGCCCGGAACTGCGGGGGCGAGCGCTAGAGGATCTTCGCGAAGAGGCCCACGCCGAAGCCACCGGCGGCGGCTAGCCATGTGTTCTTGATGATCTTTCCACCGAGCACCGATACGAAAAAGCTGCGCATCGGCATCTGCACGGCGCCCGCGGCCAGGCCGGCTACGTCGAACAGCGGGTTCGGGAAAGTGGACATCAGGAACATCGTGATGACGCCGCGCTTCACCATCCAGTCGTGGATTCGGGCATACGCCGGCTTCTCTTGGATGATGAAGCGGCCGCCGTACCCCGCCGCGTAGCCGCTGAACTCGCCGATCGCCTCGCCCAGACCCGCCACCAGCCCCACCCACACGAAGGCGGGGACTCCCAGGAAGTCCTCGAGGAGCGCGCCACCGCCTACGACCGTCGCTCCCGCGGGGGAGGGAAGCAAGATGGACGCCGCGCCGATGATGTTGATCAAGAACAGCCCGGCGTACCCGTAGCTCTTCAGGCTCTCGATGTTCGCGCTGAAGTAGAAGAAGCCGATCGCGAACGTCGTGAGCAGGGTGAGTACGCCGATCAGCAGCGTGTACTCGAACCGCCAGACAAAGCCCGCCGTGTCTGTGACGACGGCGGGGCGTTCGACTTCCCTTACAGGCATGACTGCGATTCGTTCACTTATAGCCATATGCGCAGACAACAAAACGGGCGAGAGGCCAACCTTCCACCCCGTTTACTAACAACGACTTCATCAGCCCTCAGCTACGGCGCTTCCTCAGCAGACTGCGAGGCGTGGCATGAACGCGCACAGCCACTACCACGACCATCGCAACTTCTACAAGAAGGGTCACGCTCACGAGCACGAGCACAACCGACCCCACAGCCTAGATTACTGGCGGGACAAGACGGGCGGACGGCGGCTCCATACCCACGACCATCGCCCTGACCCCAACGACCCGTTTACGAATGCGCTGTCGCGGGCGATTCGAGGGCTGACGGACTCCATAAAGAATCGAGATGCGATTCTATAAGCTGACTCCCGACGATTGGGAGCGCGTCGGGCGTCGGAAGCGCAGAGAGCTAGAGAACGTCTTTGGCGACGGCCCTGCCACGATTGAGGGCGTCATGAACGTCACAGGGCGGTCTCACGGGTGGGCTGAGACATGGCTGGCCGATGGGCTGGCGCGGGGTGCCTTAGAGCGCTTCAAGGATGAGTCCACTGGCGGCAGGCCCTCGTGGGTCTACCGGCTGACCTACACCCCGAAGTATCAGACATGGGCTAAGGACAAGCCCCGCCCGCGCACCTACAGCCCCACTGACCCACCGCTTGAGAACCTGCTGCGGATGCTGCGCATCAAGGACGGGCAGACGGCGGTGATAGAGGTCACATCAGAGCCTAAGACCGTGCTCTACCACAGCCGCACGGTACGCACGGCGCACGGCGCAGATTACCGAGTGAGCATCTGCGCTGGCGATGGGTGCCTGTATTGTCCAGACGGCCCACCGACTCCGTACCAGGTCTGCGACATCATCGCGGAGTCCATCGACGGGAAGCCAGCTACCAACCCCGACCGGCGCAAGGGCAAAGCCTCAGCCCTTCACATGGCGGCTCCACCTATACCGCCCCCAGACCGTCTGCGCTGGTTTTCCCCCAACGTGACTGGTGTTCCCACTGGTCGGGGGGAGTGGAAGCGAACGGGGGCGGGCAGGGAAGCACGCTACACCTTTTCCCCAAAGTTAATGGTGGTCGAGCCGCCGAGACTTTCCCCTAAATCTTTGGTGGTAAAGAGAGGGATCGCTGCGACCGCGCGAACGCCCGCACCAGTGAGGGCTGCATGAGGGGG
>Ga0209157_1001720_pt1 | contig 17970 bp, 18 predicted proteins | sample GraSoiAngelo_135_FD_185892 | JGI IMG/M metagenome (GOLD analysis project Ga0209157, IMG submission 185892) | Grasslands soil microbial communities from the Angelo Coastal Reserve, California, USA - 14_0929_05_40cm (SPAdes) (version 2) | ecosystem: Environmental > Terrestrial > Soil > Grasslands ...
GCCCTGAAGTGATCCCTTTTTCGCAGGCCCTGCGCTTCTGGCTGAAGCTCGGCTTCATCAGCTTCGGCGGGCCGACCGGGCAGATCGCGATCATGCATCAGGAGCTGGTCGAGCGCCGCAGGTGGATCTCCGAGGGCCGCTTCCTGCACGCGCTCAACTACTGCATGCTGCTGCCCGGTCCCGAGGCGCAGCAGCTCGCCACGTATATCGGCTGGCTGATGCACCGGACCTGGGGCGGCATCGCCGCCGGCGGGCTGTTCGTGCTGCCCTCGGTGTTCATCATGATCGCGCTGTCGTGGATCTACCTCGCCTACGGTGACGTGCCGCTGGTCGCCGGGGTGTTCTACGGCATCAAGCCCGCGGTGGTGGCGATCGTGCTCGCTGCAGCGCACCGCATCGGCTCGCGCACCCTGAAGAACGCGTGGCTGTGGGCGATCGCCGCGGCCGCGTTCACCGCCATTTTCGCGTTTCACGCGCCGTTCCCGGCGATCATCATCGCCGCGGGAATTGCCGGCTATCTCACTCCCGGGAAATTCAGCTCTGGCGGCGGGCACGCCGGCGCGCACGCCAGCTTCGGCCCGGCGCTGATCGATGAGCACACGCCGACGCCCGAGCACGCACGCTTTTCCTGGAAAAGGTTTTCAGCGTTCGGGTTCGCCGGGCTGGCGCTCTGGGCCCTGGTCCTGGGCGCGCTGGCGGCGGCCCATGGCTGGGATGGCACGCTCCCCCAGATGGGTTGGTTCTTCACCAAGGCGGCGCTGGTGACTTTCGGCGGTGCTTACGCCGTGCTGCCGTACGTGGTCCAGGCGGCGGTGGAGCAATATCACTGGCTCACCGCGCCCCAGATGATCGACGGGCTGGCGCTCGGCGAGACGACACCCGGGCCGCTCATCATGGTGGTGGCTTTCGTCGGTTTCCTTGGCGCCGGCGTTGCCGGAGCGCTGGTGGCGACGTTCTTCACCTTCCTCCCCTCGTTCATCTTCATCTTCATGGGCGCGCCTTTCATCGAGACTACGCACGGCGACCTGCGCTTCACCGCGCCGCTGACCGGAATCACGGCCGCCGTGGTGGGGGTGATCCTCAATCTCGCGGTGTTCTTCGCATACCACGTGCTGTGGCCCGAAGGGCGCTCCAGTCCCTTCGACTGGGCTTCGGCCGTCATCGGCGTGGCCGCCTTTGTCGCGCTGTTCCGCTTCAAGGCCGGCATAATTCCGGTCATCGCCGTGTGCGCCGCGCTCGGCCTCGCGGCCAGGCTCTTGCTCTAGGAGAACCCATGTCCGCTTACGTGATTGCCGAAATCGAGATCACGGACCCTGCCGCCTACGAGGAGTACCGCAAGCAGGTTCCCGCGGTCATCGCCAAGTACCGCGGCCGATATACCGTGCGCGGCGGCAAGGTGGAGCCGCTCGAAGGCGGCTGGTCGCCGAAGCGGCTGGCGGTGCTTGAATTTCCGACGCTGGAGCAGGCTCTGAAATGGTACCGCTCGCCGGAATACGCGCCGCTCATCAAGCTGCGCCAGAAGGCTTCGCGCGGCCGCCTGGTCCTCGTCGAGGGCACGGCGTAAAGAAAAGGGCGCCTTGCGGCGCCCTTTGCACTCCGCCTCCTCTGCAATCAGCTGCGCTGAATCACGGCGCACGCGAGGCGCGCGCCGGCGTTACCGGTAGGCTGTGTCTTGTAGTCGTCCGGGTCGGCGTGCACGATGAGGCCGCGCCCGACGATGCTGGTCGGCCCCGGCGTCACCGTGATGACGTCCAGATCCATCTCGAGCGCGGCGTTGCCGTACAGGTCGGCCTTGAGGGCGGGCATGTCGCCGGCATGGCGCTCGGGCGTGCCCGGGTGTCCGTGCGGCTTGCCGAGCGGGTTGAAGTGCCCCTTGGCGCTCATGCCGTCGCCCGAGCTGCAGTCGCCGGCGTCGTGGATGTGAAAGCCGTGCTCGCGCCCCGGCGTGAGACCGGAAACCAGCGCAACCACATGCACTTTGTCGCCCACCTGGTGGAAGGTCGCCTTGCCTGACACATTGCTGCCCTGGGTGGGCTGCAGGCTGGCGCTCGCGCTGGGGGCATCGGCGGGGATGCTCTGGCATCCCGCCAGCGCCACCGCGGCCAGCGCGGCCAGCCCGGCTTTCACTTCTTCCTCGTGTCCATCGAGACGCCCTTGTGCTTCTTGTAGTTGGCGACGGCCTTGTCCTGCGCTTTGCCCAGCTCCGCGGCTTCCTTCGCCTTCGTGGCAGCCGCCTTGTCGGCCTCGGCGGCCTTTTCCGCATCGGTCTTCGCGGGGGCAGCGGGAAGTTTTGCATACGACGCCCCGATGGCGCCGATCATCATCCCGGCCGCCAGCATGACGAGAGCCTTCTTCATGTCTTCTCCTTCATGTGCGGCGCCCCGGCGGGAACTGCGCCGCCGGCGGGTGCGCGCGAGCCGGATTTCACTTCGTTGTACCAGAGGCCGTGGTGCTCCTTCGCCCAGGTCTCGTCGGTGTAGCCGGTGCGCATGTTCCCGTAGGCACCCTCGACGCCGATCGTTCCCATGTAGATGTGCCCGAAGGAGATCGCGATGTAGAGCAGCGCTGCCGACGCGTGCCAGATCCAGGCGTCCTGCATGACGGCGCGCGTCTGATCGAAGTTGGGGAACAGCAGGATGATCCCGCTCCACGAGACGATGACGCTGAGCACGATCACGCCGCCCCAGAACCAGGCTTTCTCGCCGGCGTTGAAGCGCCCCGACGCGATGTGCTCGCCGCGCGCGAAGAACGCCCACGCCTTGCCGAACCACATCCAGTCGTAGGACTTGGGCAGGTTGTCGCGCAGCCACATGAAGATCATGGCGATCACGGAGACGATGAACAGCGGCGCGATGAAGTTATGCAGGTTCTTGCCGAGCGCCGTGAGCCAGGCGAACAGCGTGTAGCCGATGACCGGCAGCAGCAGGTACTTGCCGAACAGCATGATCAGGCCGGAGATGCCGAGCACGCAGAAGCTGATGGCGGCGGACCAGTGCACTACCTGCTCGAGGGTGCTGAAGCGGCGAACTAGGCGGCCGCTCGGCCGGTCCTGCAGCTTGACCGGCCCCTTCCAGAAGTAAAACGCGAGCACCGCGAGCGCGACCAGCACCACCAGCCAGCCGCCGTAGAAGGTCACCGGCCCGTTGCGGAACTTGCGCCATGCCTCGCCCGCGGTGGCCGTGACGTTCTGCCCCGGGAAGCGCGCCGGCGGCTGCACCAGCACGTCGGTCTCGCGGCCCTTGATGGTGGTGAAGTTCTTCTCTCCCGCTTTCACGTCGCGCCAGACCGGCGCGTTATTGCCAGGCTGCTCGGCCTGGCGTTGCTGCTGCTGCTGGGCCTCGGCCTGAGCCCAGGCCGCGCCGGCGAACTGCATAGCCAGCGCCAGGAGAAAAACCCTCATCTTCGGCACCTTACTGGTTGATGCGTACGTCTTCGTTCTGGCCGAGCTGCCGCGTCTTGATCTGGTTCTCCCAGCTGGCGCGGTCGCCCTTGGTCCACTTGCCGCTGCCGTAGGCGAGCGGCGCGTTGTCCCAGGCCGGCGTGTCGGGCTTGCCCTGGTACTTGCCTTTCTTGAAGTCGGCGACCTGGTCGCGCTCGGCGCAGGCCGCAAGCCCGAACAAGGCAATCAGGAGCAGGACCCGGATCACGACCTGCCCCGCGCCGGTTGCTGCGCGGGCGGCTGCGCACCGGGCTTGCCAGGACCGTAGGCCGTGCCCCAGCCCCACACTTCGGAGCCCTTGCCGCGACGCACTACGCGATCGCGATAGATGTCGGCGATCACGTCGCCGTCGCCGCCGAGCAGCGCCTTGGTCGAGCACATCTCGGCGCAGGCCGGCAGCTTGCCCTCGGACAGGCGGTTGCGGCCGTACTTCTTGAACTCGGCCTCGCTGCGATCGGGCTCGGGGCCGCCGGCGCAGAAAGTGCACTTGTCCATCTTGCCGCGCAGGCCGAAAGCGCCGGCCTGCGGAAACTGCGGTGCGCCGAACGGGCAGGCGTAGAAGCAGTAGCCGCAGCCGATGCACAGGTCCTTGTCGTGCAGCACCACGCCGTCCTCGGTCTTGTAGAAGCAGTCGACCGGGCACACCGCCATGCACGGCGCGTCCGAGCAGTGCATGCAGGCCACCGAGATCGATTTCTCGGCGCCCACTATGCCGTCATTGATGGTCACCACGCGGCGGCGGTTGACGCCCCACGGCACTTCGTTCTCCTGCTTGCACGCGGTGACGCAGCCGTTGCACTCGATGCAGCGCTCGGCGTCGCACAGGAATTTCATTCTTGCCATGGCGGCCTCCTTATGCTCTTGCGACCTGACAAAGCGTCGTCTTGGTTTCCTGCATCAGCGTCACCCGGTCATAGCCGTAGGTCGTCGCGGTATTGACCGCCTCGCCGCGGACAATCGGCGCGGCGCCCTCCGGGTAGTAGGGCAGCATGTCTTGTCCTTGCCACCAGCCGGCGAAGTGGAACGGAATGAACACTGTGTCGGGGCCCACGCGTTCGGTCACCTGCGCCTTGACCTTGATCCTGGCGCCCGAAGGCGTGCTGACCCACACGTATTCATTGTTCCGGATGCCTCGGTCCGCGGCTGCCTTGGGGTTGATCTCGACGAAGTTGTCCTGCTGCAGCTCGGCGAGCCACGGGTTGGAGCGCGTCTCGTCGCCGCCGCCTTCGTACTCGACGAGGCGTCCGCTCGTCAGGATCAGCGGGAACTGCTTGCCGGCGTCCTTGTGCTTCTGCTGCACGCTCTTGAACAGCGTCGGCAGCCGCCACAATACTTTCACGTCGTCGTGGGTCGGCCACTTGTCGATCAGCTCGGCCTTCGGCGCGAACAGCGGCTCGCGGTGCAGCGGTACGCCGTCGGGGAAGTTCCACACCACGGCACGCGCCTTCGCGTTGCCGAACGGGTGGCAGCCGTGCTTCATGGCGACGCGCTGGATGCCGCCCGAGAGGTCGGTCTTCCAGTTCTTGCCTTCGGCCTCGGCTTTCTCCTCGGCGGTGAGGTCGTCCCACCAGCCCAGTTTCTTCAGCAGCACGTGATCGAACTCGGGGTAGCCGGTGGTGATCTCGGCGCCTTTTGAATACGAGCCGTCCTCCGCAAGCAGGTTGACACCGTCCTTCTCGACGCCGAAATTGGCGCGGAAGTTGCCCCCGCCGTCCATGACGTGCTTCGACGTGTCATAGAGGTTGGGCGAGCCCGGGTGCTTGATCGCCGCGGTGCCGTAGCACGGCCACGGCAAGCCGAAGTAATCGCCGGTCAGGTCGTAGCCGGTCTTCGCGTCCTTGCCGCCGCGCGCGCGCAGCGTCTTCACGTCGAAGACGTGCATGTTGCGCATGTGCGCCTGCAGCCGCTCGGGCGACTGGCCGGTGTAGCCGATGGTCCACGCGCCGCGATTGAGCTCGCGCAGCGTGTCTTCCATCGACGGCTCGTCCATGCCTTTGACCTTCACCAGGCGGATGTTCTGCTTGCCGTCCTTCTTGCCGAGCAGCTGGTCGGCGAAGCCCAGCTTCTGCGCGAGCTGGTACATGATCATCTGGTCGGTGCGCGACTCGAACAGCGGGTCGATCACCTTCTCGCGCCACTGCAGCGAGCGGTTGGAAGCCGTCGCGCTGCCCTCGGTCTCCATCTGTGTCGCCGCCGGCAGCAGGTAGGCGCCGTCCTTCTTCGCCATCGCGAACATCGCCGCGGTCGCCGAGGGGTACGGGTCGATGACGACCATCAGGTCGAGCTTCTTCATCGCCTCGAGCATGTCGAGGCCGCGGCTCTGCGAGTTGGGCGCGTGGCCCCAGTAGATCACCGCGCGCAGGTTCGAGTCCTGGTCGATGTTCTCGTTCTTCTCGGTCACCGCGTCGATCCAGCGCGACACCGTGATGCCCGGCTTGCCCATCATCGCTTCGGACGGGTATTGCTTCTTCAGCCAGTTGAGATCGACGTTCCAGACCCGCGCCCAGTGGGCGAACGAGCCCGGCAGCAGGCCGTAGTAGCCCGGCAGCGAGTCGGGGTTCGGCCCGACATCGGTCGCGCCCTGCACGTTGTCGTGGCCGCGGTAGATGTTGCAGCCGCCCCCGGAGCGCCCGACGTTGCCCAGCGCGAGCATCAGCACCGCGCTCGCGCGCACGATCGCGTTGCCGTTGGTGTGCTGCGTCTGGCCCATCGCCCAGATGATGAAGCCCGGGCGGTTTTCAGCGAGGATCTTCGCCACCTCGTACATCTCGGCTTCGGGCACGCCGGTCACTTCCTCCACCGCCTGCGGCGTGTACTTGGCCATCACTTCTTCCTTGACCTTGTCCATGCCGTAGACGCGGTCGTGGATGTACTGCTTGTCCTCCCAGCCGTTCTTGAACACGTGGTACAGCAGCCCGAAGAGGAACGCCACGTCGGCGCCCGAGCGCACGCGCACGTACTTGTCGGCTTTCGCCGCGGTGCGGGTAAAGCGCGGATCGGCCACGATCACCTTGCAGCCGTTCTCCTTAGCGTGCAGCGTGTGCAGCATCGACACCGGGTGCGCCTCGGCCGCGTTCGAGCCGAAGAACAGCAGGCACTTCGAGTTCTGCTCGTCGTTGTACGAGTTGGTCATCGCGCCGTAGCCCCAGGTATTGGCGATGCCGGCGACGGTGGTCGAATGGCAGATGCGCGCCTGGTGGTCGGTGTTGTTGGTGCCGAACAGGCGCACGAACTTGCACAGCAGGTACGATTGCTCGTTGTTGTGCTTGGACGACCCGATCCAGAAGGTCGCGTCGGGGCCGCTTTCTTTTCTGACTTGAAGAAGTTTCTGCGAAACTTCCTCGTAGGCCTGATCCCACGAAATCCTCTTCCACTTGCCGCCTTCGAGCTTCATCGGGTACTTGAGGCGGTGCGAGTCGTGGGTCATGCCGTGCTCGCGGATCGAGGCGCCCTTGGCGCAGTGCGCGCCGAGGTTGATCGGCGAGTCGAACACCGGCTCGTGCCTGGTCCAGACGCCGTTCTCTACCACCGCATCGATCGCGCAGCCCACCGAGCAGTGCGTGCAGACCGTGCGCTTGATCTCGACGTTGCCGCCGGCCTCGTTCTTCGCCTCGGCGGTGCCGATCATGCTGTACGGCAGCTGCGCGGCCACCGCCGCGGCGCTCGCGGTCACGCCCGAACGCTTGAGGAAGGTGCGCCGGTCCATGGTCTTTGCGAGACCGGCCTGCAATCCCCTCGCGAGGCGCGGCTCGGCCGCTGCGCTCGCAGATTTTCTGGTCAGCAGCATGGCGACCTCCTCAGACCTTCGTGGTGCGGTAGTAGTTGCTTACGTGCTCGCTGGCCTGGTATCCGCGCGTCGCACGCTTTTTATCTTTCCCCTGGGAATTAGAACCAGAATTCCTTGCCATGAAGGCCGCCGCCGTGGCGGCGCCGCCGGCGCCCACGGTCAACAGGAAATTGCGCCGGGAGAGGCGCCTGGTGCGCTCGGTCATGACTGCCTCCTGGATCTAATAGTTCTGGCTGCCGGATACGCGCCGATTCTAGAGCATTTCAAATGCGGCAAGCTCAAGCTCGAAGAAGCTTTTTGCGAAGCGGGCGACCGGCTCGTAGAAATGGGTTATCTCCGACTCCGCTATTGCATCGCACAATGGCCCCGCTGCCGGCTGGATCCAGCGACTGAAAAACCGCTGCTGGTCCGCAAGTTCCGCCTTTTGCTCCGCAATAAGATGCCGCATCGTCTCGCACAGCGCGGCGATGTGGTCCTCGGGCTCGCTCGTCCCGCCGCGGCGGCCGAGGCCCAGCGCGGCCAGGTCGGCGCGCAGCTCGGCAAGCGGCGCCTCATTCGTGTAACGGATGCAATAGGCGCAGGCATAAAGGGTAACCGGCGCCTTGCCGGTGCCGACGAAGGCGGTCTCGTACTCTTCGCGCACTGCGTCCGGGTCGGCGCCGGCCGCCGCGCGGGCGAGTTCGCGCCACGCAGGCGCGATGCCGCCTTCCTGCGCATCGATCGCGTCCGCCCGGGCGATCGCCTGCAGGAGCGCCGCGTCCGGAGGCGCATAGAACAGCCGCGCCAGCAGGGCGTAGAAGTTGGCCCGGGCCGCCTCCTCCGGGTTCATTTCTTGAAGTCGAAAATCGTCGCTTCGGCGCGATTTTCCATCATGTCGATGACGCGGCAATCGCCGCACATCTGCAGGCGACGCAGGGCCCCGTCGCCGGCAAACATCGAGTGGCCGCCGAGCTTGCCGAGCATGCTGTCGACCATCCGCCGCGTGCCGAACGGCTTGCCGCAGCGCACGCAATGGAACGGCTCGGCTTCGTTCAGCGTCACGGCCTGCTTCGCCTGCGCGCCGATGAGCAGCCGCGGCACCAGCTCGATCGCGTCCTCCGGGCAGGTCTCGGCGCACAGGCCGCACTGCACGCAGTTGCGCTCGATGAAGCGCAGCCGCGGCGCGTCGGCGGCGTCGAGCAGCGCGCTTTCAGGGCAGGCGCCGATGCAGGCCTTGCACAGCGTGCAGGTCTGCTTGTTGACGGCCAGGGCGCCGAACGGTGCGCCGGCGGGAAGCTTGATTTCCTCGACCTTCCGGGGTGCATTCGCGGCCAGATGATCGATCTCGAAGTCGAGCGTGGTGCGCTTCTCGGGCGAGAGGTTGAAGCTGGCCGGCTTGGCCACCGTTACCGCCGGTTTCAGCTGCCAAAGAGGTTCAATTTCCTGGATGAGCTCGAAATGCCTGCCTTCATACCCGAGGGCATTCAGGATGACTTCGCCCAGCGCCATCTGCTCGCGCAGCGCCGCCGCGTAGTGTTCTGATTCCTTCGTCGATACCACCACGACCTGGCTTGCGCCATAGCAGATGGCGCCGAGCAGCGTGTCGAGGCCGATCGAGGCGACATGGAACACTTCAAAGGGGATGGCGCGCGCCGGAAGGCCCTTGCCGCCTCGCACTGCCTTGCGGCCGACGGCCTGTACCTGCGAGCGGCCGCTCTCGGTGTCGTGGAATACGAGGCAGGCGTCGGCGCCGCCCGCCTCGCGATAGGTCGAAAGCAGCGTCTTGAGGCGCACTCCAAAATCGCTCATCTTGGGATAGGCGTAGGTCATGGCGCCCGATGGGCATACCGTCGCGCAGCCGCCGCAGCCGGCGCACAGGTGCGGCTCGACCTTGACGTGATCGCCGTCGGCGCGGATCGCGCCGGTCGAGCAGACCTCGAGGCAGCGGTTGCAGCCCTCGATGCCCGAGCGGGCGTGGGCGCAGATCTTTTCGCGGTAGGCGAAAAAGCGCGGCTTCTCGAACTCGCCCACCAGCTGCGTCAGTTTCGCCGCGGCGAGCGCCTGCGCGAGCGGATCGGCCCCGGGCGCGAGGTAGCCCTGCGGCAGGTCGGGCACGCGCAGCAGCGGCTCCGTCGAGAGATCGAGCACCAAGTCGAAGCTTTCCTTGCGCGCGCGTTCCGCGCGCGAGAAATCGACGGCGCCGATCTCGCCGCAAGCCGCGACGCATTGGCGATGGGCCTTGCATTTCCCGAGGTCGATCTGGTAGCTGAAGTCGATCGCGTTCTCGGGGCAGACATCGATGCACTTGTTGCAGCGCGTGCACACCTCGAGGTCGATCGGGTTTTCCTGCTGCCACTCGACTTCGAATGCGCCGAGCCAGCCCGAGACGCGCAGCGGCTTCCCGGACCACACCGGGAAGCTGCGCTCGGCGGGAAGCTCGCCGCCCTCCTGGCGCGTGATCAGCACGCTGGGTTGAAGATTGGTGGAAAACCTCTTTGCCCATTCCAGAGCTGCCCCGGAGGGGCCGATCACCAGGACCTGGCCGCCGGACTTGTACTCGACGTTGGGCACCGGCTCGGGCTCGGGCAGCGCCGCGGCGGCCAGCAGCGCGGCGATTTTCGGCGTCGCCTGCCTGCCTTCAGCCGACCAGCCCGCCATCTCCCGGATGTTGACGAAGCGCAGCTCGGCCTTGGACCCCGCCGCCTCGGCGAGCTCGCCGAAGAGCGGCGCCTCCTGCGTGCAGCCCACCAGCAGCGACTCGTCGCCGAGCGCCGCCTGGAACCGCCCGGCCTCCTTGCGGCACAGCTCGGTGTGGATGGGCAGCGGGGCTCCCGTTTTCAGCGCCGACGCCAAGGCCTGCGCATCGAGCGCGATGGTCTTGTTGCAGCTGCAGAGCTTAAGCGTCCTGTCTTTTATCGACATCGTTTTGCGGCTTTTCCTTCTGCGCCGTCTCCTCCTTCTGCTCCGGCCGAGGCGCCAACAGCGTCTGCCTCGCGTGCTCGAGACGCGCAAGCAGCTCCTCGGTAACCGGCTCCGCCTTCGTGTAATCGTCGATGTAGGTGTCGAGGCCGTCCATGACGTTGAAGCGCGGATCGGAGAACAGCTTCTTCAGCGCCGCGCGCTTCACGCCTTCCTCGACCTTCGAGTGCATGAACGCCTTGAAATCGGATTCGAACGTGAGGCTGTCGAGCGGCGGGAGCTGAGGAGCCTCTTGCTGGGCAACTGGCTTTTGCGCAGCCGACTCGCGCTTCAACCTCGACCAGCGCCGGAGAAAGTCCTGCTTCCCGTCGCCCATCAGCTGCGCGCCCGGTCTTTGGGCGACAGGAACGATTGCGGCTTGATGCGCTTCTTCGGCTCGGGGCGGTAGTTCTTCTCGACGAACTCCCCCACCCACGCGAACACCGCGGCCGGCATCGCCACCGAATCCACCTGCTCGCCGCCGTCCATCCAGCGGCTCGCCTCGTCGTAGCTCACGGTGACGAACTGCGGCACCGCGCGCTCCTGCTCCATGCGCCACATCACGAACACGCGCGGCTCCTGCGTCGACACGTTGTGGTAATAGCCCTCGGATTCCGAGCGATGCAGGACCATCTCGAACCCCGGGTAAAGCCACTGCGTGGCCCCGGCCTGCTCGACGATGACGCGCGCTTCGCCCGGGGCGTCGTAGTCGGCGAGCACGCCGAGCACTTCCCAGACCTCGCTCTGCCAGCGGTTGTCCATCGGCCTGCGTTGCATGATCACCGCAACGCGTTTTTTCATCGATTCCATGCCGCGACTATACCCTTGTCTGCTATGATTTTTCAGGAGTAACACCATAGTGATGAAGGTCATCCCGATCAGTTCCGGCCGAACCCCCGCGCCTGCCTTCGAGGGCGGGACGCTACGCGACAGCCTAGGGCGCTCGATGCACGACCTGCGCATCTCGGTCACCGATCGCTGCAACTTCCGCTGCGTGTACTGCATGCCGCGCGAGGTGTTCGACGCCAATTACACGTTCCTGCCGCACAGCGCCATTCTCAGCTTCGAGGAGATGGCGCGGTTGGCGCGCATTTTTGTCGGCCTCGGCGTAGAGAAGATCCGCCTCACGGGAGGCGAGCCGCTGGTGCGCCGCGACCTCTATCGCCTGGTGGCGATGCTCAAAGAGCTCGAGGTGGAGCTCACCTTGACGACCAACGGCTCGCTCCTCGCCAGAAACGCGCAAGCCCTGGCCGGGGCCGGCCTGGACCGCGTCACGGTCAGCCTGGACTCGCTCGACGAGGCCACCTTCCGCGCCATGAACGACGTCGATTTCCCGGTGGCGAAAGTGATCGAGGGCATCGACGCGGCTGCGGCCGCCGGCCTCGCGCCATTGAAGATCAACATGGTGGTCAAGCGCGGCGTCAACGACCGCGACATCCTGCCGATGGCCGAGCGCTGGCGCTCCAGCGGCCACATCGCGCGCTTCATCGAGTACATGGACGTCGGCAGCTCGAACGGCTGGCGCATGGACGACGTCGTGCCCTCGGCCGAGGTCGTACGGCGCATTTCCGAGCGCTGGCCGCTCGAGCCGGTCGGCGCCAACTACGCGGGCGAAGTCGCCGCGCGCTGGCGCTACGTCGACGGCGCCGGCGAGATCGGCGTCATCTCGTCGGTCACGCAGGCCTTCTGCGGCAGCTGCACGCGGATGCGGCTGTCGACCGAGGGCGCGCTCTTCACGTGCCTGTTCGCGCAGTCGGGCCACGACCTGAAGTCGCTCGTGCGCGGCGGCGCCTCGGACGAGGAGATTCGAGACCAGATCGCCGCGGTGTGGCAGCGCCGCGCCGACCGGTATTCTGAGATCAGAACTTCTGAAACTGCGAAGCTGCGCAAAGTCGAGATGTCGTACATCGGTGGCTAAGCACCGACCGCAGCTGACCAACGCGGCGCGGCCCGCCACTTTCGAGGTCGAGGCCTACAACGAGCGCGGCGAGATGGTGCCCACCGCGATTGCCGGCGAGCATCCGCTCACGCTGTACGTCGACAAGCGCGAGATCGTCACGCTGATGACCCTCGGGCATGCTCCCGAGGCCCTCGCCATCGGCTACCTGCGCAACCAGCGGCTGGTTTCTTCGATCGAGGAAATAACCGCCGTACAAGTCGACTGGGAAACCCAGTCGGTGGCGGTGACCACCCGCAAGAAGAGAAATCTCGAGGAGAAAATGGGAAAGCGCACGGTCACCACCGGCTGCGGGCAAGGCACGGTGTTCGGCGACCTGATGGAGGAGATAGAAAGCGTCAAGCTGAGAAATGACGTGACTCTCACCGACGCGGACCTTTTCGTGCTGCTCGAGAAGGTGCGCAAGCACGAGACCATCTACAAGCAGGCCGGCGCGGTGCACGGCTGCGCGCTCGCCACGACCGCGGGCGAGATCCTGATGTTCGTCGAGGACGTCGGCCGGCACAACGCGGTCGACGCCATCGCCGGCTTCATGTGGCTCGACGGCATCGACGGCTCCGACAAGCTGTTCTACACCACCGGGCGGCTCACCTCGGAGATGGTGATCAAGTGCGCGCAGATGCGCATCCCGTTCCTGGTGTCGCGCTCCGGGCTCACGCAGATGGGCCACGCGATCGCAAGCCAGGTCGGCATCACCATGCTCGGCCGCGCGAGCGGCAAGCACTACCTCGCGTTTACCGGGAAGGAACGGCTCTTAAATCAGGGACAGACCACGTTTTCCTTTTAGAGCGAGCAGGCGCATCAGATCATCGCAGGAAAACGTGGTCTGTCCCTGATTTAAGCAGGAGCTGCAGCGGTAATCGTTTTGCGGGAAGGGAAGAAGAACGACGCGAGCAGCATCCCGGCGGCCAGCGCCGCCAGCACGAGGAACACGTTCCTGAAGCCGCCCTCGGTGCGGTGAAGCAGTGCGATCATCGGCACGGCCACCGCGGCGACGCTCAGCGTCACGACATAGCGCACGGCAAAAACGCGCCCGCGGTACTCGTCGGCGCAATACTTGCCGACGATCGCATCGTTGAGCGGGATCTGCCCGAACACCGCCAGCATCATGAGGAGCGCCCCGGCGAGCATCGCCCAGCCCTGCAGGTTGGCGGCCAGCGCGAGCAGCGGGATCTGGGCGAGCGCAATGCCGATCATCAGTCGCCGCAGCTCGAAGCGGTCGATGAGCGAGCCCATCGCCAGCTGCGCGAACGCCGCCAGGGTGTAGACGAACGCCACCAGCGCGCCGATGCCGAGGTTGGTCTGGGTGAGCGCCTGCAGGCGCTCCTCGAACACCTTGGGCATCGCGATGGTGGTGGAATTGAAGATCACGCCGCCGCAGCTCGTGGCGACCAGAAGAATGACGAAGATGCGCGCCATCGTGCGCCGGTCGAGGTTCAGGCCGATCGAGCTCGATCTCTTCCGCACCGGTCCCGGGTCGGGCACCAGCGCGAGATAGGCGGCCCCGGCGGCGATCGACAGCATGCCCGGCACGAAGAACGCGGCGCGCCAGCCCCACAGGTCCATCAGCGCGCCCGAGACGATCGCCGCCGCGGCGAGGCCGAGGTTGCCCCACAGGCCGTTCCAGCCGAGCGCGCTCCCCAGCTTCGCCGGCGCCGCGACCAGCATGGCGATGCCGACCGGGTGATAGATCGCGGCGAACATCCCGGTGAGCGCGAGGCCGACGCCGATCTGCCAGGGCGAGCGAGCGAATCCGGTGAGGAACAGCGCGCCGCCGATGCCGAAGAAGAACAGCGCCATCATCCGGTAGCGGCTCCAGTGATCGGCGAGCCAGCCCGCCGGCAGCGCAAAGGCGCCGAAGGCGATGAAGCCGCCGAGCGCGAGCGGCAGCAGCTCGGCGTAGGGACGGCTCCAGTCGCGCGCGAGCGCGATCACCACGGTCGGAAACACCAGCATCACCAGGTGATCGAGGAAGTGACCGAGGTTGAGAAACGGGACGAGAAAGCGGTTGTTGTTCATGGCGTGAAGCTTACTCGTAAAATCCGTTTCCATGAGCCAGGTGAGCGGTATCGTTCTCGCCGGCGGCCAGGGCCGCCGCATGGGCAGCGTCGACAAGGGCCTGCAGCTGCTGCACGGCAAGCCGATGGTGCAGTGGGTGATCGGGCGCTTCGCGCCCCAGGTCGACGAGATCCTCGTCAATGCAAACCAGAACGTGCAGCGCTATGCGGCGTTCGGCCACCGCGTAGTGAGCGATGAAGTGAGCGGCTTCGCCGGCCCGCTTGCCGGCTTGCACGCCGGGCTGAAGGCGGCGATGCATCCGCTGGTGGCGACCGTGCCGTGCGACTCTCCATTCCTGCCGGACGATCTCGTGCAGCGGCTCAGGGCCGCCTTGGGCGACAACGAACTTGCAGTGGCGAAAACCGGCAGCCAGCCGCACCCTGTCTTTGCGCTGGTCAGAACAAACGTGCTGGAGAACCTGGCGGCGTTCCTGGCGGGCGGGGGCAGAAAGATCGATGCGTGGTATGCCTCGCTGCAGGTGGTCGAGGTCAGCTTCGACGACGAGGCCGACGCCTTCCGCAACATCAACACCGTCGAGGAGCTGAACAAGTCATGAGCGGCCTCGCCGAGACGCTCAGCTGCCTAGACGGCTACGACCCGAACGCGCTGCGCGTCGACAAGGCGCGCGAGGCGATCCGCAGCTGCCTCGTCCCCATCGCCGAGGCCGAGACCGTCAAGGTCCGCGAGGCGCTCGGCCGGGTGCTGGCCGAAGACATCGTGCCCAGGATCAACGTCCCGGCGCACGACAACTCGGCCATGGATGGCTACGCGGTTTGCTCTTCCGACCTGAAGGGCGAGGAGAGGGTCCTGTCCGAAGTCGGCACCGCGCTCGCCGGCCGGCCGTTCGGCGGCAAGGTCGGCCCGGGGGAATGCGTGCGCGTGATGACCGGCGCAGTGATGCCGCCAGGCACCGACACGGTGGTCATCCAGGAAGTGGTGCGCGCGGAAGACGGCAAGATCCTCATCCCGAAGGGGCAGAAAGCCGGGCAGAACGTGCGCTCGGCCGGGGAGGACCTCAAGATCGGCGTCCCGGTGCTGGCGCCGGGAAAGCTGCTGCGGCCGGCGGAGCTCGGGCTCATCGCTTCGCTCGGCCTCGCCGAAGTACGCGTCAGGCGCAGGCTGCGCGTCGCGTTCTTCTCGACCGGCGACGAGCTCGCCTCCGTCGGCGCCGCGCTGAAGGAAGGCGAGGTCTACGACTCCAACCGCTACACCCTGTATGGGATGCTCGCTCGCCTCAACGTAGAGATAACTGATTTCGGAGTAGTGCGAGACGATCCGGGAAAGCTCGAGGTCGCGTTTGCCAGGTCCGCCGCTGCTGCCGACGCCGTCGTCACGACCGGCGGCGTCTCGGTCGGCGAAGCCGACTTCACCAAGGAGCTGATGGCGAAGGTCGGCGAGGTGCTGTTCTGGAAGATCGCGATGCGCCCCGGGCGACCGATGGCGTTCGGGAAGATAGGCAACTCATTTCTGTTCGGCTTGCCGGGCAACCCGGTGGCGGTGATGGTGACCTTCTACGCGTTCGTGCGCGATGCGCTGCTGCACCTCTCCGGCAGGACGGACGACTACGAATTGCCGTTACTTAAAGCAACAGCTTCAGAGCCATTAAGGAAAGTTCCTGGAAGAACTGAATACCAGCGCGGCATCCTGTTCCGCGAAGGCGCCGAGTGGAAGGTGCGCACCACCGGCCAGCAGGGCTCGGGCGTGCTGCGCTCGATGTCTGAGGCGAACTGCCTCATCGTGCTCGAGCACAGCCGCGGCAAGGTCGAGGCCGGCGAGCTGGTGCAGGTCCAGCTGTTCGAAGGGCTGGCCTAGATCGCCATCACGCGAGCGAGCTCGAGCAGCGCGGCGTCGGCCGGCCGCGTGCGCCCGGCGATCTCGGCAAGCGGCGTGGTGACGATCTCGTTGCACGAGGCGCCGACCAGCACGCCGTGGCGCCCCTGCGCAAGCGTCTCTACCGCGGCTGACCCAAGCCGCGTCGCCAGGATGCGGTCGGCGGCGGTAGGAGCGCCTCCACGGACGACATGCCCAAGGCGAGTGACGCGCAGCTCGAAGCCGATCGAATCGCGGCTCTCGGCGTAATGCTGCATCAGCTCCTTTACGCCGCAGCGCGCGCCCTCGGCGATGACGACGAGGGCGTGCGTCTTGCCGCGCTGGTAGGCGGCGCGCAGCCGCTTCGCGACCTCCGCGGGCTCGATCTCGCTCTCGGGCAGCGCGATCACCTCGGCGCCGCCGGCGATGCCCGCCATCAGCGCGATGTAGCCGCAGTCCCGCCCCATGGTCTCGACGGCGAAGGCGCGCGAGTGCGACGAGGCGGTGGTGCGCAGCCGGTCGATCGCCTCGAGCGTGATGTTGACCGCGGTGTCGGCACCGATGCTGGAATCGGCGCCGTAGACGTCGTTGTCGATGGTGGAGGGCACGCCGACGACGGCGAAGCCTTCGCGGGCCAGCGTGGCCGAGCCGGTCTGCGAGCCGTTGCCGCCGATCACCACCAGGCCGTCGATGCCGCGGGCGGCGAGGTTGCGCAGCGCCGCGCTGCGCCCGGAGGGCTCGGCGAACTCGGGGCAGCGCGCGCTGCCGAGCACGGTGCCGCCGTGCTGCACGATGCCGCCGACGTCGCGCGCGCGCAGCGGCTCCATGGCGTCGGCGAGGAGCCCGGCGTAGCCGTTGCGCACGCCGAACACCTCCGCACCCCGGGCGAGTGCGGCGCGCGTCACGGCGCGCACCGCGGCGTTCATGCCGGGCGCGTCGCCACCGCTGGTCAGCACTGCGATTCTTTTCAAGCCCTATTCCTGCGGCAAACGCACTACGTTCGGGGCAGGCTCTTCCTCGGGTTCCGGCAGCGCTTCGACGTCCTTCAGCTTGCGCTCGATCTGGCGGGTGCGCGTCTCGGCCTGATCAATCGAGTTCGCCACCGATTGCAGCTGCACCTTGGTGCGAGCAAGGACTTCGGCAAACCTGCCGAACTCCGCCTTCACCCCGCTCAACAGCAGCCAGACCTCGCTCGCCCGCGCCTCGATCGCCAGCGTGCGGAACCCCATCTGCAGGCTGTTGACGATCATGCTGAGATTCATCGGGCCGGCGATGGTCACCCGGTGCTCGCGTTGCACGAACTCGGCCAGGCCGGGCCGGCGCGCGAGCTCCGCATACAGGCCTTCGGTCGGCACGAACAGGATTGCGAAGTCCGTCGTGGCGGGAGGCTCCAGGTATTTCTCCCGGATGGTCTTCGCTTCCAGCTTGACGCGCATTTCCAGCGCCTTGGCGGCGTCCTCGACCGCTGCGGGGTCGGCGCGCTCCTGCGCGGCGGTCAACCTCTCGTAGTCTTCGAGCGGGAATTTCGAGTCTATCGGCAGCCAGACCTGCTCCTGCCCCTCCCGGCCGGGCAGCCGGATCGCGTACTCGACCCGCTGGCCGGATCCCGGGCGCGTCGCTACGTTCCTGGCGTACTGCTCGGGGACCAGCAGCTGCTCCAGGAGCGCGCCGAGCTGGACTTCGCCCCAGGTTCCCCTCGCCTTGACATTCGTCAGCACGCGCTTCAGGTCGCCGACGCCGGCGGCCAGGCTCTGCATCTCGCCGAGCCCTTTGTGCACCAGCTCGAGCCGCTCCGAAACCTGCCTGAAGGATTCCGACAGCCGCTGCTCGAGCGTGGCGTGCAGCTTTTCGTCGACGGTCTGGCGCATCTGCTCGAGCCTGGCCGAGTTGTCCTGCCGGATGCGCTCGAGGCTCTGCTCCACCGCGCCGCGCAGCGTCTCGAACTGGCCGGCGATGTTTTGCCCGAACATGGCGAGCAGCACG
>Ga0209157_1001721_pt1 | contig 17967 bp, 17 predicted proteins | sample GraSoiAngelo_135_FD_185892 | JGI IMG/M metagenome (GOLD analysis project Ga0209157, IMG submission 185892) | Grasslands soil microbial communities from the Angelo Coastal Reserve, California, USA - 14_0929_05_40cm (SPAdes) (version 2) | ecosystem: Environmental > Terrestrial > Soil > Grasslands ...
TGAGATACATTATCAGCATACCGGCCACAAGGCCAGCGATAGTCGGACCAGCCAAGAACTAGCCTTCATTCGAGCGGCTGACAAACCTACCTATGGTCACCACGGCCTGGAACACGGCCCCGGCCCCTATTGCAAGGAACACTATGGCCGCCAGAGGGGACGCGACAAAGCCACCTATCCAAGTGCCCACTATTGCCGGAGCTCCGGCAATGATCCCGAGCGCTATCAAGTACTAAATCCTTGGTTTTTCTTTTGCCATCGGCGCCACTATGGCCAGACCTTCCGTGGAATTGTGCAGCGTAAAGCCCACTATCAAAAAAGTGCTCAGTGCTACTTCTCCTACCACCATCGCCCCCTCCTGTGGCAAGCCCCTAGACCAGGTTGTGCAGACCAATCCCTATTGCAACCATCAGCGCGATTGCAAATGACCCTCGAATGACCCGCACTTCCTACGAGGGCCACTGCTATGGCTGATACTAGCAATAGTTTTGGGCTGGACAAGTAAATTGGTCCCGTTAGAATAGGTATGTTAGCATATGTAATAAATGTTAGTCTAAGCTAATATTCTTAGCCAACTCTACCTCGAGGGGAGGTTTATCTTGAGTGCAACTATTAGAATAGAGCGTGCAGAGATACATGGTGCACCTGCAGAACAGGTCGCACACCCCAAAAGACGCTACTGCCCTTTTGTACAAGGCAAGGGAGCTTGTCGGACGCAAAGTTATTGTCCGCGATAGCAGGGTGTCTAAAAAGTACATTGAGTTTGATACCAGCGTGCCCGACAGCATGGACGCGGCTGAGCTGGTAGATAAGCTTGCGGCGATATCGCCGCCGGCCAGCTACGAGCACATCGTTGAGCGACACATGGACAAAGACAACGCTATAAAGCGCGCGGTGGAACTGTTCAATGATGAAAAATACTGGGAAGCTCATGAAGCACTAGAATCGGTATGGAAGGGTGCAGCAGGGACTGAGAAAAATATCCTGAATGGTATCATACTCATAGCCGCTGCTTTTGTGCACGATGAAAAAGATGAGGGTGAGATCTGCCTGTCCATTTTGCAGCGAGCCAAAAAAAAGCTAGAGAGTACCGGCGGCGAGTATCACGGAATCAACGTTGAAGTAATCGCAGATCGGGTGTCAAAAATAATCAATTCAGGTAGGATTAAGCGCTTCACAATTTGACGGCACGGGCGACTGCAATTACTGCCGTGCTAATTGCAGACAGCACGAGGAGCGAGGTGCCAAACATCATGACAGTTTCCACAGCTGCGATTTCTGCAATCACTATCGCGATTGTGCCTGCAGCCCAGGAGGATACCAAAACAACTTTTACCTTTGACATCTCCCAGTGCTTTTTTCTGCCGACGATGCCAAGAGCTATGCCAAGCGGGGCAAAGTAGAGCAGACCGACAAGCGAGCTGGCAGTTATCCCTGCTGCCACTATGCCAAGCTCGCTGCCAAACGTAAACAAGTCATAGACAAGAGCGCTAATGGAGAGTATTCCAAGCAGAGGATAGATCAGAGTTCTCACAGTATTTTGAAGCCAGGGTGTCTGCCTTTCGTAATTGGAGACTGAGGGACTGAAGGAATAGTACCAGGCATTGAACACGTTAATGAAACTGCTTCCTGCAGATGTCTTGAGTGCAATGCCGTCCCTGAACAGGCGTAATTGTTGTACCTGAGGGGCCAAGTCGCTGCCAAATGCAGCGGTTGCGATGAGGCAGCCGCTCTGCGTCTGGTTCCCGTTTGCCAAACCCGGGCCTGATGCCTGCAGGACTATCATGTCTGAACCGTATTGGTCAGACTCTGCCACAAGCGAATACTTGGCGGTCTTGGGCGTCTGCATCTTTTCCGTAATGGGAATGCCAAAAGGCGCTCTAGAGCCGGCTGTTATGTTCGAGCTTCCAGGGCCGGCTTCTGCCAGAGCATTGCCTATGGCTATAACCCTGCCATCCTTGTCGTATAGGGTCGCTATCATGATCGCATTGGTCGCACTCTCCTGTCCCTCGTTTCTCGCGACCGCGTAAATGTAGTACGTGCCTAGCAGATCCAATCTAGAGTTTGCCGATATGATTTTCAACTGTTTTTCCTTTAGTTCGGTCGTTTGCCCCGTGGCCAACATCGTAAAGTTTGCCACATCGTCGACTACCTTCTGGTCGGTGAAAAGTATTTCAAATGGCGATGACTCGCCTGGATTTATCACCCGCAGCGCTGGAACTCTCGGGAATTCGTCAAGCAGGTTTTCTTGCCTGTCGTAAAATGAAATAGTGATGAGCACATTCCTCATTGCATGATGGGATTCGTTCTTGATTTCGCCAAGAATATGCATGACTTTGGTTTCGTCTATATAGGAGAATTGGTTATCGAATGAAAATTCCGCGTATGCCCGCTGTCCTATCGAAAGAACCATCACGATGACGATGACTGCGGGCAAGAGCCACACAGGTTGTTGGCACGACAAATGGTTATTTAAAAACACCTCGCGCACAGAATAGATATTAGGATGTTGTAGACTACCTTTCAGAAACATTGCCAGAGATATTTGTGATAGCGGGGCCGGCTTCGCCTGATCTTGCAGACAGAGTTGCAAAGGGGCTTGGCGCGCACCTGGTTACGACTGAACTGAGGGTATTTTCAGACGGCGAAAGCAAGATAAAGATCGATAAAATGGGAAAGAACTGCGTCATTGTCCAGTCTACCTACCCGCCCGCCGACACGCACCTCATGCAGGCACTCATGATGGCAATCAAATGTGCCGATGGAGCTCACGACGTGTGCGCGGTGATTCCTTATCTTGCTTACGCCAGGCAGGACAGGGCATTTCTGGCAGGCGAAGTGGTGAGCATCGCCCTTGTTGCAAAATTGCTTCAGTCGGCAGGCGTCAGACATGTTATAACGGTTGACATTCACAGCAAGCTTGCCATGTCGCATTTTGCAAGTGTTCAGAACGTTTCTTCAATCCCCCTCTTAGCAGAATATGCATCCAGAATGATGCTGTGCAGGCCTATTGCAGTGTCGCCGGATGCAGGCGGTGCGGACAGGGCAAAAGAATTTGCAAAGCACTCAAAGATTGACGCGCTCGTTCTGAAAAAATCACGCGACAGGACGACAGGGGAGGTGAAGGTCGAGGAAAAGCTCGACATTGACGTTTCCGGCAGAGACGCATTAATTGTGGACGACATGATAAGCAGCGGTGGAAGCATAGTCAAGGCCGCGGAAGTGCTGCACAATAAGGGTGCGGGCAAAGTATACGCAATGTGCGCCCACGCGCTCTTGATAGGCGACGCTGCTCAAAAGATCAAGGCAGCCGGCGTACAGGATATTATTGCCACCAATTCTGTCCCCGGGGAATACGCCAAGGTAGACCTGAGCCCTGCCATAGTAGAGGTCGTAAAATCCCGCTACAGCTCAGCATAAATTTAGCAGGCCTCATCATAGCGCTAGCCAAATGGTGAACATGCAGCTCGTTTTCTTGGGCACCTCGTCGGCCACGCCGACTATTGAGCGCGGTCTGTCCTCCTTAGCCCTCATGAGAGGGAGTGAGCTTTTACTCTTTGACGCCGGTGAAGGGATGCAGCGCAATTTCATCAAGGCAGGCCTTGGCATGAACAGAAAGATGAAGATCTTCATCAGCCACATGCATGCAGACCACTGTGTCGGGCTGCTTGGGCTGCTCCAGACGATGGCCCTGCAGGGAAGGGAAAAGAGCGTTGACATTTACGGCGAGCCTAGAGTCAAAGAATTCTTGGAAGAAAACATGCGAATAATCAACTTCGGGCTGACTTTTGAAGTCGTAGTCCACAAAGTAAAAAAGCAAGGCGTCGTGGTGAAAGAAGATGATTACCAGGTTACTTGCTGCAAGGCCTCGCATTCGATCCCGTCCCTTGCGTACTGCCTTGAAGAGTTTGACAGGCCAGGCGCTTTTGATATCAAGGAGGCAAAGAGACTGGGGATACCCGAGGGAGAGCTGTACAGCAAGCTACAACACGGACATGACATAACCCACAAAGGCAAGAAGATCATCTCAAGTCAAGTCGTTGGGTCGCCGCGCAAGGGTAGAAAGATAGGCATATCCGGCGACACTAGGCCGACTGACAACCTTGCAAAATTCTTCCGCGGGTGCGACGTGCTGGTGTTCGAGTCGACCTACAGCCAAGACAAGCAGCAAAAGGCAATCGAAAACTGGCATTCCACGGCGACAGAAGCGGCAACAATAGCCAAGAAGGCGGGTGCACGCAGGCTCTTTCTGACTCACTTCAGTGCGCGTTACGATGAAACCTCCATGCTCCTAAAGGAGGCGGGCGCCATCCACCCTAATGTTGAGGCAGCCGAAGATCTGAAGATGGCAGAGGTCTCATACGCCTGATTTTACAGAAGCAGGTCATGAAGAAAGATTCCTGAAAGTGGGACAAAATTGATAACATACTTGATGTTATCCTAGTTGAATGTTCTATAATATTCAAAGTGAAGATTGATGTGTGCACAGTATTGGGATTGGTCCTTTCTGCTTTGTTGTTTTCTATTTCGTACGCGCTTGTAGAGTATTATGTCATCAGGGACACGACATTTGGCTACAGCCCCATGTTGTTTTCGCTCGTTTACCCCTATCACTTTGCGATGGCCGCGGTGTTTGGGCTGGCGGCCTACGGCCTGCTGTGTGGACGCGTCAGCATAAAGAGCATTATCCCTAGCGTTATCATGGTCAGTGCGCTGTTTTCCTCAATGCTGGCAGTCGAGGACTTTACATGGTTTACACTACGCGCGGTAGCCCCGATGCATGGCGACGTCAACGCCGGCAAGCTCATCATGTCCGGTGAGTGGACGACCCAGTTCATGGGATCAGTCGACGCCCACTTTACCGCGATACCAAACTGGTATTTTTTAAGCGTCGTGTTCTCGGCATTAGTGATGATGACAACTCGCAGGCAGCAGCTGGCAGCAATCGCAACCACCTAGCGGTCACTTGCTAATGACGTAAAAGTCATAGATGGGCGTCTTTTCCGTCGTCCGCTTCTTGACGCCATATTCTATAGTGGCCCAGAAAGCCGGGAACGTCTCTACCAGCCCGATTATTGGGCATAGCAGTAAGGTTTGCACATGGAGCAGCAGCCTCTTTGCCCAACCTATCTTTGAATATCTCAGGTTCAGAAAGAGTCCTGTTTGGTACGACGCGAGCCAAACCAGTGACGTAAAGAGCATGATCGGCGCAATCCATAGTTCGACGGGGCTTGCGCTTGCAATTGAATTTGTAATTGTATCAAGCGAGAGAGTCGACAGTTTGCTCTGCCACGTGACGATGTTGTAGTTCAGGTAGGAAGGCGAAAGTAACATCGGCAGGTAGTTATTCACCGAAAAAGCCGCAGAGGCCGCCGCAGAAGCAAAACCTAGGAAGTACGTTATCGACTTGAATATCAGCTTGTACCTGTGCCAGCGTGGAAATTTCTGCAAGTTTTGCATCGTTCCGAGAATCCACCTGCGCCTTTGGAAAAAGTGGTCCTTGAGGTTAAGTGGCGGCTGCTCTAGCAATATGCCACCATGCCACCCCATCGATCCATGCCCGTACTTTTCATAGACTTTAAAGCCAAACATCTGGTCTTCAGCAAGAGTCGGCCCAAAGTTCCACTCGATATCGTCCTCAATATCCGATCGAACGAGCAGGTTGCTCCCGTGCATGTGGAGGGGGGGCGGGTGGGTCATCTGGGAGACGCAATCATAGCACGCAAACGGCCTTATCGACTCGGCTATGGCGGTCAGCCGATTTGCAGACTCGAACTTGAGGGGGTAAAAGATAGGGCCCTCCGACGCGATCCCTTTGCCTTCCCTAATGAACTTGAGCAGCGCGAGAATCGTTTGAGGCGTAACGTAACTTTCGTCGTCCATGTGAAATATCCACTGCTTGCTTGTGTTAATTCCAACTCGCCGGCGGTGCTCCACTGCGTACTGCAGTGCCCTTCCTTTTTTTATCGCGTTTGTGCGAAAGTCATTGTCGACCGCTACCACTTCGCACTTTTCGTTCGTCAGAGTCCGAACATCATCGGGATCGTCTGTCACCACTGAAATCTGGTAGTTGTAAAAGTTCACCTTCTTCGCGGAATTGGTTATTGATAGTATTCCGCGCTTGACCACTGGCGTTCTAGTGGCTGAGCGCGTCGTTATCTGGAATATTATCGCCGGGTCGTTATGAATTCTTCGAAGGTCTTGCTCTACAAACACCTTTCTGTTTCTCAGGATCCGCCACACAGACAAAATGGCAATCGGGACGTACGAAAGCCAAAAGAATGTGGCAACAGCTATCAACAGGTTTTCCAGCACAAAATTGTATGATTTTTATCGTTTAATAACAGGTGCATTCTAGAACCATCCTTCAGCATTCTACTATTACGGAGTATGAATACAGAAGAATGCTGCTCAGAACTCGAATTGAAATCTAATGGCGGCGCATGTTTTCTTAGAGTTTCTTCTAAAATTAAGAATAATCTGATTTCTAGAAAAATTAGAAATAATAGAAGAGGAAGCGGCGTAGTTGCGATGGACTCAGCTGAACAACAAATACATTCTACCGATAATTCAGCATATTGCAAGCAGTATGAAAGTGGGACGGTGATATTTGACATGGTCTTGAGCGAATTTTGTTTGCAGCTCGTGCGGCTGCGTTTTAGACGACAGGATTTTGCATTTCGATGGCGCCGCCGGGGCGACAAACCTTTCAGAATACAGCGATGGCACGAGGACAGGCATGCCGGAATCCCTTGCGATGTATCACAAGGGTCTGTCGACGTTAATAGGGGTTGACGACACTGACGCAACAGGCAAGGTGCTTGAGCCGTCTCAAAAGATGAAGATGCAGAGGCTCCGCACCTGGAACAGTAGGTCGCAGCTCAACGACTCAATCTCTAGTAACCTAGAAAAGGCACTCAAGTTCCTCAATGACTTTGGCGACAAATTATATCTTAGTCGGCGGTGATGGAAAGCGCAGCCTACATTTACAGAAAAGCCGCGCTGAAAAAGCTAGCAAAGGGCAGATCGACGCTTGGCTTAGTTGGAGCCTCGCTTTACGCGGCGTGCAGGGAGACTGCCACCCCTAAGACTGTGGCCGATGTTGCGAACGTCTGCAACCTTTCAAGCAAGGATGTGATGGCGCATTGCAAGCTCGTTCTGAGGGAGCTGTCATTGCAGATGCCGGTGCTACACGGCCCAGACTATGTCACGCTGATAGCTAACATGCTTGACCTGAGGGAGCGAACCAAACGCGAGGCACTCCGCATCTACGCGCTAGTGGAGGAGAATCGCATTTCGCTTGGCAAGAACCCGAGGGCGTTAGCCGGCGCGGTCATTTATCTTGCATCTCAGAACTGCAACGAGTTCTTACGCCACGTAGAGATATGCCAAGTGGCAGATATATCAACAGTATCGCTTCGAAAAAGGTGCAAAGAGATCAAGGCAACTCTGGATATCTGACATAACGCGACAGGTCTCTTGCATCATTAATGCCATCAAGCTGCTCCGCATTTAGCATCAGGTACGCGGCCTTGAATTTCGGATATGCTTCTTTGCACGAAAAGAGAGTCATGAGAATGTTGTCGTGATCGAGCCGAAATCCCTCGCAGGGCTCATGCCCTCTTAGTATCGCTTTGGTGCCAAAGGCCTGCAGCCATCTGCGCGAAATGCCGCTACCAAAGTGCCTCCCAAGTCCCCTCCTTGACATTTCCCATCCCGGTTGAGTCTCGATCTGCCGCGGGTCGTTCCATAGTAGCTCTTCAAGTACTCTGCTTCGGACGTGGTTTTCCTGAGCATTGGCTATTGATTCCCTAAATGTCGCAATCGCCGCGTCTTCAGTAGGAAGGCCGCCGTGGACCATTAGCAGGTTTTGCCGAACCACCGTCGCAAGTGTGAGCAATTTGAACATCAACAGCAGCTTTTGGTAAACTTCTTTGCCGCAGCCGCTAAAGCGTTCTTCTATTTCATAAGGCAGTTTATGTGACGAAAAAGGAAACTCGGCTGGTGCTTCATGGTTTCCCCTCATGAGGACAACCGAGTCTGGGCATGTGCCTTTCAGGTGGCACACCGCATACATTACACCTACAGAGTCGCTTCCCCTGTCGACATAGTCGCCCAGAAACACGAGCTTGTTCTTCGGGTTTGATAGGAATCGGTCATAGCTTATTTCTGAAAGGATCTGGAAAAGCGATTTTGAATCACCGTGCAAGTCGCCAATGACTGCAAGGTTTTCCAGATCGTTTATTTCGGCCAGCCCGCCCTCAACTTTGCCGCCAGCAATGCTTTTCCTCTGTCTTTCTTCGTGCATCGCACCTATCGCCTGCTCTATTTTCTGCATAAAATCAGACACACCGGCCTCTGCTGCAGACTGTTCCAGTTGCAACACGGTATTGATCCGGTGCGACGGTTAAATGTATTTCATGCAGGTCCTTCTAGAGCATATCTGCCAAGGCAGATAAATCAGCAATCCTGTCCCACTAAGTTTATGCTACCATCATAGATGCAATAATAAGAAAATTACTTATGCCTAGCAGTATGCTGCCTGTAATAACGAACAAGAATGATGAAAAAATAATTCTGATCCCGATGATTGCGCGCTCAACAAAGCTAAAGGGCAAAAGAATAAACACAATCAATGTCACAAGACCATAAAGACCGAGTGATGTGGGATTTAAAACTAGCCTACTATATCTTGACCTACTTCGAATCCGCTGGCTGCCGAACTAGGCGAAGATAAAACAAATCGTGACGAAAGCAGTACCAATCAATAATGGCTCAAAATATTGATACTTGACAGAAAATTCGATGAGAAGTACTGAGACTTCAAAGCTAATGCCTGATTAGAATCCAGTGACACTAGAACGGTGATATGACAAGGAATTTTCCAACTATAATCACCAGGGAGCGCCGGAACGAGGAAGGCAATGCGCTCGTCTAAAATCGTGAGATTTGACAAGCCATCACAAAAAGATGCAGTAGTATCTTGATGAGCCTCTACAGTACATTGTTCTATTATGAATCCTGATTTCCTTTGGCCTTTGGAAGAAAATAGAGGTTAGATGTAGCGTGCAAAAAGCAAGCTACCCGCCTTTCTGATCGCTATCCTCATGACAATAGTCGATGCCATGCCTGCAAACACTGTGGCGGCCAGGTACGCAATTACCGTATTTTCAAAGCCATACTGTGCAAGGAAGACGCCTGCTACGCAGACTATGAACGCCGCTACCAGCGACACCTGCGCCAGCGCCTTTGCCTTGCCAAGGAAGATCATGAAGACCCCGTTTGCCGCAAAGATCGAAATGAAGACTGCTCCGGCCGACGCAAAGGCCAGTATACGTAGGCTCACCTCAGAGCCACCGAGGTAACCGACTACCATCGGAGCCGCTAGGTTCAGTATCACCGCGCCGGCAACAGACACTCCGATTGACGCGGCCATCAGCTTACGATAGCTATATTGAAGAAACCAGTCGATCTTTTTGCTCTCCGACACCTTTAGTGTTATCGCGCGGTTGTGAACGAGAGCGTAGATAGGTGACATTATGACGTAATGTATGATTGCAGCCGGGAGCATCACAAGAAGAGCAAGATCTGCTCCGATATGATAGACAGAGTTGAATGATAGTGGAAGGATTGTTCCGTTTGCGGCGGTGACGGTTACAGGGTTGAAAAACCAAGATATTGCCCTGTCGGCAAAGAGCAGTACAAAGTAGAAAGTACCATACATGAAATACGGCAGGCATTCCCACAGCTGCACTCCAAAGCGCGAAGTGATAGTGTTGTCGCTGACCGTGAGAGGACTGTAAAAGTGTGGGGCGTTCTTGGCAACTATATAGGTTGAGCTCTGTCCAATTATCTTGTAGTGATGGTATATTGCGAAGCCGCAGAGTACTGCAAACGCGCTGCCAAGGGCTGCGAAGTAGCGCACCGTGACATCAGGAATTGCATTAGGCGCAAGGAAGAACGCGCCGGCAAGGACTGCAAACGCGATTGTATATGAAAGTGTAAGGTGTGCCAGCTTTTTGAGCGTATACATTATGACGTAGCTCACCCGATGAAGTGAAATCGTTACGGTGCTTATGGCTGTAATAGTAGTAAGTTCCAGTGGAATATTTGCAAGCACCGATGCGCCGTATAGCGCAGCAACAGTGCCTGATAGTATTACGCCGGCTAGGGCATAGCTTCTCTTCATACTCCGTTTTACTTCGCCAATGTTTGTTTGAGAATAGTAGAACGAGAATAGTCGGTTATAGTTCTGCAGCAGCCCCTCGGTCAAAACAAGCCCCAGAAAGACGCCCGCCAAAAACGCGGTCGTTACGCCGGCTGGCAAACCCCACGCCATCCAAAGTGACACGCCTGTCATGAACAGGAGGACAAGCGAGCCCAGCCATGGAAATATCATGCTTAGGCTCTCTGCAAGGCGCTTCTTTGTGCTTGGCACCTCCACTGTAAAGGAGTCGGACTCGCCGGACTTGTCGTCGTAAGCGTCGATAAAGTTGTAGACATATTTTGCTAGCTCGTTGAGGCTTTCAAAGCCGTTCTCCTTTGCATTCCTGTCGTCGTAGCCCAGGACTTCAAGGAACACAAGTACGTCGGCCATGTTGTTAATGCTCTGTTGGATCTCGGCTATCGATCTTGCAGTTTTATTTGCAAATACTTTTGCTTCTCTTGAAATTTCTTTATTTCCTTGAATAGCTTTCATCTAGATAGCCTCCGCTGCAGTGTGGACCTTTGGCACCTGCGCCTTGGTTATCGATTCGATCAACCTTCTTAGCCCCTCCTGCATCCGGACCTTGGAATCATAGCCTAGCATTGCCCGTATCTTGTCAATTGATGCAAGACCAAGTTTTATGTCGCCCTGCCTTGGTGGGGCGAACTTGTGCTTGATGTTCGCAAGACGCATTAGTTCTTTTACAATCTTGACCAGCTCCAGTATGCTGGTGCCCCTGCCCGACGCGACGTTAAACATCTCTCCGACTGCATTTGCAGACTCCATTGCCAGCATGTTTGCCTGCACAATGTCATCGACATGAACAAAGTCGCGCACCTGCAAGCCGTCCCCAAATATGACCGGCTGCTCGCCTTCGAGAAACTTGTTTATGAAAATCGTGATGACGCCGCTATAGTCACTGTTGCGCTGACGCCGGCCGTAAACGTTAAAGTACCGGAGCATCACGGTTTCAAGGCCATAGCTTTGCCTGTACGCGTGCAAATAGTCTTCAATTGCCAACTTGCCCGCGCCATAGGGAGAGTTTGGCCGGCAAATCATATCCTCGCTCGCCTTGCCTTCCAATACGCCGTAAACCGCTGCCGAAGATGCAAAGATGAAGCGCTTGACTCCGGCCTTGACGCAGTAGTTCAGCAGCTGAAGCGTCACATTCACGTTTACGTCATGCACTAACATCGGACGGCTTACTGACTTTGGCACGCTTGCTATGGCCGCTTCGTGGAAGACTATGTCAATGTTTATGTCACGCAAAAGAGCTTCCACTTCGCGGGCGTCTCCCGCCACAAAATGAAACAGGTTATTTCCGCGAAGCTGCGTAAGGTTGTCAAGCGTACCCGTGCTCAAGTTGTCGATAGCATAGGTCTCAATACCCCTTGCTACCAGCTCATCCACGATGTGGCTTCCTATGAAGCCGGCTCCTCCCGTGACAAGCGCCCTAGTGATTCTCACTGGGCTGCCACCTCCCTTGCTATAGGTGGTCGGCTTTGTTGCGCCGTCAGGCGCTCGTATTGCTCCCGGTATTGTCCAAGGGACTGCTCTATCGTGAAGCCTTTCTGGACCCGCTCTAGAGCGGCCGCTCCAAGCCTTGACCTTAGCATCTCATCTTGCAGCAGTTTGACGATTGCGTTTGCAAGCTCTTGTGGGTGGCTACTTCGGACCAACAGACCGCAGCCTTCGAGGGCCTCCCTAATGCCGCCCACATCGGTCGCGACTATGCCTTTGCCACAGGCCATCGCCTCAATGATGGCAAAGGGAAAGCCCTCAGTGATGCTGCTGATTACAATTGCGTCGGCGATGTTGTAGGCTATTTCTGGATCCTTTACCTTACCCATAAACCGGATATTGTCCTGCAAGCCGAGGGTTGAGACCATATTTACGCATCTGAGCGAATAGTCCAAGTCTGTTGACGCGCCATAGATCAGACACTGCACGTCCGGCACCTTGTCCTTGACGTAGCGTATCGACTGAATGAGGTTCACAATGTCTTTGAAGATATCGACCCTACCGATGCAGGCGACCGTGGGCCTTGCATCTTGCTTTTTTGCATCGATTGGCCGGAACTTGGTGGTGTCCACACCGTTGTATATGACCTTGATCTTGGACAGCTCCACCCCTAGGCTCTCCTCCCACTTTGCATTTGCATAGCAGACTGGCACGATTACATCTGCCATCGAATACAGTGTCCTAACTAGGTTTGCAGAAAAGAGCTTCCAGAAAATGTTGGATGGTTCGTCGCGCAGGTATGCATTGTAGTAAAGCAAGAGCTCCCGAAATGCCACGCCATGCTCGGTGATCATGATCGGGCAACCGTGTTCAATCTTGGCCGAGACTGCTATCATTGCCGGAAACCATGCAAGGGAGCAGTGCACTAGGTCGACCTCGGGTATCTCGAACGACAGTATCTGCATATTGCGCTGAATAACTTGGAATGCAGTCAGCGCTTCTTTCATTGTCATTTCGCGGTAGAGCGGGTCGCGCTCGAGCTGATCAAGGAAAGTTTCCCACGCAAGCGTGTTTTCCAGACACTTTTTAGAATCATAAATTGAAAGGAACTTGTGCAGCTTGTAGATAATCTGGGACAGCTGCGCCGGGTTGCAGTTGTTTGAAAACAAGTTTGCAAGGAATTGTCTGTAGAGTGGAATGAACTCTTGCAATATGACGCGCTCTTTTGTGCGCGCTATCTTTTCTATCAGTGGTCTGCTTGGCTCAGTGTAAAATTCCTCGTACCTGTTGGAGCCAAAGAGCGGCATGTCTATTACCTGCTTTACGTGCGAAGGGACGGTGAACCTGCCGTTGACGTTTGGGTTTGAGACTAGGTTAACGACCGTAAACTCGTACTCCGACATACGTTCAACGAGGGTCTTTTCCCACGAATAGACCCCGCCTGACATGATGTTTGGGTAGTTGTCCCAGTTAACTAGCAATACTTTTTTCATCCAGTTTGCTACCTCCGTTCATGTTTATTGATCTCATGACGTAACTTGGATCAAATGATTGGGTCCTTGCCGAACCAGACTTTCTTGCCCTAACAAAGTTTTCAATTTCGCGGGCCAGCCTGCCTGGAATTCTTGCTTCCTTCTCTTTCGGATCGGGCTTGATTGTTTCTGGTCTGCGCGATTCCAGTTTTTCGGCTGCTTGCTCTGCTCGGGAAAACGGGCTCGTCCTAGCAGCAAGCGCGGAGTACCTTTCGCGCACGGTCTCTGCCGCGCTGTCTCCTGCAAGCAAATAATTTTCAAAAGCTTCCTGTAGAGACCACATGGCCTCCCTTATTGACTTCGACATTGCAACTTCGGAATTTTCAACGTAAATGCCGGCCGCCTCTGAATACAACACGCGCGCTGGCGACCACGCGCCCATCTTTGCCAGGCAATTAGCCGCGCACGAGGAGCTTAGTGCTGCCCTGACAAGCGAGTGCTTCTTTATGCATTCGAGAGCATCTTTCATGTAATACCAAACAGCGTTCTCAAAGCTTCCCTCGTCTTCTGCCTTGACCGCTTTGAACCACAAGTTAGACTCATCTGTAAGTCTGTGTAACCACGTTTTTACCTGCATTCCACTCAAGCCTTCTACGCCTAATTTTTAACCCAAGAGCAATTTTCTCCACTTAGAATCATCCAAGCTACGCTTCTAGAAACAAACTGAATTGAATAGAAGAAGGTTAGTTCAGCAATAAATAAACGCAATAGTGAGTTGCACTCGTGAACATTCTAGCTATAGGAGCACATCCAGACGACATAGAATTGGGTTGTGGCGGACTTCTGATCAAGGCTGCAAGGCAGGGGCACGAAGTATACATGTATACCCTGACAAGGGGAGCAGCTTCTGGAGACCCGCAGCAGAGAACAAAAGAGCTGATGCAGTCGGCAAAGTTCATCGGGGCAAGAGCATTGTGGATCGATAACTTTGAAGACACAAGGCTCAACGACAGCAATACCGACCTCATAAACCATATTGAATTCTTTATTAACAAAGCTGATCCTGACCTTATAATCACCCATTCGCTTGGCGACGTGCATCACGACCACCGTGCCGTCGCGTCGTCCACAGTCGAGGCCGGAAGGTTCATTCCAAACATCATGTCGTACGAAATCCCGCTCACCAAGGACTTTAAACCGCAAGTCTATTACGATATTTCCGATGTCGTTGACGAAAAGGTCGAGCTTATCAAAATATTCTGGTCGCAGCAGAGCAAGCTATATTTGAAGGCAAACGCGATCAAGGGCCTTGCCGAATACCGCGCATTGCAGAGTAGACTCAATACCTCGATAAATTACGTTGAGGCGTTTGAGGTGCTAAAGATGTGCTTAGGAAAAGAGTTCAAGCTCTGGAAGATTCCAAACGACCGCATACCCAAGATCACCGGCGTGACCAGTCCCAAGGAGATAATTGAGCTGGTTTAGAGGTGCATTGGAATATCAGGTCCGCTAGCAGTAGTCGACCAATCACCTCGGGTAAGAACGCTGTTTGCTAAATTTAATCAGATGAGTGATCCGCTTGTTTTAGAGTTTACTGCGTCGATACCGGAAAAGTTTGCTGATGCAGTGAATCATGTAGTATCGCAAAAGATCTTGGCGAGCGACTTTGTCCTGCGCAACCGCGTGATGCTGAAGTCGTTTATCAAAAAATTCCATTCTGAGGCCGGCACGCTCACAGACAAGGTAAGGAGCAGCATTGAACTTTTGGACGATCCGATGACAAGAATAGTTGTCTCCACGCACCAGCCAAACCTCTTTGCGTACGGCGGCGTCTTTAAGAAAATAGTCCTTCTTGAAACTTTGAAGAATGTTGTCAAAGAGCTTGACAGGCACAGCAAGGTAGTCAATCTCTTCTTTGTGGTGGACCACGACTTTGTCGATGAGTCTTGGGTCAGGCTGGCGCAGCTCCCCAGCGTACAGCATTCTTCCGGCGTAATGGAATTGCGACTACCCGTCAGTGAATCAAAGCGCTGGCAGATGGTCTGCAACATGCCCGTCCCCAGTCATCTTGTCGTACACAACTGGAAGCGTCAGGTCAAGTCATGGATAAGAAAGAGCACTGCAGTCGCGGACAAGAACATGCTTGTCGACAATTTAGAGCAGTTCTGGCAGCACGTCGAATATTCGCATGCAAGGGCCGGGTCATACGCAGACCTGAACTCATTTCTTATGTCAAGAGTCGTTAATGAGACATGGAACTATAGTACACTCTTTGTCAGGCTATCAGAGACATTCACTGTATTTGAGAACGGCTTTACCTTCCTGATTTCAAATTCGAATATGTATTCTGACGCGCTCAGACGTGCAGAGAACATGTTCATGAGTCACGGGATCGACACAGGAGTCAGCTCTTCTTCACACCTGCACGCCCCGACCTGGCTCCATTGCAAATGCGGAAGTAAGACGTCTGCCAAAATAGCAATGAAGAACAGTGGCCTTGTGCTTGCGGGACCCTGCATGTCATGTAAGAAAGAGCAGGTGCTGAACCTCGGCAACCCAGAAAGTCTTGACCTTGGCCAGTTTGTCCATAAACTGTCGCCACGCGCGATCCCGATCCCCCTCTTGCTCGCAAGGGACCTTGGAATTTCCTGTTATGCATCAGGAACTGGAGGCATAGGCTACCTAGTAGTCGGGAACATAGTCAGCAAAAAGCTCGGGATCGGACTGCCACTCGTTCTCGTGTGGCCTTCAAGGGACATCTACAAGGGCATAGGTCAGTCAGAAGCCGCGGCATCAATGTCGACAGAAAATAACGACCTTTACTTGCAATCGCTTGAAAAGCAGAATGTAGAGTACGAGGAAAGGATAAAACCGCTCTTGTCAAAAAGGACGGAAAGGGTTAGGACCGGCGAACCTCTCGGCGAGCTTTTGTCGCGACTGTTCGAGCTGAAGGAAGAGCAGCGCGAGGTCAGGCGGAAGATAAGTACTGCAGAAAAGATCAGAAATGCGGGCAACCTTTCGCCTTGCTTTATCGACTACGCCGTCAACTTCGGCATGGCAAGGACAGAGCGGGCTTGGAAGAACCACCTCGTCAAAGATGGCGGCCTCGCCTCGCCCGTGGAGTTTTAGCTGACCTAGAAATCTTCTATGTTCTTGTTGGGTTAAAAAGTACGTTTAGCATTAAATCCAATACGAATAGAGTTTCTGCAGTAAGTTGCCTTTAAATGCTGCAGGCTGGAGTAACAGAGGATGGTTGGAGATAATAGAATTCATACTGCTCATGTGTGAAAACGGAGCGAGGAAAACGCACGTTATGTATCGCTGCAACCTGAACTCCAAGCAGATAAACCAATACCTTGAATTCTTGCTGGACAGCGAGATGCTCGAAACGATACAGGAACGCCCAAGCTCAAAGCGCCATATATACAAGACGACTGACCTTGGCAAGAAATTCATCGCGCACTACAAGGAGTTGGCGTCGCTTTTCACAAGAGCCCCAACACCCTCGCTCACATAAGAAGAATTCATGTTGTTAGGTAAAGAGGCAGGTTTTCAGTGACCAAAAGTGTAGTATCGCGACAAACGTTAGCAAGGAAGATTGTTACAGAGAGATAATGGCGTATTTTATATGAAATATCTCATATACGATGTATGTTGTATTTCAATCGGCCGAATGAAGAACCGCAGCCGATACGAGGTAATTGCAGCTATACTAAAGTCAGTAAACAAGGAGGAGACTCGTACCAAGATAATGTACAAGGCGATGTTGAGCAACGACCAGTGCAAACTGTATCTGGATTCGCTAATCAGGAGCAGCTTGGTGCACGAAGTGAACAATGGTGAGAAGACGCTCTACAGGATAACGCCGAAGGGTGGTAAGTTCCTGTCATACTACGATCAGATGAAGGAGCTCTTGCCTGTAGGCATTGAAGAAAATCTAGCCGACGAGTACTATCACCTAAGTACGTGATTACACGACTGATTCGAGGTTTATCGGGTACCCGTCAAACACCACGGAATAGAGGGGCGACGCCGGGACGAGCGATTGCAGGAACAGCGTGTCGTTTATCATCAAGAAACGCAGGTGCATGTCTGAAACTTCTGAAAGGTAGTCCAGCACATCCTCTTGGGAGTGGCTGATAACAGCTATGGTGAGATCAGCGCTTGTTCTGACATCGGACAGCAGGTTTTCCATCCCACTCCTTACGCCTTCGGGGCCATAGGATCTCTGCATGATGTCAGTCCCCATTATGTTCAGTAGCAATCTACCGGGGTGCTTTTGTTTCATCTGCGCAAGCGCGGCTATCGACGGGTCGCTGTGCTGTTTTTTTTCCGGCAACATGATGTTGTCGGCCACGCCTCCTACCTTGCCTGTCCACAGTATTTTGAAGAGGTTTTTTTTGCCTGAAGGCATTGACGGTCGAAGGTAGTTCATTATGGTGCGTGGATCCATCCAGTCAAATGGCTGGAACAGCACAGGATTGTTGCTTGAAACAAAGTTTGATACCATCCTCTCAAGAAACGCCATAGCGACTGCAGTGTTTACGTGTGAGTCCAGCTCGAGCAGGACGACGCCCTTTCTTGGAAAGCCACCGCCAAGCGAGCCATCCAGCGCAGGGTAGCCGCTCTTGACATGATCGGCCGTTGCAATCTCGTCGCCCGTGGCAGTTTTTTTGCGCGGCTGTAGCTTGAACCTGACCGGCCTGTAAGGTGCAAAGCTGCGGAAGATACTGTTGTCGAGTGTATAGATGTATGACGGCCTTTCTATACGTACGCCTCGGAGCTTTAGCAAGAATATTTCACGCACCCGCACGTTTTCGTGGTAAC
>Ga0209157_1001728_pt1 | contig 17937 bp, 22 predicted proteins | sample GraSoiAngelo_135_FD_185892 | JGI IMG/M metagenome (GOLD analysis project Ga0209157, IMG submission 185892) | Grasslands soil microbial communities from the Angelo Coastal Reserve, California, USA - 14_0929_05_40cm (SPAdes) (version 2) | ecosystem: Environmental > Terrestrial > Soil > Grasslands ...
TAAAATTCATTTCTGCACGCTCTTTGCGATGAAAAAAGCGCCTATAGCGGTCGCGTTCCTGCTGGTTGCAGGACTTTTCGCCGTGGCGTTTAGTCTTGCACCAGCAGTTGCGCAATATACACCGCCATCGGACTCGATCGGCGCCAGCAGTGCCAAGAATACCACCTCGACATCAAATACAACAAGTACTGCAAATGCCACAGGGGAAGGAACACTCTCTGCAAGGGGTTCTATCGCTGCTTTGATCTTTGACACTGGCGAAATAACCACAACCAGTGAAGCGCAAAACGAGACAACCAGTGCTGCAAGCAACGACACGAGCATTACCGCAGGAAATGCAACAACGGGTACCACAACATCGCTTAGCGACAATACGACAATGACATTGCCACAGACCATGACCGGACTCAATTCCACAAGCTCGAACAACATGACTTCGACGGCAACATCTAATGAAACATCTACGGCAGCGGCAGAAGAACCATACATCCTGTCAGGCGACTGGAATCTGGATGTTCGGGACGGCAACGTAACCGACTTTGCTGCCAACTTCACAATGGTACACATCGATGGTACATCTCGCCATGCGCATGACCTCAGCAACTTCGTGCAGTCCAATTCAACGACAATAGACAATAGTGCAAGTGGAACATCATACATCTTCGGAACAGTTGACGTTGCAGCTGACGGCGAGAACAAATGGACAAAAGTAGACACACTGATCATGATACAGAAGAACAACTTGGTTATCATCTCGCTTGCATCGGAGGACACCGAAGACCACTTCATGGGAGCGCCGATATACGGAATAGTCGACTCCATGACAGACAAGAACGGCAACGAAATGATTGGGACCGGCGGCACTCAGACGGCTGGCAATGTAACTAGCGGAGGCAACGTAACTCAAGGAATCAAGGATTTCTTTAACGGCACAGGAAAATAATTGGACTCTTGCTGGAAACAGTAAGGTTATCCTTTTTCTTTTTTTTACACCATCATATCATTTCTGAAATTCTGAAATGTTGGATTTGCGAAGCTAGATCAAGCCTTCCACCGGAACACTACTTGTACTACAGTTGCATACGCCATTCAAAATTTGCAACGATACCTGCGATGATGGGTCACCATTTCTTGCCTGCAGTCTGTCTCATGTAGTAGTAGAGGTACTGCTGAGCATAGCCGGCGTATCTTCCAAAATAATCTCTTGCGCTGCTCGACAAGTGCTCGTACTGTTGGCAAGTGACCTTGTTTCCGAATTTCTTCTTGTGCAGCCACCGGTAACGGTCGACAAGCGCCCTTGCAATCCATACGTCTATGGGGAAGGCATCAAGCTTTTCGAGTGAAAACAAAAGCACACAATCGGCTATCTTGTTACCGACGCCGTAAACATGTAGCAACTCATTTTTAGCTTCTTGATAGCTTTTGCTCTTGAGCGCGTCAAAATCAAGCCGCCCGCTGGCGACAGCATCAGCTGCCGCTTTTATTGCTTTTGCCCTGTATCCAAGGCCGCAGGCCCGCAGCTCATCAACGCTAGCCCTGTTGATATCGGCAGCCGACGGGAAAGTGAAAAATTGGATGCCATCTACTTTTACCGGCCTACCAAATTTCCTTGTCAATTCGTGGAGCATCCTGCGGATCATGGGAATGTTGGTATTGCTTGCGCACACGAATGAGAAGAGACACTGGTGAGGTTCTTGCCTCATCAGGCGGAGACCTGGGTACGCCTTGATGAGTCTGTGGATAAGAGGATCGCGTGATATTTCTGAAAATATCATCCTGATGTCATCGCTCAGCCTGAAAATTTTCTTATCGCATGACTTGTCCTCCGGAAATGCCGTAAATTCAACGCCTCCATCTGCCTCAGTAAACCTGACGACGCTGTCGCCGTGGATGCCGTACCACGAACCGCCGTGCCTTTCCCATAAAAAGACCTGTCCACTGTTTATGCTGACAACGGGATCGAGGTTTTGGTATAACGTCTGCAAGTAAGTTAAACGATTTCTATGATCCTTATTGAACTTTTTCATGAGTCTCGCTAGAATGAAAGTCACTTCATTTTGGCGCATTTACAGATTTGAACGTCTGGTTATACTTACTGCTCACCGGTACCGTTAAATAAATGACACACGTGATTTTGTGATATATGAGCTCTAACGATCCCACAGACCCTGTAGAAGCTTTCAAAAAGGTTATTGAAAAGGGGAGCGAAGCGCAAAAGGACTTTGTAAAGCAGTTTTCCACCATCCAGCAGGATGTCATGCAGAACTACTTTACTGTGCTTCGGGGCCTGACCTTCTACAATGCAATGTTCAAGACTACTGTCCAAAGTGGCGGTAGGATCTCGATCCCGGAAGCTGAAAGGCAGGCACTCAACATTGAAGACGGCGATCTGGTGCAAGTGATCGTAGTGCCGATCGAGCGCAAGCGCAAAGGCTCGCAAAAGGAAACATGATTACTGGCCGCTTCCGACCAGAAACTCTAGAACCAGCTTGCTAAACGTCATCGGCTTTTCGACAAATGGCGTATGGCCGCAATTCTTTATCACCATTAACTTGCTATCCGGAATCTCGGTGTATTCTTTGGCGTATTGAACAGGTATCATTTTGTCGCTGTCACCCCATACGAGCAGGGTAGGCGAGATTATCTTGCCAAGCCTTTCTTGAAGCTTGGGCGCGTACCTCATTCCAAGCAAGGTTGACATGAATGCATACTTTGCATTGGGAAGCCTCATCCTGTTCACAAAGTCCATTACGATCTCTTCAGTTACGGCGTCCGGGTCGTGGGCCATCTCCCTGAAAGCCTTGTACGCATTTTCATACGTAGGATAGAGAGCTGCCATGATGTAGCCGTCAAGGGTCGGAGTCGATGTGCGCATAATGCCGGCCGGCGACGCCAGAACCAGTTTGTCTATCTTTCGATTGAACCTGATCGCAAATTCTGTGACAAGGTGGCCGCCAAATGACGATCCTATGACACTTGCCTTTGATATGTCAAGGTTGTCAAGGAACCCATTGAAAAAGTCAAGGAAAAAGTCCATCGTGTATTCGACGGTGGGCTTGTCGCTGTACCCAAATCCGAGTATGTCGGGTGTTATCACCCGGAAATATTTTGAAAGGGTAGGGATCACGCGAGACCACCTTTCGGCGGATGCACCAATGCCGTGCAAAAGGACCAGAATTCTGCCTTGAGGCGGACCGTGCTCGAGATACCTTATGGCATAGCCATTGACATACGTCAACCTTTGCGGCGTCGACGGCTCCGGCAAACAGTTCGGTACTATCGTACCTCACTTAATATATTTATGCAGTGGCCAAGCTATAACTATCCATCATGAATCCGCTGACGCTATAGTATTGTTTCTGGTACTGATGAATCATGTACTTTTCTATCTCTTTTCTTCTCCTCTGTTCTAGTAGCAGGCCAGCCTGATTCCTTGTCCTTTCAAGATGGTTAAAAATTATCATGTAAGCCATCTTATCTAAGAGCTTCCTTATCGACAAGCAGATCCTCTGCAGCACAACATCTCTGACCTTTGACAGGCCTTGCAACTGATCAATGCACGTCTTCGAATCGCTCCTAATGTTCACTATAATTTGTTTCTGCTTTTCGTTACTGGCCAACGTGCTTATCTCGCGTAGATTATCTGCAAGGGCGAAATAAACTGCCAGCATCTCCATCCTCTGCACGCCGTACCTTTCATTTTTTGCAAAAGGGCGGAGAACTTTGAATCCGGGTTTTCCAGTAGAATAATTGTACCAGGCAATATAACCGGACGGGGATCCATCGACATCTATCGTGATGCTTGACAGACGCACTCGTAATATATTACCGAATAACTTCCTTAAGACCCTATCTAATATTAGGACCTGTAGGTTAGAAAAACTTTCAGTATTAAGACCAGGAAGGTTTGGGTTTCCTTACCGTTCCTCTTCCATAGCGGGCGTACTTTTCAAGGAAATAATTACTATTTTTGCGCACTACGTCGTGGAGCAAATATGGATAAGCCTTGAACGCTGGCGTGTCTGACTCGTAGTGACCGCACGTCCAGCAGATCCACTCCGTCCATCTGCCATCGCGGTATTCATAGATCTTGTGGCTGCAGGCGGGGCATTCGGTCAGCGACATCTCCTGCAATCGCCGGCAATCTTTTCTATCTGCATGCTCAAACGATTTCGATTATTAGCTAAAAATTATGGACAGTTCTGCATCTCAAGTTAGTTTAAATCTGTCTCTTTGGAATTTTTGCTGCTTTGAGCGAGCAAAAACAAGTTTCTATCTCGCTGGCCGAGAGCTCGCTCGCTGCAGGAGAAGATCTGCACGGGACCGTTGTCATCAACTATCCCGGCAGGTTTGACAGCTTGGTGATAAACTCTCAGATAGAGAACTCGAGTGACGTGTTCTCCTATGCCAACCTGAACGGGAAAAAGATCAAGCATCCATATGCGCGACTCTCGATATTCAAAACCGAGCTTGGCGGCAGGACAACTATAGAGTTCACAGCTTCTACAAACCACATCCCGGCCGGGGTTCATTCGAGCGTCAAGTTCCGCGTGTCGATAATACAGGAACATAAAGAAGTGGTAAGTGACATCGCTTACATAAAAATAGTAAAGAGGGCTTAGGCAAAGTTCGGAACTACCTTGACTAACCCCTTCATTTGAGGGTGCGGCACACAATGGTACGCGTACTCGCCCTCTTGCGTGAAGAGAAACTCGTATGTCTTGCCTGGCATCACGAAGGCTTCCCCTTCTTCTGACGGGCGGGACTGCACGTCGAACGTTCCACTGTATGGGTCCTTGTAGCCGGTGTCTGTCGTGACGGTGTGCGGGATGGAATCTTTGTTAGTCCAGACGACCTTGTTGGATAATCCCAATACTGCGCGAACCTCTTTGGGATCAAAAGGCTTCGCGGCTCCTGGAAGAGAAGCGCCTACTACAATAGTAACTTGGGTCGTCCGTGCTGGCTCCCTTACTTCCTTTGGAATCTGTGGCTTGGCATTTGCCTCAGGCAGGTACACGAACTGGTAGTAGCCCATGCTTACAGCAAGCGCAACAACGAAGGCTATAATGCTGATGCCGCCGGCGTGGTTCGCCATGATTTGATCTTGACTGTTTCCATTTTCACATATAAAGCTTTTTTGTCAGGTAGGCTTTTTGCGGTCCGAGCCATCGACGCCTGTTGGGCTTCAAGTGATCCGCTGCCGGCGCCGACTTGGTGCCTGCGGTGCCGGTAGTTGCCTGCTTTTGTTGTTGTGAAAGCTGCGGCGATTGCCCGGAGCCGACCTTTGCCGTGGCAGTTGGAGGAGCAGCCAACGGCTTTTCTATGGGCCCAACTGTAGCGGGCTTTGTTGCCGCCGGAGCTACTGCTGGTTTGGACGGAGCCGGCGGAACTGGCCTTGGCGGCGGGGCCTTTGCCAGAGCCCTGCCATACCTGTAGAGGTGGAACATGCCAGCGAAGACTAGCATTACTATGCCTATGATAAAGAGCGAAAAGTTCTTCATGCCCTGCAACATCGCATAGTAAGCCGCTATATTGAGGTACACTTGGAACGCAAGAAGCACCACAAACAACACAAAGATCCACTTTTGCGAGATGTTAATCGAGCTCTTTGTCTTCTTGGGCTGCAGCTTGGCGTTTGCCTCCGCGTGCTTGGCCAGCTTTATCATCATATAGCTAAAGCCAAACGACAGCGGGACAAGCAATATCATGACTAGATAGAAGAATATCGGGTCGATTACAAGTCTTTCTAGAAGTGCCTTGTCAAAATTGGGATCAATGTAGAATCCCCAATACGTTGTAACGATAATCTGTGCAAGGCTCGTGATGCCAAGCGCCGTGATGATGGGCCGGTCCTTCCAGGAGAATTTCTTGTACTTGTCGATGAACGGGACGATCAAGAGCGCAAATATGAAGAGACCCGGCCAAGCAACGCCTGTAACGAATTTGTCGTACATCGTGCGCAGGAACGCGTATAGGCCGGTCAAGTACCACTCTGGCACGGTGATGCCAGGTGGCGTGTTGGGATCAAACTTTAACCCGAGCCCTACTGGGAACACTCCGCCTGTCAGCATGATTGCACCAGATATTGCCATGACCATTGGGACGTCAAATACCAAGTACCTAGGCATGTGGACTATCATGAGGCCAAGCAACGCAATTGGAAGCATGAACACATGGAACGTGTAGAACCTCAGGATGAAATCGTGAAATCCGGCACCAAAGAACGCTTCCCTTATCTGGGGGCCCATTATGGGTATAGAGTTAGTAAGTGACGCCGCAATAGAAATCGCGAGCTCGGCACGCTCGCTAAAGATAATGTCGTAGCCGGTGAATGCTTCGAGGATCGTTAAGACACCAATCACGACGCCTGTTACCCAAAGTATCTCATTTCTGATCTTGTAGCGGCCGCTAAAGTACTGGTAGTACATGTGCAGAAGTGCCACCATTACCATCGCATTTGACGCGTGATAGTGGATATTACGCATGTGGAAGCCGTATGGGATTGTGTTGTTGATCTCCTTGACGCTGTCCCATGCTCTTGTGAGTATCGGCTCATACCACAACATGAGCAGTGCGCCGGTGATGCCAAGAATGATGAACAGAACAAACGTGAGCATGCCAAGGAAGCCAAGCGGGCTAACAAACCTTCCGGGGAAGGTAAACTTCATCCCCATGAATAAAGTTCGGTCTACGCCGGCGTACATCCACCGGATGAACCTTACGAAGCTATTCTCATATTCTAAGCTAGTGCCCAAATCCAACTACACCATTTTTATCAAGACTTAAGGTAGCGCCCAAATCCAACTACACCATTTTTATCAGGACTCCAAACTGGCGGCAATATTGACAGATCGCCGTTTGAATCCACCTCTATATCAAGCCTTGGAAGAACGTTTGAAGGCGGCCCCTGTAAGGATGCCGGGCCGGCGAACGCCTTGCCTGTAAATGGATCGTACATGCTCCCGTGGCAGGGGCACTCGCCTCTCTTCCTGCCCTCCTGCGGCCAGTACTTCCAGAGGCACCACAGATGGAGGCAAATCATGCTGTATATGCGAAAAGCAGAAGCGTCATTTTTATCGCCGCCGAGCTCTGGAGGCAGACGTATGAACTGCCAAGTCTTGAATGATTCAGTATTCAGGACTTCGTCTTCAGACTTGGGATAAATTATTACTTGCGAGGTGTTAACATCAATGTTCTTGACATTGGCAACTGTCCCATCTTTAAGTACTACCTTGACCTTCTGAGCGACGGCGTTTGCTGGGTTTGGCAGAAACTTGCCCCAATCGACAAAGGGCGCGAACGTCATCACAGTACCAGCAGCTGCCATCAACTTGAGAAAGTCGCGCCGGGATACCTTTCCTCCCGCTGCTGGAGCAGCCATACTCATAGAAAAGGATTCGTCGATAATTAATAAATCTTTGGAAATTAGGGCTGGCGCGAGAACGAGGGCATTTGCGGCCATGACTGCAAGCTCGTCGGGAATCCATATAACGGTTGGTCCAAACGTTTGGACAAGATTCTATTAATGCTTTTCAGCGATCTGCTCAAACCACTCCGTGCCGTCCAGCTTGGCGTATTTAAGGTAGGTGCCAGCCTTGTCAGCACCAATGACCTTGGCGTTCTGCAGATTTGCTTCGACGAAGATGGTCTGGGACATAACACTTCCGTTCAAGTCAGCGTTCTGCAGGTTTGCCCACATCAAGTTCGTTCTTGCCAGGTTGGCGCCTTGAAGGCGCGCTTTTTTCATTTCAGCATACATTAGGAGTGCTCCAGTCAGGTCGGCACTTTCAAAATTTGTGTCATTCAGGCTTGCCTGCACGAGATTAGCACTGGCCAAGTTTGCGCGTGAAAAATTTGCTCTGTCTGCAACGACCCCGTTCAGGTACGCGCTAGAGATATTTTTGCCAGACAGGTCCTTGCCCGTAAAGTCCAGCTTGACTATCAGGTTCTTCATCCTCCAGCTATTGAAATCTTGTATTCTACCTTGGTCCAGCAGCCTGAAGCCTTCTTCCGACACGCCTGTCCATCTCTGTCTCTTGTATATATGTCAACCACGGATTTCCCACGGGTTGATGCCTTTCTGAAAACGTAGCGCGTCTACCAGACCTTCCGCGTAGCCTATGCTCAGCACAGCCAGCTCAAACTTGGCTTGGCGCAGGAACCGTTCGGCATCTGCGATGTAGTATTCAGCGTTGTCTAGCACTTCATACATACCCTTGCTGCCCGCGTCCTGCCTGACAACTTCGCGCATCTGTTGCACCGCCTGTTTAGCCTTTGGCGCGTACCGCTCGACCATCTGTACCGAGATTCGTTTGACGGTCTGCGAATTGTCGGCCGGACCATCAATATTTACTGTAAGAGCCGCGATTGCTTCTGCTTCGGTAAAGTGCAAAGACCCGGTGACAATCACAGAATGTGGGCCGATGCCAAAATCGATCTTGGCGAGCGATCCAACCTTGCCAGATGTTACCCTCTGATCTTCCATGCCCACTCTTGAGGCAACCACGGCAAATGTGTTGTCAGAAAAGATCTGGTGCTTTTGGTCATGCTCCACATCAAGCAGCATCTTGAATAGCGAAGCAGGATCAAGAAAGAACGGTTCCTTGCTTTCGTCGTGACTGTACTCTGTCAAGATCAGCGTGTGGCTGCCGGCAAGGAGGTTTTCAAGAATGGTGTCGTAGACACTGACTGCAGACTGGGGCTCTGACATCATTGTAACCATCCTGCCAAACTTGTAAACGTGGAGGCCCGATTCACCCATTATTGAGGTGAGACCTGATGCCGCATGTAGCACCGCGGTCTTGATCGAGTTTCTGGCGGCCCTCGAACGAAGCTCGCTGTGGGTCGTTGCGATGAGCGGGTCGCCGTAAGTTACAAGCGCGACTTGCTTTGTCTTGGCAGCTTCCAAGATTTCCCTGCCGTCCTCTACAAACCACCTCTGGACCGATCTTACCTCTCTCCCAAGAATAGAATTCAATCCATGAAGGTCGTTGTCGGAAAGAGCACTCGTGAACCTTTCGACGTAAACCAGGTCACATTTCTTCAAGGTATCAACCGCGTCAAAGCTGAGGCCGCGATAGCCGCTGATGCCAGTACCCACAAACCATAGCATGGAGCAGGAAACGGCCGACGCCTATATGTTGGCATCGCTACCCCCTTTTCTTCTTCAAATGATGAAGGCGCGAAAGGTGAAAAAGAGCCCTTTCGTACACTTCAATACTTGCAACGTATTCGGCGATGTTTACCCGCTCGTCTACGGTGTGCGACGCATGGGGGTCGCCGGGCCCGTAGGTGATGACAGGTATCTTGAAGTTATGGCCAAGTACATTCATGTCGCCTGTGCCAGTCTTGCGCAAAAGCATCGGTCTCTTGTTGCGCACATCAAGCACTGCAAGCAAAAGCGCCCTAACAAGCGGTGAGGTTTGGTCGGCTTCGAAAGGCTCTGTCTTATCCTCTATCCTGTAGGTGGCCTTGATGTTTTTTTCTGTAGCGACTTTCTTAATGATCGTGTCGACCATGGACAGAACGTTGTCGCAGGACGTTATCGTCGGCACCCTGATGTCTATCGTTATCTTGCACTTTTGCGGCGTAACGTTGTGACTCGAGCCGCCGGTTATCTCGGTGAGGCTGCAGCTTACGGATTTGGCCTTGTTATCTGCCGTGCCGACACGCTCTATCTCTGCCCTGATCGCCTTCCAAAAGTCGTACATTTCTTCAATTGAATTCTTGGCAAGCCACGGCGCGCTTGCGTGCGCGCTCCTGCCCACGTCGCAGGCAAGCCTGATTGCAAGCCTTCCCTTGTACGCAACAGTAATGTTTTCCACGCCGGAAGGCTCGCCAAACATCGCATAATCTACACCCAGCTTGCTCTTTACCAGCTGCTTCACTCCCGTGGCGTTGCCCTCTTCGTCGACCACTCCTGCAAATATGACTGTGCCACTCTGCTTCGGAAATTCCGACGCCGCCAAGAGCATCGCTATCAGGGGCGCCTTTGCATCAGAAGCCCCACGCCCGTACATATGGCTGTCTTCTATCCTGACAGGGATTTGGCCCGGTACCGTGTCCATGTGGCCGCAGAGCAAAATGCGGGGCTCGCCTGTTCCCTTCGTGGCAATGATGTTGCCCACGTTGTCGATGTTGACCTGTTCAAAGCCAAGCTCATTCAAGCATTTGTCCTTTATCATGTTGGCAAGGGCGGCCTCTGATCTGGAAGGTGTATAAAGCTCCAGCGCTTTTCTTAACAATTCTACCGCGTAACTTGGCGAAACCAATTGCTTACTTTCCTTGCCCTAGCGCATAGTCAACCATCAATCCGGGGATATCAACTCCTGTAACCCGGACGGTATTCTTAAATTCAGTGGTATTGTTGACCTCGTGCACCAAGAGGCCATCGTTCTTGCTCTCCATCAGGTCGACCCCTACTATTTGGCCACCCAGCGCTCGCGTGGCCTTTAGGCAAATGTCTTCAAGCTCATTTGTCACCGGGCAGACCTCTGCATAGCCCCCGAGCGCCATGTTGGTTTTCCACTCGCCTTCTCCGGCGTAACGATATATCGCTGCCACCACTGTGTCGCCAACTACTATTGCCCTGATGTCTCGCGGCGGGCGCTCGACAAATTCTTCGAAGTAATAGACTTGGTATATCGGAAACATGTGCTCTCTGTCTTCAATCACTGCCCTGGCTGCCTCCTTGTCGCGCAATAGCGCAATGAGCCTGCCCCAGCTCCCAACAGTGGGCTTGATTACTGCAGGGTAGCCAAACTCGTCAAGCGCTGCCATCGCTGATTTTTCTGAAAACGCTACTACTGCCTTTGGCGTCCGAACTCCTGCCTTTTCAAGCTCCATGTGGGCATACATCTTGTTTCCGCAGAGTATAGCCGAATGTAGCGAATTGATTACGCGCGCACCCAATCCTTCCAGCGCTGCGGTAGAGTGGATGTTTTTGAAGTAGCTGACGCTGCGCTGGAGCACCACCTGTCCCTTGTAATTTGATTTCTTGTCGTTCAAGTCCACAACAAGGTTCTTGCAGTCAACATTTTCGACATTGATACCTTTCTTTTTAGCAGCTTCGTAGAGGGTTTTCTCTTCCCACCTGATGTTGTCGTAGAGGATGATAAGGGAATTGCCGGAAAAATTTGATGACGACTGGTTGGCCTTTTCCTGCCTCACTGACCCCAGTCCTCGCCGACAACCTGCGCCGGTTTAATGTCAAATCCTTCTCCAGACTTTACAAGCTCGTAGCTCGCGCCGCAGTCAGGGCAGGTTACGATCTCGCCCTCCATCGAGTCGGAAGGTATCTTGATCTCTGCATCGCATTCTGGACACTTGACGACCATGTCATTCTACTCCTTTGCTGGGTTTAGTTTTACAGCGGCGTCATTAAGTATCTTTCTCTCCAATCTGTCGTCCAGATACAGTTCCAGAATGTCTCCCATACGAAGCTCCTTCAGACCATGGGCGAGTGCCTCAGCCTCGTGCTTGCCGGTCTCTAGTCCGAGCAATGAAAGCAGGTACGCCGCTCCGTTCTTGCCCGCAAGCTCGCCAAATACGATCTTGCGTCTGTTTCCCACTATTTTTGGCTCTATTATTTCGTATGCAGCGGGGTTGCGCAGAATAGCTGCAAGGTGCGTGCCGGCCTTGTGCTTGTAAGCGCTGTCACCAACAATCGGCTTGGACTCAGGCACTGGCATACTGACGTACTCCGCTATAGTCTTTGAAAGGTCCTTCAGCATGTGGAGTCTAAGGTCGTTGTTTGACTTGTAGACAAGCATGAGCGCAACAGCTGCTTCAGCTAAGCTCGGGATTCCCGTGCGTTCGCCAAATCCATCTATGGTTGTATGGATTTGATCAGCTCCTGCCTCGCATCCTGCGAGAGCGTTTGCAAGCGCAAGCCCTAAATCGTTGTGGCAATGGACGTCAATCATTGTTCTTGAGGTGTCGATGCTGTCGCGCACCATCTTTACTAAATTGTACATGCCCCGCGGCCGCATGATGCCGACAGTATCAGGTATGCTTATCCTTTCGATGCCTCGCTTGTTCATCTCCTTGCACATCTCGACAAGGAACGTAGGATCCGTTCTGCTGGCGTCTTCCATCGTAAATCTCGACTTTAGGCCATGTGACTTGATATAGTCAGCAACTTCTAAGGCCCTTATCTTGGCTTCTTCGCGAGTGATCTTTAGTTTTGTCAATATGTGAATGTCAGAAATGCCCATGTAGGATGCGACCCATGTCGCGCCGCAATCAATCGCAATGTCGACGTCGGACTTGATCGCCCTTGTATGCGCGACAATGTCGGCCCGCAGTCCCTGCTTGATTATAGTCTTAGTCGCTTGAGCATGATCCGACGACACTACTGGGCTTATCTCTATCTGGTCGACTCCGAACGAGTCGAGCATCCATGCGATCTGGATCCTTTGCTTTATCGTGAACGAGACGCCTGGGTGTTGCTCGCCCTCCCTCAGCGTGCTATCGAGGATCCTTATCTCCCTCTTCTGGCCGTTTTCGCCCATCCAGTTGTACTGATGCGCATAGTAGTTTGGGTCGTCTGATTTTAGCGACATTTGCTGCGACAATTAACTGCTTTCGGATGTGATATAAACCTTTTCGCAACTAAAACAGCGAGTTCCAGCGCCTTTTTTCGCTCCAAGCGCCACTAAGCAGGCAAAAAGACACGCATTTCGGCGGAATTGCTTAATAAAATGCGATAACCGTCACGATTGCAGGTATTTCATGACGATTCTGCCAAGATTGTCGAATGAGCCTTGGACCATCTTGGTCCGCCTCTGGATTCCAATCTTGTAGTTTGACACTCCTTGGGATAGAGATTTTATCATTTCTTCCTGCTCCTCCAGGTTGGGCGAACCCACCGATTTTCGCGTTTGCAATGACTTTTCAGGCGTCATATCTCTGATTATTTTCATCAGCTCGTCTGGCTTGACATTCAGTTTTTGCGCCTTCAGGACAGAAGCGATATCAGACAATTGTAATTTGGCAAGCGGTAAATTGTCCTTGCTTGCGGCCCTTTCAACAAGGGCGCCCAGTATCTTGTGGGCAGCCCGAAATGGCATCTTCTTTTCTATCACGAGCTGCTCCGCAATGTCCAGGGCTATTGCATAGCTAGTGCTTGCAGCTTGGCGCATTTTTTCTTTGTTTACTTTGAGCGACCTGACGGTGCCGTCGATTACTTTGATCGCGTCGAGCGTGGTGGCAGACGCGCTAAGCAGCGACGGCTTTATGTCCTGCAAATCTCGGCTGTAACCGGATGGCAGCGCCTTGACTATGCCGAGCATTGACACAAGATTGCTGGTCACGATGGCCGCCTTGGCCCTTATAAGTTCAAGGGGATCAGGGTTTTTCTTCTGCGGCATTGCGCTTGACGTTGAGCTGTAGCGGTCGGCAAGTTCTATGTAGCCAAATTCTGTAGTCGACCAGATTATGAAATCTTCAGCTATCCTGCCAAGTGTGCTGGTCATAATTGCTAGCGTTGCGGCGTATTCAAGAAATGCATCGCGCGAGCTGGTCGCGTCTATCGAATTTCTTACGATGCTGTCAAAGCCAAGCAAGATGGCGGTCTTTTTCCTATCTATGCTGATGCTCGAGCCTCCTATCGCGCAAGCGCCGAGCGGCGACTGGTTCACTCGCTGGTAGACAAGATAAAGCCGCTCCATGTCGCGCATCAGCGCATAGGCGTACGAGAGCAAAAAGTGTGAGAACGTCCCTATTTGCGCCTGCTGCAAATGAGTGTACATCGGCATTGGGGACTGTTTGCTTTCTTCTGCTCTCTGCACTAGTCCCTCTATCAAACTGGCAAGCGCGGCACAAACGTCGTTGATGTCGTCACGTACCTTCATCCTGATGTCAAGCACGACTTGGTCATTCCTCGATCGGGCAGTGTGCATCTTGCCCCCCGCGTCCATGCCTGCCTTCTTTATCACAAATACCTCAAGCGCTTCGTGAATGTCCTCGAACCCCTCAGTCTCGATCTTGTCCGGGTTCTTTTTTGCGTCTTCAAGCGCCGATAATATCTTTTTCAGTTCGTCAGAAGTGAGGTGTCCCATTTCATGAAGCATTATCGAGTGCGCCTCGCTCCCAAGGATGTCGTAGTAAAGTATAGACTGGTCGTGCTGCATCGAAGAGAGGAATCTAAGCACGTGATCGTCCAGCTTGTCCTTGGACCGGGACCGATACATCAAGTGTGCACCGTGGGCGCTTTATTTTAAGATTCTACACTAGCTAGCTCCAGTTCATCCTTTTGTTAATGGGTACTAGCTTGTTCACTGTTATACAATTTAGCAATGGATTTTCCATGGAATCTGCCCTTGCAGAATCAACGCGACTAATAGAATATCCCGCAGACCTTTCCGGGTGCGATGTTGTCGGCATTGGAGACAGGCAACTGCTGTATCTGTGCTCGCATGGAAACAGCAGGCCGTTCGTGGTCGTGCTCGGATTCTTTTCGGGACAAAAAGAGGATATCATCACTAAGGACCTGATAGAGCCGATCCCCGAAGAAAGCAAACATCAGCTGAGCGAGATCGTCGCCAACACACTGTCTGATAAACATCAAGGGGCACAGATTTTCTTCCTTTAATTTTCTGCAATGGTTAAAACTTGCAGCGCATAGGATTCAACTGGCTTGCAAATGGCAAGGATAGTTGTTGGATTAAGACTTGATGTGCTCTAGTCCTTGCGCTGATGGCTTGTTTCTAATCTTTCGGAAAATGAAAGCTACGAAGCAAGCTGCCAGATAGTAATAAACGATATTGGTTGTGAATGCGATGACCGATATACTGCCAACTGCAGCTGTTTCCCATATTATGCTATCAACTGCTGCGCCAGCAGGGTTTGAAAAGAAACTGTACTCTATCATTAGAAGTGGTGCACTTGATAAAATCCAGACTAACCAACAGCCACATGGGATACCATACAGGTATGGTTTTTGAATATCCATTCCCTCACACTTGTGACCATCACCGCCACAGGTGAAGGCATATCTGTCAGCAAGACCAACAAACATTACCGGCACAAATATCCCGACTATGATCACAACAACTAAGCTAGGCTTGAGAAAGCTGGTTATTGCCTGCTTGTTCACGACTGAAATTAGTCTCCCGCATTCAAATACTTTCAAACTCCCACGACGCAACATAAACTCCCTACGTGCAACGCGCTATCAAAACTCCCGAAAACGCAACAGAACTAGGTAAGAGACAGCTGCTGGATAAAGATGATAAATGGCTAAGACCTACACAAGATTCTATAATGTCTTAGCACTCACATCAGCCCTTGACTAATGGACTCGCGGTGCCTGTAATCGCAGGCTTGGCGGTTGGCATAGCCTTTGTTTTGCTATTCTCTTTCAACTCTTCTGCATTTCGCGATACCGTTACAGGAACCACAAAAAGCGGTGGTATCAACATTTCCCTTGCAGGTCTGAAAGATCAATATGCGACTAACGAGCCGCTAAATTTTACAATTACTGCTAGGGGTCATGGTTTGATTTGTGGCTTTGATCCAACCGCTAAAATAATCAATGCAGAGTCAGGAGCGCTAGTGTACGAAGTGCCCACTTTGGATCTGATATACGGGTGTTTACCTCAACCCGTGGATGTTGATATAACAGAGACATTGTACGACTTCATGTACCCAAGCGCACCTGTTGTAATTGGCGAAACTGGGCATTATAGGTTACAAGTAGAACTTGAAGGGGTTATGCTTGAAAAAGACTTTGTTGTATACAAGGATTTTCTATCTCCCTAATGCAGCACCCAACCACCCGAATGCAGCAGCCTTTACTTTTCACCCGATTTTTCAGCAGTGTCTAAAATCCTTGTAACAATTTTATTTCTATGATCGCATACATGAGATGGCGGTATTTTAGGATTCAAATTGCATTATACACTATACAGATAGTAGTGGTTAAATATGGTATCCGCAGCAATTCTATTGTAATATGAGTCAGGAAGAGCAGTTGCAGCAGACTCGTAGAAAGATCTTCGACGAGCTGACCAAGATAGTGGACCCAGAAATCGGAGTGTCCATAATGGAGCTTGAACTGGTGGATAACGTGGATATCAATACAGGGAAGGTAAATGTAGATCTGCACCTTACAAGCCCGTTCTGTCCAGCAGTGTTTGGCTTCAAGATTGCTCAAGACGTCCGAGACAACATCTACAAGGTGCCGGGTATCAACGAAGTCAAGGTCAACGTCAGTAACCACTTCATGGCTGATGCGATAAACAAGCAGGTCAACGAGAGTAAGTACCCTGCCAAGCTGACAGAAAACAAACCATCTGCTTAGTCCCGCTTCGGCCGTTCTCGCAGGTCGGCCACCTTCTTTTCGTTTTTCGAGAAGCCCAGCAAGTGTCCCCTTAATAGCTGGATACCTAACGCCGGATCCACGCCCTTGGGGCAGACAGAGCTGCACGAACCCGCAAAGTGGCAGCGCCAAATGCCGTGCCTGTCGTCCACAATGTTCTCCCTTTCCTTGCCTGCCGCGTCCCTATTGTCGATAAAGTAACGATACGCCTGCGAAAGAGCTTGTGGTCCGGGGAACTTCGTGTCCGTCGCAACAGTGGGGCAGGCGGAATAACAAAGGCCGCATTTGATGCAGTAAGAAAACTGCAGGAACTTGTCCAGGTCTTCTGGGCTCTGCATGAACTCTGACAGTTTCGCCCTGTCCTTGATGTCCGCCTCATCGTTCTGTATGTAAGGTCTCATGTCGCGGTGATGGGAAAAGAACTGTGAAAAATCCGTGACTAGGTCGCGGATGTGGGGAAAATTGGCAAGCGGCTCGACCGTTATTGTAGATCCTTCCAATTCTGACACCTTGGTATAGCAGGCAAGGCGCGGGATCCCGTTTATCTTCATGCCGCATGACCCGCAGGACGCCATCCTGCACGAATAGCGGATGGCGATACTCTTGTCTTTGTACGCTTTGGCGTACAGAAGCGCGTCAAGTACCGTAGTCCAGCGCTGCACCGGCACTTCAATGCTGTTATAATGCACAGATTCGCCAGCGCGCCGGTTCGCCCTATATACCTTGAGCACAATCGAGCTCCGGACAGTTTCTTTTTTCCCGTGCTTTTTCTCAATCTTTTCTATTTTTTCAATTATCTGTTCAGTCATTTTACTAGAACCCCGATCCATTTGCGACGATGATGGTGCGCGTCCCGTACGCAATGACTGCCATCATGGCCACTATAGTCAGTATTGTTACGCCGTCCTCCCACGCCTTGCTCTGGCGCAACTCTAGCAGAATGACGCGCAGGCCGTTGAAGCCGTGGATGGCTATCAGCACCAATATAGATTCGAGCAACACGACATAGGGAATGTTGTGGTAGTTGGCGATCACATTCTCGTACTCGAGGCTCAGACTGAATGGGATTATCAGGCGCATCAAGATGTGAACTGCTACAACAAACAGCGCGGCAATGCCCGTAATGTAGTGTATTTTCATTATCTGGCTTTCGCGAAGCATTGCCATCTTATTCGCCTCCAAAGAGCACCGAAGCGCCGTACAGCATGGCGGTTGCAGCCAGTATCAGCGCTATCCAGATGCCTGATTTCTGCCTGTAGTTGAGCGAAACTGCGTCGTACGGGTAGTCTGGTCTGCCTGGCTTGCCAAGTCCCATGCCCCCATGCGTGAATATCAGCCGGATACCGTTGGCAGAATGGTAGGCGCTCATTCCGATTACAAGCAGCAATATCAGGTGACCCATAGGCGTTTGTGTCAACTCGAGCATTGCGGCCCACGCGTCGGGACCCTGTGTAAGCGAGCTTGTCTCGTAGATGTGGCCAACAAAATATGCAAGAAGCCCGACGCCCGTCAGCCTCTGCAGCCAATAGGACACTCGCTCCCACCCGTAGCGGCCTGGGTTGAGCCAGGCCTTCATCCCTTCGCGGTTGTTCCGGTCGGCTACTTCCATTAGTATT